>JAEEGK010001748.1_pt1 | contig 54337 bp, 52 predicted proteins | sample 8958771 | NCBI WGS metagenome assembly JAEEGK01 (sample SAMN16246547, study PRJNA631951) | gut metagenome | biome: gut microbiome; feature: rumen; material: SC-attached | host: Bos | place: Iran: Karaj | collected 2018-10 | reverse complement strand
CCTCGACGGCGAGCACATTCTCCTGAGTGATGGTTTTGGTCACATCAAACTCAAACTGCCTGAACGAACCAGCCATCTCCTGACTGTTGGCAATCTGCTGGCCGTTGAGCCACACATTAGCGCGATAGCAGATCCCGTCGAAGTCGAGCAACACGTGCTCACCCTCCTTCAATTCTGGCATCTCAAACGTCGTCCGATACCACCAACTCTTCTCAAACCGCGTCTTGTCGATATTGGCGTAGTCATTTGCCGTAAGTGCTTCTTTCTCAATACCATTGTCTGTCAGCACTCCCATAATGGTTGAAGGTACTTTCGCCTTTATCCACCCCTCAGTCTTGGCTGCTGGTGTAGACAATACCTCACCGCCCACACTAACCTTCTCCGATGACTGCACCAGCCACTGCATGTCTTCTCTCTCTCCTCCCGTTTGACATCCCGTCAAAACCATTACCAAGAGAAAAGCGAAAGCAATTTTGTGTCTGTTTTTATCGCCTATCATAATCTGTTTAATCCGTTAATCATTTAATATCCAGTACCACAATCGACTTTGCGGGAACCTTCACCGTCAGCACGCCCTTGTTCAGCTTGGCGTCGTTGAAAGCCTTTGGGGCAATGACGTTCGGGTTGTTGAAATCGTTGTAGTCGGCTACGTTCTTCGAGGTGAGGATGCGGCCGGAGACCTGCTTGGCGTTGTAGCCCTCGATATTGAAGTCTATGGTCTGATCCTTGTCGAGGCTGACGTTGGTGACGGCGAGTATGATCGAGCCGTCCTGTGTCTTTGCAGCGGAGGCAGAGAGCATGGGGCAGGGACGATAGCCAGCATCTTTGGCGTCAGCCTTCTCCTTGAAGTAGGCCTTGCTCACGGCCATCACTTCCGATTCGAGGTCGAGTGGGAGATAGGTGGCCTCTTGGAACGGGGTGTACATCTCAAACACGTGGTAGGTCGGCGTGAGCACCATGTGGCCTGTGCCTTCCTGGTCGGTGAGGATCATTGACTGCAGCACGTTCACTACCTGGGCGATGTTTGCCATCTTCACACGATCGGTGTACTTATGGAAGATGTTCAGACTCAGCGCAGCCACGAAGGCATCCCTCAGGGCGTTCTGCTGGTAGAGGTGTCCAGCGATGGTGCCAGGTTCCTCGTCCCACCATGTGCCCCACTCATCAACGAGCAGGCCGATCTTGCTTTCAGGATCTTCCTTGTCCATAATGGCCTTGTGCTTCTGGATGACCTCCTCGATCTCCGTACACTTGCCCAGAGCCCAGTAATACTGGTCGGTGTTGAACTTGGTGGCAGAACCCTTTGAGCCTTCCCAGCCCGAACAAGTATAATAATGTAAGGAGACACCTTGCATCTGACGGCCGATGTTCTTCATCAGCACTGTGGTCCAGTCGTAGTCATAGTCAGAGGCACCAGAGGCGATGCGGTAGAGCTTGTTGCCGGGCTGGTCGCGCAGATAGGTATTGAACTTACGGAACTCGTTTGAGTAGTACTCTGGCGTCATATTTCCACCACAGCCCCAGGCCTCGTTGCCAATGCCGAAGTACTTCACCTTCCAGGCCTTGTCGCGACCGTTGGCACGACGCAGACGGGCCATCGGTGTGTCTCCGTCACTCGTCATATACTCCACCCATTGGGCCATCTCCTTCACTGTACCTGATCCTACGTTACCGCTGATATACGGCTCACAGCCGAGCATCTCGCAGAGGTTCAGGAACTCATGGGTGCCGAAAGAGTTGTCCTCGATGGTGCCGCCCCAGTTGTTGTTGCGCAGCGACGGACGGTCTTTCTTCGGGCCGATACCGTCCATCCAGTGGTAGTCGTCGGCAAAGCAGCCGCCAGGCCAGCGCATTACGGGAATCTTCAGGGCTTTTAAAGCCTCGAACACATCCTTGCGGTAACCCTTGATGTTGGGGATCTGTGAGTTCTCGCCCACCCAGAGACCGCCGTAGATACAGCTGCCGAGGTGCTCTGAGAACTGACCATAGATCTCACGGTTAATCTTGGCTCCTGCCTGATCGGCATGAACCGTTGCTTTCACATTGTCAGCGGCTGATGCCGATGTGGCAAGAGCCAGTGCGATAGTAGCGGTAAAAACTAACTTTTTCATGTCGTTGTTTGAATAATTATTTGTTATCCACAGCGGCCTGCTCTATGGGCAGACAGCGTTTGTAGTTTTCGATATACTTTTCGAAACCTGCAACATCTTCAGCTGTTGGGGCAATAGATACACCCGTGTTGCCTGCGAATACAACATCCTCCAAATAGTCGGCAAGAGCCTTTCCATTCTTGTTGATCAGATAGCCAGCTAACAGGGCAATACCCCATGCGCCACCTTCGCCTGCAGTCTCCATGACAGAGATGGGGGAGTTAAGAGCGGCAGCCAGCATGCGCTGTCCCACACCTGTGGTCTTGAAGTAACCACCATGACCTGTGATGCGGTCTACCTTGATCTTCTCTTCCTTCAGTAGAATATCGTTGCCAATCTTCAGTACGCCAATCGCACCGTAGAGGTGTGCACGCATGAAATTTGCCAGGTTGAACTTGTCATTGGCTGAGCGTACGAACATAGGACGTCCTTCTGCTAATCCGGTTACAGGCTCGCCTGATACGTAGTTGTAGGCCATCAGGCCACCACAGTCGGTGTCGCCCTCAAGGGCTTTGTTAAAGAGTTTGCCGTAGAGTTCGTTCATGTCAACGGGAACACCCAGCAGCTGCTGGTACTCCTTGAACAAGCCAACCCAGGCGTTGATGTCGCTGGTGCAGTTGTTACAGTGAACCATGGCTACGAGTGAACCGTCGGGTGTGGTCACCATATCGATCATCTCGTAAGGCTTAGAGAGTGGCTTCTCCAATACAATCATAGAGAATGAAGAAGTACCGGCTGATACGTTACCAGTGCGCTGCTTGACAGCGTTGGTAGCTACCATGCCTGTTCCAGCGTCGCCCTCAGGAGGACAAACGGGGATACCTGCCTTCAGGTGACCGGAAACGTCGAGTTTCTTAGCACCCTCGGGAGTGAGGAAACCGGCGTTCTCGCCTGCATTCAAGCTCTTGGGCAGAATGTCGAGCAACTTCCAAGCGAAGCCTTTAGGCGCAATGAGCTCGTCGAACTTGCGAACCATCTCGGCATCGTAAGTCTTGGTTACGGGATCCACGGGAATCATACCTGAAGCATCGCCTACACCCAGTACGAACTCGCCCGTTACCTGCCAGTGAACATAACCTGCCAGAGTGGTCAGATACTTGATGTCGGAAACATGCTCCTCGTTGTCGAGGATGCACTGGTAGAGGTGGCTGATACTCCAGCGCAGAGGGATGTTGTAGTTGAACAGCTGAGAGAGCTCGGCAGCTGCCTTACCGGTGTTGGTGTTACGCCATGTGCGGAAGGGAACCAGAATCTGCTGGTCCTTGTTGAAGGCCATGTAGCCGTGCATCATGGCACTGAAGCCGATGGCAGCCAAACTCTCGATCTCGCAGTCGTACTGCTTTAACACGTCCTTGCGGAGATCGGCATAGCAGTCCTGCAGACCATACCAAACAGCCTCGGTAGAGTAGGTCCAGAGACCATCTACCAACTGATTCTCCCACTCGTGTGAGCCCTGTGCAATGGGCTCGTTGTCCTCGTCGATGAGGACGGCCTTGATACGGGTAGAGCCAAACTCGATACCGAGAATGGCTTTACCTGCTTGTATAGTTTCTTTTGCTGTCATAGTTGTCAATTGTCAATTTTCAATTAACGAAGTGCTTTGTTCAACATGTAGTAAACCTCGTTGTTACGGAGCTGCTGCTTGAAGTCGGCAATGTTGGTCTGCTTGTTGATGCGGACATACTCGATACCGGTCATCTCAGCAAAGTCCTCCCAGTACTCCTCGTTGATATCGTAAGAGAAAGCGCTGTGGTGAGTACCACCAGCCAGAATCCATGCGGCAGCGCCAACCTCGAAACTGGGCTGAGGAATCCACAGGGCAGATGCAACAGGGAGCTTGGGCATTGGCTTAGGCTCGATGCACTCAACCTCCTGAGAAATCAGGCGGAAACGGTTTCCAAGATCTACAACAGTAGCCTTGATACCTGCTCCTGTTTTTGAGGTGAACACCAAACGGGCGGTCTGCTGCTTACGGATACCGATGCCCAGGAAGTGAACCTCGAGCTTGGGCTTGTCGGTAGCAATCAGCGGACAAACCTCGAGCATATGGCTCTGCAGGCAAGAACTCTTGTCGCCAGCAAAGTTGAGGGTGTAGTCCTCAAGGAATGAGCAGCCGGTAGGCATGCCCTGCTGGATAACCCACAGGGTGCGATAGAGGCAAGCTGTCTTCCAGTCGCCCTCGGCACCGAAACCATAACCCTCCTGCATCAGACGCTGTGAAGCGAGACCAGGAATCTGGTCGAAACCGCAGAAGTTAGGATCGTCGATGTTAGCATCGCCCAGGTCGTCGAAGTTGGTGGTGAAGGCAGTTGCGCCCTCGTCCTTCAGTACGCGGCGCAGGGCAATCTCGGCCTTGGCAGCATTCTTCACCTTCTCCCAGTAAACCTGCTCGCCGCTCTCATCAATCTTGATGGTGTAGAGCTTCTTGTACTCTTCTACGAGTTCTTCTGCTTCCTTATCGGTTACCTTCTTAAAGTACTCCATCAAAGAACTAACGGGGTAGTAGTCGACGTGGTATCCCAAGCGTTGTTCAAACTCTACGCGGTCGCCATCGGTAACAGCTACATTATTCATGTTCATACCAAACATCAGGCAGCGAACGTTCTTGGCATCTGCCACACTAGCAGCCACACGTGCCCAAACGGCAATCTGCTTTTGAGCTTTCTCTTCCTTCCAATAGCCACAAACAACTTTGCGAGCCACACGCATGCGTGTACAGATATGTCCGAACTCAATATCACCATGAGCACTTTGGTTCAAGTTCATGAAGTCCATGTCGATGTCGTTCCAAGGAATCTCTGCGTTGTATTGAGTGTGGAAATGGAGCAGAGGTTTCTGCAACTGCTGCAGACCCTTGATCCACATTTTTGCAGGACTGAAGGTGTGCATCCAGGTGATAATACCTACACATTTCTCGTCGTTATTAGCAGCGAGCATAACCTGCTCAACTTCCTTACTGCTATTTGCGGTACCCTTGTATACAATCTTAACTGGAATAATGCCGCTTTTGTTCAGACCGTCAACCATTTCCTTGGAGTGGCCATCAACAGCTACAACGGCATCGCCTCCATAGAGCAACTGTGCACCAGTTACCCACCAAATTTCATAATTATCAAATGCTTTCATACTCATTTTTTTTCTTTTAGATTAATGCTTTTGTCCTTTTTGTCCGTAATATGCATTAGGACCATGCTTACGCATGTAGTGTTTTTCTATCAGCAAGGGATTCATAGTGAGATTGGGGTTTACCGAGAATGCTACAAAGGCCATCTTGGCACACTGCTCCATAACTTTGGCATTATATACAGCGTTGTCGGGAGATGTACCCCATGAGAACGGACCGTGATTCTTTACAAGAACAGCGGGAGTGTGGTCGGGATTGATTTTGCGAATATTAAGAATCTCGTCGACAATCACATTGCCAGTCTCTAATTCGTAGTTACCCTTCACCTCTGCTTCGGTCATGTCACGTGTACATGGGATGTCCTTATAAAAATAGTCGGCATGAGTGGTACCAATATTAGGAATATCGCGACCTGCTTGTGCAAAAGCGGTGGCATAGGTAGAGTGAGTGTGTACCACGCCTTGAATATTTGGGAAGGCCTTATATAATACCAGGTGAGTTGGGGTGTCGGAAGATGGGTTTAGATTGCCTTCAACAACCTTGCCACTTTCAAGATCAACAACTACCATATCTGAAGCTTTCATAACGTCGTAGTCGACGCCAGAAGGCTTGATGACTACAAGGCCTTTCTCACGGTCAATGCCGGATACGTTGCCCCAGGTAAAGATTACCAGGTTCTGTTTTACAAGGTCTAGGTTTGCCTTGAATACTTTTTCTTTTAACTCTTCTAACATTGTTATTACAGTTTGAAATTTGAATCTTCGTTGTATGCTTTGTTATTGAAACGATAAAGGAAAGCACCACGTTTTGAATTCTTTTTGTCGATCAGTTCTGTCTTCTCAATGAAGTCCATCTCTTTAACGCGTTTGCGGAAATTGCGCTTATCCAGTTCTGTACCATACACAGCCTCGTACAGTTTTTGCAACTGCGTAAGAGTGAAAAGACTAGGCAGCAGGCGGAAGCCAACAGGTTCGTGCGACATCTTCTGTTGCATCATCTTGCGTGCTTTTGATACCATTTCGTTGTGATCGGAATAAAGTTGAGGAATCTCATCGATATTGATCCATTGCAGTCCATGTTCCTTACGTAACTTGTCATCGTATTCGTTGGCATTGATGAGCGCATAGTATGCTATTGATACTACACGTTCACCTGGGTCACGGTCAACCTTTCCGAATGCGCCAATTTGGCGCATGTAAAGATTGCGAAGACCGGTAAGTTCGTAGAGGGTGCGTGAAGCAGCCTCGTCGACACTCTCGGTGGCATTAACGAAGCCTCCGTAGAGGCTCCATTCGCCACGTCCAGGGTCCATGTTGCGGCGCCCGATCAGTATTTTTAGTTTGTTCTCATCGAAACCAAAAATAATACAGTCTACCGACAACCATACCTTAGAATGTTCGTGATAATATGCCATATAAAAACTCTTTTACCAGAAATAGATGTAGAATGCTACAGTGAAACCAAGAATAACAATGGTATGGAAAACATCCCACTTGTTCCAACTCTCACGAGTAGCTCTGATCTGCTCAGGAGTTGATGTTCCGAATACCAGGCCTTGAATCTTCTTCTCGTCTGGTGCTTCAGTGCAGAGTGATACAATAATCACAATGAGGCAACATACAATCAGCATGACACCGCAGAAGAACAGCCAGTTAAAGTCGTAGAATACAGCTTTGAACCAACTGTCTGCAGCGTCAGTAGCATTGCTGTAGTATACTTTTGCTCCTAAGCGTGTGAGACCGATGATGATGCCCGAAAGCAAACCCCACTGACCACCTTTGGCTGTTGCACGCTTCCAACAGATACCCAGCAAGAATGCTGCGGCGATACCAGGAGCAAGAACAGACTGAACGTCCTGCAAATAGTTGTAGAGCACGTTGCCTACTGAGCGCATGATAGGAATCCATAGTATGCCAAGAATTACAATTACAACTGTTGCAATCTGGCCGATGCGAACAAGACTCTTTTCTGAGGTTTCTGGCTTCAGACGTTTCCAGAAATCGATGGTGAATAGCATTGCCGATGAGTTGAACAATGATGCTAACGAAGACATCAGCGCTGCGAGAATACCGCAAACCACCAGACCTTTCACACCTGCAGGTAACAGTTTGGCTACTAGGGTAGGGAATGCTGCATCGGGTGTGCTCAGAACGAATACCTCTCCATTTGGCAGGGTGATTCCTTTAGCGCTCATGGCGAATGCGATCATACCAGGAATCAGGAACAGAAAAACAGGGAGCAATTTCAAGTAAGCACCGAAGATGGTACCACGACGTGCCTCTTTCTCATCCTTACCAGAAAGAACACGCTGTACGATGTACTGGTCGGTGCACCAATACCAGAATCCGATGACAGCAGAACCGATGAGAGCGCCCAACCAAGGATAGTTGGCATCGCGATTATCGCGAATGAGCGATGTCATCTTGTCGCCATACTCGTTGGCGTCAACGGCACCACAGATAGTCATCATTTCGTTCCAGCCTCCCAAGGCCTTAAATCCAAGTACCAGGATGATGAGTGAACCGAGCAGCAGAATAGGTGTCTGTAATACAGAGGTGTAGAGCACACTCTTCATGCCGCCAAAGATGGTGTAGATAGCTGTGATAATGACCAAACCGATAGCTGCAATCCAGAAGAAATCGATACCCCAAAGTTGTTCAATACCGAATACCTGTTGGAATACCAGACCACCTGCATAAACTGTTACGGCAACCTTGGTTAGCACGTAGGATATCAGTGAGATTACAGATAGAATGGTGCGACTCTGTGTATTGTAGCGACGCTCCAAGAACTCTGGCATGGTGTAAACCATCGAGCGGGTGTAGAAAGGTACGAAAACCCAACCCAGGATCAGGATCATCCAGCCCTGAATCTCCCAATGTGCCATTGCCATACCTGATGAGGCGCCAGCGCCAGCCAAACCGATGAGGTGCTCGGATCCGATGTTCGAAGCGAAGATTGAGGCTCCGATAGCTATCCAAGTTGCGTCCTTGCCTCCCAAGAAATAATCTGCAGAGTTGTTGTTTTTTTGTGAAATAACCCAAAGTACGATGCCTATCAGTGCACAACAAAAAGCACCGATGACAATCCAGTCTAATAATGCCATTTTTTTAATTGATTGATATTGTTAGTAACTATGTATGTTTGCTTATTTGATAGAAAATTTGTAGGCAGCGTGACTGAAATACTTTTCGCCAGGGAGCAGTGTGGGCTGTGTCCACTCAGGATGATTGGGAGAATCGGGATATTTCTGACTCTCCAAGCATACGCTAACGTGCTTTGGATAGGTGATACCGTTTTTACGAGGGATATCTTTATCAGCACCTGTACCTTGGAAGTTGCCACTGTAAACCTGTACACCAGGCTCGTTGGTAAACATCTCCATTAAGATGCCTGTCTTTGGACTGTAAAGACTAGCGCAAACCTGCGTATCGTCACCTTTGCCATTCTTGTATGTGTTCAGACAGTAGTTATGATCGTAACCTGTAGCGTTCTGGATCTGGTCAAAGGCTGACTGGATGCTGTCGCCCAGTGCATGTGGGGTGCGGAAATCCATTGGTGTGCCTTCAACAGACTTGATTTCGCCTGTGGGGATATAGAGTTTGTCGCTTGGAGTGAAGTTATCAGCATTCACGTAGAGTTCCATGTCGTATGCAGGCTGGGTGAAGTCGCCACTCAGGTTATAATAGTTGTGATTAGTTTGGTTGATGATGGTTGGCTTGTCAGTTTCTGCCTCCCAGGTCATATCAAGTACATTATCTGAAGTTAGTTTGTAGGTGGTCACCGACATTACCTTGCCGGGGAAGCCATTTTCGCCATCCTTAGCGACGAGTGTCAGTTTCAGTATGGAGTCGCCCACCTGCTCTGCATCGAGCACTTGGTGCATCCAACCTGTGTTACCACCGCCATGCAGACTGTTAGGCCCGTCGTTAGTACGTAACTGGATAGTGTCGCCATTGAGTACGAATTTACCGTTTTTAATTCTATTGGCATATCTACCAACACTTGAGCCATAGTCAGATGGCGTGTTGACAGTATCTGCATATTGAGCAATGTTATCGAATCCAAGAACAACATCGGTAGGTTTACCATCCTTGTCAGGCACAACAAGTGATACGATGCGTGCGCCATAATTGGTGATGCATACCTCCATGCCATTCTGATTCTTCAATGTGTAGAGCTTGACAGGCTTTGACTGAATAGTTGTGTCGAATTTTGCAGGATCGAGGCCTGATAAAGTTAGTTGTGTAGCCTGCTGGCCGCTTGCACAAGAGAGCATAAGCGCAGCTACGCCAACTCCCATAACAGTTGCTTTAATTGTCTTCATTTTGTTACTCGTTTTAAGTTGTTGATAATTGTTGAATTTATTTTGGGTGTAAAATTACAACCATATTTTCAAATGAGCAAGTGATGTTTAAGAAAAAAATAAGAGTAAGGTGTAAAACACACACCTTACTCTTATAATTTAACCTTTATAAACACAATTGCCTGTGTTTTGTAGGTTCAGAGTTAGCAAATTCTACGTGAACCGTCACCGATGACAACATCGTAAACTTTTGGCTCATGACCATATTTTGCATTGAATTTTGCCTTAGCGTCATCGATGAACTTCTTATAAAGGTCGTTACGAACCAGATTGATAGTACAACCACCAAATCCACCGCCCATAATGCGGCTACCTGTAACACCATTTTCTTTTGCCAGTTCGTTCAGGTAGTCGAGCTCCTCGCATGAAACTTCGTAGTCCTTCGACAGACCTTCATGAGTTTGATACATCAGTTCACCAACCTTCTCGTAGTCGCCTTCGTTGAGTGCATCGCAAACTGCAAGTACGCGGTCTTTCTCTCCAAGCACGAACTTAGCGCGTTTGTAATCTTCTTCACCTACCTCGGCACGAACTTCATCAAGCTGTTCCCATGTACAATCGCGCAGAGTCTCAAACTTTCCCTCTGGGTGCTTGGCTGCAATGTGTTTAACCACATTCTCGCAACTGTTGCGACGATCATTGTAGGGTGAGCCAGCCAGCTGGTGCTTAACAACAGAGTCAAGCAGTACCAGACGGTAGCCGTCGGGTTTGAATGGGAAGTACTCGAATTCGCGGCTGCGGCAGTCAAGTCGCATCAGGCAGCCTGCTTTTCCGAAGACAGAGGCAAACTGATCCATGATACCGCATTTTACTCCACAATAGTTATGTTCTGTAGCCTGACCAGCGAGTACCATATCCCATTGTGAAACTTTGTTTTCTCCGAAGATATCGTTCAATCCGCAAGCAAAGCAACTCTCCATGGCAGCTGATGATGACATACCTGCTCCGAGGGGAACATCACCGGCAAATGCAATGTTGAAGCCCTTAACGGGAACGCCAAGTTTCTTCATTTCAAGTGCAATACCATAGATGTAACGTGCCCAAGAAGCCTTAGGACCATCAGGATCAGAGAGCTTGAAGTCAACGCGGTCCTTCAGGTCGATAGCGTAAGCCATTACAGTGTCTTCTGTGTCGTTGGCACGCATCTCAGCGACAATGCCTTTGTCAACTGCACCAGGGAATACAAACCCACCATTGTAGTCGGTGTGCTCACCTATTAGGTTGATACGTCCGGGAGATGCATATACGTTTCCTGTCTTTCCATCAAAGTGCTTGATGAAGCGGCTTCTTACAAATTCAATGTCCATAATCGTAAACTTTTAAAGGGTTAATATTAGTCAACTTTGATGTCCTGATTCACGTTCTTGCACCCTACGAGGGCGTAGAAAAGAATGTAGGCCAACATAGCGATGACGAGCCAGTAACTGATAATAGGACCAGTGGTCTTGGCGATTGCCTCCTGAATGAGCGGCATTACACCACCACCAACAACCATAGTCATGAAAATACCTGATGCAGCTTCGGTGTATTTGCCCAATCCCTCAACTGAAAGGTTGAAGATGCCTCCCCACATGATAGATGTGCAAAGACCGCAGGCAGGAATGAGAAATGCTTTAGCAGGAACATCGTGACCGCTGAATGAGATGGTTACGCTTTCAGGCATGAAGATAGCAACAACAAGCAACAGGATGGCTACTGCGCTGACAGTAGAGAGCTGGAGCTTGGTTGAAACTTTGCCAGAGATAGCACTTGAGCAGGCACGGCCAATCATCATGAGAAGCCAATAGGCTGCGGCAAGTGTTCCACCGATTGCTGCTGCACCCTCAAAACCAAGGTCGGTAACATAGAAGTTCAGCTCCATGGGGATGCCAATTTCAATACCTACATAGAAGAAGATGGCAATAACACCCAGTACGCAGTGGCGGAAAGCCAACGGACTGCGCTCGTATTTTGGAGCAACTTTTCCCAGTGTTGGTTCGGGGATAGCAACGCGGCTGATGATGACAAATGAGATGGCAAAAACAGCCATTCCGATAAACAGCAGTGGCGATACGTCGCTCATGCTGGTCTCAGCAGTAACTGTGCCTACCAGGATGCCTGCCAACAATGGGGTGAGTGTACCTGTGAGTGAGTTCAAAGTACCACCAACCTGGATGAGCTGGTTTCCTTTGTTGCCGCCACCTCCGAGAAGGTTGAGCATGGGGTTCACCACAGTGTTCAGCATACATACGCAGAAACCGCAGATGAAGGCACCCAACAGATAAATCAGCAGGTTGAGGGCTACAGGCGTATTGTCATAAGAAAATACGTAGGTTCCTGCACCAAAGAGGCTTGACAGATATTGGAATACCAAACCTACGATACCCACCAGCAGAGCTGTGAGCGCAGTCTTCTTGTATCCATATTTTGTTAGCATCTTTCCTGCTGGAATACCCATAAATAGGTAAGCGGCAAAGTTCATCAGGTTACCCCAAGCTTTGGCAAAGGGATATTCAAATCCCCAAATATTGCCAAAGGGGGCTCCCATGTTGGTTACGAAGCTAATCATCGCGAAGATGAAGCACATAGTGATAATGGCAATCAGCTTACCATTCTTATTTGTCTCAGTCATATTGTTGTTTGTAATTTTATTGTTGGATTTAAATTATTATTCTTCTACTACTCCAAAACGGTATACGGTTTTCTGTTTGTAACGCTGTCCAGGGTTCAATACAACACTTGGGAAGTAAGGACGGTTAGGTGAATCGGGGAAATGCTGTGCCTCGAAGCATACTGCTGAACGATGGGGGAATGTACAGCCGTTAGCACCTTTATAACCATTGAGGAAGTTGCCAGTGTAGAGCTGAAGTCCAGGCTCGGTGGTGTATACCTCCATGGTTCGTCCACTCTTTGGATCTGTAATCTTTGCAGCGAATGAGAGTTCACCCTCCTCCTGTTTGTTCAGCACGTAGTTGTGGTCGAAGCCATGGCCAAACTTGATTTGCTCGTTGTCTGCATCGATGTCCTGTCCAAACGTTTTGGGTTTGCGGAAATCGAAAGGAGTTCCTTCAACCTTCAAGATTTCGCCAGTAGGAATGGCTGTTGCATCAGTAGGAAGGTAGAAGTCGGCATTGATTTCGCAAATTTGATCGTTGATGCTTGGTGTGGGATCAGCAGTACCTGCTAGGCTGAAGAATGCGTGATGTGTAAGGTTCACGATGGTCTTCTTGTTGGTTGTTGCCAGATACTCGATAACGAGTTCATTCTGATCGGTGAATGTGAACTCAACTGTTACATCCAGTTCTCCGGTAAAACCTTCTTCACCATAGGATGAGATTCGGTGCAGGGCTAATGAACGTGGACCCATCTGTCGGGCGTCCCAAACTTTGGCATTGAAACCAACTGAACCACCGTGCAAGTGGTTGGGACCATCGTTGAGCGCGAGCTGGTATTCCTTCCCGTTCAGAATGAACTGGCCTTTGCAGATACGGTTACCCCAACGTCCGATAAGTGTTGAGAGGTAAGGCTCATTTCCGCTAGTTAACTGTTCAATACTGTCATGACCTTGAATAACGTTAGCTACTTTCCCGTCCTTTCCAGGAACCATGATAGCGCATATTGCTCCTCCATAGTTGGAAATAGCTACTTCGAATCCCTTACGGTTCCTAAGAATGAATAAGTCGGTTTTTTTACCGTTGATAGTGGCCTGGAAGTTTTCACGCTTCAGACCGCACAGATTCACTGTCTCTGTAGTATTCGCCATATTGATATGTTTTTAGTTAAAAATTTATTTTTCTGCAAAGTAACAGAAAAAAAATCAAAATGACGAATGTTTCGACGAAAAAAACGTTGCTGTAGTATTAAAAAAGCCTAAATGCAGTTTTTTAACAGGTCTGCTACAATATAACTACTGCCACCAATGAATATAAAGTCATTATTGCCCGCAGCCGCTTTTGCTGCTTCGTAAGCTGTTTTTACGTCAGGATAGCTCTCTCCTTCAAGACCGTAGTTTTGTGAATAGAGCTTCAATACATTCTCAGAAACAGCTCTTTTACTGTTGGCTTTTGTAAAATAATAGGTAGCATTGATAGGAAGTAGTTCCATCACACCTTGTATGTCCTTGTCGTCAACCATACCGAAGACGATATGCATGTGGTTACATTTTACAGCTTTCAACTGCTTGCTCAGATAGATCCATCCTGGCACATTGTGTCCGGTATCGCAGATGGTGAGAGGTGTATCGCTAAGTTTCTGCCAGCGTCCCTTCAGTCCTGTCAGACTGCACACATGCGCAAAACCCTGCTTCACTTCTCGGTTCTGACTAGGGTTATTGGCTGCACATTTTTTGGGGTGCATATAGCCTAGTTTCTCTAATTGTTGTACGGCGCAGAGAATGGTGTTAGTGTTTTTCTCTTGATAGCAGCCTGTGAGCTCTCCGCTAACAATACCGAAAGTCTTGGTGTAATAATTGATTCTCTTGGTTCCATATGAAGCAGAGATGATCTGGTTATAATCTTCGGCAAATGTGATTGGTGCGCGGTGTTCTGCTGCCACAGCATCAAACACTTGTCGTGTTTCGGGTACTACCTCTCCAACCACAACGGGCACAAAGTTCTTGATAATGCCTGCTTTCTCCATGGCAATCTGCTCGAGCGAATTGCCCAAGAACTGCATGTGATCCATGCCAATGTTGGTGATGATAGATAAGATAGGGGTGATGATATTGGTGCAATCCATTCGTCCGCCCAGGCCTACCTCGATTACGGCGATGTCTACTTTCATGTCAGCAAAGTACTTGAAAGCCATAGCCGTGGTAAGTTCAAAAAAGGTGGGTTGTAAGGGCTCAAAGAAACTCTTCTCCTTTTCCACAAAGTCGATGACATAATCCTCGCTGATGGGCTGTCCGTTCACGCGGATGCGTTCACTGAAGTCCACCAGATGTGGTGAAGTGTATAATCCCACCCTGTAACCGCACATCTGCAAAATAGCAGAAAGCGTGTGAGCACACGATCCTTTACCGTTGGTACCTGCCACATGTATCGTGAGATACTTCTGATGTGGATGGTCGAAATGGCCGTCGAGTGCATGACTGTTCTCCAGTCCCTCTTTATAGCCGCCTGCTCCTTGATGTTCGAACATGGGCAACTGGCTATAGAGATATTCACACGTTTCCTGATATGTCATAATGCTACCTTATTAATATATTAATTAAAGTAATTCTTGAATTTCTGGAAGATTGAGTCGCGTGTTTGCTTGTCGCCCTTGAAGTTGTCGCTGCCTTTGAACTGCTCGATGGCCTGTTTCTCTTCGCGACTCAAGGTCTTTGGTACATACACGCTGATGTTTACCACCAGATCGCCGCGTCCGTTTCCATACCCTTGAACGGCAGGTAATCCTTTGCCTCGTAGGCGTAGGGTCTTTCCAGGCTGCGTACCGTTGTCGAGTTTTACCTTCAGTTTGGTGCCGTCGATGGTTGGTATTTCCACATCTCCACCGAGTGCTGCTGTTGGAAAATCCAACAACAGATTGTAGATGAGGTCATTGCCGTCGCGAATGAATGTCTCGTGTGGCTCTTCAGCGATATATACCTGTATGTCGCCATTAACGCCATTACGCTTTCCTGCGTTTCCTTTTCCAGGTACATTCACTATCATTCCTTCAGCTACGCCAGCAGGGATGTTGATTTCTACTACTTCCTCGCCCTTCTCTACACCTGAGCCGCCGCAGTGTTTGCATTTGTTCTTGATAACTTGGCCTTCGCCACCGCAGGTAGGACAAACGCTCTGCTGCTGCATCATACCGAATATGCTCTGTGTGGTATGGGTGATATAGCCCTGCCCGTGACAGGTTGGACATTGCTCTTTTGTGCTGCCAGCCTCTGCACCGCTACCGTTACAATGTGAACAAGGCATGTCCTTACGTACCTTGAACTTTTTGGTGACACCGGTATTGATTTCTTCAAGTGTCAGTTTTACCTTCAGTCGAAGGTCGCTTCCGCGATGCTGCTGCTGACGGCGCTGTCCGCCACCAAATCCGCCAAATCCGTGACCACCGAATATGTCTCCAAACATCGAGAAGATGTCGTCCATGTTCATGTTGGTCTCGAATCCGCTGAATCCACCGAATCCGCTGCCACCCATTTTGGGACCGTCGAATCCGAACTGGTCGTACTGTTGGCGCGTCTTTGGGTCATGTAACACGTTATATGCCTCAGCCGCCTCTTTAAATTTCTCCTCAGCTTCCTTGTCACCGGGGTTGCGGTCGGGATGGTATTTGATGGCTATCTTTCGATAGGCCTTTTTTATTTCATCCTCCGTGGCGCTTTTCTGTACGCCAAGTACCTCGTAGTAGTCTCTTTTTGCCATAATGCTTTATTGTCCTACTGCCACCTTGGCGTGGCGTATTACTTTGTCGTTCAATTTGTATCCTTCCTGCAGGCAATCGATAACCTTTCCTTTCTTGTCATCACCCATGCCAGGTACCATAGCTACGGCCTCGTGCACGTCAGTGTCGAAGTCGGCATCTTTGGTTTCTATTTTGGTTACGCCTTGTGACTCAAGAGCCTTGACAAACTTCTGATAAATGAGTTCCATTCCCTCGCGAAGCACCTGTGGATCGTCGGTCTTGGCGCCGTTATCAATGGCACGCTCCATATCATCGAGTACAGGCAAAATGGCGGTTATGGTTTTCTCACCACCATTCAGAATCAACTCCGCACGCTCTTTGAGGGTGCGTTTGCGGTAGTTGTCAAACTCTGCAGCCTTGTAGAGCAACTGTGTTTTTAGTTCCTCTATTTCTTTTTGGGCTTTCTCCAGTGGGTCTTGTTCTTCAACCGCCTCATTGGAAGTGGCCTCTTCTGCTTTTGCCTCTTCTGTCTCTTTGTCAGTTTCTTCGACGGAAGCCTCGTTCAAAGTCTCCTCTTCTTCGATGTTAATATCTTTTTCTGTCATAATAGCATTGTTTAAAGTTCTGCTAACGAATTAGCAAAATCTGTGCCAATCACTGGTACATCTTCTCGCGTTGTGCTTTGATGGCCTCATCGTAGATGTAGTCATCGTAGCTTGTCAGCTTGTCGATGGTACCTTTAGGAGTGAGCTCAATGATGCGGTCGGCAACGGTGTTGATAAACTCGTGGTCGTGCGATGCGAACAGAATGTTGCCCTTGAACTGTATCAAGTTGTTGTTGAATGCCTGAATCGACTCCAGATCCAAATGGTTGGTAGGTGTGTCGAGAATCAAACAGTTGGCGTTCTTCAATTGCATGCGTGCAATCATACAGCGCATCTTCTCTCCTCCACTCAGTACATTTACGTGCTTGAGCACATCCTCCTCTTTGAAGAGCATGCGTCCCAGGAATGACTTCATGGTTACTTCATTACCAGGTCCCCACTGTGAGAGCCAATCTACGAGGTTCATCTCGCTCTGGAAAAAGTCGGTGTTGTCGAGTGGCAGGTAGGCAGTGGTGATGGTTACGCCCCATTTGTAAGTACCAGCCTGTGCCTCGCGGTTACCATTGATAATCTCGAAAAGGGCGGTCATAGCCTTGGGGTTGTGGGAAAGGAATACGGTCTTCTGGCCCTTCTCAATGGTGAAATTCACATTGTCGAAGAGCACGGTGCCGTCGCTGTCTACAGCTTTCAGTCCCTCTACCTCCAATATCTGTGTACCAGGTTCGCGCTCCATCTGGAAAATGATACCTGGGTATTTACGTGTTGATGGCGTGATTTCCTCAACGTTCAGCTTCTCAAGCATCTTTTTACGTGAGGTGGTCTGTTTACTCTTGGCCACGTTGGCAGAGAAACGACGGATAAACTCCTCCAACTGCTTCTTTTTCTCCTCAGCCTTCATCTTTTGGTTCTGAGCCTGGCGCAGTGCCAACTGTGAACTCTCGTACCAGAATGAATAGTTACCCGAGAAGAGTGTTACTTTACCAAAGTCGATGTCGACAGTCTGTGTTGATACAGCGTCAAGGAAGTGACGGTCGTGTGATACTACAAGTACGCATTGCTCGAGGTTTGAGAGATATTCCTCGAGCCACTGTACGGTGTCGAGGTCGAGGTCATTAGTAGGCTCGTCGAGCAACAAGTTGTCTGGATGGCCGAACAATGCCTTTGCCAGCATGACGCGTACCTTCTCGTTGTTGGATATCTCGCTCATCTGCTTATAGTGCTGACTTTCGGCAACACCCAGATTCTGCAGCAGCTGTGCAGCTTCGCTCTCAGCCTCCCAACCGTTCATCTCAGCAAACTGCATCTCGAGGTCAGCAGCTCTCACGCCGTCCTCTTCGCTCATTTCAGGTTTGGCATAGAGAGCCTCGCGCTCTTTCATGTTCTCCCACAGTGGCTGATGTCCCATCAGCACGGTGTTCATAACTGAAAACTCATCATATTTGAAGTGGTCCTGCTCCAGTACGCTCAGACGTTCGCCTGGTTGCATTTCAATTGTACCCTTGTTGGCTTCAAGCTCGCCGCTGATAGCACGTAATAGAGTTGACTTACCGGCGCCATTCGCACCGATAATGCCATAAATGTTACCACTTGTAAACTTGAGGTTCACATCCTTGTAGAGAACCTTCTTTCCAAACTGGATTGCCAGATTTGTAACTGTAATCATCTTAACTCTTTAAAACCTTTTATGTTATTTGGGCTGCAAAGTTACACAAAAAAAACGAAATCTCCAAATTTTCTACAACATTCCCTTCGTTGAAGGGAGTTCGTAGTGGTAGATGTCGCGCCTGACGGCCATCTTCAGAGCACGTGCAAGGGCTTTGAAGATGCCTTCAATCTTGTGGTGCTCATTCTGTCCCTCAGCCTTGATGTTTAGATTCATCTTTGACGCATCGCTCAGACTCTTGAAAAAGTGCAGGAACATTTCCGTTGGCATCTCGCCGATTTTTTCGCGATGGAATTCTGCATCCCATACCAGCCAGGGACGACCGCCAAAATCCAGACATACTGAACACAGACAGTCGTCCATAGGCAGTGAATAGCCATAGCGTTCAATGCCACGTTTATTTCCGAGTGCTTGTAGAATACATTCGCCCAGGGCAATAGCCGTGTCTTCTATGGTGTGATGCTCATCTACCTCGAGGTCTCCTTTGGTGTGTATCGTCAAGTCAATCATACCATGCTTTCCTATCTGCTCGAGCATATGGTCAAAGAACCCCAAACCGGTAGTGATGTCGCATTTGCCAGATCCGTCAAGATTTACTTTTACCAAGATGTCGGTTTCTTTAGTAGTGCGTTTAATTTCCGCTGTACGCTCACCAGCGAACAAGAGTTCTGCAATTTTATTCCAATCGATACCTTCGTCACTTAAAATGAGTGATTTGCAACCGATGTTCTTGGCGAATTGACGGTCTGTTTGACGGTCTCCAATGACGTATGAATTGGCGATATCGTATTCTGGATTGTTGATATATTTCTCAACGAGTCCGATATTGGGCTTGCGGGTCGGAGCGTTGTCTTCTGGGAAATGCGGGTCGATGAGAATTTCGTCGAAAGTGATGCCCTCACCTGCGAGTGTTTGCAGAATAAAGTTGTGCACGGGCCAGAAAGTGTCTTCTGGAAAACTATCTGTTCCGAGTCCGTCTTGGTTGCTAACCATTACAAACTCAAAGTCCAGTTTTTCTCGGATAAAGGCCAGGTTGCGAATCATGCCTTTTACAAACTTCAGCTTCTCGAAGCTGTCAATCTGTTCGTCTGTAGGCTCTTCAATGAGTGTGCCGTCGCGGTCTATGAATAAAATTTTTTTCATATTGTTGTATTGTTGAAATCAGCTTTTTCTTTGTCTTGTATTCCCATTGATGCCTTCATAAGGTAGAAAGGCGGTATGATGGTGAGCCAAACGTACGCCTGTATAAATCCTGCGATGGTAAACACGGCCATGCTAAGCCATTTGATGTGTTCTGGCATACCTGTTGGGTCGCCATTCATTATTCCTACTTGACTTTGCAGGTTGGCTACCATCAGGATATACATGGGTAGGGACGTTAGCATGGTGAGCACCATTACGATGAGTAGGCATGCTATACTGACGATGAATACCTTGCCCAGGTGCTGCATCCACGAGTTCATCTTGAGTGGCGGCAGTGGTTTGAGCAGTTGTCGCCTCTTGAGTTGCCAGTTGGTTAGGACCAACCATGCGATGACAACTACTGCAGACAGGATCAGCGCAGGTAGCAGTAAGGTGGGGGAGAGAAGGGCAGGTAATGCAGATATTACTGCCTGTACCAATGCGAACCCGATGGCAAGCCACCATGTGGTTCGGAATAGTTTTCGAAAATTACTGCTATACATCTGGTAGCCATCGCGTATGCAAGCTTGGCTGCTACGCACCTTCATTTCTATCTCTTTTTTCTCTGTTTCCATTGCACATATTTATTTTTCGTGTGCAAAGATAATAATTTTTTAGGTATGGATTACACGGATTACACAGATTTTTTATTATCTTTGCAGCAAAAATATAAAAATGAAGTTATTAAGGTGGGGGTTTATAGGCTGTGGTGAAGTGACCGAGAAGAAAAGTGGTCCCGCTTTCAGTGAGGTAGAAGGCTCAAGTGTGGTGGCTGTGATGAGTCGCACAGAGAAGCATGCGCGTACCTATGCTGTTCAGCATGGTATAGCGAAATGGTATACCGATGCTCAGGAGATGATAGACGACCCGGATGTTAATGCTGTCTATGTGGCCACCCCTCCATCTAGTCATGCTACCTATGCCATTATGGCAATGAAAGCAGGCAAGCCGGTCTATGTAGAGAAACCGCTGGCTGCTAGCTATGAAGACTGTGCTCGCATTAATCGAATCAGCGAACAGACTGGCGTGCCCTGTTTTGTTGCCTACTATCGTCGCTATCTGCCTTATTTTCAAAAAGTTAAGGATATAGTGAATAGTGGTCGGATAGGTCGCATTTTGAACGTTCAGATACGTTATACAGAACCTCCCCGTCAGTCTGATTTAGAAGCTATTTCCAATCATAAACCTCTGCCTTGGCGTCTTCAACCTGATATCGCAGGTGGTGGCTATTTCTACGATATGGCTCCACATCAGCTCGACATGTTGCAAGATCTGTTTGGCGTGATTCTTGAGGCGCGAGGGATATGCAGTAACCGTGGGGGCTTGTACAAGGCCGAGGATTCGGTGAGCGCATGTTTCCAGTTTGAGAATGGCTTGCCGGGTAGTGGCTCGTGGTGCTATGTAGCCCATGAGAGTGCGCGTGAAGATTGTATTGAAATTATAGGTACCGAGGGGCAGGTGAGTTTCTCGGTTTTTGACTATACTCCTATCCGATTACAAACCACTCAGGGTGAGGAACGCATTACGGTGCCTAATCCACCCTATGTCCAATACCCTCTCATCAGGAGTGTTATCGAACATCTTCAGGGACTGGGTGTGTGCGAGTGTACCAGTGTGTCTGCCACCCCTGTCAATTGGGTGATGGATCGCATTCTGGGAAAATTGTGATAGTATTGTCGTATGAGGAAAGGCCTGTTGGTGTTGATATTGGTGATGGCTGGTCTGAGTGTGATGGCTGCAGAGCCTGATACGCTTGTTACCGCTATGCAACCTGTTGACACGACTGTTGTCAAGAGAAGTATTGGTGTTATTCGACGTACGGTGCGCGAGTTCGACCGTTTAAATAATGCTTATATCGAGCCGCAGCATTACGAATTTACTGTGATGGGGCAGATTACTCGTACCTACGAGAGTTTTATCCTTAATAGTAATGGTCAGACGGTGACGTTGGCCCCCGATGGACTTACCAAGATCGGTCCGTATTTCGGGTGGCGCTGGTTCTTTTTAGGCTATACGTTCGATATACACAATATAGGTTTTAGCCAGAGTGGCTTGCGTAAAGAGTTTGACTTTAGCATCTATTCGTCGCAGGTTGGAGTCGATATCTTTTATCGACGTACTGGTAACGACTATAAAATTCGTGATGTGCGATTGGGGTATGGTATCAATGGCGACCTGTTTGAAGGTGTACCTTTCGATGGTGTAAATGTGGGCATTACTGGTGCTAGTGCCTATTATATTTTCAATCACGGACGTTTCTCGTATCCTGCGGCCTTCAGTCAGAGCACTTGTCAGAAGATTAGTTGTGGCTCGTGGATGGCAGGTGTTGGTTTTACGAAGAATACACTCGACATGGACTACGACAAGTTGCAGACTACCTTGAAGTCGCGTATGGACAAAAGTCAGGAGTTGAAACTCGATTCGGGGATGATGTTCAGTGGCATCAAATATAGTGATTTCATGCTTTCTGGTGGTTATGCCTACAATTGGGTGTTTGCAAAGGACTGGTTGTTCTGTGTCAGCGGACAGATGGCGTTGTGCTACAAGTCTAGTTATGGTAAGGTGGCTGATGAAAAGAAGGGCTTCAGTTTTGATAAAGTGAATATCGATGGCATTGGGCGTTTCGGTCTTGTGTACAATAACACTCGTTGGTATGCTGGTTGTAGTGCCATTCTGCGTACAAATAACTATCACACCTCGCGGTTTACGGCCAATAACGTTTTTGGATCGTTTAACTGTTATGTGGGGTATAATTTTATGTTGAAAAAGAAATATCGTAAGAAATGAAACGGTTTGTATATACTATTGTTGTAGGGGTGTTCTGTTTGACATCGCATGCAATGCATTTGGACGATACCCGTTACCTGCAGGTTGACAGCATAACTATCTGTCGTCTGCTTTCTGAGGCGCGTGCATTGCCTGCCTCTACCAATCTGCCGTTGCATTTTGCCCATAAGTTTGTGGGCGTTCCCTATGTGGCGAGCACTCTTGAAGGTGATAAGCATGAGCGTTTGGTGGTTAACACCCGTCAACTCGACTGTACTACATTGGTTGAGACGGTGACGGCTCTCACCCTTTGTACTCAGCGTAAGCACTTCACGTGGTTTGCCTATCAGCATGCCCTCGTGGATCTGCGCTATCGTGAAGGCGTGTTGAGTGGGTATCCTAGTAGGTTGCACTATTTTACAGAGTGGATCACCGATAATTCCCGAGCAGGTTTGGTGACTGAAGTTCAGCAGCCAAATCCGCCGTTTGTGGCTGTGCAGACAGTGAAGGTGAACTATATGAGCACTCATTCGCAAAGGTATCAGGCACTGCGCGAGCATCCGGAATTCGTTAAGGATATTGCTCTGGCGGAACATCGTGTGTCGGGGGCAAAGTATCGCTATATCCCCAAACGTTGGGTGGGGAATAACAAACTGTTGCGCCGTGCAATCAAGGATGGCGATATTATTGCCATTACTTGCAATAAGACCGGTCTCGATATTGCCCATGTAGGTTTTGCAGAGTGGCGAAAGGATGGTTTACATCTGCTCAATGCTTCTCAACTTCATCATAAGGTGGTGTTGGAGCCAATGACGCTCTTCCGCTATCTGCAGAAGCATCCTTCGCATACTGGTATCAGGATTGTTAGAATCAATAAATAATAAGTTACTTAGACCAAACGAAAAAGAGATGGAATTACCCGATTTTATGAGTTATGCGAACAAATTTTCGCAGGCTGATTTTACAGAGAAAATTGCGCGTATTGCAAAGCGCGCTGGTGCCAAACTGGTTTATGCGGCTCTGATCCTTTATTACACGCTGCAGAGCGATAAGGTGAGCAAGACCGACAAGGCTATCATCATTGGTGCGTTGGGCTACATGATTAGTCCGCTTGACGTTATCCCCGATGCAATTCCCATCGCTGGTCTCACAGACGATCTGGCTGTGTTGCTTTACGTGCTCAAGAAGGTGTGGACAGGTATTGATCCCGAGATCGTTGAGCAGGCCAAGGGCAAGCTCTCGCGCTGGTTCGATGAGGATGAGATTGCTGAGATGGGCGACATCTTCGATCCCGAGGATTAATAAGTGCTTGGAGTCTATTACAAACAAAAAATCCTCAGCGAAAGCTGAGGATTTTTGTGAGGTGCCTGGCGGATTCGAACCGCCGTTGACGGTTTTGCAGACCGTTGACTAAGCCACTCATCCAAGGCACCATGATAATGAATTTACTATTTATTAATAGTGCATTCCTCTAAATGCGGGTGCAAAGGTACTGAGTTTTTTTGATACTACCAAATTTTTGGGCTATTTTTTCTCTATTAATTCTGATTTTTTTCGTTTCTTACATGCTTTGGCTCTTTCTTTGAGCTCTTTTAGTTGGCATCCGTCGCATCCGTCACAAGGATCCTGCGCTTTTTGTATGCGCAGATATATCCACCAGATGGCATAGCTTATGGCTGCAACGAGTATCAGAATTACTAGTATATTCTGCATCGCTTATTTTATCTTAGAGTTTAGATTTTAGTCAGTTTGCGAAGCAATACCTTGTTGATAACCTGAAAACGGTGCCCTTGTCGTTCTATGTCCTCGCGTACATTGTTTATATTATTAAAGAAGTCGCTGAATGCGTTCAGCACCGGGTTGGGTTGTCCGGCATCCTCTGTGGCGTTGGGGTTAATCAGGATTCTTATGCCTTGATGTTCGATATGTACATCGATATCTTTGTCGGTCATGATCGGGTCTCCGTCGTAGTGTATGGCACCAGGAGCTTTACGCGTGATGTGCAGTGTCTTGGTGCGGAACGTCTTGATTTTTGAGTTGTTGTGCATGGTCTTCATAAACAGGTCAGCGGCTATCTGTGGTGCGTCGAGGGCATTGAAAGGCTCCATGACAATCACATCCATCTCGCCGTCCTTCATGGTGGCGCCAGGTGCGATATAGGCATTATTCCCATATTGTGAGGCGTTCGCGCAGGCGATGAGGAAAGCCTTGTATTTTCTGGCTCCTGTGTCATCGCTTACCTCATAGGTCTCTGGCTTATACTTAAGTCCTTCCTTCAGTACGTTCTCGACATAGGTGATGGGGCCTCGCTTGCCGGCTTCAGCAAACTTCAGCGAGATGAAAGCGTCAAACCCCATGCCGCAGGTGCAGAAGAAGGGCATGCCGTTAATCACACCGTAGTCGAAAGTGTCTATTTTGCAACTGTTTATGATACCTATAGCCTTCTTGACGTCGAGAGGAAGGCACAGGTGTCGGGCAAGTCCGTTGCCACTGCCACATGGAATGATGCCCAGGGCCGTGTTGGTGTGTACCAATGAGCGTGCAACTTCGTTGACTGTTCCGTCGCCTCCAACAGCTACCACTATATCCGTTTCCTCGTCAGCTTTTTGCTTTGCTATCTCTGCTGCATGTCCGCGGTATTGTGTAAAGCATATTTCTGTATCGAACAGTTCTTTGTCAAGTATCTGTTCAATCATGGCGGGTATCTCCTCCTTGGAGTGGGTACCTGATATAGGGTTCAGAATGAATGTAATTTTCTTCTTTTTTATCATAAGCGTGTGCAAAAGTACAAATTTTTTAGTATTTCTTGCACGTTTTACCAAAAAATGTGTATCTTTGCACCCTGAAATTTAAAAATTAATAGAACATTACCTATATCGGAATGGGACAGTTACAAGAAAGATTCAAGCATTATCGTGAGCCACAGAAGTTTATGGAGGCTGACGTATATCCCTATTTTCGTGAGATTGAAGGAAAGCAGGGAACGGAAGTTGAGATGGGTGGCCATAAGGTGCTGATGTTTGGCTCTAATGCCTATACAGGCCTCACAGGCGATCAGCGTATCATCGACGCCGCCAAGGCTGCACTCGACAAGTATGGTTCTGGATGTGCCGGTAGTCGTTTCCTCAATGGAACGCTCGACTTGCATGTGAAACTTGAAAAAGAAATCTCTAAGTTTATTGGTAAGGACGATTGTCTGTGTTTATCTACAGGCTTCTCTGTAAACCAGGGTGTTATTCCTGCTTTACTGAGTAAGGATGACTATGTTATCTGTGACGATCGCGATCACGCTTCTATCGTAGACGGACGTCGTTTGGCTTTTGCCCGCCAGTTGCACTACAAACACAATGATATGGCCGATCTTGAGCGCGTGTTGCAGAAACTGCCTCAGGAGGCTGTTAAGCTGATTGTGGTTGATGGCGTGTTCTCTATGGAGGGCGATTTGGCTAACCTGCCAGCTATCGTTGAACTTAAGCACAAGTACAATTGCTCAATCATGGTCGATGAGGCTCATGGTGTAGGTGTGTTTGGTCGTCAGGGCCGTGGCGTATGTGATCACTTCGGTCTTACTGATGAGGTTGACCTTATCATGGGTACATTCTCAAAGTCGTTGGCCTCTATTGGTGGTTTTATCTGTGCCGACTGGGATACCATCAACTACTTGCGTCACACATGCCGTACCTATATCTTCTCGGCATCTAATACGCCTGCTGCTACTGCTGCAGCTCTCGAGGCACTGCACATCATCCAGGAGGAGCCCGAGCGCATTCAGGCCCTTTGGGATGTAACCAACTATGCGTTGAAGCGTTTCCGTGAGGAAGGCTTTGAGATTGGTGATACCGAGAGTCCTATCATACCTCTTTATGTACGCGATGTGAATAAGACATTCTTGGTAACTGCCTTGGCTTTCAAGGCTGGCGTATTCATCAACCCGGTTATCCCCCCCGCATGCGCACCTCAGGATACCCTCGTACGCTATGCATTGATGGCTACTCACACCAAGGAGCAGGTAGACCGTTCTGTGGTAGCTTTGAAGAAAATCTTCGTTGAGCAAGGTATCATTAAAGGTTGAAAAAGTTAAGAAGTGTTAAGCAAAACAAGTTTTTCGCTTAACACTTCTTTTGTTTCGAAAAATCTTTGTACCTTTGCACCCGCAAAAACGAGGTGTAGCGCAGTTGGTAGCGTTCCTGGTTTGGGACCAGGCTGTCGCAGGTTCGAGTCCTGTCACCTCGACTTAACAAAAAAAGGCTTCTAAAAAGGAAGCCTTTTTTGTTGTTTATAACTCGTATATTTCTAATCGTTCTATGGCTTGTGTAATATCTTCCAGAAATCTGTTGTGGTCACGCAGGAAGTCAGATTTGCCGTCACTGATGGATTCGTACAGCTCCTGACTCATATCGTCTGTGTATGATGCAATGGCATACTCTATATCATCCTTCTGCCATTCGAGCGAAGAATGAATATAAACGTTTCTTTTCTGATGTAGAAAGCTATATGCGGTCTCTATGCTGTCTTTTGTAATCATTGGTTATAGCCGATGGGTCTGAATTGTTTCTGCTGTTCACTCCAAACGAATCCTTTTTGGAAGAGGTATTCCTTAATCTCCTTTGGCTCTCTGTTGAAGGCATAACACAGTGCTTCCAACGTATCATATTCCTCATCTCGAAGGAGCATGTTGACACTCGAAACAAGTATTGCTGGGTCTTTTGGTAGGTAGTCCATTATCGGATATAATCACAAAACATATTAAAACATTCCACAAAATTAATGATTTTGTGGCAATTTTAGTATTTTTGCACCAAAAATTAAAATAGTTTAGGAATTTTGATTATGGCATATTTCAGACAATCTGATGATTTAAGGCGTGAAGAGCTGATACGCGTCATTGAGCATTCTGTAGAGAGGCTCACTCTCCAAGAGCTCGAAGCCCTCTATTATGATATGACTACCAAGTCATATATTAATGATTAATTGATAATTTACGGCAAATAATATAAAGAATTGATAATAGTATGACGTTTTTAGATTTAATTAAGCAACGATATAGCTGCAGAAGCTATCAGAACAAGCGTGTTGAACAGGAGAAATTGGACTATGTGATGGAGTGTGTGCGCTTAGCCCCCTCAGCGGTGAATAAACAGCCATGGGTATTCCGTATAGTGGAAAACGAAGATGATAAGTCAAAACTACATACGTGTTATAGTCGTGAGTGGTTTCAAACGGCACCGATGTATATTATCTGTAGTATTCTTCACGATGAGGAATGGGTTCGTTCAGATGGTAAGCATCATGGCGACATCGACATTGCTATTGCTGTAGAACATCTGTGTCTGGCTGCGACAGAGCAAGGCTTGGCCACCTGCTGGGTCTGCAACTTTGATGCAGCTAAGTGCAAGCAACTCTTTTCCATCGCTGATAATGAGGAGCCAGCAGTATTGATTCCCATCGGATATGCCGCTGATGAGGCAAGAGAAAAGAAACGCAAGACGATTAGTGAAATATGTAAGTAAGCGTGACGAGGAATCGTAGGGTTGGGGATAAAAACTATTAGAGTAGGTGTATAACGTGTTAAAAACAATTAAAATACGTCTGTATCCCGATTAAAATATGTACTTTTGTCCTGGAAATAATAGGTAGATATTTTAATTGTAAGGAAGATGAATAATCATTCAATCGTTGGGGCTAAAATCAAGCGCCTCAGAGAAACCAAGAATCTCTCACTTGAGGAGATTTCAGAGCGTAGCGGGCTGACCGTTGAGCAGATTCAGAGTATAGAAACCGACCAGAACCTCCCATCGTTGGGGCCACTGATTAAGATTGCCCGTGCACTCGGTGTGCGACTGGGTACTTTCATGGACGACAATGATGCCCTAGGACCTATTGTTACCCGTGCTAAGGATCGTGAAGCTGACAGTAGCATAAGTTTCAGCAACGGCGCAACCGATGCACGTAAGCATATGGAGTATCATCCATTAGCACAGCAGAAGGCTGGACGGCACATGGAGCCATTCGTGATAGATATCAATCCTGAGGAAACGCCCAATTTCCAATTGAGCGATCATGAGGGTGAGGAGTTTATCTATGTGATGCAGGGTGAGGTAGAGATTGTGTATGGTAAGGAAACCTACAACCTGAAAGAAGGTGATAGCATTTTCTACGACTCGATTGTTAAACATCATGTGCATGGTGCTCCAGGAAAGAGCGCGAAGATTTTGGCAGTAGTATATATTCCATTCTAAATGACAATGAGCAACGTAAGATTAGATATGGCGGGCCGTCCGTTGCCCAATAGAACATACCCTGCTGAGACCGGCTCAAAGGGCTACCAGCTGCATGAGAAGACACTCGGTCAGTGGCTGGAGTATTGGGCAGAGAAGACACCTGATAAGGAATACATAGTATATAGTGATCGTGACCTCAGATTCACTTGGAGCAAGTTTAACGAGCGTGTGGATAATCTGGCCAAGGGTCTGATTTCTATTGGTGTGAAGAAAGGCTCTAACGTGGGCATTTGGGCTACCAATGTGCCTGATTGGCTCACCTTCCTCTATGCGACTGCAAAGATTGGTGCTGTACTGGTAACAGTGAACACGAACTACAAACAGAACGAGTTGGAGTATCTGTGTAAAGACTCAGATATGGAGGTGCTCTGTATCACCGATGGTACATGGGACTGTAACTATGTGGATATGACCTATACGATGCTCCCTGAGTTGAAAACCTGTGAACGAGGCCATCTGAACAGCGAGCGATTCCCTTACCTGAAGAACGTGGTTTATATAGGTATGGAGAAGTATCGCGGTATGTATAACACTGCCGAGTTACTGCTTTTGGGACAGAACGTAGACGACGATACTCTCAACGAGATGAAGAAGAATGTGGATTGCCATGATGTTTGCAATATGCAATATACCAGTGGTACCACCGGATTCCCAAAGGGTGTGATGCTTACTCACTATGGTATTGCTAATGATGGCTATTTCACAGGTGAGAATATGGGCTTCACTCAAGACGATAAACTCTGCGTGTGTGTGCCTCTGTTCCACTGTTTTGGTGTGGTGCTTGCCACGATGAACTGCCTGACACATGGCTGTACAGAAGTGATGGTGGAGAAATTCGACCCATTGGTGGTGCTTGCCTCGATACACAAGGAGCGCTGTACTGCTGTTTATGGTGTACCCACCATGTTTATAGCGGAGTTGAATCACCCGATGTTCTCTATGTTCGATCTGAGTTGCTTGCGTACGGGTATCATGGCGGGTAGTCTGTGCCCTATAGAACTGATGAAACAGGTGAGCGAGAAGATGTTTATGACGATCACCAGTGTTTATGGTCTTACAGAGAGTTCACCAGGTATGACACAAACTTGTTTGAACGATACCTTCGAACAACGTTGCACCACTGTTGGACGTGATTTCCCATTCGTCGACGTGAAGGTGCTTGACCCGGAAACGGGCGAGGAATGTCCTGTTGGCGTTCAGGGAGAGATGTGTTGTAAGGGCTTTAACGTGATGAAGGGCTATTATAAAAATCCCGAGGCTACGGCTGAGGTAATTGACCAAAACGGCTATCTCCACTCAGGCGACTTAGGTGTGAAAGATGAGCAGGGATTCTACCGTATTACCGGACGTATCAAAGACATGATCATACGTGGTGGTGAGAACATTTATCCTCGCGAGATCGAGGAGTTCCTCTACCATATGCCTGGCATCCGCGATGTACAGGTGGCTGCTGTTCCTTCAAAGAAGTATGGCGAGGCCGTAGGTGCCTTCATTATATTGGAAGAAGGTGCAAAGATGACTCCCGAAGACGTACAACTATTCTGTCGCGGTAAGATAGCGCGTTACAAAATACCGAAGTACGTATTCTTTATCAAGGAATTCCCACTTACGGGATCGGGCAAAATCCAGAAATTCAAACTTAAGGAGATGAGCCTGAAACTATGTGAGGAACAAGGTATAGAAGTGATTTGAAAACCAATAATGAATATCCGAGATGACTAGAAAAGCCTATATACTACTAATAATCATGATGACGCTGTCGATAATGACAGGCAATGCGGAGGACGAGTCGCCTCGGCTGTTCAGAAACTATACCTCGGCAAACGGACTGGCTGACAACAGTGCGCAGACCATCCATTGCACACGTACAGGTCGACTGGTGATTACCACCATCGGTCAAATTAACTTCTTCGATGGGTCTAAATTCTCGTATATTGACCCGTTAGAGGAGAATATCTACCCATTGTCGGAGTACACTGGTAATTACCATTTGTACTTCGACAATTATCATCACATCTGGTTGAAGAATACCAACAGTGTGACCTGTGTCGATCTGCTTACAGAGCGCTTTGTTCATTCTATCGAGGAGGAGTTTAGTGAGTTTGGCGTGAAAGAACGTGTCAACGACCTCTTTGTCGATAGTACGGGCGTAGTGTGGCTCCTTACTGCAGACGGACTCTATAGTGTGAAGACCAAGAAGTATATCACCCCGCGTGAGAACATGAAACTGCAGGATGTCGAAGTGTTCAAGCAGCATTTCGTGATGCTGTTCTATAGTAATGGCCTCATGGAGATGTACGATCAACGTACAGGCAAACGGGTGGCGGAGAACAGGTCGTATACTGATATGGACAGCAAGCGCTACGACCAGGCTTCGCTGGTGAAGGTGGATGGCGATAATGTTTTCCAACTACGTAGTGGAATCAACGAGTCAATACTCATGAAGTATAACGTGACACGCAATGAGTGGAGTGAGTTGTTGCGTACCCCCTATCACATGAATGGTGTGGCTGTGAAAGACTCAGCACTCTATATACCTTGTGACCATGGTTATTGGGTATACAATCTGCGCGATAACCATTCTTCCCATATCGAGACCATCTTACTGGAGAACGGACAGAGACTGGTAACCGATGTGAATGTGATAGAGTTCGACCGTCAGGGAGGTATGTGGGTAGGTACAGAGGAACGTGGCCTGCTCTATTCGATGCCTTTCAGGTCGCCTTTCTATGTATATCCACTGAACACACCTCAAGGGCAGCACTACAGTGCCATGCTGCAACAGCGTGTTGACCAATGGCCCAACTTCCGTAGCCGCAAAGTCAACTGTGTGTATAAGGACTCGCGCAAATGGACTTGGGTAGGAACAGCACAGGGACTGCAGTTGTACCGGCATGAAGAAGACCTCTTACCCCAGGTCTATACCATGAAGGATGGATTATATAATAATATCGTTCATGCCATAGTCGAGGATCTCAATCACAATATTTGGGTGGCTACCAGCTATGGTATCTCTGTGGTGCTCTTCAATGAAGACAACCGTGTGCATTTCATCAATAGCTATAACCAGTATGACCATATTCCCAACGAGGTCTTTGTCAATGGCAAGGCCATTCGACTGCCATCGGGCGAGATTGTGATGCAGTCGCTCGACCATATCATTACCTTCAACCCTGCGGTGATGACCACTACCAATGGCGACTATCAATTTAGCCTCTATCCTAAGCTTATCAAACTCATGGTTAATGGTATCGATGTGAATACCGAGACCGTTATCGATGGCCGTCGTATCATTGACCGTGCATTGAGCCGTGCTAAGGGATTTGACCTGAACTATAATCATAACTCGCTTACACTCAGTTTCTCTGCCTTGAACTATTTCCGTCCACAGCAGACTTTCTTTAGAGTGCGTGTACGTGGTTTGGATGAAGAATGGCGCGTGCTCACGCCTTACAGTTCAGACGGGATGGTGGATAGAAATGGTGTACTGAACCTGCCCTTGATGGGCCTGCGGCCTGGTTCCTATGTGCTTGAGGTGCAGGCATCGATGGTGCCTGATAAATGGACCTCAGAGCCTTATGAGTGGACAATCAACGTGCATGAACCCTGGTGGCGAACCACAGGTGTCTTTATGCTGTTGGCGGTAGTCCTGCTGGTTTTGTTGTTCATCAACCTCTTCTATTACATGCGCAATGCCAACTTACGTGCTCTGCGCAATAGTGAGGAACAGGGGCTGTTGCGGCGCATCTATAGTTTTATTGAGCGTTGCAGTACTGGTGGCGATGTGCTTGAGCCAGCTCTCGAGGAATATACTACTTCGCGTATGGATACGCAGAATGAGCTTGCTCCGGAATTTGTCACACTGATAGAAAAGATTATACCAGTGGTTAAAACTGAGAAAAAGAAGAAGATTACTATGCGTAGTCTGAGCGCAGTGGCTGGCATGGACGTCAAGGAATTCTATGCCCTCATCACGGGTAACATCTTCAAGAGTCCGCTTGAACTTGGTAAAAAATTACGCCTGGCAGAGGCAGAGCGCCTGTTGAAGAATTCCGACGAGACTATCGACAGTATCGCAGAACAATGTGGATTCGTGTCAGCAAACTACTTCATTGCCACTTTCTTCCATACGCATCACATTACTCCACAGGCGTATCGGCAAAAGCAGTAAGTCGCCAGCTGCGGTCGGTAGTACCCTTATAGTAAATCAAGGCTTGGTAATGATTCTCAGTTTGGTAGTGGCTACCCTCGCTGGGCAGCTGCTGTCCATTGGCTGTGGTATACTGGTAGTTATAATAGCCTTGTTTTTGCAGTATACTGGCAGTATATAGTTCGTTTGCGGGATCATAATACAACATGTAAGTATCGGTGCCTGTGGGTGTGGTCCAGCGTCCGCTGATATAGATGGGGCCCTGGTATGGTACTTTCAGGCGATAGTTTACCCACACATATTCAGCAGTGGTGTTTACCTCGTGATAGTCGCTATTGCGGATACAGAAGCTACCGTTAGCATCCTCGTCATACAGATAGTTCGGGCGTGGTGCATCCGTAAAGGGGTAGGCCTGGTAGTTTTCACCATCCCATGTGATGTGGTCTATTCCCATGGTAGGGTGACTCACATCCAGCAGTTCGAATTTGCGATACTCGTTGCCGGCATCGAAAATCAGTTCGCGGTTGTGCTGCCATTCCAAGCCGTTCGGGGTGGTGATATTGTGTTTCACACCTTGACGCCAGTTACGCTGCTGCTGATTCTGCATCACGACTGCATAGATCTGGTTGGTGGGGTCGCTCACTGGGAGCTGGTTGTAGTTGAGTGCCATCGACACCTGCTGATGGCTCTGGTGCGAGTCGATATCGGTATTGCTGCTGGCACTCAGGCTGAGTAGCATCTTGGGCTCTACAACCATCAGTTCAGCCACAAGCACCTCGCGGTTGTCATTGTCTTCATCAAGTACATGTACACGATAGTTGCCGCTTAGCTTCAGCTGACAGCGGTCGTTAGGCAGCTGAAACTCATAGTGGGTATAGGCAATGATGGTATTGCTGGAGTGCTGGTAGTCGTCGATGGTGTTGTCGTTGAAACCACTCAGCCAGTCGCTCTCAAAAAGGCCATCAGAAACGCTCCAGTCTGCCTCGCAATGTTCTATCCGGTAGATGTAACGGTGATAGTCGTGTGAGAGCTCGTCGAACGAGATTTTCACGTGGTCTGTGCTGTTGAGGCGCATCACGGGTAGCTGCAACCAGTTGTCGTTCACCACTACCTGTAACGATTTTACGTTACTGTCGCTGATGTGGTGGTGACTCCAAACACTGAGGGATGCCAACAGCAGAATTGGCAACAGTAGCTGTTTCATTGGCGATGCTCGGTTATGATGCCATGACGGTAAGCGTAGAGTAGTTTCTTCAGGTCGGATATCTGACTACGAAGTTCTGCTCCTTTATCAGTATCAGCCACCAGCATGCGATGGGCAGACATTTCTATAATCTGGGTTGTCGACTTGATGTCGATCTCGCGCATGATAGCATCGTGTGCAGAGGTGAACGGCTCGTGCTGTACCAGTTGGAAACCGCGTGAGTGATATACCAGCGTGTAGCCGGCAATACCCGTTTCCTGATGGTATGCTTCGCTGAACCCGCCATCAATCACCATCAGTTTTCCACCTGCTTTGATGGGGTTCTCGCCTTTTGAGGCATGAACGGGCACGTGACCATTGATAATGTGACGCATTTCACCCTTCACCCCGAAGGCATCTAGAATATGGTCACACACTTCTTCACTGTCGCGCATCTTGAAGTAGTTGCCCTTCTCTTCCTTATAGGTCTCCTTATCCTTTAGAAAATAGCGCTCGAAGGTGGCCATCTTCGATTTGCAGAATAGAGGGGAGTCCTTGCCGCACCACAGATACAAGAAGTAGTCGCGTGCGTAGTCTCTGTCTGCCGAATCTCTCTCAAAGGCTTCACGTATCATCATACCGATGTTGTGCATAAGTTCCTTGCCGGCAAAGCGTTTGCCAGGATAGATCTCTATGGCTTTGAGTGATCCGTCATCGTTGAGCGGGATGGCGGCATGAAACAGCAGGTTTGAGTTGCTGATGGTATACATGCAGCCATGAGAGAGTAGGGTGCGTACGTGTTTGTGCAGTTTTTCGCTGATGCGGAAAGAGTGGCGTAACTTCTGTATCAAGTCTGCCTCCTCTTCTGTCAAACGGTTAGGGTCTGTCGGATCCACGGTAGGGAAACTGCAGCTTTTCATCTCATATTGCTTGCCGTCGAGGGTGCATATGCCCTTGGCATAGTCGATGGTGCTGAGCATGCAGCGGTGTTGCATCTGCCATTCCGGACGGCGAAGGAATATCTCTGCCTCAGTCTTAAACTGCAGCACAGCGATGGCTTTGTGCATCTTGGCTGTGAGCTGTTGGGTCTTCTCGTCCATGGTGTTGCCAGGCAGTAGCTTGGGCATAAACTCCTGACAGGGGTCGTCGCCATACACGTCGAGGGCAAAGGTAGCCAGTGGTACCAGGTTGATGCCATACTCCTCGATGGTGGTGAGGTTAGCATAGCGCAGACATAAGCGTAGCACGTTGCATATACAGGCATCGTTACCTGCCGAGGCACCCATCCACAACACATCGTGGTTGCCCCATTGGATGTCCCAGGAGTGGTACTGACGCAGGGTGTCCATGATGATGTGAGCGCCAGGACCGCGATCGTAGATGTCACCCAGGATGTGTAGCTGGTCGATGGCCAGACGTTGGATGACATGACAGATAGCGCTGATGAAATCATCAGCACGGCCTGTCGAGATGATGGTGTTCACAATCACGTTGACATAGGCGGCCTTATCGTCATCGTTCAGACTCTCGTGCAGTAGTTCCTCAATGATATAGGCAAAGTCTGTGGGTAACGACTTGCGTACCTTGGAACGTGTGTATTTGCTGCTCACATCACGGCACACCTTTACCAGTTGGTGGATGGTGGTGCGATACCAGTCGTCCAGGTCATGCTCCTGAGCCTTGATGAGTTCCAGCTTCTCTTCGGGGTAGTATATCAGTGTGCACAATTCTTTTTTCTCGCTCTCACGGATGCTGTTACCAAAGAGTTCGTTTACCTTACGCTTGATGTTGCCAGAGGCATTCTTCAGGATATGTCGGAAAGCCTCGCTCTCGCCATGTATATCTGCCAGGAAGTGCTCCGTACCTTTTGGTAATGCCATGATAGCCTCGAGGTTGATAATCTCTGTCGAGGCATCGGCTATGGTAGGGAACGACTGTGACAATAACTGCAGATAGTGCAGGTCGGTATCGCTGTAGCTTGGGTGTTTCATATCTTCAAATGGTTTTTGAGATTAGTGCGTAACTTGTCGGTGAGTTTGTCATCGAGAGGTGCTATGGGCATGTAGCCCTCGTCGAGCAGTACCTGCTCGCTGAGCAGTTGTATCAGTCTGGCTGCACTCTGCATGAGACCTGCTTCTTCCAGCCGTTCTGCCAGTTGGTCATCATCCACGTTTTCACGATACAGCTCACGAGTGAGCTCGATGCAGCCTAACAGGGTGGGCGTTTTGACAAGATGCTTGATGAGGCGTAGCAGATAGTCGGTTTCATCGCCCTGATAGTCACCTGCCAATTCTTTCAAAGGTTGCGGCCGCTGGTATTTCTTGGGAAAATAGGCAGCTATCCGTGAGGTGTCGATGAGTGGCATGTTGAGGTCCAGAATGCGGATGCCGTAGTCCACATAGTTGCGGATGTTCTCATGGTCAGCATAGATGAGCAAACGGCGCCAATTCACCAACCGGGTATCAATCAGCGATGTGTCAACCCAGCGCTTGTCACCCATGATGCTCGCCTTAAGGATACCCTTCAGTGCCTTTAGGGTAGGAGTGTCCATCTGCTCAAGCGTGTTGGAGTCGAGCACTTTCTGGTAGATGGAAAAGGTCTGTGCCGCCATTTCTGCTGGCGTGATGGTATTGGTGGTAACGGCATTGTGGATTTCCTCCACGCGTGGGTTCCAGCCTAAGGCGAGAAAACTCAGGCGTTCCATCTTACCTAAAGTGATGACTGCATAAGCCCCCTCGATATACTCGCTTTGTACCAGACTCATGGCTGCACGCTGCTGGGGTGGCAGCATTTCGAGCGCAAAGGGCTGCAGTTGTCCGTGAGGTGTCACCACGCAACGGATATTCAGCTTGTGGCCACAGCGCATGGCTTTTGTCTGCACCAGTTGGTTAGCCCCGTGGATGTGGATGATGTCTGCCTGGAGGTCGCGAGCTTGCTGGTAGAAGGATTTCGTGTTGTCTGCTATGGCTACGTTAGCGCTTTGCCGCAATCCCTCTACTAACAGCTGAACATGGCGTTGTATCAGCTCATTGTCCCTTGGGCATATATATAATACGTTCATAATGGCTCGCTATGTTCTTCCAGAATATGCGCCAGCGCAAGGCCTGTCGCTGTATGAACGATGGGCGCTGCTCGAAAAAGCGCAGCATATCAGTAGCCACCTCTTTGCGTACCACAATGAAACTGTAGCGGCCCCAGCGGTAGTTGTGGCGTTGGCGATTGCGAAGCTTCTGAAGACAGCGCTCCATGCGCACAATATGGTCTGCCGCATCTTCAAAGCTATAGAAGCTCTGCAGTTTGATGCCTTTGCGGTTCAGATAGCCCAAGGTGAGCTCGGCACTGTTGTCGAGTGTGTCGTTCACGGCCTGAAGGATATCATCAGCAACGGGTTTATGACTCACGTCGGTAAAGATAAGCCAATCGTGTTTAGCTGCTTTGATACCTATGTTATAGGCCTGCTTCTTGCGTACCACATGACGGTCGGGTTTGGGCAGGAAGGTGGTATAGAGGTTGGGGTGATCGTTCTTGAGAAGTTTCAGAACGTCGGATGTTTCGTCTGTTGAAGACTCGTCGACCACTATGACCTCATAGCCAGGTTCGTACTGCTGAGTCAGGAAGGCTGGTAGGCTCTCCTGCAGTTCACGGGCCTGGTCGTAGGCGGTCATAATGATCGAGAATCTTCTACTGTCAGTATTCATTTTTTTTGAGTGTTTTTAGAGTTCGTCGCTCATATACCCCTTGGGCAGTTTGCGACAGTTGTACTGAGACGCCATAATCTCACCATAGGCACCTGCAGAACGGATGGCCAGCAGGTCGCCACGCTTTGACTTGTTTAGGTCAATCTGCTTGGCAAACACATCGGTGCTCTCACAGATAGGTCCTACCACATCATAAGCCTCAGGCGCTTCGTCGCTGGTGATATTCTCAATTTTGTGGTAAGCCTGATAGAGTGCCGGGCGAATCAGGTCGGTGAAACCAGCATCAACAATGGCAAATTTCTTAACGGCACCTTCTTTAATATATAAGGTACGTGTGATGAGGCTGCCACACTGGGCGGTCACAGCACGGCCCAACTCAAAGTGAAGTGTCTGTCCGGGTTCCAGTTTCAACTTCTTGGCGTAGGTATCGAAATAGGCCTTGAAGTCGGGAATGGGCACGCGGTTAGGGTGCTCGTAATCGATACCAAGGCCGCCGCCTACATTGATATGCTCTACGCGGATGCGGTGGCTGATGAGTTCCTGTTGTAACTCGTTAATACGGTTACAGAGGGCCTCAAAATCGCCCATATCCAGTATCTGCGAACCAATGTGGAAGTGCAGTCCCACGAACTTCACATTCTGTAGTTTCTCTGCTTCACGAATCACGCTCACCATATCGCGCATGGCAATACCAAACTTGTTCTCTGCCAAGCCTGTGGTGATGTTGGCATGGGTGTGAGCACCCACGTTGGGATTCAGACGGAAAGCCACTCGGGCCACCTTGCCTTTGGCAGCAGCGAGCTCGTTGATCACTTCAAGCTCAGGGATGCTCTCTACGTTGAAACAGAAGATGTCGTTGTCTAGTCCTAGATTGATCTCCCAGTCACTCTTACCCACACCGGCATAGACGATCTTGTCGTGAGGGAACCCGGCCTTGATAGAGGCCTCGACCTCACCACCGCTCACGCAGTCTGCACCCAGTCCGGCTTCGCGGATGATGCGCAGGATGCGAGGGTTGGCATTGGCCTTTACTGCATAGTGCACTACAAAGCCTTCGTGTTTGCTGGCTTCATTGTTTATCGTCTGTAGCGTCTGGCGAAGCAGAGCTGTGTCGTAGTAGTAGAAAGGTGTCTCGATATGCTGAAACCTCTCTACTGGGAATTGTCCTTTTGCCATTTAGTTAATTTGTCTACTTTATCTATTGTTCAATTTATTTAAAGATGGTGTCGCTCAGTTTCTGGAGCGCGCGCTTTTTGTCTTCCTCACGAATCAGGAACGAGATGTTGTAGTTGGAACCGCCATAGCTAACCATGCGTACAGGGATATCCTTGAGTGCATCGAGGGCGATGGTCTCAAAACCGACATTGCTCCAGTCGAGGTCGCCCACAACACAGATGATACACATGTTGGTATCAACGGTCACGGTGCCGTATTTCTTCAGCTCGTCAACAATCTCCCCCAGGTGAGCGCTGTTGTCGATACTCATCGATACGCCTACCTCCGAGGTACATACCATATCGATAGGTGTCTGGTAGCTCTCAAAGATTTCGAATACCTTGCGCAGGAATCCGGTAGCCAGCAGCATACGGCTCGACTTGATCTTGATAGCGGTGATGTTGTCTTTGGCTGCGATAGCCTTGATCTTACCATACTCGGTCTTGTTCGAGATGGTGGTACCCTCAGCGTCGGGATCCATGGTGTTCAGCAGTCTAACGGGAATACCGGCATACTTGGCAGGCTGCACGCAGGTGGGGTGCAGGATCTTGGCACCGAAGTAGGCCAGCTCTGCAGCCTCCTCGAAATGCAGCTGGTGAACAGGCGATGTACCGTCAACCACACGGGGGTCGTTGTTGTGCATGCCGTCGATATCTGTCCAGATCTGAATCTCATCGGCAGCGATGGCAGCACCAATCAGCGAGGCTGTGTAGTCGCCACCACCACGCTGCAGGTTGTCAATTTCGCCATAGGCATTGCGGCAGATGAATCCCTGTGTGAGGTATACCTGTGCTCCCTCGTGCTCCTTCATCAGTGCAGCCAGCTTCTCCTTGATATATACGGGGTCGGGTTCTGCGTTCTTGTCGGTACGCATAAAATCGAGTGCGTTCAGAAGCACGGCCTTGATACCGATCTCGTTCATGTAGTTCACAACCATGTTGGTGCTCATGATCTCGCCCTGAGCCACAATGCTCTTCTCTTCGAATGAGGTGAAAAGCTCCTTGGTAAACGAGCGCAGATAGTCGAACTCGCTTTTCAGGAACTCGCGTGTCTCTGCCTTTGTAGCGTCTTTGGTATAGAGTTCGTCAACATGCTTGTCGTATTTCTGTTCCAGGCGGTTTATTACCTCGTTGGCACCATCAGGATTCTTCTTGTAGAGATAGTCAGAGATCTCTACCAGTGAGTTGGTAGTGCCCGACATGGCAGACAATACAACGAAGACAGGTTCGTTAAACTTGGTGACAAGTGCAGTCACCTCTTTCATTCTCTGTGGACTGCCGACGGATGTACCGCCGAATTTCATTACTTTCATAAGTCTTATATTATTTATTTGTTTTCTGCTTTCTTAATGATAACCTGCTCAATCTTACCGTCCTGGCATTGGAATGCTTTGCCCGGATATTTGTTGACCAGTGCGATATTATGCGTAGACATGACGACCGCTGTGCCTGTCTCAGAGATGCGCTTCAGAAGCTGCATGATATTGTCAGCCGTCTCTTTATCGAGGTTACCGGTAGGCTCATCCGCGATGATGAGCTTCGGGGTATTCAGGATGGCACGGGCAATAGCCACACGCTGCTGCTCACCGCCCGACAACTCGTTAGGCATCTTGTCCTTCTTGTCCAGAAGGTCTATCTGAGTGAGCACCTCGTCGATGCGGGCATTGATGGCTTCATTGTCTTTCCAACCGGTGGCTTTCAGTACAAACCGCAGGTTCTTATAAATGGTTCTGTCGCTTAGCAATTGGAAGTCTTGGAACACTACGCCCAACTCGCGTCGCAGGGCAGGAATCTCCTTGCGTCGAATCGTCTTGAGGTCGCGCTCCAGCACCACAGCCTCGTCAGCCTCGTCTATATCCAATTCGCAGTAGAGGGTTTTGAGCAGTGTACTCTTACCCGACCCCACACGGCCAATGATATATACAAATTCGCCTTCCGCAACCTCGAAGTTCACGCCATGCAGCACTTCAATGCCGTGCCGTTGATAGATATTTGCATTCTTATAAGATACTAACATGCTTCCGTTCTTATTAGCTACTTGATCATTTCATCTTGCCGGCAGCCTTAGCAGCACGGCGCTGTTTGTCCCAGTTGGGATCGTGACGCTTGTGGAGCTCGTCAGCCACCTGTTCGATGCGCAGTCCCTTGCTGGTGAGCATCACGGTGAGATGATAGAGCAGGTCGCTGGCCTCATAAATCAGGTGCTCGTCGCTGCCGTTGGTGGCTTCAATCACGGTCTCCAGCGCTTCCTCGCCCACCTTCTGGGCTATCTTGTTGATGCCATCCTTAAACAGTTTGGTGGTATACGAGCCTTCTGGCATCTCCTCGTAGCGCAGGTTGATGAAATCCTGCAACTCGGTGAGGAAGAGCAGGGGATTGCTATCGTTGCTCTCGCCCCAGCAAGTGTCGGTGCCAGTGTGGCAGGTAGGACCGTCGGGGGTGGCCTTTACCAGCAGGGTGTCGTTGTCGCAGTCCACCATGATATCTACCAGATGCAGAAAGTTACCACTGGTTTCGCCTTTGGTCCAAAGGCAGTTACGACTGCGGCTCCAGAAGGTCACTTTGCGGGTGCTGATGGTCTTCTGGTAAGCTTCTTCGTTCATATAGCCCAGCATCAGTACGTTCTTGGTCTGGGCATCCTGGATGATGGCAGGCACTAAGCCGCCACTCTTCTCAAAATCTATCTTCATATATTCTTTCTATATTCTTACGTTAATTCCTTCTTGTTTCAGATATTGCTTAAGTTCGGGGATGGGAATCTCACCGAAGTGGAACACGCTGGCAGCAAGGGCTGCATCAGCATGCCCCTCTGTGAATGTGTCGCGGAAATGTTCTTTCTTACCCGCACCACCACTGGCGATGATGGGGATGGAGAGATGGTCGGCCAGTTCGCGAAGCGCCTCGTTGGCATAGCCTTCTTTCACTCCATCGTGATCCATTGAGGTAAAGAGTATCTCGCCGGCACCACGCTCCTGTGCCTCGTGTGCCCACTCAAACAGGCCGCGTTCCGTGCGCTCTCGTCCACCTTTCAGATAGCAATGCCAGCCATCGGCATCGTAACGGGCATCGATGGCACACACGCAGACCTGCGATCCAAACCTGCTGGTAATCTCATCGATGAGTTCCGGGCGACGGATGGCTGCAGAGTTTACGCTCACCTTATCAGCGCCGGCATAGAGGAGCCGCTCCACGTCGGCCAACTCATTGATACCTCCGCCTACGGTAAAGGGGATGTTGATTTCCTGAGCCACACGTGTCACCATGTCGGTAAATGTCTTGCGCCCCTCGAAACTGGCTGTGATGTCCAGAAAAACCAACTCGTCAGCGCCTTGCTCACTATAGGCTTTGCCCAGTGCTACTGGGTCGCCTGCTGAGCGCAGGTTTACAAAATTGGTGCCCTTGACGGTCTCGCCGTCTTTCACATCCAGACAGGGTATTATGCGTTTTGCCAGTCCCATAACTCTTGCAGATTTATTTTTCCTTCATAGATAGCCTTTCCGAACACCACGGCAGGTACACCGATGGCATCGAGGGCCTTGATATCTTCTATTGACGACACACCGCCGCTGGCTATCAGGTGTAGTTGTGGATATTTCTCCATCACCTGTGCATAGAGCTCGAAGGCCGGTCCCGCCAGGGTGCCGTCTTTCGATATTTCTGTGCACAGCACGTTTTTCACGCCAGCATCCACGTATTTCTTCAGGAAGGGCAGCAGGTCTTCGGTCGAATCCTCCTTCCAGCCGTTGATGCTGATTTTGCCGTTACGCACGTCAGCACCAAGGATTATGCGGTCGGGTCCATACTTCGACAGCCACCAGGTAAACAGGTTGGGCTGTGTCACAGCTATCGATCCGATGGTAACCATGCTGGCACCGGCATTGAAGGCTGTCTCGATATCGGTATGGGTTTTGATGCCGCCGCCAAAGTCAACCGTGAGGTTGGTCTCGCTAGTAATCTCTTTGAGTGCCTTGTCGTTAACCACATGCTTTGATTTGGCACCGTCCAGGTCCACCACATGCAGGCGTTGGAAGCCAATGCGTTGAAACTCACGAGCCATATCCAGTGGCTCGCCATACTCACTCTTCTGCTCGTAGTCGCCTTTGGTCAGGCGTACGCACTTACCAGCAATAATGTCGATAGCGGGAATGAGTTCGATCATAAGTCTATAAAGTTTTTAATGATTTGTTCGCCCACACGTCCACTCTTCTCGGGGTGGAACTGGCAGGTGTAAAAATTATCTCTGTGCATCGATGCCGAATAGGGCAGGATGTAGTTGGCTGTTGCAATGGTCTCCTGACACACGGGCACATAGAAGGAATGGACAAAGTACACATAGTCGCCCTCGTTCAGTCCTTTGTAGAGGGGCGACTGCAGGTTGTGCAACTGGTTCCATCCCATGCATGGCACCTTGTCTTCGTGGCGCTCTGGCAGGAATCGCTTCACCTCGGCATCAAAGATACCTATGCAGTCGGTGTTGCCCTCCTCGGAGTGGCGGCACAGCAGCTGCTGTCCCACACAGATGCCGAAAACGGGCTGCTTCAGGTCGCGAATCAGCAGGTCGAGCTTGTGTGCTCTCAGATAGTCCATCGCCTCGCCGGCATGTCCTTGTCCTGGAAACAGCACTTTATCGGCCTTCTTCAGTTGCTCTGCATCATCGGTCAGCAGGGGGTCTATGCCCAGACGTTTCAGGGCATTCACTACCGAGTAGATATTTCCGGCGTTATATTTTACGATAGCTACGTTCATGAGAAAATAATCGTCTTGTTCTTGTAAGTGAGAATTTTGCGCTGGATGTGTTTCGAAACAGCATGTGAGAGCACGATCTTCTCGAGGTCCTTGCCTTTGAGTACCAGACTCTCGGGGGTGTCCTTGTGGGTGATGCGTGTCACGTCCTGTTCAATGATAGGTCCAGCATCCAGTTCTGCCGTCACATAGTGGCTGGTGGCTCCGATAATCTTCACGCCGCGCTCGTAGGCCTGATGATAGGGTTTGGCACCGATGAATGCGGGCAGGAACGAATGGTGGATATTGATGATATGGTGTGGATACTCAGCAATCATCTCATCGCTGATAATCTGCATGTAGCGCGCCAGCACGATAAACGAGATGTCCTCCTTCTTCAGCAGCTCCATCTCGGCCTTTTCAACCTCTTCCTTGTTAGAGTGGTCTTTCTTGATGCTCCACACGTAGTAGGGAATGCCGAACTGGTCGGCCACATAGCGCAGGTCCTCATGGTTGGAGATGATGCATGGAATGTCGCAGTTGAACTCGCCGGCCTTCCAGCGTGCCAGCAGGTCGTACAGGCAATGGCTCATCTTGCTCACGAATATGGCCATACGTGGGCGCTTGTCGCTGTAATACAGACTGAACTTCATTTGGTAACGCTGCGCATAGAGGGTGGTGATGTAGTCGTAAATCTTGTCGCGAGGAATCAAGAACCCTTCCAATTCCCACTCGATACGCATGAAAAACATACCGTCAACCTTGTCAACATACTGGTCAAGGTAGACGATATTTCCCTTATTATCGGTAATAAACTTGGTTACTTCCGAAATAATGCCCTGCTGGTCAGGGCAGTGGAGTAGCAGAATTGCTGTTGTATCCATCTTAACTTACTTATTTTACCTATAAAATTCAAGGCGCAAAGATACAAAAAAAGATTGTAAAATAGCACTTATTCGGAAAAAAATACTAATTTTGCAGCCGAAATCATAGAATTATTGCATAATTATGGAATATATGTCACAAGAGGGCTGGGACAAGCTCGTGAACGAACTGAAACAACTGGAGACAGTGGACCTGCCTGCCTGTAAGGATGCTATCAGCGAGGCACGCGACAAGGGCGACCTGAGTGAGAACTTTGAGTATCATGCCGCCAAGCGCGAGCAGGGCCGCTTGCTGGGGCGTATCAGTTTTCTGCAGAAAGTGCTGGAGAATGCCCGCGTGATCGACACCAATCTGCTGGGTAGCGACTGTGTGGGTTTGCTCAGTAAGGTAGAGATGACCAATTTGTCTAACAATGCTAAGATGACTTACACCATCGCCAGTCCGCACGAGGCCAACCTGCGTGAGGGTAAGATCAGTATCAAGTCGCCTATCGCTCAGGCCCTTCTCAATAAGAAGGTTGGCGATGTGGTTGATGTGCGTGTGCCAGCAGGTATGGTGAAGCTGAGAATAGAAAAGATTACATTAGGATAATAACACAAAAATGATGAAAAAGATTGTATTGATTACAGGCGCCACAAGCGGCATTGGAGAGGCTTGTGCCCGTCAGTTTGCAAAGAATGGTGACAACCTGATTCTCACTGGTCGTAACGAAGCACGCCTGGCTGCTATCGCTGCCGAGGTGAAGTCCCTGGGTGCCGAGGTGCTTACCCTGGCGTTTGATGTGCGCGATCGTGAGGCTGCCAAGGCTGCTATCGAGGGTTTACCTGCCGAGTGGCAGGAAATCGACGTGCTGGTGAATAATGCCGGCCTGGCCTTAGGATTGGAGCCCGAGTACGAGGGCGACAGCACCGATTGGGATGGTATGATTGATACCAACGTGAAGGGCCTGCTCACGATGACCCGCCTCATTGTGCCTGGTATGGTGGCACGCGATCGCGGACATGTCATTAATATGGGTTCTGTGGCTGGCGATGCGGCCTATGCCGGTGGCAACGTGTACTGCGCCACCAAGGCTGCCGTCAAGGCGCTGAGCGATGGTCTGCGCATCGATGTGGCCAATACCGCTGTGCGTGTCACCAATCTCAAGCCCGGACTGGTTCAGACCAATTTCAGCAACATCCGCTTCCACGGCGATGAGGAGCGTGCTGCAGGTGTGTATAAAGGCATCAAGCCACTCACTGGCGAGGATATTGCCGATGTGGCCGTCTATGCTGCTAACGCTCCCGCTCACGTGCAGATAGCCGAGGTGCTCATCCTGGCTACCCATCAGGCCAGCGGAAGCGTCATTGTGCGTAAATAAGCTACAACTGCTGCGCTACTTATGGCGCGGTGGCTTTCATCATCCCCTCAACAAACTTGGTTTGCAATGTTTGCGCCAGTGTGTTGTGGGGATTTATTTTGAGCGCTTTTTCAAAGTTGCTCTGTACGTCGAGATAGTACTTCTGCCCGTTCTGTGCCGGGTTCTGCACAATCCTTGCCATCAGCAGGAATCCCCGCAGGGTACATAGGTCCGACTGGTCGAAGTCCTTCATCTTCGTCAGCTCTTCGATGGCCTGTTCCGCCTGGGCCAGCATCGGTTCTGTCTGGGCTGTTTGTGGAAAGGTGATGGCATAGTTCAAACAGGCCAGCGCCAACTGGAACTTGGCTGCTGTGCTGTCGGGCTGCAGGGCTTCCATTCGCTTGAGCATGCCAATCTGGTTCAGCATGTCGTCGGGCGAGGGCTGCTGGGCCATGAGGTTCAATACACTTGCAAAAACTAACACGATTGTGGCAGCTACGTGCCTAAAAATTGGATACATCATAAGCTTTATTGTTTTTAAGTGAAACTAATATGGTGATATAGAAAAATCTGTCGCGGTTCGAGGTGATGCCCCTGCCGGCAGCATCGTAACGGTGAATGTTGATGCGCCCCAGCACGTTGTTCAGCGAGGTGTAGATAATAACCTTCGGACTGAGCAGGTATGTGAGGTTTGCATCCACACTGTTGTAATGCGGGGTGGTGCCCTGTGCAAAATGGCGTCCTGTGGCATAGCTCTCACTTACTCCCAGGATGCACTTGCCGATGGTATATTTGGCCGATAGGCGCAGGTTATGACGTGAGGCAAAGGAGGGTGTGCACAGCTGGGTGTTGTCCATATACAGGCGTTCCGAATCGTTCAGCGAATAGGCGAGGGTCGTGGTCAGACGGGTACTTATGCTGTGGTCCTCCACATAGATGTCCACCCCCTTGCTGGTGCCGTAACCACTGGGCTGCCACTGTCCCTGCTGCATCCTGGGCAGCTGGTGGTAACGCTTGTGATAGGGTTCTATGCGCACCAAGTGCGAAGCTCCCTTGTACTGCATGCTCAATATCAGGTGGTCGGCAGTGCTCTGACCTAAGGTGTAATGGCTCTGGGCCAGCAGGTCGTCGTTGGGTGTCTGACTGTATCTGCCTGCCACCAGCGACACTTGCCACTGTTTGTTGGGTATATAGCTCAGGGTGGCTCTTGGCATCAGCAGCCAGTGGGCGCGCATCAGCTCAGCGCGGGCCGATAGGTTCAGAAACACCTTGGGCACCATGCGCCACTGGGCATCCGTATGGACACCTCCTATCTGATAGTCGAGCTTGTAGTGATGGGGTGCCAGATGCAGTGTGCTGTGGCGCAGGTAGTCCTCCATGCCGGCAGATAGCTTCAGGCGCTCGTTCACCACCTTGCGTAGTTCGGTTTTCAGGTGGATCTCGCTGCGATGGTTACGATAGTGGTCGCCAGCGCTCACGGCATCGTCGATATGGTTCCATACAGACGACCAGGCTATGCCTGCAAACAGCGTACAGCCGCGGCCTACAGGTGTTTTGTAAGTCAGGTTGGCATAGCTGTTGTGCTCCTTCAGACTGATGTGGCGCGTGTTGTCGTGCAGTCCTACCGACGTGAGGTCGTAGCCCACATACGATTTCAACATGCCGCCACGGCTGAACGCCTTTTTGTATTGTGCCTCGCCCGATAGCTTGCGGTAGGGACGCGAGAAATCCTGGCGCTGGGCAAACAGACGGTCGTACAGCGCCATGCTGGTGTAGGTGGCATTGAACGACAGGGCACTGTTGGCAAAGGCTTTGGTACCACCTATGTTCCAATCCACCAGCGAGGCACTCACGCCCAGCTTGTCGCTGGTGGCCATGTCGGTAGTCTCCATGGGCAGCACGGCTGATAGCGCCTGCCCGTACTCGCCGCCGTAGCCGCCCAGGGTAAAGTTGATGCCCTTGAACAGGAATGGCGAGAAGCGCCCACGCACGGCGGTATTCTCGGTGTTGGTGCTGTAGGGCACCAGCACATGCATGCCGTTGACAAACGTCTGACACTCGTCGCTCTCGCCGCCGCGTACGTACAACTTACCGTCTTCGCCCACCTTCTGGGTGCCTGGCAGCGACTGGAGGGCAGCCACCACATCGCCACACGAGTTGCCAGCCATCACCACATCCAGCGCATCCATCGTTTTAAAGCTGTCGCTCTTGCCAAAGCTGTAGGTACTGGCTGTCACCACCACCTCGCTGATGGTGGTAGCGCGTTCCTGCAGGCGAACGGCCGTGTCATGGAGGGTGTGTACGGGGGCGGTGAGGGTATAGTCGTCATAGCCCATGTAGGTCACTTTCAGCGTTACCTCGCCTGTCTGGCTGGTCTTGAATCTGAATCTGCCTAACGTGTCCGTCAAACAGCCGTCAATCGTACCTACAATCCATACATTGGCGGCAGGCAGGGGTGTGCGGCCGTCGGTTACTGTTCCCGTAATGGTGGTCTGTGCGGCCAGGTTGCAGGCTGCCAGCAGACCGATGATGATATGTGCGAACTTTTGTTTCATGCCGCAAATGTACGGCACGATTTTCATCCTTCCAAATTTTGCTGACCATCAGCTAAAACGGCTGACGGAAAACTAAGTGTGCTGACGAATGACGCGGTTTGCTGACGAATAACTAGGCGATAAAATCCTTCAGCCGGGGCACGTATTGGCGCGAAACGGGTATGGTGGAATGACTGTTGGTGAGGCGCAGCTGGTAGCCGTTGCTGTTTCCCTTGGCCTGCGTGATATTATTCACGTTGACCACAAACGAGCGGTGGCACTGAAAGAGGTTGTCGTAGGCCCGCAGTTCATCGATGGCTGCCGATAGCGTGGTGTGCAGCGTCATGATGGTGGGCTTGCCGTTGTGCAGGTAGCACACGGATATGTTGTTCTTCTGTGCCTCAATATATAACAGGTCGTTGATGGGCAGCTCCAGGTCGTTGCCGCGCACATTCTGGTCGTGAATCGTGATGGTAATGTCGCGCTGTTCCTCAGTGGTGTTGTTCAGCAGCGCCTCCATCTGGTGTTTCAGGTAGCTGTTGTACGCCATGCCTACCGATATGGCCGTGATGGCTACGCCTATGATGAGCGTCCACCACAGGAACAGCAGGAATATGCTGATGGTAACGGGGGTGTTGAGTGTCCATGCAAACAGCAGGAAATTGCCGATGGCGATAAACAGGATGAGGCCTAACACGGCAGCCCCGTCGTGCCACACGCGCAACGTTTTCACCAGTTTTGGCAGACTGCGCATCACGGTATAGCCATAGATCACGTAGCACAGCATGGTTACCAGTCCGAAGGCGGCAGCCATCAGACATTTGTTGCCCTGATACAGACTGAAACCGAACGGCTGCAGCAGGAAGAGTATGGCCCAGATGATGGCACCATAGATCACACCTTCTCTCAGCCAGTGGTTGCTCTGCGCAAAGGGGTATTTCCGGGTTAGCAGATGTTTCATAGCGCTCAATCCAGTATCACCTCCATCGTGGTTTTCTGTGGCTGCATGCCCATGTTCTCGTAAAAGCGCTGGGCGGGTTCGTTGCCTGTCCACACGTTGAGTGTGATGTTGTGGCAGCCGGTCTCTTTGGCATACGCCAGTACGTGCTCGTAGAGCGCCTTGCCCACATGCTGTCCGCGTGCCTTCTCATCCACGCAGATGTCGTCGATATACAGGGTCTTGGCATCCTGCAGCAGCTGGTGGCTCTTCACCTCTGTCATCAGGCAGAAGGCATAGCCCAGTATGGTGGTGCCATTGTCGAATACGAAGATGGGTTTGAGCGTGTTGCCCAGCATGGCTTCCAGTTCCTGGGGCGCGTACTTGGTGGTGTGGGGCTTAAACAGGTCGGGTCGCAGCTCAGCGTGCACCATGTTCACTTGGTGCAGCAGGTCGATGATGCGTGGAATGTCGCGCCGTTCTGCCAGTCGTATCATAACGTGTTAAAGTTTAAATGTTTATTAAAATCCGGTGCAAATATAGTGATTTTTATCGAAAAATGTGCTTTGTTTCAAAAAAAGTTGTATTTTTGCAGCGCGTTCGGTAATCGTTCGCCCACAAAGGTTCGCTTAGCCGCGATTAATTGGGAATGTGAGTGTGAATCTCCAACTGTCCCGCAGCAGTGAACTCCATTATGGCTCCTAAGCATCAACGCCATTGGGTATTTACCCGAGAAGGCGCTTGGGAGTGGAGGAAAGTCTGAAGACCAGCCTTCTTGTGGTAACCCCGCTGAATGCTCTCGATGTAAGGGCGTGAGGCATAAACTTTTTTATTATGCATTACGTATTGATTGTAGCAATTGAATTTGCTATTGCTTTTCTGGGCGTAGCTATGCTTATCAGGCATTATAACCACAAGGCTTAAGGCGGTCTGTCGCTGTGCCGGTGTGCCTTGGGTTCCCTTTGAACTGAGCATACGTGTATTATTATATAAGTTCGTTGGGGGAGAAAACCTGTCGTGAGGCGTTGTTTTCTCCCTTTTTTCTCTTTTGTTTCAGAAAAAAGTATTATCTTTGCAGCGCAATATTGCAAAATGACTGAAAAAAGAATAGGATTTTTTCCCTACCCATCAGCCCCTGTGGCGATGGAAGCTTTTAGATTATGGTTTACTGTATTTCAAAGAAAATGGATGTGGCTGGAAGCCACCAATTATCGCTGCCTTATAGCAGCAAGTGTAGCCGTTTGCACGGCCATAACTGGACCATCACCGTGTTCCTGGCCTCTACCGAGGTGAACGAGAGTGGCATGGTGACCGACTATTCCACCATCAAGAAAGCCATTCATGGCTATCTGGATCATGGCAATCTCAACGAGTTGCTGCCCTTCAACCCCACAGCCGAGAATATCGCCGCCTGGGTGGTGCAGCAGTTCCCCATGTGCTATAAGGCCATTGTCGAAGAGTCGTTTGGCAATGTGGCTCAGGCTTATGATGATGCGTTTCCTATTGATGCCAAGTATCTGTTGTAATGTATCGCGTTAACGAGATTTTCTACTCCTTGCAGGGTGAAGGCCGTCACACAGGGCGTCCGGCAGTGTTTGTGCGCTTCAGCGGCTGTAACTTGCGCTGCCCTTTCTGCGATACCGATTTCGCGGCTTTTACGCCCATGACGGCTGCCGATATCGTGGCTGCCATCAGTGAGTGGCAGGCGTGCGGTTTTGTGGTGCTCACGGGCGGCGAGCCTGCGCTGCAGGTCGACGATGCGCTGGTACAGGCGCTGCACCAGGCTGGCTGGTATGTGGCTGTGGAGACCAACGGCACCCATGCGCTGCCGGCTGCCATCGATTGGGTAACGTGGTCGCCTAAGGATCATTTTGCACCCCATGTGCCCCCATTGGCTTTGTCTAAGCTCCACGAGATCAAGGTGGTGTTCGATGGTGAGCACGATCCCGAGTGCTATGCCGCTATGGCGCCTCATGCCTATCTGTGTCTGCAGCCCTGCGATACCGGTGATGCTGCACGCAACAGCGCGATTGTGGCGCAGTGTGTCGACTATATTCTGCATCACCCCCACTGGCATCTGTCGCTGCAAACTCACAAACTGATCAATATTCCCTAAATATTACTATTATGAAACAAATGTTTAAAACATCAGCCTTGGTGCTGACAAGTGGGCTGCTAATGGTAGCCTGTGGTCAGAAAGCTCAGCAGAGCGAGACCGGTAAGAATGAGAACCCAGCAAAGGAAAAAGTTGAGGTGAAGCAAGTGGAGGGTCGTAAAAACTTTAGCGACAAGGCTGTTATCACCCCATTGCCTGCCATCATGATTGCTACGTGGGACGAGAACAACACCCCCGATGTGATGATGGCTGCCTGGGGCGGACAGTGCGGGCCCCGCCATATCACCTTTACACTCTCCAAGCATAAAACCACCGATAATATCCGCCTGAAACAGGCCTTTACCGTGAGCTTTGCCACCAAGGACGACATTGTTCAGAGCGATTATTTTGGCATCGTGTCGGGCAACGATGTGCCTGACAAGGTAGCCAAGGCTGGATTCACCGTCACGCCAAGTCCCAATGTGGATGCGCCTATTATCAACGAGTATAAGCTCACGCTGGAGTGCCGTGTGGTGACATTCGACGAGGACGAAAGGGGGGGCGCCCGTGTGGTGGGCGAGATTGTGAACATGAGTGCCGATGAGAGCATCCTCGACGACGAGGGAAACATCGACCTTGGTAAACTGCAGCCCGTTATCTTCGATTCGGCAAAGGCTGAATATCGTGTGGTGGGTGAGAAGGTAGGCAAGGCTTGGGATGCTGGTAAGCGTATGTGACCCAATGTCAATCATCGCCTGTCGCTATGTTAGTGTGAGGTCGGGGGCTCCGTTGCGTGTCTGTTACAGATGGAAGCGATAGCCCAAGGTGAGGCTCAGATAGCGGTTGTGGGCTGTATCGGGATTTATCGTTAACATTATTTAAGGAACGTTCGCCTAAATAATTTGGTGATAGATGATATTCGTTGTACCTTTGCAACGTCAATGAAGATAGAAGAAATGATGATAGAGATAGGACTGAAACATACAAGCGAACTCACTGTTACAGAAGAGGTTACAGCTGCTACTATAGGCTCGGGCGATCTGCCTGTGCTGGCCACACCCATGATGATGGCCCTGATGGAGCATGCCGCCATGCTGGCCGTTAAGGATTATCTGCCCGAGGGACAGACCACCGTGGGCGGCCATATCGCGTCGTCGCATCTCAAGCCGTCAAGGATTGGCGAAGTGGTTCGAGCCGAAGCCGAGGTGACCAAGGTGGAAGGCAGGAAAATAACATTCAGGGTAGCCGCCTACGCTGGCGACACACTGATAGGCGAGGGCACGCATCTGCGATTCATGGTGGATAGGGAGAGATTCATGGCAACCGATGAGCGCAAGTGATGGATGGGATAAACTCTTTTTTTTGAAAAAAAAGTTGTTTTTTCCGTGATTTTTTAGTACCTTTGCACCCGTTTTTGGGATTTCGTAATTAATAGTGCTCGAAATTCTTCTCTGGATTTGTTCCCTAATCCGGGAGGTTTGTAGCGCATTGTGGCAAACGGGAGGTTTGTCCGAACCATGAAGGTTCATTATTCGTATTTCCGAGGGAAGGAATGTTTTAGTACGAGTAATGAATAGTAAGAGAAAAAGTTACATTTTAATGAGTAAACACAAGATTTTTTGTGCTCTGGCTGTCTCGACGATAGTTGGAGCAGGTAGCTGTGTCCCTACGTATGCACAGCACAAGATGAGTCTTCAGTCGCTTTTCGACCTGGCTGACCAGCAGAGTCAGCGCATCAAGGTGAGCGAGGCGGCATTGAAAGCAGCAGAAGAAGGGGTGGCATCGGCCCAATCAGCCATGCTGCCAAGTGTTGAATTCAGCCTGCAGGGCTCTTACACGGGCAATGCTTTCCTCATGTCGCGCGGCTTTTCCACCAGTGGCACCACAGAGTATATCGTTCCGGGATTGGGTCCTCAGCAGGTGCAGAATGGCAAACAGCCCACCCCGCATTGGGGCAACAGCTTCACCGCTCAGGCCAGTCAGGTGATCTATGCCGGCGGTGCCATCCGCTCGGGTATTGAGATGGCCAAGCTGGGGCGCCGGTTGGCTGAACTCGACGTGGAGAAGAACCGTCAGGAGGTGCGTTTCCTGCTGACCGGTTATTACCTCGACCTCTGCAAGCTGCAGAACCAGCTGCAGGTGATTGCGAAAAACATGGAACTGACAGAGAAGGTTATCGAGCAGATGAAGGCGCGACGACAGCAGGGCACGGTGTTGAAGAACGACCTGACACGCTACGAACTGCAGCTGCAGAGTCTCCAGCTTGCCAAGACACAGCTCGTTGATGCGCAGAAGATTATCCGGCATCAGATGAGTACTGCCATCCACCTGCCTGATGGCGAGGATTTTGAGGTGGATACCCAGTCGCTCGAGGCAGAGGGTAGGGCACTCAAGTCGCTCACATCTGAAAGCACGTGGCAACAGACTGCCGCTGAAAACAACATTGGCATTCGTCAGGCCCTGCTGGCCACTGAGATGTCGGAACAGAAGGTGAAGAACACGCGTGCGGCATCGCTGCCATCAGTAGCTGTGGTGGCAGAAAACAATCTGGCTGGACCTTACACTTCCGACCTGATTCCAAAGGATGCCAACGTGAACGTGTGGTTTGTAGGCATTGGGGTGAAATACAATCTGTCGAGCCTCTGGAAGAACAAGCATGCTATCCGTAAGGCCAAAAAGGAAAACACCCAGGCACGCGAGCGTGTGCAGCTGGCGCAGGAGGGCATTGAGAATGGCGTTCAGGCCAACTACACCAACCTGCTCACCAGTTCGGTAGAGGTGAGCACACAAGAGAAGCAGATGGAGCTGGCCGACCAGAACTATGCGGTGGTGAAGAACCGTTACGACAACGATCTGGCCCTGCTCACCGACATGCTTGATGCCTCGAACATGAAGCTCTCTGCCGATATGGCTTTGGTGAATGCCCGCATCGGTATGCTTTACAACTATTATAAACTTAAATATATAACAAATACACTTTAAACAAGATGGAAAAGAATAAGATTACGACCTATATTTATAATGTGATTGTGATACTCTGTATCGCGGGTGGCGCCGTTTATGCCGCCAGTCAGTTCATGTATTTCGGAGGTGGCGAGGTAACGGACAATGCCCGTGTG
>JAEEGK010001747.1_pt1 | contig 54349 bp, 48 predicted proteins | sample 8958771 | NCBI WGS metagenome assembly JAEEGK01 (sample SAMN16246547, study PRJNA631951) | gut metagenome | biome: gut microbiome; feature: rumen; material: SC-attached | host: Bos | place: Iran: Karaj | collected 2018-10 | reverse complement strand
TCTACAAGAGCGACGGCTGCCACCTGATGAGCATAGATATGGTCACCGGAGAGAAAAAGGACTGCGGCAAGGTGGTGGACGGCCGCCTGGGAGCATCGTTCTGGTTCTTTGTGGACAAGGACAGCAATGTCTGGTTCACCCTCTGGAAGCGCAACTATGTGTATGAAAACGACTTTGGCAACCTGTACTGCTACAACCCCGAAGCAGACAGCATAAAGGTTTACGACAATGTGCTGCCCAAAGGCCAGCTGATAGACGAGACTCCAGTTTCGGAAGCCCGCAACGAGCAGCGCGCCTGGACATGGCTGAGCCCGTTCCCCGGCCGCGACAAATGTTACTTCATACAGGGTACCCTGGGCGGCGGCGACGAGCGCCTGTGGATCTTCGATCCTTCCAAGGATATCGTTTCGGGAGAAGCATTCGAGCCCGTGGCATACATCGGCTCCTCTTATTTCGAGACCGCAGTGGGCGGCGACCGCCTCTATTTCTGCCAGTACGAAGATCTTGAGGATGCCCGCACCATCTTCAGCGAAGACGAGCGCGAGATAGATCCCGACAGCCCCGAATATGTGGAGCGCAAAATCCATCTGCGCAGCATCTCTTTGGCAGACGAAGGCCTGAACCGCGAAATCAAGGACCACGGCCCGCTGATTGACCAGGACGGCCGGCAGGCGCTGATGATTATGTCCATGGCGGCGGACAACGACGGTCACGTATTCGTCTACGGCAGCTGGAGGCCCAAATCCTTTAAGGAGGCCACCCTGCAGTACCTACTTTTCGAATACCCCAACGGCGATTTGTACCGCCTGCTCAAGCGCGGTGAGTTCTTCGCAGTGATCAATACCAACGAAGACTAGTATCTGCGCCGGGCAGACCTTCAGTATGAAAGCCATGCTCTTTCATACTTCATCAATTTCTGCCCGGGAATGCGGGTAACGCTGCTGAAATTTGTACTGTTACCCTCATTTTGGGCCGTTTTTGAGGGTAACGATGCTTGAAGCAGCAGCATTACCCTCACTTTTATCTTAACAAAGTGAACGAAGATAGGTACATACAGTTTGTGATTGAGCACGAGAAGGATGACCCGGAGCGGCTGCTGCTGTCGGCTGCGCGGTGGCCGGAGATTGATGTGAGGCGGGCAGCGCGCAATATTGCATCGCGGGCAAAGATCCGGACAAAGATTCCGTCCTGGTACGCTCATCCCGAGCTGGAGTATCCCGGCAGTCTGCCGCTGGAGCAGGCCAGCAGCGAGGCGACAGCGCTCTACAAGCAGGATTTCGTCCCCGAAGGCGCGCGCATTGCCGACCTCACCGGAGGCCTGGGCGTGGACTGCTGGTTCATGAGCCGCAACGCTTCCGAAGCCCACTATTGCGAGCGTCAAGGCGAGCTCTGCACCGCCGCACGGAATAATTTCTCCGCATTGAGCGACACGTGCATAGCCGGTGCCAGAAATGACGGGGAATCACAGCGCAGAGACGTCTCCCGGGAATGTACGCCCATAACTGTGCACGAAGGTGACGGGATAGATTGGCTGGCGCAGCAGGCAGAGCATTTCGACCTGATATATCTGGACCCGGCACGGCGCGATGCCGCAGCCAGGCGCGTGTACGACATCGCCGACTGCGAGCCCAACCTGCTGGAAATCAAGGATATCCTCTTCGAAAAAGCAACCCGCGTCCTGGCCAAGATTTCTCCGATGGCCGACATCAGCCGGACGCTATCACAATTCCCGGAAGCCCGCGAACTCCACGTGCTGGCCGTCGCCGGCGAAGTGAAGGAGTTGCTGTTGCTGCTGGAGACCGGCGAAAAGGCCGAGCCGCTGATTGTCGCCCACGATATCTTGCATCAGTCTCCGAACACTCCGGAGGAAGCAGAACCCGCTACCTCCCACCACTTTGAATTCCATCCGAAGGAAGAGCCCGCAGCCGAAGTCAAATACGCTGAGCAAATTGGCAAATATCTCTACCAACCCTCCAAGGCCGTTCTCAAAGCGGGCGCTTTCCGGTTACTGTCCGAGCGATACAATCTGGAAAAGCTGGCTCCGAGCACCCACCTCTACACGGCAGACTCCCGGCATGAAGGTTTTCCTGGCAAATGCTTCGAAGTGGAGTCGGTGCTGGAATGGAACAAGGCCTCGCTGCGCCAGCTCAAGCAGACATACGAAAAACTGGAGATGACCGCCCTGAACTTCCCGCTGGCCACCGACGCCCTGCGCGAAAAACTCGGCATTGCCGGCGGCGGCACACACCACCTCTTTGCCACAACCCTTTGCGACAAACGGAAAGTTTTGATAACTTGCGCTGGATTATGATTCGACGCATCGTCATAAGTTGCTTTCTGGCACTCTTTTGCATCCCGTCTTTAGCACAGGAGACAGTGACGGAACCGGCACAGAAGGCCGCTTCAGAACCGGTTCAGGAGACGTCTCCCGATTCGCTGGCGACAATCAACGGTCGTGTTTTTGACAGGTATGAGCACAGAATGACTCCTGTGCCAAACGCCTTCATCCGCCTGATTTCCGGGACGGATACTATAAGCACCCAGGGAACATTCGACGGGTCATTCGTCTTCAAAAACGTCAAGCCCGGCAAGAAAACCCTCCTGGCCACCCAACTCGCCTGCAGTCCGACCTTGATGGAGATAGATGTACTGCCCGGTGAAAACGCGTTTATGGTACAGATGATAGATCATTACCATAAAATCGACGCCGCCTATGTCTCCGCCCAGGTAGTCCCGTTTATGCAACGGGGCGACACCATAATCTTCAACGCCGCTGCCATCAAGACTATGGAAGGTGAAAACGCCATTGAAATTTTGCGGAATATGCCGGGCGTCGAAGTCAAAGAGAACTCCGTCTACATCAACGGGCAGCAGGTCAAGCGGGCCTATGTGAACGGCCTGCTGCTGTTTGGCAACGAGCCGATGGCGCCTCTGAATTCGATTCTGGCTGAGGACGTACGCCAGATAAAAACCTACGAAGAGCAGAGTATAGAAAGCCGGCTCAGGGGCGAGAAGCAGGGAGAGCAGGATCGTGTAATTGACATCATAACCAAAGAGCCGCTGGTGAGCGCCTGGGATGCATTCGCGCAGGTGGCTGGAGGCGCAGACGAGACTCCAAAGGAGGACGGGGGCCTCCAGGGGCGCTACTTTGCCGGCGTCAACGCCAATTTCTTTTCCGAGCGGTTCCTGACATACGTCAACGTCTATTCCAACAACCTGGGGATTACAAACAACAGGCTGAATGTTCTGGAGCATCTATCCAGCCAACAAAAGTATCAGCAGAATTCCTGCGCATCCGCCGGAGTGCAGCGCTTTTGGGGAGACCGCCTGCTTGGCAACTATTTCGGTTTTGACTATTCTTACGAATCTGACAGCCAACGGCAGTTCAAACGTTCTCTGCTCTCTTACCCCGATTACAACGACAGTCCGGCACGCGAACTTTCCGACACCACCCGGACGAACAGCGGAAGCGGCACCCACAGGATTAATATGGTCTTGACTCTCAACGATCCAAAAATCAAGCAACTGCATATCGAATCCCACTGGAATATTACCGATTCCCGCAGTAATTCCCTGCGCAAACAATGGAACAGGATTGCTTCAGTAAGCGAATCGGCCATTATAGAAGAGATTGGCTCCAGAGGCCGGCAAAACGGCGGCACGACGATTTTCCATTGGACGGACCCCTCTTCCAAGTCCGGAATAACGCCCTATCTCCATGCCTCATTGGCGGTAAACCCAAGCGAAGGCTCTTCCTGGACCATCGACACCACAGCCAGCTCTTTGAACCGCCGCTATCTCTCTGCAGATTCAGGTAGTGACAACATCAACGCCGATGCTTCTGCCGGTATCTCAATAAAAATGATCAACAACGATGAGGTATTATCTTCATTGGGTGTAGGGTACTCTGTCGGTTGCGTCAATAACCGGCGCACCCAACTGGCATTTGACCTTTACGACACAGCCGGGCCGTTGGACAAACCCGATACAAACGTCGTAAACACATACAGGTTTACCCGCAACTATTTATCACACGGTCCGGACATCACATACGGACATCAATCCAAAGGCTTTGGCTTAATGGCTCGCTTCGGCTTTGATATAGCCACTCAGGAAGACGACGAGTACTATCCGGTTCACATACCAGACAAACGCGTTTTTTTCCTCCCGGCTGCATATGTAAATGTATTTTCCAAGGATCTCCATTTTCAGTACCGTATGAGCAGCAACATCCCGGCCACCGAACAATACCGTGACCGTCTGTACGACGACAACCCGCTGATGCTGACCGCCGGCAACACCGCCCTGAAAAAATCCATCACCCACTACTTCCAGACCGGCTACTCCATTACTCTGCCAAAAATAGCGTCCCAACTCTCTTTTTTAGTCGATGGCGACTTTACAACTGACGCCGTCGTGAACAGGATATACTACTATCCCGAGGGAACGTATTTAGAGCATTTCAACTACACCGCACTGCCCGGTTCCACACTCTCTACATACGAGAACAGCAACGGGAACTGGCGTTTTTTCGGAGGTGTAACAATGTCTTCCAGAATACAGAAGATAGGGCTGTCCCTGATGACCGACCTGAGCTGTTCATACAGTCAGCGGCCGTACTTCCAGGGAGACGAAAAACTGTTCGGCCGTGATCTGACCCCAAACGTTAGAATCACGGCACGCTTCCGCCCGACAAAGAGCCTGTCCGGCGTCATATCTTCCAATATAACTTATCTGCAATCAACAAACAGTTTGGGAGAAATGCTTACCCAGGCTGTGAATAGCGCTGTAACTGCCTCGCTGACATACAATGCCGGCAAGTACCTTTTCGTAAGTTCCAGATACGGTATAAGCAACCATACATTCCTCTACGGAAATCTTCCGGCTGTGACTCATCACAACCTCTGCGCAAGCGTCGGAGCAAAATTAATGAACGGCCGCATGAAACTCACTTTGAGCGGCTACGATCTGCTCAATTCGGGGGCAAATTATTCGATTGCGACAAAAGACGACCACACGGTCCAGACCTGGAGCCCGACCTACGGCCGCTTTTACCTGCTCACGCTAACGTTCCGCCTGAACAAGCTCCAGTCCAAAACCAAATTCGAAGGCCAATCCTCCGACGGAAATATTGCCCGTCCGGTTTTCAAGGATAACACCCTAATAAGGACCCTTACCCATTAATCTACCAATGCGGCGACCTTCTTGAAGTTCTCTTCTATGGTGCCGTCGGCCTCGACCTCAACGTACTTGTCCTGAGCCTTGTAGTAGTTGATTACGGGCTCGGTCTTTTCGTGGTAGTTGCGGATGCGGGTGGAGATGATTTCGTCGTCGGCATCGTCGGCGCGGTTCTCTACAAGGGCGCGACCCTTAATGCGTTGGCGAACCACTTCGTCCGTAATGTGAATAGATACGACGCGGTCTACGCTGCAGCCGATTTCTGCGAGCATGCGATCCAGCGCCTCAGCCTGAGCCACGGTGCGGGGAAAGCCGTCCAACAGGAAGCCTCGCACGCCCGGATTGGCGGCGAACTCGCCCTTAATCATTCCGCAAACCACATCGTCAGGCACCAGGTTGCCCTTCTCTATCAGGCTTTTGGCCTCAAGTCCGAGAGGGGTGCCGGCGGCAATCTCCTTGCGCAGCATGTCGCCTGTGGAAATGTGATAATATCCGCGGGTTTCTACCAGAAGTTTTGCAAAGGTGCCCTTGCCTGCTCCGGGAGGGCCAAAGAGAACGTAGTATTTCATATTTATTCGATTTGATCTTTCAGGATGTAGATATCGGCGAGCTGGCGGCCCATCTGGTCGTAGTCCAGTCCCCAGCCGACAATGAACTTGTTGGCGATTTCCAGCCCCACATAGTCAATTTTAATGTCGCGCTTGTAAACATCCGTCTTGAGGGAGAATGTGCACACGCGCACGTCGGAGGCACCCTTTTCCTTAAGCTGGCCCACCAGCTGCGCAATGGTGGCGCCGGTGTCCACGATATCCTCCACTATAACCACGGTGCGGCCGGTAAGGTCCACATCCAGCCCAATCACCTCCTTGACGTCGCCCGTGGACTTGGTACCCTCATAAGATTTGAGGCGGATGGATGCCACTTCGCAGGAGAACTTGAGCCTGGGGAGCAGATGCCCGCAGAAAATGATGGAGCCGTTGAGCACGCACAGCATCACCGGAGTTACGCCGCTGCCAAAGAAATCCTGGTTTAGCTGGGCTGCTACTTTATCTACCGCAGCGATGATTCTTTCGTTGGGAATGTAGGGAACAAAGTCCTTTCCGTTGATTCTGATGGATTCCATTTTCGCGGGGCAATTTCTGTTTGTTAATGTGCGAATTTAAGACTATTTTTGTAATCTTAAAAATAACGGGTTATGACTCCTCTTGTCAGCATCATAATGGGCAGTATTTCAGATATGCCCGTACTCAAGCCGGCGGCCGATTTCCTGGATGAAATGCAGATTCCGTTCGAGATCAACGCCCTCAGCGCACACCGCACTCCGGAGCAGGTCGCAGCCTTTGCGCAGGGCGCGGCTGGCCGTGGCGTGAAGGTGATAATTGCCGCTGCCGGCGGCGCAGCGCACCTTCCTGGCGTGATTGCGGCCTCAACTACCCTGCCGGTAATAGGCGTCCCGGTAAAATCGTCCAACTCAATGGACGGCTGGGATTCGGTGCTGTCGATACTGCAGATGCCCAGCGGCATTCCGGTGGCCACCATGGCGCTGGACGGCGCCAAAAACGCCGCAATATTCGCCCTGCAGATCCTGGCCACCGCCGACCCCGCAATGGCACAGAAGATGGCCGCCTTCAAGGCTTCGCTTAAAGACAAGGTCGCCAAGGCCAACCTGGATCTATCCAAAATTGAATATAAGTTCAAAACAAACTAATAAAATCAAACCATTACTATGTCCGAAAAACTGTTTACCGAATTCCCCCCGGTGACCACCGAGCAGTGGGAAGAGGTGATAAACAAAGACCTCAAGGGCGCAGACTACGATAAAAAGCTGGTCTGGAAAACCCAAGAGGGCTTTTCGGTTCGTCCGTACTACCGTGCGGAGAACCTGTCTGAAATTCCGTTCCTGGACTCCGTGCCGGGCCAGTTCCCGTTTGTGCGCGGCACCAAGAACGACAACGAGTGGCTGATCCGCCAGGACTACTGCCTGTGCGAAGGTCCCGCCAAGGCCAACGAACTGGCGCTGGACGGCCTTATGAAGGGTGTCAATTCCCTCGGTTTCTGGGTTGACAGCAAAAAAGGCCTCACCGACGCCGAGATGGAGACCCTGCTTAAGGGCATCGCCATCAGCGCAGTGGAAATCAACTTCTGCGGTTGCTGCCCCGGCAAGACCTTCCCTCTGATTGAGAGTTTCCTCAAGGTCGCAGCCGCCCAGGGCGTGAAGAAAGAGGACATCCGCGCTTCTTTCGACTTCAGCCCGCTGCACAACCTCACCGTGAAGGGTCACATCTGCGACGACGCCTTTGACAAGCTCGCTAACTGCGTCAAGGCTGTCAAGGATTACCCCAACATCCGCGTGATCAACGTAGAGGCCTATGACTTCAACAACGCCGGCAGCAGCATCAGCCAGGAGCTGGGCTACGGAATGGCCGTTGCCAGCGAGTATATGGCCGCCCTCACCGACCGCGGCCTGGAGGCAGAAGAGGTTGCAAAGCGCATCAAATTCACCTTTGCCATCAGCGGCAACTATTTCTTCGAGATTGCCAAGTTCCGCGCCGCCCGCGTGATGTGGGCCAACATCGTAAAGGCCTTTGGCGTTGAGTGCCCCGAGGCCCAGAAGATCCAGAGCCACGCAGTGACCAGCGAGTGGAACCAGACAGTATACGACTCATATGTGAATATGCTCCGCGACACCACCGAGACTATGTCGGCGGCCATCGCAGGAGTTCACTCCATAGAGGTTCTTCCGTTTGACTATGCATACCGCAAACCCAACGAGTTCTCCAACCGTATGGCCCGCAACGTGCAGAGCATCCTCAAGGAAGAGGCTCACTTTGACAAGGTGGTTGACCCCGCAGGAGGCAGCTACTACATCGAGAATCTCACCGCTTCCATTATGAAGTCGGCCTGGGATATCTTCAAGGCTGTTGAGGCAGAAGGCGGCTATGTGGCAGCTTTCAAGGCTGGCAGCGTGCAGAAGGCCATCAAGGAGGTTTCTGCAAAGCGCGATCTTAACATCGCCCGCCGCAGGGAGACCATCCTGGGTACCAACCAGTATCCTAACTTCCTGGAGAAGGCTTCTGACGAAATCACTCCCGAAATCGTGAAGAGGGGCGCTTCCAAGCCCGAATGCAGTTGCACTCCCGAGGCAGAGCCCCTGGAGGCTTACCGCGGCGCTCAGGCTTTCGAGGCCCTGCGTCTGGCAACCGACCGCAGCGGCAAGCAGCCTATGGCGTTTATGCTCACCTTCGGCAACCTTGCGATGTGCCGCGCACGCGCCCAGTTCAGCTGCAACTTCTTTGCAGTGGCCGGTTTCAAGGTGGTGGACAACAACCGCTTCTCTTCTATCGAAGAGGGCGTCAAGGCCGCTCTGGAGGCCAAGGCCGACATCGTGGTGGCCTGCTCTGCCGACGATGAATATGCCGAGGCTGTTCCCCAGATTGCCGAGGCTATCGGTGACAAGGCTGTGGTAGTTGTGGCCGGCGATCCCGAATGCCGTCCCGACCTCGAGGCCAAGGGCATTATGAACTACATTAACATCAGGTGCAACGTCCTTGACACTCTCAAAGAGTATCAGGCTAAAATGGGTATCAAGGAGCTCTAAATCATCATCACTATGAGACCGAATTTCAAAGATATAGAATTCAAGGGCGGCAAGGCTGCGGCTTGTGACTGCGGCAAAGGCCAGGAAGAACTCTGGCACACCCCCGAAAAGATAGACGTCAAAAGTCTGTATACCGCAAAGGATCTCGAGGATATGGAGCACCTGAACTATGCAGCAGGTATCGCCCCCAACCTCCGCGGACCTTACTCCACAATGTACGTGATGCGTCCCTGGACCATCCGTCAGTACGCAGGTTTCTCCACGGCAGAGGAATCCAACGCATTTTACCGCCGCAACCTGGCTTCCGGCCAGAAAGGTCTGTCGGTCGCATTTGACCTGGCAACCCACCGCGGCTACGACGCAGACCACCCGCGCGTTGTGGGTGATGTCGGCAAAGCCGGTGTATCCATCTGCTCGGTAGAGGATATGAAGGTGCTCTTCGACCAGATCCCTCTGGGCAAGATGTCCGTATCTATGACTATGAACGGTGCCGTGCTGCCCATTATGGCCTTCTACATCGTGGCCGGTATGGAGCAGGGCGTTGCCCTGGAAGAGATGGCCGGTACCATCCAGAACGATATCCTCAAGGAGTTTATGGTGCGCAACACCTACATCTACCCGCCGGCATTCTCTATGCGTATCATCGGTGACATCTTTGCCTACACCTCCAAGTATATGCCCAAGTTCAACTCGATTTCCATCTCGGGTTACCATATGCAGGAGGCCGGTGCCACCAACGACATCGAAATCGCCTACACCCTGGCCGACGGTCTGGAATACTTGCGCACCGGTATCAAGGCCGGCATAGAGGTGGATGCTTTCGCACCGCGTCTGTCATTCTTCTGGGCCATCGGTATGAACCACTTTATGGAGATTGCCAAGATGCGTGCAGCACGTATGCTCTGGGCCAAGATCGTAAAGCAGTTCAACCCCAAGAACCCTAAGAGTCTTGCGCTGCGTACCCACAGCCAGACTTCCGGCTGGAGCCTGACCGCACAGGATCCGTTCAACAACGTGGCACGTACCTGCATCGAGGCTATGGGCGCCGCCCTGGGACACACCCAGAGCTTGCACACCAACGCGCTGGACGAGGCCATCGCGCTGCCCACCGACTTCAGTGCACGTATCGCACGTAACACCCAGATCTACATTCAGGAAGAGACCAACATCTGCAAGAGCGTTGACCCTTGGGCAGGTTCTTATTACATCGAGTCCCTCACCAACGAGATGGCACACTCTGCCTGGAAGCACATCCAGGAGGTGGAGGAGCTTGGCGGTATGGCCAAGGCCATCGAGACCGGTATCCCCAAACTCCGCATCGAGGAGGCCGCTGCACGCAAGCAGGCCCGCATCGACTCCGGACTGGAGAAGATTATCGGTATCAACGAGTACGTGCTTGACCACGAGGATCCCATCGAGATTCTGGACGTGGACAACACCAAGGTTCGCGAGAGCCAGGTGGCACGCCTCAAAGAGCTTCGCGCAAAGCGCGACAACGCCGCTGTGGAGGCTGCCCTGAATGCTATCACCAAGTGCGTAGAGACCGGCGAGGGCAACCTGCTGGAGCTCGCAGTGGAGGCAGCCAAGCTGCGCGCCACCCTGGGTGAGATCAGCGACGCTTGCGAAAAAGTTGTTGGACGTTATAAAGCCGTTATCCGTATGAACACAGGTGTATATTCTTCAGAAATCAAGAAGGACGCCGAGTTTGAGAAAGCCAAGGAGATGGTGGCATCTTTCGCAAAGAAAGAGGGCCGTCAGCCCCGCGTTATGGTTGCCAAACTTGGCCAGGACGGTCACGACCGCGGCGCCAAGGTGGTAGCCACCGGTTATGCCGACTGCGGCTTCGACGTGGATATGGGTCCTCTGTTCCAGACTCCCGAAGAGGCTGTGAAAGAGGCTGTAGAAAACGACGTTCACGTGCTGGGCGTATCCTCGCTGGCAGCTGGTCACAAGACTCTCGTGCCTCAGGTTATCGCCGAACTCAAGAAGTACGGCCGCGAGGACATCATCGTGGTTGTGGGCGGCGTGATCCCTCCTCAGGACTACGACTTCCTTTACAAGGCGGGCGCAGCAGCCATCTTCGGCCCCGGTACCCGCATCGCCAAGTGCGTCATAGAGATTATGAAACTCCTTGGTGAGAAAGAATAGGGTTTTCTATTCATCAAGAAGCGGGCAAGGCCGGAATCGAATACCGGACACCTTGCCCGCTTTCTTTTTTGCTCTATCTTTGCGCTGATGAATCCCGTCTCGATACGCCTTTTGAACCAGCAGCTCGCCGCCCCGCAATTCAGCGATGCGGCGGAGGTGGTGGGACATTTCGGGGCTATGCAGGCGCAAGAATACAGGCTGATGCGGTGGGCGGTGGAGATGCGCTGCCGGCGGCCTTCTGCGGCGAGGTTCAAGGCGGCGTTTGACAGCGGCAGGATTGTGAGGCTGCACCTGATGCGCGGCACCTGGCAGCTGGTCACGGCAGAGGACTACTGGCCTTTTGTGGAGCTCTGCAGTGCCAAGGCGGCGGCAGTGACCAACGGATGGATGGCCAGCAACAAAATCCACATACCTGAAGAAGAGTATCTGCGCTATCGCGAGATTCTGGCCCGGACAGCCTCGGATTTAGGCAGCGCCACCAAAGAGGATTTCGTGCAGGCTCTGGCGAGCAAAGGCATCACTATGGACGCCCACCGGCTGTCGTACCACATCCGGATGGCAGAAATATCCGGGGTGCTTTGCAGCGGCGACCTGCTGCCTATGAAGGCGACCTACGCCCTCACAGAAGATAAAGTAGGCCGGCGGCCCGGCGGCATTGACCGCGACGAAGCCCTGATGCGATTCACACTCAAGTACTTCCAGAGCCACCAGCCCGCCACACTTGAAGATTTCCAATGGTGGTCCGGCCTGGGCAAAGGAGAGTGCCTCCGCGGCATAGAACTGTTGGGAAACAAAATCCATCCGGAGCGTTGGAGAGGGCGCGAATTCTTCATCACCGACAACTGCCGCACCCGTGGCCTGCGCAAGGGCGGCTACCTGCTGATTCCCCCATACGATGAGTATCTGATTGGCTACAAGAGCCGCGACATTGTGCTCTCGCCCGAATTCTCACATAAGGCCCACAACAACAGCGGTATCTTCCAGCCCGTGATTGCTCACGACGGCCTGATATGCGGCAACTGGACCCCGTTCAGGCCGGAGATAGAGGCGACCTTTTTCACCGGCGACCACACATCGGACCTGCAGGCCGAGTGGTTGCGCTACCGTAAGTTTCAGGAAAAATAATCTACCAGGCTATTCCCCCAGCGGGGCGAGCACGGCCTGCCGGTAGTAAGAGACTACCTGCAGCGAATCTCTCATTTCAAAGGCACGCTTTTTGGCCTTTTCAAAGGCGGGCATATTCTTCTGGGAGATGGGCTCGGCGGGAGGCGTTATCATCTTCAAGGGGTTCACCGGCTTTTCGTTTTCCCAGATGCGGAAATCGAGGTGCGGGCCGGTGCTGCGGCCGGTGCTGCCCACATAGCCGATAACCTGTCCCTGGGTGACGTGTACGCCGGGGCGGATGCCCTTACCGTATCGTGAGAGATGAAGATATGCCGTGCGGTATACCCGGTCGTGCTTGATATGCACAGTGTTGCCGCCGGCACCCGCATAGTGGGCCGCGGTCACCACTCCGTCGCCGATGCTGACCACCGGGGTCCCCTTGGGCGCGGCGTAATCGACACCGGTGTGCGGCTGCACGCGGCGGGTCACGGGATGGCGGCGGGCATAGGAGAATCCTGAGGAGATGCGGGAGTACTTGAGCGGGGCCTTGAGAAAGGCCTTGCGCGACCCTTCGCCCTTTTCGTTCCAGTATTTGTTGCCCTTGCCGGCACCTTCGTCGAAATAATATGCCTGATACTCCTTGCCGGCGTGGATAAATGAGGCATAGTAGACCTTGCCGACTTCCAACACTTGTCCGTCACACTCTTCGGTCTCATAGACAGCCTTGTAGCTGTCTCCCTTCTGCAGACCGAAGAAGTCTATGGTCCAGGCGTATATGTCAGAGAGCCTGATGGCCAGCAGCGGGGTGCAGCCCGCCTTCTGGGTGTCGTACCAGAGCGAACTGTTTATGGTAACCTCGTCGTAGTGGAGCCGTGAGACCGACTCCTTCTGATCTATATAAACCTTTGGCCCGTCTTCCAAAGCGAAGACCACCACGCTCTTGCGGTCGCGGTCGTAGACAAAGTAAGCCAGGTTGTCGTCTCCGGTGGTATCGGGGGCGTAATATGCGTGATAATGGTTGCCCACGCGGATGTCCTTAACATCGAAGACTTTGCGGGAGGCCTCTATCAATTCGTTGGCGGTGGTCTGCCCCACTCCCAGCTTCTCCATCAGCACAGAGAAATAGTCGCCCTCCTCTACCACTCCGTCGTCCACAGAATAGAGGTCCACGGGAATTCCGTGCTCGTAGGTCATCGCGGTGGTGTCCACTTCGGCCTTGGCGCGGGGCGCTTTTGCGCGGCGCTCAGAAGCGGGTTTTTCGGGGGTATTTCCGCCGCCCGGAGCGGTGCAGCCGGCCATCATCAGCAAAGCCGCCGCCACTGTAATCATATATTTTAATCTCATATCCAAATCGTTTGTCGCACACAAATTTAGGGGTTTATGTAAAATTTTGGAAATTTTTGTAAAAAAATGTAAAAAGTTCGAAAAAAGTGTTATACCTTTGCCTACACACATCACTCTATTTATATGATCAACTTTATCGGCGAATACAAGGCTAAAGTGGACGACAAGGGGAGGCTGGTCTTCCCTGCCGCCTTCAAGGCCATCTGCGGCGACAGCATCAAGCAGGGATTCGTCGTTAAGAAAACTTTGTTCGCGAACTGCCTCGAGATGTACACGTACGAATCGTGGGAAAAAGAGTCCGAGGCAGTGCGATCAAGGTTGAACCTTTTCAACAGGGACGACGAGCGGTTCTGGCGTGCATACACCAGCAACCGCACCTACGTTGTTCCGGACGAAAAACTCGGCAGGATTTCCATCCCGAAGAACCTTCTGGACTCGGTAGGTATCGAAAAGGAAGCCGTGTTCTGCGGAAGGGACTTCAAGATAGAGATTTGGGCCAAGGATAGCCTAGAAAGCACCACATTATCCGATGACGAATATGTAGCACTTGCAGAAAAGACGCTTGGTTAGGGAGGCTAAAGGGTTATGTCTGAATATCATACACCTGTTCTTCTGAAAGAGAGTGTATCGGCCCTCTCCATTAAACCGGACGGAGTTTATGTAGATGCCACATTCGGCGGCGGCGGCCACAGCAAAGCCATACTGGAGCAGTTGTCGGCCCAGGGTCGTCTTATCGCCATTGATCAGGATGCCGAGGCGCTGGCAAACGCGCCGCAGGACGAACGGCTGATACCGGTCAGGTCAAACTTCAGGTTTGTCCACAACTGGGTCCGCCACAGCGGCTTTGAAAAGGTGGACGGCATATTGGCCGATTTGGGAGTATCGTCGCACCAGTTTGACACAGAAGAGAGAGGCTTCTCTTTCCGTTTTGACAGCGAACTGGATATGCGGATGAGCGATGCGGCCTTGAAAACCGCAAAGGATGTAGTGAACAGTTACAGCGAAGAGGCGCTGGAAAAGATATTGAGGGAATATGGGGAGGTGGCAAACAGCCGGTTTGCGGCAAAACTGATATGCGAAGCGCGCGCGCGCGGGTGCGTGAACACCACCGCCGCGCTTAACGCCGCGCTGGAAAAGGCGACGCCCGCATTCGGGCAGCACAAGTATCTGGCAAAGGTCTATCAGGCGCTGCGCATAGAGGTCAACGACGAGATGACGGCGCTGGAGCACTTTGTGCCGATGGCCGTCAAGTCGCTTGCCCAGGGCGGCATACTGGCGGTGATAACCTACCACTCCCTGGAAGACCGGATTGTGAAGAATGCCATTCGTGACGCCATTCACGATGGCCTTATGGAAAAGGTGACCTCAAAACCGGTTTTGCCGGCCGAGAGCGAGATTGAGGGCAACACGCGCGCCCGCAGCGCGAAACTGCGCGTGGCAAAAAGGACTGAAATGGAATATCGATAGCTGCTATGGGATTCGGGCAGAGAATGAAAGACTGGTTCACCGGGTTGTTCGGTGGCGAGTATATCACAAAAAAAGGTGTTGACAGACAACTTCTGTTCATCTTTTTCTGTTTTATGCTCGTGAGCCTTTATCTGGTGTGGGGTCTCTGGGTAGAGGACCGTATGGCGGCCATCAACAGAAACGAAAAGATTATTGAAGAGCTCAAGATAGAATATCACGAGAAGGATCTGAAGCTGACCGGCCTGGACCAGCGCACCCGCATAGAGAAAATGCTGGTGGGCAGCGGCAACACCAGCCTGCACGCCCCCATGGATCCTCCCAAAAGGATTGTGATAGAATGAAGCAGAACGCCATCAAAGTCGCTATTATCTACGTGATTTTCTTGCTGATAGCCGGTGCGGCTGTGGCAAGGATGGTGGATTTGCAGTTTTTTGAGAAGGACATCAAGACCGAGGAATACGGCAAAAAGACCGTCCGTGAAGACCCTATAAAGCCTATGCGCGGCAGCATCCTGGCCGCCGACGGCCGCCACCTGGCCTTCTCCACCCCGGAATATTTCATAGCCCTGGACTGCACCGTGGCCCACGACACCGTGTTCGAAGCCAACGTGCGTCCCCTGGCAGAGGCTCTGGCCAGAAACTACAAAGAGAAGAGCGCCGACGAATATGTCCGCCTGCTGCGCCAGCGCCGCGCCGAGGGCAAGGGCTACACCCGTTTGCTGCGCCAGCACGTGGGCTACGACGAAATGAAGGCCATAAGCCAGTATCCCCTGCTTAACCTGGGCCGCGCCCGCGGCGGGCTTTTGGTAGAGCAGATAGACCACCGCGAATATCCCTACGACAAACTGGCCTACCGCGCGCTGGGCTACCTCCGCAGCAGCGAAGACCGCCCCCACATCGGTGTAGAAGGCGCCCTGGATTCCACCCTCCGCGGCAAGCCGGGCGTGCGCCCGATGCGCCTGATTGACAAGGGCATCTGGATTCCCGACGCCGAGCGGCAGGAAATTCCCGCCATCAACGGCCAGGACGTGCAGATCTCCATCGACATTGATATGCAGGACATCGCCCAGAAGGCGCTGCTGCACAAGATTGAGGGCGAGGACGACCTGGAGGCCGGCACCGTGATAGTGATGGAGGTTGCCACCGGCGAAATCCGCGCTATGGTCAATATGGAAAAGGACGAGAAGGGCCGCTTCACAGAGCAGTACAACTACGCAATAGGCCGCCTGGGCGAGCCGGGCAGTGTGTTCAAACTGGCCACCCTGGTCACCGCCCTGGAAGACAAGAAAGTCACGCTGGACACCCGCCAGCCGGGCGACGTGATATGGCATTACGGCAAAACCGCCTTCGAAGACACCTATCTGCGCAACTACAGCAGCATCACCGTCCGCAAGGGCCTGGAGATATCCTCCAACAACGTGTTCCGCCGCATCGCCGGCGAGAAATACGGCCGCAATCCGCAGGATTTTGTGGACAAGATCAACAAAGAGCGCCGCATAACCTACAACTATGACTTTGACCTGCCCGGTATGGGCAAGGCCCGCGCCCGCGACCCCAAAGACAAGCTCTGGAGCCCTTCTGACCTGCCCCAGATAGGTATGGGTTATGCCGTGCAGGTGACTCCGCTGCACATTTTGAGTTTCTACAACGCCATTGCCAACGACGGCGTTATGGTAAAGCCGCACCTGTTTGTGAATCTGCAGCGCGGCGGCAACATAGAATACACCTACCCCATCGAGACCGTCGGCCGCGTCTGCTCAAAGGAGACCGCCGCGCTGGCCAAGGAGGCGCTGCGCGGAGTGGTGATTGGCGAGAACGGTACTGCCCGCAGGGCATTTGCCAACTGCAAGGTGCACGTGGCCGGCAAAACCGGCACGGCCCGTATCGCACTCCCGCGCGGCGGGTATATGGACGCCTCCGGCCGCAAGAAGCACCAGGGTTCTTTCGTGGGCTTCTTCCCTTACGAGAATCCCAAGTATTCGATTATCGTGGTGGTTTATTCCCGTCTGGCGGCAAAGAACTTCTACGGCGGCACCTGGGGCGGCCCGGTGGCGTGCGAAATCATAGACAACATCTACGCCAAGTCTCCCGAATGGAATGCGCCCGTGATATCCTCCGGCGCAATGCCGCAGATTGCCGAGATCAAAGAGGCCGGCAGCGACTCCACCGGCGTGCCCAACGTCAAGGGCATGGGCTTGCGCGACGCTATATATCTGCTTGAATCACAGGGATATAAAGTAGAATCCAAGGGCCGCGGCAAGATTGTGGATATGGATGTAGAGAACAATTGTGTAACACTTCAGCTGGCAGAAAAGCTATGAAACTGGAAGATATAGACCTCAAAAAGATAAGCGCCATAGAGACCGACTCTCGCAAATGCACCCCCGGCTGCCTGTTCGTGGCAGTGGAGGGCAATGCTGTGGACGGCCACAAGTTCATACCCAAGGCCATTGAGAGCGGCGCCCGCACCGTTGTGTATCAGAACGACGGCGCCTTTGAAAAGCAGGAGGGGATAACCTACGTCAAGGTCGAGTACAGCCGCAAGGCACTGGCCGCTCTGGCATCGGAATATTATGACAATCCATCTTCCAAGCTGAATCTGGTGGGCGTGACCGGCACCAACGGCAAGACCACCACCGCCACCCTGCTCTACCGCCTGTTTACCTCTATGGGTTATGCCTGCGGCCTGATATCCACCATAGCCAACTATGTGGGCGAGAAGCGCTATCACACAGAGCACACCACTCCCGACCCGCTGGAGCTCAACGCCCTGCTGGCCCAGATGGTGAACGAAGGCTGCGCCTACTGCTTTATGGAGGTCAGCAGCCACGCCGTGAGCCAGGACCGCATTGCCGGCCTGACCTTCAAGGGAGGCATCTTCTCCAATCTGACACACGACCATCTGGACTATCATAAAACCTTTGACAACTACCGCGACTGCAAGAAGGCCTTCTTTGACGGCCTGCCAAAAGACGCTTTTGCGCTGGTGAATATAGACGACGCCAACGGCGAGGTGATGGTGCAGAACTGCAAGGCACACATCTACCGCTATTCCTGCAAGAAGATGGCCGACTTCAAGTGCCGTCTGCTGGAAGAGACTATGGACGGTATGCAGCTGGTAATTGACGGCGTCCAGGTTTGGACCCGGTTCATAGGCGCCCACAACGCCTACAACCTGCTGGCTGTCTATTCCACGGCGATACTTCTGGGTGCCGACAAAGACGAGACCCTGACCCGCCTGAGCGCTATGAAAGCGGTGGACGGACGTCTGGAATATATCAAGGGCGGCGACAACATCACCGCCGTGGTAGACTACGCCCACACCCCCGATGCCCTGGAGAATGTGCTCAAGACCCTCAAGGCAGCCGCCTGCGGCGAATACCTGATATGCGTGTTCGGCTGCGGCGGCGACCGCGACAAGACCAAGCGTCCCGAAATGGGTCAGATTGCCGCAAAATATGCCGACCGGGTGGTGGTCACATCTGACAACCCGCGCACCGAGCAGCCAGAGGACATTATAAACGACATCAAGGCCGGTATGGACACTGCCGCCAGGGCCAAGTCGGTATTCATCACCGACCGCGCCGAGGCCATCCGCAGCGCCATACTCTTTGCCCCCGCCGGTGCGGTGATACTGGTTGCAGGCAAGGGCCACGAAGACTATCAGATAATTGGAACCGTAAAACATCACTTTGACGACAAAGAGGTTATCGCCGGAGTGTTTGACTCGATAAAGAAACAATAAGATATGCTGTACCACCTTTTCAACTGGCTTCAGTCCAATGGCGTCGACTTTGCCGGCGTCAGGCTGATGAACTACATCTCTTTCAGGGTAGTCTGCTGTGCGCTGGTGTCCATCATCACTGCGCTGTGGTCGGGCAAAGTCATAATTGCCAAACTCAAAAAGAAACAGATAGGAGAGGAAATCCGCGACCTGGGGCTGGAGGGGCAGCTCAGCAAGAAGGGCACCCCCACTATGGGCGGTATGATCATCGTCCTCTCTATCCTGGTGCCGATTCTGCTTTTCGGCGACCTGACCAACCTGAACAACATCCTGCTGATTATCGCCACTGTCTGGATGGGCTTCATTGGCTATCTTGACGACCACGCCAAGATTGTAAAGCACAACAAGGACGGCCTCTCCGGCAAAAAGAAAATTCTGGCGCAGGTCATCCTGGGCCTTGTGGTGGGTCTCACACTGTGCTTCAGCAGCCAGCTGGGCTTCCGCGTGGGCAGCAACAACGGCTACGGCGACCAGAACGAAGAGCAGGTTGCCTCTGTGGTTGTGGAAAACAACGCCAAGACCACCATTCCGTTTGTAAAGAACAACGAATTCGACTACTCCTGGCTCTCTCCCCTCAAGGGCAAGGCGGGTCAGTGGTGGACCTGGATTCTGTATATCCTGGTCATCATCTTTATTATAACCGCCTGCTCCAACGGCGCCAACCTCACCGACGGAATGGACGGACTGTCGGCCGGAGTCACGGCCATAGTGGGGGCGACGCTGGGCATACTGGCCTATCTCTCCGGCCACGTCGGCTACGCCAACTACCTGAATATTATGTATATACCGCACAGCGGAGAGATTGCGGTGTATATGGCTGCGCTGGTGGGCGCCCTGCTGGGCTTCCTCTGGTACAACTCCTTCCCTGCAAAAGTATTTATGGGAGACACCGGCAGCCTTATGCTGGGCGGCGTGATTGGAGTGTGCGCAGTGCTCATCCGCAAAGAGCTGCTGCTCCCCATCCTGTGCGGAATCTGGGTAGCAGAGAGCCTCTCTGTGATTATCCAAAGAGGATATTTTAAATACACAAAAAAGAAATACGGCGAGGGCGTGAGGGTGTTCAGAATGTCCCCCCTGCACCATCATTTCCAGAAAGAGGACCCCAAGGCCCTGATTCAGAGGCCGCGGGAGATACAGCCCGAGGCGCGCATTGTGTCCCGCTTCTGGATTGTATCAATAATCCTGGCCGTACTGGCAATAGTAACACTTAAGATCAGATAATATGCAAAGGATTGCGATTTTGGGCGGCGGCGAAAGCGGCGTAGGCGCAGCGGTACTGGCCAAGGTAAAGGGTTTTGACACATTCCTGTCGGATATGTCCACCCTGCGTGCCGACCACAAGGAAGTGTTGGAGAAATACGGCATCGAATACGAAGAGGGAGGCCACACTCCCGAGAAAATTCTGAATGCCAGCGAGATCATAAAGAGTCCCGGCATCCCCGACACCGCCCCGCTGGTGGCAAAGGCCATTGAGGCGGGCATCCCCATCATCTCCGAGATTGAGTTCGCGGGGCGCTACGACACCGCAAAAAAAATATGCATCACCGGCAGCAACGGCAAGACCACGACCACTTCACTTATATATTATATGTTGAAGAATGTCGGATTGAACGTCGGGCTGGGCGGCAACATAGGCCGCAGCTACGCATATCAGGTGGCCACCGAGCACTTTGACATCTACGTGCTGGAGCTTAGCAGCTTCCAGCTGGACAATATGTACGACTTCAAGGCCGACATCGCCATTTTGCTGAACATCACCCCCGACCATCTGGACCGCTACGGCTACGACCTGCAGAACTATGTCAACGCCAAGTTCCGCATCACCCAGAATATGGCGGCTGAGGACTGCTTCATTTTCTGCTCCGACGACGAAATCACCATCAAGAACCTCAACCAGATTGTGATCAAGGCGCAGATGCTCCCCATAAGCCAGGAGCAGGAGGTGGCCCGGGGCGCCTATACCCTGGACGGGCATATGAGGGTCAACTACGGCCACGACCCCTACGAGATGGAGATCAGCGACCTCACGCTGCAGGGACGCCACAATGTATATAACTCTATGGCTGCCGCACTCACCGGCAAGCTGATGAACATAACCAACGAGAACATCCGCAAGGCGCTGACATCGTTTATGCCGGTGGAGCACCGTATGGAGAAGGTCCTGAGCGTGGGCGGCGTGCTGTATGTAAACGACTCCAAGGCCACCAACGTAAACTCTACCTGGTATGCACTGGAGTGTATGACCACCCCCGTGGTGCTGATTCTGGGCGGCAAGGACAAGGGCAACGACTACTCTCCCCTGTTCGACCTGGTGAAGAACAAAGTGCGCGCAATAGTATGTATGGGCGTGGACAACGCCAAGATTCACGCCGCGTTTGAAGACAAGGTGGCCACCATTGTGGACACCTCCAGTGCAGAAGAGGCGGTGAAGACAGCCAGTAAGCTGGCAGTTGAAGGCGACACCGTGCTGCTGAGCCCCTGCTGCGCAAGTTTTGACTTGTTCAAGAGCTACGAAGACCGCGGCCGCCAGTTTAAAGAGGCAGTAAGAAACCTGTAGGCAATGGCAAAGATAAGACTCAGAGGAGACCGTGTGATATGGTTCATAGTGGCCATATTTGCGATGATATCCATCATCGCCGTCTTCTCCGTGGGCTCTTTCCTGACCAAGAACAACCCCGAAATAATGAGCAAGACCGACATCTGGCTGGAGCAGTTCGGCAGTGTGGCGCTGGGTTTTGCGGCGTTGTTCCTGTGTTATGCCTTCAACTATAATTTCTACCGGAAGATTGCGCCGTATGTGTTCGGCATCTCCGTGCTGATGCTGGTGATGCTGTTCGTGCCCGGCCTTCAGGACGAGCGCAACGGCGCCGTGCGTGGACTCAAGCTTATGGGTCACACCATTCAGGTGTTCGAGTTCGTAAAGGTGGGCCTCGTGTTGTTTATCAGCTGGGGCATAGAGAAATACAGCAAGGACATCCGCACCTTCAAGGGGTTTGCCCTGAGGCTTCTGGTGTGGGTAATTGGCGTGTGCGCCATCATTATGGTGAACAGTTTCTCCAGCGCCCTGCTGCTGGGCGTGGTGAGTATGATGGTGTTCTATTTTATGGATGTCAAATTCAAGTATCTGGCCATCACCGCCGCGGGAGCCGTGGCGCTGATTGTGCTGGTATTCGGCATCTACCACGCCGCGCTGGCCATCAGCCCCAAGGCGGCCGAGGCAAAAATCTTTAACCGTATAAAGACGGCGGAAAACCGCGTCAAGAACTTTGCAAGCAACGACAAGGATTCCACCGCCGACCTGACCAAACTCACACGGGAACAGCTGGAACAGATAGACCGCGACGAGCGCCAGAGCGAAAGTGCAAAAATCGCCATCAAAGAGGGCGGCATATTTGGCAAAGGCGTGGGCAACGGCACCGCCCGCTATAGCCTCTCTATGGCATTCTCTGACTTTATCTTTGCGGCTATTGTAGAAGAAACGGGACTTATAGGCGGCATTGTGATAGTGCTGCTGTACCTGATATTCCTGTTCCGGTGCATCCGGCTGTCGTTCAAGTGCCCCGACGCCTTTTCGCAGGCGCTGGTGCTGGGCCTTGCATTTTTGATTACCACCCAGGCGTTCCTCCACATACTGGTGAATGTGCGCCTGATACCCATAACGGGGCATACCCTGCCCCTTATCAGCCACGGCGGCACCGCATATCTGGTGCTCAGCGCCGCCTTTGGCATTATTCTCTCTGTGAGCCGCACCGTGAGCAAGATGGAAGAGGAGAGGCTGGCAGCAGAGGCCGCAGCTGCGGCAGAAAATCAGGACGGGTCCCAGACGGCCGTCACAGAGACAAAAGAAACTGAACAACAGGCAATATGAGAAGATTCATAATAAGCGGAGGCGGCACCGGCGGCCACATTTTCCCGGCGATTTCCATTGCAGACGCCCTTAGGGCAGAGGATCCCGAATGCGAGATACTGTTTGTAGGGGCCAAGGGCAAAATGGAGATGGAGCGCGTGCCCAAGGCGGGCTACAAGATTATAGGCCTTCCCGTGGCGGGCCTGCAGCGCAAGCTCTCGCTTAAGAATCTGGTGCTTCCGTTCAAGGTTCTGGCCAGCCTTGTCAAGGCCCGCAGCATACTGCGCAACTTCAAGCCCGACGTGGCTGTGGGAGTCGGCGGCTATGCCAGCGCCCCCCTTCTGATGGCGGCTTCCAAGATGGGCATCCCCTGCCTGATTCAAGAGCAGAACTCCTACGCCGGCCTCACCAACCGCAAACTCGCCGCCCACGTGCAGAAGATTTGCGTGGCCTACGACGGTATGGAGCGGTTTTTCCCGGCAGAAAAAATAATCTTTACCGGCAACCCGCTGCGCGACGACATAAACCCGCCCACAGAGGCTCAGCGTCGCGAAGGCTATGAATATTACGGCCTGGATTCCAAAAAGAAAACCCTCTTTGTGGTGGGCGGCAGCCTTGGGGCCCGCACCCTTAACGAGAGTGTCCAGAAATGGATTGTAGACAAGAGCGCCGAGGCTCCCTTCCAGATACTCTGGCAGAGCGGCAAATATTATAAAGACGAGGTGGATGCTTTCCTTAAAGAGCATCCGGCAGCCAATGTCAAGAACCTGACCTTCATAGACCGTATGGACCTGGCCTATGCGGTGGCCGACGTGATTGTTTCACGCGCCGGCGCCGGCACCATCTCCGAGCTGTGCGTAGAGGGCAAGGCGACCATATTTGTGCCGAGTCCCATTGTGGCCGAAGACCACCAGCGGCACAACGCGATGGCTCTGGTGGACAAGGGCGCCGCTATGATGGTGCTGGACGCCGAAGCCCGTGAGAAACTGATGGATACCGCCGAGGCGCTGCTGGCCGACCACGACAAGATTGCCTCTATGGAGCGCGAGATACTCAAGCTGGGCAAGAAGAGAGCCGCTAAAGACATTGCGGACGAGGTTTTGAAACTTTGCAAATAGGCATTATGTACGACAATTATTATTTCATAGGTATAGGCGGCATAGGGATGAGTGCCCTGGCCCGCTATTTCAAGCATATCGGCAAAAACGTGTCTGGCTACGACCGCACCCCGTCGCGCCTCACCGCAGAGCTGGAGAGCGAAGGGATACAGATCCACTACGAAGACCGTCCCGACCTGGTCCCGATTAACGTGGCCAAGACATTTGTGATATACACCCCCGCCATCCCCGCCGACCTGGGCGAGATGCAGTATGTGCAGGAGAAGGGCTACAGTATGTGCAAGCGCTCCCGCGCGCTGGGCGAGATTGCCAGCGACAAGGATTGCCTGGCAATAAGCGGTACCCACGGAAAAACCACCACCTCCACCCTTCTGGCACATATCTTTGCCTCCGGCACAGAAGACGGCTGCACCGCTTTTCTGGGCGGCATCTCCAAGAACTACCACAACAACCTGCTGCTTAGCCGCGGCAACGTGCTGGTGGCAGAGGCGGACGAGTTTGACCGCTCTTTCCTGCAGCTGCACCCCAAGATTGCGGTTGTGACATCCATAGACGCCGACCATCTGGACATCTACGGCACCCACGAAGAGGTCAAGGAGGCCTTCCGCCTATTTGCCGGACAGGTTGCCGCCGACGGCTACGTGATTGCAAAGCTTTGCGCCGACCTCCACACAGAAGGCATCAAGGCCAAGATTCTGCGCTACAGCTACGACAAGCCGTGCGACTTCTACGCCTCCGACATAAAGCCCCTGGAAGGGGGATATTTCTCCTTTACCCTGAACCATCCCGGCGGCAAGCTCACCGACTGCACCGTGGGCGTTCCGGGTTGGGTCAATGTAGAGAATGCCGTGGCCGCAGGGTCGGTGGCGCTGCTCTACGGCGTGGATCCTGAGAAGATCAGGGAGGCGCTGACCAGCTTCCGCGGCGTGGAACGCCGGTTTGACATCCACGTAAACACCCCCAAAGTGGCATATATAGACGATTATGCCCACCATCCGCGCGAGATTGCATCTGCCATAAGTTCTATGCGCGAGATATTTGCCGGAAGGCGGCTGTGCGGCATTTTCCAGCCCCACCTCTATACCCGCACCCGCGATTTCGCCGACGAATTCGCCCAGGCGCTCAGCGGCCTGGACAGCCTGATAATGCTCCCCATCTACCCTGCCCGCGAACTCCCTATAGAGGGCGTCAATTCGCAGATGATTCTGGACAAGGTCACCCTCAAAGACAAGATGCTGGTAGAGAAGGATGCCCTTATGGACACTATTAAAAATAAAGATATAGACTGCCTGGTGACCTTTGGCGCCGGCGACATAGACCGTTTCATACCCAAGATAGAAGAATACCTCAAAACCCTGTAGCAGATGTTCCGCAAGATACTTGTCATAGTAGGTTTCGTGGTTGTATGCGCCCTGTTCAGCGGATACTTCTACTGCGCCGACCGCTACGCACGCCAGCAGACCGCCGGGGTGCGCTGCGACAAGATCGATGTAGTCATCACCAACAGCAACGCACAGGACTTCATATCCAAAGAAGAGGTCACCGAAATGGTCCGTTCGGCCGCCATAGGCAAAAAGATGGATGAGATAAACATCCACGGCCTGGAGCAGCGGCTGTGCGCCTCCAGCGCCATCTGCAAGGCAGAAGCCTACCTCAGGATGCCCTCCACCCTGAGTCTGGAGGTGACCCAGCGCAATCCGGTGGCCCGCTTCCAGACGGCATCCGGCGGCTTCTACTGCGACAGCAGTGGCTTTATCCTCCCCCTGCTGGGCAAGGTGACCCTGGACCTGCCGGTGGTGAGCGGCAAGCTGATGTTTGACCTGCCCGCCAGAATGAGCGGCTACCCCACCCGCGGCCGCGACTATCTGGAAAGTATGCTCCGCCTCACCGAGACCATCCGCAACAATTCTTACTGGAGCCGCGAGATAGAGCAGATATGGGTAGAAGAGAACTCCGACGTGGTGCTGTATACCCGCAGCGGCGACGAAAAATTCATATTCGGGTCGCTTAACGACATAGACGACAAGCTGACCAAGATGGCGGGCTACTACCGCACCATCAAGCCCAAGGCCAAGGCCGAAGGCAAGACCTACAAGACTGTAAATCTCAAATATAAAGATCAAATTATTTGCAAATAAATATGAACGATTACTTAGTAGCAGTTGAACTGTGCACCTCCAAGGTCGCAATGGCCATTGCCGAGACAACGGCCAGCGGCATCAAGGTGATTCACCACAAGGTCGTGCCCGTGAGCAAGGGTATGTCCCGCGGCGACGTGCAGAACTCCCAGCGCATAATAGAGGCCCTGGGGCGTTGCAAGCGCGAGATAGAATCGGAGTTTGGGGAGAGTGTGGAAGAGGTGATTCTCTGCGCCGGCAGCCAGGGACTCCGCACCGTGGACTTCACCCTCAAGGCAAAGCGCTCCGGCGGCGACTACATCAATGCCGACGAGATTGAGCGCTGGCGCACCGCCGCCCTCAATGCCGAAACAATGGCCGGCGAAATGGTGCTGGATGCCATCCCCCAGTCGTATGACATAGACGACAGTATGGGCAATCCGCCCGACGCCGTGGAGGGTATGCCCGGCCGGTATGTCGAGGCCAAGTACAGGCTGATTCTGGGCAAGGTCGCAGCCGACCGCAACAAACGCGACGTGGTGGAAAAGTGCGGGATGAAGGTTGTCCGCACCGTTCTGAGCCCTATCGGCAGCGCCATCGCCACCCTCAATGAAAACGAGTGGGAAAACGGCGCCGCCCTGCTGGACATCGGAGCCGGCACCACCGACGTGGTGGTGGTAAAGGACCGCATCGTGCGCGCCGTGGGCGTGATTCCGTTTGCCGGCAACACCATCACCAGCGACATCCGCTTCCACACCTGCCTGACCACCGACATCGCCGAAATAATCAAGATGAAATACGGCACCTGCCTGGACGAGGGGCTGTCGGAGAACAAGAAGCTTGTGATACAGGGTGTGGGCCAGGGCGAGACCAAAGATGTCCCCCTGGACTTCCTGGAGCAGATTGTAGAGGCCCGCGCCAGCGAGATTCTGGAAGCCGCCTACTACATAATTGAGAAATCGGGCTATCTGAACAAGATTCCCACCGGACTGGTTATTACCGGCGGCACGGCCTATCTGGAGCACATCAAAGAGCTTGCAAGGGCCATCACCGGAATGCGCGTCCGCCTGGCAAACGCCCAGGGCAACATAAGCGAATCTTCTAAGATCAGCTGCTTTGACACCAACTCCAGCTCTATCGTGGGCGCGCTGATAGACAGCTTCAACCACGAGAGCGAGATTGACGGCTGGCGGGTGGGCAGCACCATCAAAGCCGCCCCGGTAAAAGAGAATGACATATTTGCAGGGCAGAACATTACCAAGCTGAGCCGCCGCGAGAAAGCGCGTCTTGAAAAAGAAGAGAAGCGCCGCATCAAACAGCAGCAGGCAGAGGCCAAGGCCGCCCAGAAAGAGGCCGAGCGCAAGGCCAAGCTGGCCGCAGAACTCGCAGAGGAAGAGGAAGAAGAGGAGGAAGAGGAAGTTGAGGAGCCCGAACCTCCGCGCGAGCCAAGCAAGGTAGAGAAACGCCTCACCGGCTTTATCCGTGATTTATTTGACACATCAGGCAATTAGTGATATGAAAAAGCAATACGAAGATATAATTCCCGACGACTGGATTGAGAAGGGTAATATTATCAAGGTCATTGGCGTAGGCGGCGGCGGAACCAATGCCGTGAGCTATATGTACGAGCAGCGGATGGAGCACATCGATTATGTGGTGTGCAACACCGACTTCCAGCACCTGAGCACCAGCCCGGTGCCGCAGAAACTGCAGCTGGGCGGCGTCATTACCAAAGGTCTGGGCGCCGGCACCGACTACCTGGTGGGCAAGAAAGCTGCCACCGAGTCCATTGACGACATCAACAATATCCTCACCGGCACCAATGAGATGGTGTTTGTGACCTGCGGTATGGGCGGCGGCACCGGCACCGGCGCAGCCCCCGTGATTGCCGAGGCGGCCAAATCCAAGGGCCTGCTCACAGTGGCCGTGGTCACCATCCCCTTCCGCGACGAGGGCCCCGACGCTATGTACCGCGCCACCGAGGGTATCCGCGAACTTAGCCGCCACGTGGATTCGCTGCTTATCATTGATAACCAGCGGCTCTACGACGTATATCCCGACCTCAAATTCTTCGACGCCCTGAACAAGGCCAACGAAGTGCTGGCCACGGCCGTGAAGAGCATCACCGACATAATCACCTGCCGCGGCGTCATCAACGTCGACTTTGCCGACGTAAGGCGCATTATGAAAGACAGCGGTATGGCGTTTATGGGTATCGGCGTGGGAGACGGCACCAACCGCGCCCACGATGCCGTGGAGGCAGCCCTGACATCGCCTCTGATGAGCAACTGCGACATCACCAAGGCCAACAAGGCGCTGGTGAACATCACCGCCAGCGAGCTGCGCGTAGAAGAGAAGCAGCAGATTATGGACTATGTGAACAGCGCCACCGGCGGCGCCAGCAACTTCAAGTGCGGCGTGGTGCGCGACGACTCCCTGGGCGAAACAATCAGCGTGACCATCGTGGCCACCGGCTACGAGATGACCGACCTGCCGCAGGTGGACATAGACCAGATAAACCGCGACAAGATTATCACCGTAAATATCAACGACGAAGATCTGACTTACGTCCGCCACGGCCTGCCCATCAACACCGGCGACCTGGTTTCGGTGACCAAGAAAGACCGCTATGCGGGCAAACCGGCGCTTATTGTGGACAATTCAGAAGATTTGCAGCAGAAAGAGAGCGAGACCGCTTTTGACCGCCGCGACCGTATGCTCCGCAAGCAGCGCAAAGAACAGATAATGCAGAACTTTGAAAAACAGGCAGAACAATAATGGCAAAGATTGGAATGGCCTGCGACCACGCAGGTTACGAGCTTAAAGAATATCTAAAGAAGATTCTTGTGAAACGGGGCAACGAGGTGGTGGACTTTGGCACCAACTCCCCCGAGAGTATGGACTATCCCGACACCGCCCACCCCCTGGCAGAGGCCCTGGAGGCAGGAAAGGTAGATTTCGGAGTGTCTATGTGCGGCAGCGGCAACGGCATCACAATGACCCTGAACAAACACCAGAAGGTGCGCGCCGCGCTCTGCTGGAAGCCCGAGATCGCGGCTCTGGCCAAGCAGCACAACAACGCCAACATCCTCTCTATGCCGGCCCGCTTCATAAGCCGCAAGATGGCTGTCAGGATTCTGGATGCCTATCTGGACGCTAAGTTCGAGGGCGGCCGCCACCAGCGCAGGATAGAGAAAATCCCCTGCAAATAGCCTGTGATAGGTGCCGTCATAGCAGACCGCAATTTTGCCTGGCCGCTGTCGGGCAATCTCGAAGACTACCCTGACGGCCTCATTTTCCCGCTGGACAAGCCCTACCGCTGGACCAGCGCCGACGCCGTGCGCAAGGTCAAATTCTGGCTCCAGCGGCACTTCCACTGCCGCAAGATCAAGGTCGGGCACGCCGGCACCCTGGACCCGCTGGCCACCGGCCTGCTGATTATCTGCGCCGGGAGGGCCACCAAACTGGTGGACACGCTGCAGGCCCACACAAAAGAATATGTGGCCGACATTGAGTTTGGCGCAACCACCCCCAGCTACGACCTGGAAAAGGAGATTGACAACCTTTATCTTTACGAACACATCACAAAACAAATACTAGAGGATGCCCTTGAGGGCTGTATAGGCCCTCAGGAGCAGGTTCCTCCCATCTTTTCCGCCAAGATGGTGGGCGGCACCCGCGCCTACGAATATGCCCGCGCCGGCGAAGCCGTGGAGCTGAAATCGTCTCTGATCACCATAGAAAAGGCCCGTCTAGACAGCTTCAAGACAGGCCCAAGCGGCCGGCCGGTGGCCACCGTGACGCTGCGCTGCAGCAAGGGGACCTATATCCGCTCTTTCGCGCGGGATCTGGGCCTGGCGGTGGGAAGCGGCGCACATCTGACCGCCCTCAGACGCACCCTAAGCGGTGATTTTGAAATAAATAACGCAATTGATTTGGATTTTTTGGTTTCATCGAATAATTTTGTCGGCTAATTACCCCTAATAGCGCATGAAACAAAAAGAATTCGAATTCCCGCTCACGCTAGATCAGATTGCAAAGTATCCTTCAGAAGAGAGGGACGAGTGCAAGCTGATGGTTCTGCATAAGGACACCGGCGAGATTGAGCACAAGATATTCAAGGATCTTATAGACTATCTTGACGACGGAGACCTGTGTGTGTTCAACGACACCAAGGTTTTCCCGGCAAAACTCTTCGGCAACAAAGAGAAGACCGGCGCCGAGATTGAGGTTTTCCTGCTGCGCGAGCTCAACCGCGAGCAGCATCTGTGGGACGTTCTGGTGGATCCCGCCCGCAAAATCAGGATTGGCAACAAACTCTATTTTGGCGATGACAATTCCCTGGTGGCCGAGGTGATAGACAACACCACCTCCCGCGGACGCACCCTGCGTTTCCTCTATGACGGTCCTTACGAGGAATTCAAGAAAGCCCTCTATTCCATAGGCTCCCTGCCGGTTCCCAAGTGGATCCGCCCCCGCGCAGAGGAGATAGACAAAGAGCGTTTCCAGACCATCTACGCCAAGAACGAAGGCGCCGTGGCATCTCCCGCCGCCGGCCTGCACTTCAGCAAAATCCTCTTCAAGAGGCTGGAAATCAAGGGCGTGGATTCGGCTTTCATAACCCTCCATATGGGCAACGCCCACTTCCACACCGTGGATGTAGAGGACCTCTCCAAGCACAAGATGGACAGCGAGCCGCTCTTCATCTCCGAAGAGACAGCCGCCAAGGTCAACGCCACCAAGCGTGCCGGACACAAAGTGGTTGCAGTGGGCATCACCGTGCTCCGCGGCCTGGAAACCTTTGTGACCACCACCAATGAGATAGAGGAGTTCGAAGGCTGGACCAACAAGTTCATTTTCCCGCCCTACAAGGTGTCCATTCCCGATGCGCTGATTTCAAATTTCCACCTTCCCAAATCCACAATGCTTATGAACGTGGCTGCTTTTGGTGGTTACAGAAACGTGATGCACGCCTATGAGGTAGCGCTGCAAGAGGGCTATAAATTTGGCACTTACGGCGACGCAATGCTGATTATCTAATTTTAAAATCAGACAATCGGAAGAAGAAAACCGGAATTTTTCCGTTTTGAAATCCCCGTCCGTCTAACTTGCACCTTAAAAAGTGCAACAAGATGAGACGGGATTTTCTTATTCGCACCGCCTGTCTGGCGGGCTGTTTCGAGGGGCTCAGCGTCCCCACGCGGCAAATTATGGAGGCCTTCGGGTCTCTGGACAATCTTTATTCTCTGGACCAGGACGAAGCCCTGCGCCTATACCCTCCCCTGATACAGTTTGCCGGCAAACTTTTCTCTCCCATCCGGATGGAGGCGGCCGAACGGGACATCGACTGGGCGGAGAAGCACAATCTTACGGTTATTACCATAGAGGATGCCGGCTACCCGGAGCGGCTGCGCCAGTGCCCCGACGCACCCCTGATTCTCTATATGAAAGGCGAATGCGACTTTTCGCGGCCGCGCTTTATCGCCATCGTGGGGACCCGCGCCGCCACGGGTTACGGACGGCGCTATTGCGACAAGATTGTGGAGGGGCTTTCCCGCTGCGGCACCAAACCGGTGGTGGTGAGCGGCCTGGCGCTGGGCATAGACACCTACGTCCACACTTTTGCCCTTCGCTACGGACTGGACACCGTGGCGGTGATGGGCACCGGTTTCGACACCATTTATCCGCCTTCGAACTATCAACTCGCAGAAGAAATCCTGCACCACGGAGCCCTGGTGACGGAGTTTTCTCCTTTTATATCCTCTTATCCGGTGAATTTCGTGCGTCGCAACCGCATCATCGCCGGCCTGTGCGACTGCACGCTGGTGGTGGAGTCCAAGGCAAAGGGGGGCGGACTTATCACCGCCCGCCTGGCACAGGACTACGACCGCAGCGTGTTTGCGGTGCCCGGCCGCTTCGACGACAACACCTTCCGCGGCTGCAACGACCTGATAGAAGACCACGTGGCAGCGATAGTCACGGGCGCCGACAGCATAATCCGCGCTATGAACTGGGATGTCCGGCAAGGCTTCCTGCCACTAGATTTCGGCGACGGAGTCAAGGGCAATATTGTCAAATTCCTGACAGAGCATCCCGAATCTGACACAGAAACCATCGCCGCCGCCCTGGACTGCAGCGTCCGCGACCTCTCGCTCCCGCTCATTGAGCTGGAGATGTCGGGCGCAATCTCGCTGGTGGGCGGAAACAAGTATTGCGCGAATTGATTAAATTCGCGCTTGATATGATTGACACGCATTCGCACATATACGACGAGGCCTTCAATGAAGATTTTGACCAGATGATTGCCCGCGCCAGGGAGGCGGGGGTAGAGAAACTGGTGATGCCGGGCATCGATTCCTCCTGCCACGACCTTATGGTGGCGGCCGCCGACGCCCTGCCGGGATTTGCATTTGCTGCCATAGGCCTTCATCCCACCGAAATCAGGGAGAACTGGCGCGAAGAGTTGCAGTTTGTATATGACCACCTGCACGACCGCCCCTGGGTCGCCATAGGCGAGATAGGGATGGACCTCTATTGGAGCAAGGACTATCTCGAAGAGCAAAAGGAGGTTTTCTGCGCCCAGCTGGACCTGGCACACGAGGCGGACCTGCCCGTAATCATCCACGCACGCGAGGCCACCGAAGAGATTTTTGCCTGCATCAAGAAGGTTGCAAAGCCGCTGCGGGGCACTTTCCACGCCTTTACCGGCAGTTACGAAACGTACACCCGGATCAAGCGTGCCGGCGACTTTTTTGTGGGCATCGGCGGGGTTGTCACATTCAAGAATGCCCACGTTGCAGCGGCCTTGGAGCGCATTCCGCTGGAGGATGTGCTGCTGGAGACCGACTCTCCCTACCTGACGCCCGTGCCCTACCGCGGACGGCGCAACGAGAGTGCCTACGTGCGCTTTGTGGCAGAGAAAATCGCACAGATAAAAGGGGTGGATTTTGAAGAAGTGAACGCCGTCACAACCCGCAATGCCGAGAATTTATTTCTATTTTCAAAAAATATTGTTTAACTTGCACCACAATATTGCAAACAACGCAAAATCTATATTATCATTAATTAAAAATCTATGAAAAAAGTTTTCATGTTTTTGGCAGTAGCAGGTCTTCTGACTTTCACTGCTTTCCAATCAGTTAAGGCTCAGGATGAAGAGGCCGCTCCTGCACCCGAGGCTCAGGAAGAAGTTGCAGCTCCCGCACCCGAGACTCCCGTTAACCCGTTTGAGGCTACCGGCAGCGACAAACCTCTGCACCAGCAGCTCAAGGCTAAATTCATCGAAGGTGGCGCCGGCTTCATGGCATTGGTGCTCATCTGCCTTATCCTTGGTCTTGCCATCGCAATTGAGCGTATCATCACACTCAACCTTGCCCAGACCAACACCAAGAAACTTCTCGGCAGCGTAGAAGACGCTCTCAAGAAGGGTGACGTAGAGAAAGCTAAAGACGTTTGCCGCAACACCCGCGGTCCCGTTGCAAGCATTTTCTATCAGGGTCTTATCCGTATGGACCAGGGCGTTGAGAACGTAGAGAAGGCCGTTACAAGCTACGGTTCAGTTCAGATGGCTCAGCTTGAGAAGGGCCTGAGCTGGATTTCCCTGTTCATCGGTATCGCACCTATGCTCGGATTCCTTGGTACAGTGATTGGTCTGATCCAGGCATTCGATGCCATCGAGGTTGCAGGTGATATCTCCCCGAACCTGGTTGCAGGCGGTATGAAAGTCGCCCTGATCACCACCGTCGGCGGTCTGGTTGTTGCCATCATCCTTCAGTTGTTCTATAACTACCTTATCTCCAAGATCGACACCATCGTTGCCCAGATGGAAGACGCTTCCATCAGCTTCGTTGACCTTCTGGTAGCTAACCAGAAATAATCTGAATCTGCAGGGTAGTATTATTAACAATTGAAAAAAACAAAACAATGAAACTGGCTAAATATTTAAAATGGATCCTTCTGGGTATCTCTGCGATATTGCTGGTTGTCTTCTTCCTCCTGCCGCACAATACCACGAGCGACCCTATGGTGGATACCTACATCATCTGGGCTTATGTGCTCGTAGCCATTGCGCTGGTGCTGGTTCTGTTCTTTCTGCTGCTTGACGTTAGCAAGTCCAAGAAGAGCTTGATTACGTTCATTGCGCTGATTGTCGGAGCCGTTGTGCTGGTGGCCGCTTGCTGGCTGCTGGCTCCCGGCGGAGAGGTTGCAACTAACGCCGCTTATACCCCGAAGGTGTCTAAGTTCTCCGATGCTGCTCTTTACGTGACCTACGCTATGGTTATCGCTGCCATTGCAGCAATCATCTGGTCCGCAATCAGCAACGCTATTAAGAATCGTTAATAAGAAAGGAAAATGGCATCAAAAAAGACTCCCGAAATTAATGGAAGCTCAATGGCCGACATCGCTTTCATTGCGTTGATATTCTTCCTGATGGTTACGACTATGGACCAGGAGAAGGGTCTTCCCCGTCGTCTCCCTCCTATGCCAGATGAAAACATGAAGCTGGAGAACGAGAAGGTCAACCGTCGTAACATCGTCATCGTGAAGATCAACGTGAACGACCGCGTGTTTGCCGGGGATGAACCTATAGATGTCAGTCAACTGAAAGATAAGATTGTGACGTTCCTCACCAATCCCGCAGACGACCCCAACCTCCCGGAGAAGGTTGTCAAGGATATTGAGGGATTCGGTCCCTACGCCGTTTCCAAGGGTGTGATCTCACTGCAGAACGACCGCGGTACGACATATAGCCAATATATCGCCGTACAGAACGAGCTGGTCAAGGCCATCAACGAAATCCGCGACGAATTCTCGGTGGCCCACTACGGCAAGACATACGCCCAGCTGGACGACGACAAGCAGAAAATCGTGCGTAAATGTATCCCGCAGCAGATTTCCGAGGCCGAGCCTAAGGATACCAAACTTCAGCAATAGGAGGTTAACAGTATGGCTACATTCAAGAAAAGTGGTAAAAAGACAATGCCTGCCATCTCTACCGGCTCGCTGCCTGATATCGTGTTCATGATTCTGCTGTTCTTTATGGTGACCACCACAATGCGTCAGACAGAACATATGGTTATGGTGAATCTGCCCGCCGCTAGTGAAATCTCCAAACTGGAGCGCAAGGACCTTTCGTCTTACATCTATGTTGGTACTCCTCTGAGGAAGTATCAGGGTAAATATGGTACTGACAGCCGTATCCAGCTTAACGATTCTTTCCGCACGGTAGATGAAATCCGCGATTTCGTGGCTGCCGAGCGCGAGAACCTCAGCGAGCAGGACCGTCCGTTCATGACCGTTTCCATCAAAGCTGACAAAGACACCCGTATGGGTATCATCACCGACATCAAACAGGAGCTTCGCCGCTGCAACGCGCTTAAGATTCTCTACGGCGCAAACGCAGTTGAATAGGCTCCTTGAGATAAATCAAAAAGAAATGGGTGGCAGTCAATTGTTGCCCATTTCTTTTTAAAAAATTTAAAATGAAACGCATCGTAACTATACTCTTCCTGGCCATGACGCTGCTTTCCGCCACCGGATGCAAGCAGAAAGCTAAATATGTATTCCTGTTTATAGGCGACGGTATGGGCTTTGGCGCCGTATCCGTTACCGAAACCTACCTGGCGCAGACTGACTCCACTGCCATAGGAATGGGTAAGCTGGCCTTCTCTGACTTTCCCGTTATGGGTGCCGCCGCCACATTCTCTGCCAACCGTCAGCGCACCGACTCCGCCGCCGGCGGATCGGCTCTCTCTGCCGGCGAAAAGGTGAACAACGACAGCATCTGCATCAGCCCGGAAGGTGACACACTTACCAGCATCACCTACAAACTGCACGACGCAGGCTACAAGATTGGCATTGCCGCAACCGTATGCATTGACCACGCCACTCCCGCCGCTTTCTTCGGACGCAACTGTGCGCGCGGCAATTACTATGAGATTGGCAGCCAGCTGGCAGACACCGGGTTCGAATTCTTTGGCGGCGGCGATTTCAACCGCCCTTACCAGGCGCAGCCCGACTGCTTTGCCAAGGCGCAGGATGCCGGCTACAGCATAGCCTATGGCCGCGAAGAGTTCGCTGCCAAGAAAGGCGACGGCAAGGTCATCTTCTTCCAGAAGAGGGATACCACCCACGCCACCAACCAACTCCCTACCCGCCTGGAGCGCATTCAGCGCGCCAATCCTGACGACATCACTCTCAAGGAGCTGGTGACTGGCGCCATAGATGTTCTGGACAATCCCAAAGGTTTCTTTGTGATGGCAGAAGGTTCTATGATTGACTGGGCGGCCCACAGCAACGACGTTGCCGGCCTGGTAAACGAGACCATAGATATGAGCGATGCAATAGAGGTAGCTCTGGAGTTCTACAAGAAGCACCCCAAGAACACCCTGATTGTGGTCACCGCAGACCACGAGACAGGCGGCCCCGCCTGCAACAAGCCCACCCTGTCCAAAATCAGGGCTATCTGCGAGCCGGCCGGTGAAACCAACGTGGACAACTATATGTCCGGCGAGCAGAACAACTCCGACATTTCCAAGATGGCCGGCATAGGCTGGACTGCAGGAAGCCACACCGCCGACCGCGTACCCGTATATGCCATAGGCGCCGGCAGCGAAATGTTCTCCGGAGAGATGGACAACACCGACATCCCCCGCAAAATATGCGAGGCTATGGGGGTAGAATTCTAAAAAATGGTTAAGTTTGCAGTATGAAAAAGATTATATCCGTACTTGCTTTTTTATTCGCCTTTGTTTCAGCGTTTTCCTGTAAACCCGACAACCGTCCCGGAGAGGTGCACGGCACCGTGTCATACCGCGACCGTGAAGTTGCCGATATCGTAGTGTCTTACACCGGCGACAACGGCACATACACCTATACCACAAATAAAAGCGGTTACTATGTGATCCGCGGCATCCCCGCAGGTGACTATATCGTGTCGGTATCTTACAACGGCAAAAACGTAGATTCCTATCTCAAGGACTACGAGAAGAGCGAGAATCCCAGCCGAGTTACTATCCTCGTGAACGGATACCACGTCCGCAACATCATAATTCCCAACGATCAGGATCTGGGTTGGGACGATGAAGACGAAGATGACGATGAGGACGACACCACCCTGCCTGATGCAGAAATCCCCATTCTGGCGTGGTACAGCATTCCCGCTGCGTATGCTACGGCAGAGCGCTTCCAGGAGCTGAAAGACTGTGGTTTCACCCTCAGTTTCTCCCACACCACTACCCAGGAAGAGGCTATCACGACCCTCGACTGTGCAGAGCAGGCAGGCATCAAGGTAATTGTTCCTTGCCCCGAAGCCAACACAGAGGAATTTGTTCAGGCAGTGAAGGACAAACCCGCCCTCTACGGATATTGCTTGCGTGACGAGCCCAAGACTGAAGATCTTACAGGCCTCGGAGAGTTGGCAGACCGCATCCTTGCCCTGGACAGCGAGCACAACATCTACTTCAACCTTTTCCCCAACTATGTAGGTGATGAGGCTTTGGGTTCAACTTACGAAGAATATGTGAAGCAGTCGATTCAGAAGGTTAAATCCAATCAGGTATCATTTGACTTCTATCCTATCCGCGAGACAGGTATAGTGACTTCCTGGTGGGAGAACCTGGAGATTGTGAAGAAGTACAGCCAGGAGGCCGATATGCCGTTCTGGGCATTTGCTCTCTGCACTTCACACAATCCCTACCCTATCCCCGAGCTGTCTCACCTCCGCCTGCAGATGTATATGAACCTGGCCTACGGCGCTCAGGGCCTGCAGTACTTCACCTACTGGTGCCCCACTCCCGGCGCCTGGGACTTCCACGACGCTCCCATTGCAGAGGACGGTACTCCCACCGAGGTTTATGACTTGGTTCAGGAGATGAACGATGAGCTTCAGGCCCGCGCAGGTGTGTTTATGGGCTGCAAGGTTACCGGCGTATACCAGACCGGCGATCATCAGCCTAACGGCACTTCTCCCCTCACCGGCTACAACCCGCCGCTTTCAAGGCTTAACCTCAACGGCGGTGAAGCCACAGTCTCTTTCTTTGAGAACGGCAAATGGGCTTATCTTATGCTGGTTAACCGCAGCTACCAGGCCGAGTATGACTACTCCATCATCTTTGAAAAGGACGTACAGATGGTTAATCGCGACGGTTCAGTAGAGAACATCGGCACCAGTCTGGATACCCATATGGAAGCCGGCGACTGCGCCATCTTCCGCTGGAAGAAGTAGTTCTCCACCCACACTATACAAAAGGGACATCCATCCGGGTGTCCCTTTTGTATATGGCGCCACTACTGCTCGCGCTTGCAATGCTTCCGGCCTCAGAACCTCAGTTTGTCGAAGGTGAGGCGGCCAAGGGAGCGGAGGTAGCGGAAGATGATGCTGCCGTAGTACAGGCCGATATCGTTGCCGTCTTCTGTAAAGGAAGAGACCTCCACCTCAGGAGCCAGACGACGGAAATCCCGTTTGGCCTGCCATACCGCCTTGAAATAGCTCCAGCGGCCGGTAAACAGATATACCATGGAGGCACAGAAATCCATAAACTTACGGGCCGCCATAACCTTGCCGCGCTCGTGCACCGGCAGGTTCTTCTGCAGCATAAGCAAGCTGTTGCGATAGTTAAGATAGAGTTTGCGGGGGCTGGAAGCATCCAGGCTGCCGCCGCCCACGTGATAGACCACCGCCTGCGGCACCGCCCACACCTGGTGGCCCGCCAGCTTGGCCCTCCAGCAGAAATCAATCTCCTCCATATGGGCGCGGAACAACTCGTCCAGGCCGCCGAGATAGTGATACAAATCGCTGCGCACCATCATACAGGCACCGCTGGCCCAGAAACACTGATCGGGCTCGTCGTACTGGCCATTGTCTTTCTCTATATTGGAGAGGATGCGGCCTCGGCAGAAAGGATAGCCGTAGCGGTCCAGGTAGCCGCCGGCGGCACCGGCATACTCGAAACAGTCGCGGCGGGCCACCGAGCGGATCTTTGGCTGGCAGACACCAACGTCTGGGTTGTCTTCCATAAAATCCACCAGCGTCTCCAGCCATCCCGGACTGACCTCCACATCGGAGTTGAGCAGCACATAATAGTCTGCCTCCACCATCTTAAGTGCACGGTTGTAGCCGCCGGCAAAGCCGTAGTTCTGATCAAGGGCAATGACCTCAACCTGAGGATAATTGGCCTGGAGCCACGGCAGCGAATCGTCGGTGGATGCATTGTCGGCCACCACCACAAAACAGTTTTCTTTGGGGATATTGTCAAGCAAAACCGGAACGAACCGCTCCATCAAGGCGCGGCCGTTCCAGTTAAGTATGACAACAGCAACCTCCATTTAGCACTCGGAAGTTGCGTCCTCGAGCTTCTTCATCATTGCAAACATAAAGATTGCAGAGATCACGCAGACGCCAAGGAATACGGCCCATACGACCCAGAGGGGAAGATTGCCCCAGAGGTGACCGCCCACCTGAACAAGGAAGTTGCCGAGTGCTGTGGCCACGAACCACATACCCATCATCATACCCTTGTACTTGGGAGGAGCAACCTTGCTCACGAAACTGATACCCATAGGGCTGAGCAGAAGCTCACCGAAGGTGAGAATCAGGTACACGGTAATGAGCCAGTAGGGAGATACCAGCGTTTCGGGCATACCAGCTTCACGGGCAGCTGCCTGAACCTCGGGAGTATTGAGGCCGATGGAGGCAAATGCCATAACGCCAAAGGCGATGGCTGCCACCAGCATACCATAGGCAATCTTGCGGGGAGCTGAAGGCTCTTTGCCCTTCTTTGCTAGGGCGCCGAATATGGCCATTGACACGGGCGTCAGGGCCACTACATAGAACGGGTTGAAGTGCTGGAAGATGGGGGCGCTGATCTCGATGGATCCGCTCAGGCGGGTATACTGCCAGAACAGGAAGCCGCAGGCAAGCAGCACCACAATCACGCCAATCAATTTGCCACGGCTGGTAGCCTCTTTGTCGAATATCGAGAACAGGGCATATACAATGGCAATCACTGCAACCAGGTTCCATACGTTAAAAGGCATAGAAGCTATGCCCTCGCTGCTGCGCTGGGTGAACTCGTTGGCAAAATAAGTGAGGGTGAGGCCGTTCTGGTGAAAACTCATCCAGAAGAAGATTACCACGGCGAACACTAGGAACAGAGCCACCATACGCTTTTTGGTCTGCTCGGGGGTGAGGGTGTCCACAACCTGGGCCTTCTCCCCTTTTGCGTGACCGCCTTCTACGTGCTTGAACCAGCTGCGGAAAGCGTAGTAAATGATGATGGAAACTATCAGGGATACGCAGGCCACTGCAAAAGAGAAGTGGTAGGCCGCATTGCCGTCAAAGCCCAGGCTTATGGCCCATTCGCGGATCTTGATGGCCGCGGTGGGAGCAAACAGGGCGCCGATGTTGATGGCCATATAGAACAGCGAGAAGCCGGCGTCGCGTTTGGAAGCATATTTGGGGTCATTGTAAAGGTCACCGACCATCACCTGGAGGTTGCCCTTGAAAAGGCCTGTGCCAAAGCCGATAAGCACCAGCGCGGCCAGCATTCCCACCAGGGCCACTGTGCCGCTGCCCAGCGGGACGGAGAGCAGCAGATAGCCCAGGAACATTATTATGATGCCCGTGGTGACCATCTTCCCGAAGCCGAACTTGTCGGCCATAATGCCGCCGACCAGAGGGAAGAAATAGACCAACATCAGAAATGAACTGTAGATAGTGCCGGCAGTGCCTGCCGAAAGGCCGAAGTTTGCCCTAAGGAACAGGGCGAACACGGCAATCATTGTGTAGTAGCCAAAGCGCTCGCCGGTATTGGCCAGCGCTAGGGCAAACAAACCTTTTGGTTGATTTTTAAACATAGTTATACTGGTTATTCGTTATTTCTTGGGAGCGTTTTCAAGAACCTTGACCACAAAGTCCCAGAACTTGCCCACGGAGGCGACGTTCACGCGCTCGTCGGGCGAGTGGGGAGAGCACAGGGTCGGGCCAATGGAGACCATATCCAGACCCTTGTAGGTGGCACCTATGATGCCGCACTCCAGGCCGGCGTGGATGGCCATAACCTTGGGCTCCTTGCCGTACATATCCTTGTATACCTTTTTCATTGTGGCCAGGATGGGCGACTTCATATCGGGTTGCCATCCGGAGTAACCGCCGCTCATTTTCACGCTGGCGCCGGCAAGCTCCATAACGCTGCGCATACTCTCTGCCAGATAGTTCTTGGCACTGTCCACGCTGCTTCGCAGCAGACAGTCGATGTCTATTGTGCGGCCGTTGGAACGGACCATCGCAAGGTTGTTGGAGGTCTCTACCAGGCCGGGGACATCGGCGCTCATACGGGCCACATTGTTGGGGCAGGCCATAACCGCCTTGACCATCCTCAGGGCCACGCCGCCACGCATCACGCGCACCGGAGCGTGCGGCTCTGCAAACATCTGCACGGCAGCATCCACGCTGCCGATTTCGTTTTTGACAGCATCGAAGGTGAATGATAGGATTTCGTTGAAGTCGTCTACTTTGTCTTCAGGAACAGCCACCACTGCAACACATTCGCGGGGAATGGCATTGCGCAGGTTACCGCCGGCTATGCTTGCCAGACGGCCATCTATGTCGCGCAGCACGGGCAGCAGCACGCGGGCCATAGCCTTGTTGGCATTGCCGCGGCCTTCGTTGATCTCCATACCGGAGTGGCCGCCGCGGAGACCTTTGACGTTGATTTTGAAGAACTTCAAGCCCTTGGGAGCGGGTTCGGTGCGGTAGGGGAAACTGAAGTGAGCATCCAGACCACCGGCGCATCCCACATAAATCTCACCCTCGGTCTCGGAGTCGAGGTTGAGCAGGATATCTCCCTTTAGCTTGCCCGGCTCAAGGCCAAAGGCACCGGTCATACCGGTCTCTTCGTCTATTGTGAACAGCGCCTCTATGGGGCCGTGCTTCAGATCTTTTGCTTCAAGGATAGCCATTGCGGTGGCCACACCCATACCGTCGTCGGCGCCCAGGGTCGTGCCGCGGGCCTTTACCCATTTCTCGCCGTCAATCTCATATTCATACGCCTCTACGGGATCTTTCTCCCAGTCGTGCGGAGTGTCGGCGTTGTTCTGGGGAACCATATCCAGATGGCCCTGAAGGATGATGCCCTTGCGGTCTTCCATCCCCTTGGTGGCGGGCTTGCGGATAATGATGTTGCCCAACTTGTCACGATAGGTCTCCAGACCAAGGTCGCGGCCAAACTTTTCTGCGAATTCCACCGCCTTGTGCTCTTTCTTTGACGGACGGGGAATCTGGGTCAGAGCGTAGAAGTTTTTCCACACTCTTTCTGGTTGTAACTTAGCAATACTCATATCTTATGGTTATTTGATCGGGAATACCAGCGTTTCGCCCAGCTGATAAATGGGGATGCGGGTCTGCAGCAGCATATTGGCGCCGTCCATAACGCGGGCGGTGGCGGTGCGGGGCACGCGGTAGAAGATGCCGTCGCCGCGGCCGTCACTGCCGCCGGCAGCCAGGTCGTCCAGCTCAAGGTCCAGGACTATGGGGCGGCCGCTGAGGTCGCTCTCGGGCAGAAGGCCCTCGGTCTCGGAGAGGCGGAATGCCACATATTTCTGCTCTTTGCGGTCGGAGCGGGGCACTACGTCAAAATTCATTGTCTGGACCGATTCCACGGTGGTGCCGTAGAACAGGCTCATATACTCCTCTTCCATACGGAGAAGCTCTTCTATGGCGGCGGCCATAGCCTCGCCGCTGTAGGTTGCATCGGTATCACCGGTCACGATGGCCATACGCATATTGCGGAGCTTGAATATCGTGGCTGCGGTCTCGGCAGCCTTTTTCTCTGCAGATTTCTCTACCACCTGGCTCTGTGATACAGCCACCCTCTCGTAGCCCTTGGCTGTCTTTACAGTCTTGTAGAGGGTTGTGGTGGCGGTGGAGAGATTGTCGCCTGCATCCTTGCCGGCAAAACGGTCGTTCCCGGCCAGGGAGGGGAAGCGCCAGAGCTCTTCTTTGCCCGTATAGCTGTCAGAAGCCACCACCAGGCCCTGCGAGCAGAGCGTCATAAAGTCGGCAGACTTGCCCTTGAGGTTCACTGCATAGCGCACCGTGGGGTCGGCCTCAAGATAAGGGACCAGCTTGATGGACTTCAGATAATAATTCACTTCGTTGGAAGTCTTGGCCTCGCTGCCCATATACTTCTTTGCATAGGCGGCATAGGGGCCGGCAATGAAATCTTCCCTTACGGCATCTACCTGGAAAGTGATGGATGTCACGGGCAGGGAATAAACCACGCTGCCGGAGGGAGCGCTTTTCCCGGCCTTCAGGATCTGTGCCGGAGCTGCTGTGGAAACGGTGAGCAGCAATGCGGCAAACAACAGTGTCAAAGTGTGTTTCATATCTTGTAATTTAATATATTCTTCCATCTTCTGTGGCTCCAGAGCCAGTTTTCGTTGCGGGAGAGGATGTCCTTTTCCAGCAGAGCAGAATAGGCCTGTGTAATCTCTCCCTCCCGGCAAAGCGAAGCGTCGGAACAAATTTGCGAAATTTTAATGACATATTCACCTCTTCTTACCCGGTCCAGGTAAACATATAGCACCGGAAGATGCAATTTGCGTGCTACAGACTCGCCGCCAAAGGCCCATTCGGTGTCCAGTCCCAGAAATTTGGTGGTTTTGGACACTCCTCCGTAGGGATACTGGTCGCTTATGAAGAAGTACATCCGCCTGCGGCCACGGTTCTGCAGCATATAGCGCAGGACCTTGTGCGACGGCACAAGGCCTCCCTCTTTAGGGAGCCTGACGCGGCGAAGGATCAGGAACAGCTGCTCCGACAGTTTGCTGTGCAGCGTCTGGTATGCCACCGTCATATCGTCGCTGGAAAAGGCGGGGTCCTGCATATAATACGGCACGTCGCTGGCCAGCTCCCAGTTGCCGGTGTGGGCCAGCAGCACCATCACCGAGGGGGATGTGCGGTAGGCCTCGTTCATAACCTTTTCGCCCTCCGGGTCAACCCTGTAGAACCCTTTGCAGGCGATGTGCCTGCCGCTGCGGGTCATTGACCACACCATCTCGCAAATGACATCGGCCAGATATTCATAGTAATCCGCTGCAATTTTTTTGCGGGCGGCGGCATCAGCTTCGGGCAGCGCCGCCTTAAGGTTGATGTCTATCACCTTGCGGCGGTATTTCAGCACCCGCTGCAGCAGGAAACGGATTATGTCGGAAAAAAGGTAGTGTACCCGCAGCGGCAGCAGCGAGAGCAGATATAGCGGAGCCGCTATGATCCAGGCGAGTACCCTGTACATATCAGTCACCAAGCAGCGGTGCCGTGCGGTCTTTGGCAGAGAGTATCACTTCGCCCTCTTCCAGCATCCATTTTACACCCAGGGTCGGGTCATTCCAGCGGATGGCACCCTCAAAGCCGGGGGCATAGTAGCTGTCGCACTTGTATTGGAACACGGTGTCATCTTCCAGCACGGCATAGCCGTGGGCAAAGCCGCGCGGGATATAGAGCATCCGGTGATTCTCTGCAGAGAGCTCAACGGAGATGTATTTGCCATAGGTGGGAGAGCCTTCGCGGATATCCACCGCCACGTCCTGCACCCTGCCGCGCACCACCCGGACCAGTTTGGCCTGGGCGCGGTCGCCCGTCTGGAAATGGAGGCCTCTAAGCACCCCGCGGCGGGCCGACCAACTTTCGTTGTCCTGCACAAAATCCACGTCGGCCACATTGGCCTTGAAATCGTCTTCACGGAAGCATTCAAAAAAGTAGCCCCGCTCGTCGCCGAACACCAGCGGTTCCAGTATCACAGGGCCCTCTATTTCAGTCTTTATGTAGTTCATAGATTACAAATTTAATGATTATCTTTGAAGAAATATCATCGGCATACAGTTAATGAAAAGGTTTTTCTCTCTTTCCCTGTTGATTGCCTCCAGTTTGTTTCTTACCAGCTGCAACGGCAGCAAGGTGAGTCTTCGCGGCGATTCATTTTCTTTTGACACTCAGACTCCTCCTGCGGTGATACTGCCGGCGGCGGGAGGGCCTGCAAGTTCATTCACCGATGAGCCTAGGGATGGTTTCACTATTGTTATTCCGCTGTTGCTCAGTAGTTTTACAAAAGACACCGAGCTGCTCTGCATCCCCGGCACAGTAAATGTCAGGTTGCGCCTCCACAACCCCAAAGACGTCGAGACACAGAATTATCCTGCGGGGAAAATGCCCGACGGCAGCTGCCCGGTGCTGGAATCTACTCTAACGCTGTGGTCGCCGTCCTATGAGGGCTCCCGGGATATGACCATAGGGGTGCCGCTGGGGCAGCTTCCCAACCCCTGGGGCAAGCACGAGCTGGTTCTGCAATTTACCGGGGTTGCCTGGGAAATGTATCTGGACAGCAGGCTGGTGGACAGAGACTTTGCCTTTGGCTATCCCAAGCCGGCAGAGGAAGCTGCCGTGGCCCGTTGCGACAGCCGGTATGTGGGAGAGAGCCGCATCTGGACCCCTTTTATACAGCCTCAGCCCAAAAAGCAAAAGCAAGAGTATTCCCAGGCGCAGTATTTCACCCCCACCGGCCACAACACCTGGGTCGGCGATGTCGCAACCATCTGGTACAATGGACGGTACCACGTCTTTTACCTGCTGGACAGACGCGGCCACCGCAGCAAATTCGGCAACGGCGGGCACTATTTCGAGCACCTCAGCACCGCCGACTTCAAGCACTGGACAGAGCACCAGGCCGCCACCCCCATTGAAGAGCAGTGGGAGACTTTCGGCACAGGAGTGCCTTTTGTATGGCACGATTCGCTTATGATCAGCTACGGAATGCACACCTCCCGGCTGTACCCTTACCAGAAGACCGCCAGCCCGCGCGAATGGGAGCACATAAAGCAGTTCGGCTGCAGCGAGGTCATCCCTTTCGAGGCTCTGGACAGCCTGATTCCCTCCGGATGCACCTTCAGCGTCAGCCGGGACGGCATCAGCAATTTTGAAAAATCCCGCATAATAATCCATCCTTCAGAGAATCCGACCATTTATTACGACCACGACGGACGGCTGTGTATGCTGGCCAACTACGCCTCGCGCGGCACCTGGACGGCAGAAGACTTGCGCGGCCCGTGGACCTGCATCAGCGAGGATTTCCCTCCGGGAGGCGACTGCACCTTCTTCTTCAACTGGGGCGGATGGGAATACATCGTGGGCGGCTTCACGAATATGTGGAGAAAGCCTCTTGAAGCCGGCATCGATGCCTATGAAGATCTTGCCGCCCAAGGGCTGGACTTTTACGACGGCCTGTGCGTGCCCAGCATCTGCCGGATTGGCGACGGCCGGTATCTGTCGGCCGGATGGGTCAGGGTCAACGGCCACTGGGGCGGTCCGCTGGTGGTGCGCGAGCTTATCCAGTATCCCGACGGGGTCATCGGCACCCGTTTTATGCCGGAGATGATGCCCCTCACCCGCCCTGCGCGGCGGCTGGCAGAGGCTGTTGGAGCTGGCGACCGGTTTGAAACCGGCTGCCGGTCGTTTATGCTGACTTTTGACGTGGAACCCGCCGCGGACGGCAACCTGTCGCTGCATTTCGGCTCGGGTGAGAGGTCCTGCCAGTGGAACCTTGACGCCGCCGAATGCCGGGCCCAGTTCTCTGACGACGGCAGCCGCCAGAAATCTTTACGCGAAGGCGGACTCCCGTACAACGCCTGGAACTATGCCATAGAGAATATCCGTGGAATAGACAAGCCTTTCGAGGTGCGCATCATAGTCAAGGGAGAGCCCAAATGGGGGGGCTCGCTGATAGATGTGGAGATAGCGGGCCAGCGCACAATGATAGACGACCGGTACGGTCTTTCTGTGGACGAACTGGTTTTCGATGTACAGGGATTCAACGTCAGAAATCTGCGTCTGGCGCCCTTGCGCAACCTTTAGCGGTCTATTTGATCAAGGCAGACAGAGCCGCCCCAAGGGCGGCTTCTTCTGTATTTGAGGTCAGCTCCAGCGGCAGGCAGAAGGCCTCGGAGAGCTGTTTCTGCAGCAGCGGGTTCTTCCTGAGGCCGTTGCCCGAGCCCGTGACTTTGCACCGGCCGCGGCGGATATCCTCCGGCAATTTATCGTAAAAGTCTTTCAGCTCCCGGCAGATACCTTTCAAAAGGGCCGTCGTAAGACGGTCAGCAGTGAGGTTGTGAAGGTCTATACCGGAGATCTGGCCTCGCAAGGCCGGATCCAAGCGTGTCCCCTCGAAAGTGGTGCGAACCTCCAGTCCGTCGGTATCCGAGGCGGCGTTTTGACACATCCGGTAGTAAATCTCCCTGTCTGAAGGGCGGCTTCCTGTGAACTGCTCTGCCACCTGCGCATAGAAATCCTTCAGCATAGCAAATGAGACACCGCCGCAAAGAGCAGCGCCAACAAGGATATATCCGCCGCCGGGCAGCGGACGGGTATCCAGCGGCGGGACCTCGACATAACTGTCGGTATAAACCGATATCTGGCTGCTGGTGCCTATGGTGACGTGGACCGTTTTTTCCTTTTCTGAAACCGAACACAGAAAGGCGGCCTGGTTGTCGCCTATGGGGATATATACCGGAATACCCTTATAGTAGCCCACGACAGTGCCGGCCGGGCGCACCTCGGGCAGGATGTCCGCATCGATGCCCGCCTTTTCAAGCGCCTCAAGGTCAAACTGCAGCTTATGCTTGTTAAAAAAGCCCAGGCTGGCGGCATTGGACGGCTCGCAAACCGGGACCTTCTTGCCGCACAGACTCATTGCCACAAAGTCCATCACCGTGCATAGTTTCACCGCCCCGGACGGGATGCTGCCGGTGTGCAGATTGTGAAAATGGGTCGCCAGGCCATAGCCGGTGGCCGTTTCGAAGCCGGTCTGCGCCGTGAGCCACTGGGCGTAACTTTTCCCGTCGCGGAAGGGCTGCGCCGCACTGCCGTCCTGCCAAGTGAAAAGCGGGCTGACCGGCCGCCCCTGATTATCCACATAAAGCATCCCGTGCATCTGGCCGGAAAAACCTATCGAGGCTGCGTCCGGGGTGACAATCTCGTCCAGCAGCCGCTCCACCGTCCGGAGTATCCTTGCGGCATCCTGCCTGAAACTCCACGAAGGCCCGCCCGCGAGCGCCGCGTCATTGGTCCTAGTGACCGATTTAACCTCTGCCGTGGCCTCGTCTAGCACCACCGCGCAAATGGAACTTGTCCCGATATCGATTCCAATCCGTTTCATAATAACAAATATACTCAATTCTGGCGATTCCCTTGCATTTCCGGCCAACCAGAAATTCGCAGCGGCGGGGGAAGGGCGGCCGGGGTGCGTTTGGGGGCGATGGATGGCCGCTGCGCGCCGATTTTGCCCCGCAGCGGCGGCGCACACTCCCCAAAGCCACTTCTACCCCACACCCACGGCCGCTGCGAAAGTTGGGTTGAGCATTTTACCAAGAAAATGCTTGCCCGCACATTTCTTTTTAATACCTTCGCAGACAGAGCAGCCATAAGAGGCGGCGGATAAGAAGATGAAGATTAATCCAAAACTGCTCGAGGAGATCATATCGGATCTCGGTCTCAACGTCCAGTTCGTTAAGGGTGAAAACAAAGTCATAAGGAATTGCTGGCACTTCTGCACAGACGGGAATGCTGTGGATGCAATGTTCTATGACGAAACCGACTTTGTGGCGGGCATGAACCGCATTTATATCACGGTCAAGGGGTACAGAGTGGTAATTCTTGCCTTTATTCTGATGGACACTCACGTGCACTTTATCCTTTACGGAGAGTATGACGAGTGCAACCGTTTTATGCACGAGTATATCCGCCGAACCTCCTGGTATATCTCCACCAGACACAAAGAGACAAAGAAACTGGACAAAGTTCCTTTGAGCTGTCAAAAAGTTGATACTGACGCCTATTTGAAGACAGTGATATGCTACACGATAAAGAACGCGCCTTCCGGCGGTATCGGTTTTAACGCCTGGAATTACCCCTGGGGTAGCGGAGCCCTGTATTTCCAAAAGGCAGGGTACTGGACATCTCCGGCGTGGATGAGCGAGACCCAAATTACACACGCGGGTGACACCTGCCGCGCCTTGGCAAATCGGGACGGCCGCCAGGCGAATGCCCCGTCTGGGGAGAGCGATACCCTAAGGCTTAGCGAGGGCTCCGGTCTTGCAAACGGCTATAACCCAACGCGCGGCACAGTGAAGGACAGGCAAAAGATTCTCCGGACTAGGGACCCCGAGCTGCTGGACGCTCCTATGATAGGAGGCCTGGTATACCCGGGCGAATATGTTGCATATGAGATAGTTGAAAAAGTCTTCCGCACCTGCAAAAGTCTGAACTTCTTCCTTTGTAAGACAAAAGAAGATGATGTAGACGGGCGCGGCGGTTCCCTGTCTCACCTCTCCGTTCCGATACAGGAGATGAGACAACACAAAAACGAACTCTGCCGGGAGTTATTTGGTGCAAGCAGCATAAAGGGGCTTGATACCCGCCAGCGGGTTCTGCTCGCACGCACCCTCCACTCCCGCTATAACAGTTCTCCCAAGCAAATCATCCGCCTATGCGGACTGGTTTATAATGAGGCCAAGGGACTGATCTAGCAAAAGTTTATACCTTTGTTTTATGTTTAAGGTTAGCGATCCGGTTTCTACAGCCCCGGCTGTATTTGCAACAGAACTCCAGCGGCAGGTCTACGAGACCTTCGCCAGGCTGGGAATCCCGTTTGAGAGAGTTGACACCGACCCCGGCCTCACTATGGACGACTGCCGCCATATCGATGCCAAGATAGGGGTTCGCATTGTCAAAACCCTGTTCCTATGCAACCGTCAGCAAACCGATTTCTATCTATATGTTACCACAGACGACAAACCGTTTGTGACTCGTGATTTCTGCTCGTCGCTGGGCATTGCAAGGGTTTCCTTTGCTCCGGCCAACAAACTTTGGGAGCTGACCGGTGTCGAAGTAGGGGCGACGACAATCCTGAGTGCCGTCCTGCCGCAAAGTTCCGGCGTCAGACTTATTATGGATGCTGGCGTTGCTGCCAGCGAATGGTTTGCCTGCACCGACGGCACCCCTACCTGTTTCGTAAAGATTTCTACACACGATTTGCTTAAGATATTGATCCCCGCCACCGGGCACGACATTACCATCATTTAGCCGATCTGCCCAGGGAGAAGCCCCCGGCCGGAATCAATGTGCCGATCGGAGGCGGTATTTCCAAGCTTGGCAGCAACCTCAATGCCGACGGCCTGCGGGATTACCTCTTCTGGCGTAAATCGAGCAGCCGGTGACATCATCGGACCGGGCGTCAATCGAGGTGTCGGAGGCATTTCCCGCCAACCCCGGCCTTTTCCGGCCAACCCGAAATTCGCAGCGGCGGGGGAAGGGCGGCCGGCATGCATTTGGGGGCGATGGACGGCCGCTGTGCGCCGATTTTGCCCCGCAGCGGCGGCGCACCAGCCTCTGAGCCACTTCTACCCCACACCCTCGGCCGCTGCGAATTTTGGGTTGAGAGAAAATATGAGTCGGATGCAAAAGTAGGGTTGAGGGAACACTTGAGTATGTTGCGCATTTAGGGTTGCGAGTAAAACCTGGGCCGGTGCAGTGTCGGGAATAATGATTACCTTCGCAGGGAAAGATTTATACAGAAATGAGTGCTATCAAGACTGTTGCGGTGTATCTCGGGTCGCGGCCGGGAAATGATCCCAAGTTCGTGCAGAATGCGCGCGGGCTGGGGCGGCTTTTGGCAGAGAACCATATCGATATCGTTTACGGCGGGGCGTCGGTGGGCACAATGAAGGCCCTGGCCTACGGTGCATTGGATGCGGGCGGCAAGGTCGTGGGCGTGTTCCCGACCGGATTCAAGGGGAAGAAGGACAATGCCGCCGCGGGCATCCACGTGGGCCCGGAAGGCCTGGCTCTCTCGCAGTTGATCGAGGTCCGCGACCTGCCGGAGCGCATCGCCACTATGGAGCGTCTCTCCGACGCGATGATATTCCTGCCGGGCAGTTTCGGCACTATGGTGGAGGCCTTTACCTGGATGGAAAAATGGCAGTTGGGCTGGGGGCAGAAACCCGCCTTCATACTGAACACCGACGGCTACTACGACGGCCTACTGGCGCAGTTCAAGACAATGATTGCCGCCGGCTTTATGGACGGTAACGATATGCAATTCCTGACCGTCTGCCCCACCCCGGAGGCTATTGTGAAATCAATCCTCTCATAGATTAGTATGAAAAGGCTGCTTCGACTGGCATTATTGGCCACGATAATCGTGCTGGCGGCAGCCTGCAGCGGCGATGTCATAAGCATCGACTGGCGCGAGCCGACCCACGACGGTCAGCAAACCAATGACGGAAGCGCGCCCGACGAAGGCAAACCTGATGTACCTCAACAGCCGGCGCCGCTGCCATCGCTGGAAATCACCACCGCCGGCGGGGCAGCCATAGAATCCAAGCGGGAGAGCGTGGATGCCGTGTTCCGCCTGACCACTCCCGGCAGCCAGACAGAGGCGCGGGGCCGGATCCGCGGGCGTGGAAACGCCACCTGGACCTACGAGAAGAAGCCCTACAAGATAAAGCTGGACGAGTCGCTGTCGCTATGCGGAATGCCGGCCAACCGGGACTGGGTGCTGCTGGCCGAATATTGCGACAAGTCGCTGCTGCGCACTATGTGGATGTGCGCCCTCTCTGATGCCGTGGGAATGCCCTACACTATCCGCTTCCAATACATAGAGCTCACGCTGAACGGGGAATATCTGGGCATTTATCTTCTCAGCGAACAGGTAGAAAAGGCCCGCAACCGGGTGAACATTGCCGACGACGGATACATAATAGAAGATGACCACTACTGGGGAGATGAACCGCTCAGCTTCACCAACACGCAGCGCAAACGGTATACATTCAAGTATCCGGATGCCAAAGACGAAGAGATCACCCGCGTAAGCGAAAGCTATTTCTTTATCCGGGACTATGTGCGGAATATGGAGGAAATGCTATACGGCCCTTCGTTCCGCGACCCGGAGCAGGGCTACCGGGCCTGGCTGGACGTGGATACCTTTGTGAAATGGTATCTTGCCAACGAACTTCTGGGCAACTACGACCCTAATTTCTACTATGTTATGCCCACCCGGGGCGCGCGCCTTATGATGTACCCGCTGTGGGACTTTGAGTGGAGCCTGGGACTGGCCGGCAGGGCCGCGAATGGTCTGGGGTGGGCAGAGCCGCCGTTTGAATCGCCGGCAGACATAGAAATATGGAGCCGAGACAAGTATTTCGAGCGGCTGTTCCAGGACCCTGCGTTCGTAGATGAGGTGCGGGCGCAGTGGGCTACGCTCAAACTCTCCCTGCCGGAAGTCAAAGAGCGGGTGCGCAAGGCTGCGGAAACCATCTCCGTGGCGCAGAATCACAACTTTGAGCGCTGGCCCATTCTGGACCAATACGTCTCTGTGGGACTCATCGCCTTGGGTTCCTGGGAGGCTGAAGTAGACTATCTGGAAGACTTCTTTGACAGGCGAGCTGCCTGGTTTGACACGTTCATAACTGAATTTGGCTCTGAGAAGCCTAATGACTAACTTTGTATTTACTATGAAAGCAAAGAAATTAATAGTATTCCTGCTGCTGGCCTACATCCCTATGATGATTGTGGGGCTGGTGATTCACAAGCACGCCGGCGGCATAGACCAGACTTCTGCCGATGCCAACGCAATATTAGCATTTCTGTTCAGCGCCGGATCTATGCTTATCCCGATGCTGGCTGTGATATTCACCCAGCTGATTTTCAAGGAGAAAGTCTTTGACGGCTGCGGCATTTCGCTGCGCTTCAACCGCTGGTGGTGGATAGGCTGGCTGCTGATGCCGGTTATGGCACTGGCCACCCTGGGCGTGAGTCTGCTGATGCCCGGCGAGGCGCTTGCCACAGAAAGTGAGGTGGTGAAGCAGGCTTCCGCACAGATGGGCGGGGCCGGACTCTGGGGCTTTGTCGCCCTGTCCATATTCAGCGGATTGCTGGCCGGCGCCACCATAAACGCCGTTTTTGCTTTTGGCGAAGAGGTCGCCTGGCGCGGCTTCCTGTATAAGGAATTCAAGGGCCGCAAATTCCTCACCGTGGCGCTGATAATAGGCGTCATCTGGGGTTTCTGGCACTTCCCGCTGATACTAAACGGCCACAATTACCCCCAGCATCCGGTGCTGGGCGTGTTCCTGATGGTGCTGTTGTGCATCTTGCTGACGCCCATCCTGATGTACTTCCGCAAGAAATCCGGCACCGTGATTGTGCCCGCGGTGATGCACGGCACCTTCAACGCCGTGATAGGCATCAGCAACATCCTGGTGGAACCTGCCAACGACCTGCTTATTGGCGGCCCCGGCCTGGCAGGCTTAATCGTGCTGCTGCTCACCAATTTATGTTTATTCCTATATGACCACTGCTGCAGCAGGGAAAACATTTATTTATCAGATTTATAATGCAGAATTCTACTACAGAAGATGATAAACGCTTTATGCGGGAGGCCATAAGGCTGGCCACCGAGAGCGTAAGCAAGGGCGGCGGTCCGTTTGGCGCCGTGATAGTCAAAGACGGCGAAATTGTGGCCGGCGCCTCAAACAGCGTCACAATAGACAACGACCCCACGGCGCACGCCGAGATCAATGCCATACGCGCAGCCTGCCGCAAGCTGGGCACCTTTGACCTTTCTGGCTGCTCTATATACACCTCCTGCGAGCCCTGCCCTATGTGCCTGGGCGCCATTTACTGGGCTAAACTTGACAGGATTTTCTACGGCAACAACCGAAAGGACGCGGCCGACATCAGCTTTGCCGACAATTTCATCTACGAAGAGCTGGACAAGCCTATGGAAACGCGCTGCGTGCCCATCACTCCGCTGCTTCGCGACGAAGCGCTGCACACCTTCCGCCACTGGGTAGAGAAGTCCGACAAAATAGAATATTGATTTGGCTGGCATCTCCAAAACCAATGCGGCCAGGCTGCTGGAAGCGGCCGGGGTGCAGTTTGAGCTGGTCCCCTACGAAGTGGACGAGAGCAACCTGGCAGCGGACCACGTCGCCGCCCAGCTGGGCGAACCGGTGGAGCAGGTGTTCAAGACGCTGGTGCTGCGCGGAGACCGTAACGGGCTGTTTGTGTGCGTGATGCCCGGCGATATGGAGGTCGACCTCAAGGTGGCCGCCAAAATCTCCGGCAACAAATCGTGTGCAATGATCCACGTCAAGGAACTGCTGCCCGAGACGGGCTATATCCGCGGCGGCTGCTCTCCCATCGGGATGAAAAAGCCCCTGCCCACCTTTATTTACGAATCGGCCCTGCTCTACGATCACATTTATATCAGCGCCGGCATCCGCGGACTTCAGATAAAGATTGCCCCCAACGACCTGATCGGCTTCATCCAGGCGGGGATATACCCACTCTAATCCATCTTTTCGGCCAGAAGTTTCTCCATATCGTCACGGTTCATTTTGCCGTCGATACAGATGAAACTGGTCTCTTCGCCATCAACCGAAATCATCACGAAACTGTTTACGACGGTTTCGGTGCCGAGGGTATACATCCTTACCGTTTCACCTGAATCCTTTGCTTCCATAAGCAGTTCGTAACGTCCGGCCTTCACCAGGCGGTCAACCTCACCCTTGAGGGTAGCGTTTACTTTTTGATTCTCAC
>JAEEGK010001746.1_pt1 | contig 54362 bp, 42 predicted proteins | sample 8958771 | NCBI WGS metagenome assembly JAEEGK01 (sample SAMN16246547, study PRJNA631951) | gut metagenome | biome: gut microbiome; feature: rumen; material: SC-attached | host: Bos | place: Iran: Karaj | collected 2018-10 | reverse complement strand
GCTGATGGTGATGCAGTTGAAAACTGGAATAAGCACAATGCTACTCTATTAGAAAAATGTAATAAGTTAAATAACTTAGGTATTAAGAAATTAATCTATAAGAATAGTTTAGGAACTAACTTCACTGTTGAATTAATTAAGAACGTAATATTCTTAGGTGGAGGTTCATATACTGTTCAAGGTGTTTACTATAATCCTAATATGCCTACAGAAGAATGCTTTACTACACCTAATAAATATAGCGCAGAAGGAGTAGTATACGCATCTAAACCATTATCATTAAATGGTAAAGTTATTAAAGACTTTGGCTTTAGATTTAGTAAAGGTAAAGTAGTAGAATGCTTAGCTAAAGATGAAGATACATTAAATACAATTAAAGAACTCACATCACTTGATGAAGGCGCAGGAAGACTTGGAGAAGTTGCACTTGTTCCATTTAACTCTCCAGTAAATGAAACAGGCCTATTATTCTATAACACCCTCTTTGATGAGAATGCATGTTGCCACTTAGCTATTGGTATGGGATTTGAAGATTGTATTAAAGACTTCGAAAAATTATCAAAAGAAGAAATAGCTAAATATGATTTAAATGATTCTATTATTCATATCGATTTCATGGTTGGTACAGCTGACTTATCTATTAAAGCTGAACTTGAAAATGGTAAAGTAATAGACATCTTTAAAGATGGTACTTGGGCTATCTAATTAAATAATTTAATTTTATATTAATAAGTCGTTTTATGTGTTTAACATATAACGGCTTTTTTTCTTTAATTTTTCCTGGAAAATTTAAATATAAAATTTAAAAAAATCCTATTAAAAAAATTATTTTCTCAAATAAAATTTTGGCTAATTTTAGCCAAAAAAAATGTATAATATAGATATAAATAATATTGATATAATGGAGAATATAATGAACGATAACTTAATAGAATTACCTGAACTAAATGAACAAAAAATTGAGTCTATGATTTATATAATTAGAGGCCAAAAGGTTATTCTTGATTTTAATCTAGCAAAAATATATGGATATGAAACTAGGGCTTTTAATCAGCAGGTTAAAAGAAATATAAATAAATTCCCTGATGATTTTATGTTTAGATTGACGAAAGATGAAATTGTAAAGATCGCGATATCACAAAATGTGATGTCGCAAATATGGGCTAGTAACGAAGGAGGAAGAACTCATCTGCCTTATGCGTTTACTGAACAAGGGATATATATGCTTATGACCGTTCTTAAAGGTGAGTTAGCAATCAAACAAAGCATTGTCTTAATAAGAACATTTAAGAGGATGAAGGATTATATAACTCAATCTAATAACTTGCTTTCGACTAAAGAACTATTAAGATTATGTAATGAGGTTGATAAACAAGCTATTCAAATAAAAGTAAATACAAAGAATGTAAATAGTCTTATTAAAGATATTGAAGAAGTGAAAGAAGATAATAAAGAAATAAAGATTCAATTAGAAAAAGTGATGGATAATTTTATTGATCCATCTACGCACAAACACTATTTAATAAAAGACGGACAAAGAGTTGAAGCCTCTATTGCGTATCAAGATATATATAGTTTAGCAAAAAAGAGTCTATTTATTATTGATGATTATATAAGCATTAAAACATTAGAAAACCTTAAAGTGTGTAACAAGGATGTAAGGATAATTATATTTAGTGATAATCAATCAAGAAATAGTATTACAGACAATCAATTAAATGACTTTATAAAAGATACTGGACTAGATATAACTATAAAACCTACAAATGATGTATTTCATGATAGATATATAATTATTGACTTTGATACAGAAAACTATAGATTATATTTTTCTGGTCCATCAAGTAAAGATGCAGGCAACAGTGTAGCTACTTTATCTGAAATAAGTGATAAATCGATGTATATCGCGCTATTTAGAGAAAAAATAGATATCGATATTCAGTAATTATTCACAATTGAGGCCTATATTACCTAATTTCTTTTATCTAATAAAAGAATTGTAGTACAATATAAGAAATAAAAAATATAGATTCAGTTAGAGGTAGCTTATATGCTGAAATTAGTTAATGTAGGCAAGATATATTCCCAAGAGGGAAATGTATCTGTCGGTATTAGAAAAGTAAACCTTGAATTTAATATTGGTGAATTCGTTGCGATCACTGGTGAATCAGGTTCTGGTAAAACTACTCTTCTAAATGTGCTATCAGGAATAGACACATATGAAGAAGGTGAAATGTATGTTAATGGAGAAGAGACATCATACTATAACACCGAAGATTTAGAAGAATATAGAAATAAGTATGTAGGTTTTATATTCCAAAACTATAACATCGTTGATTCTTACACAGTTAAACAAAACGTTGAAGCTGCACTAATATTAAATGGTTATAAAAAAGATTATGTAAAATCAAAAGCTAAAGAGCTTATTGAAAAAGTAGGTCTAACACATAAGATGAATACTAAATCATCTAAGCTTTCTGGTGGTGAAAAACAAAGAGTTGTTATCGCAAGAGCTCTTGCGAAAGATCCTTTAATTATTGCCGCAGATGAACCTACTGGTAACCTTGATTCTAAGAGTGGTGAAGATATCATTAATCTTCTTCATGAAATCTCAAAAGATAAATTAGTATTAATCGTTACTCATAACTATGAAGAAGTTGAAGGTTATGCGACAAGACTAATTAGAGTTTATGATGGTGAGATTAAAGAAGATAGACAATTAACTAAATATGAAAACAAAGATAAAGAAGCATTAGAAATCTTTGAGAAAGATGATTTAAATAAAAAAGAAAAGAAGAGTCTTCTTGCATTTAACTTGAGAGACTTATTTGCTTCACCTAAGAAGTTCATCTTTAACTTAATTGTTTATTTCATTATGTCTTTAATTGTACTCTTAAGTGTAGGCTTCTATAGGAATATGACAAGAAGTCAATCTATGGGTTTAGTTCAAAATGTATTTGAAAATAATGATGCATTAAGACTCATAGTTAATAAGAAGGATAAGAGTGCATTCACTGATGCTGAATTAAATGATATTAAGAATAATAGTAATGTTGATTTCATAGTAGAAAAAGATGTTATCACTGATCTTAATATTGATATTAAAACTTCTGGTGCATCATTTGATCAAACTCCAGTAACTACATATATCTTAAATGCTGATGTTATTAAAGAGGGTTCGCTTAAATGTGGAAGAAAACCATCTAATGATGATGAAGTGGTTATATCTCTTAATAAATCAGAATTAAGTATGTTAGATTTCTATAGTTATGACGATCTATTAAATAAGAAGATGTATGTTTTTCGAAATTACCACGGAATGGAAATGAAGGGGGAATATACAATTTGTGGTGTTATTTCACTCGATAATCTCCCAAGTGGTATTAAGAGTTATGTTTATTTAAATTCAGGTGAATATGAAAAAGCAAGAGTATCTTATTACCTTAACAGTTATATTGAAGAATTCTCAATTAAAGGTAAGAGTGCTGATGATCAAGAAGCTATATATTATCTTGCTGGTGGAGTAAATAATATATTTAAGCTTGAAATAGATAACACTATCGAAAAAGGAAAATATAAAATAGCTTTAAATGGAGCATTTGCTGCAATTGATCCAAACACTACAACTAAGTTCTATGCTAATGACAATACTTATGGTGTAATTTTAGATAAGGAATTAACATTCCTCGAAGTAATTAGCACATCTACTGAAGATGGTCTTGTTCACATCTATTTAAATAGTGAAGATTACAATGAAATTAATAAAGCATTCAATACGTCTTATCAAATATCTGTTTATACAACAAGCATTTCGAAGAATGGTGGTATCTTTAATAATCTTCAAAAAGAACTATCAAGTAAAGGATATAGAGTAATTAGTGCATCAGCTCAGACAGAACCAGGTCTTGGAGATAATGTACTTGCTTTAGTATATTTAATCTTAATCCTTAACTTCTTAGTAGGTACATTCTTTATTGTGTTTGCGACATTAGTTCATAGCGCTAAATCTAAGAGTGATGACATTGAAATCTTAAGAACTATTGGCGCAACTAAACAAAATATTAGAAATATGTTAATCACTGAATATATGACTATTGGAGTGATCGCATATATTATGTCTATGGTTGCTTTATTTATTGCAAGAATATTTGCGAGTGGCGAATTTAGACTCGCAATAGAATACTTAGAGTTAATAGACTACATTATTGTCTTTGTACTTGTAATGCTTATGTCATTCCTCTTAAGCTTGATGTTTGTTAGAAGCATATTTAAAAAGTCAGTCAGAAAAGGACTTTCTGATAGTAGGAGGTCTTAATCATGATTAAAGTCGAACATTTAAATAAGTACTTCAATAGAAGAAGACAAAATGAATATCATGTAATTAACGATATCACTATTGATTTTGGTGATAAAGGATTAGTTACTATCTTTGGTGAATCAGGTTGCGGTAAGACTACCCTACTCAATGTGATTGGTCTTATGGATAAGTTTGATTCAGGAACTATCACAATTGGTGATGATACATTTAAGAAGTATCAACCAGCTAAATTTGATGAAATAAGAAATAAAAGAATTGGTTATATCTTCCAAAACTATAACTTAGTCGCAACTAAGAGTGTATATGATAACGTTGCCCTACCTTTAATTATTGTTGGAATTAAAGATAAAGAAGAAATTGATAAGAAAGTAATGTATGCTTTAAAGGTTGTGGGACTTGATAAGTTTAAAAAGAGAAATGTCACAATGTTATCCGGTGGTCAACAACAACGTGTTGCAATCGCTCGTGCCATTGCGAAGAATCCAGATTTAATTATTGCGGATGAACCTACTGGAAACTTAGACTCTGCGAATACTTTTGAAATCATGAATATTATTAAAGAGATTTCTAAAGAAAGATTGGTAATCTTAGTATCTCATGAAAGAAGTATTGCGGAACATTATTCTGATAGAGTTATTGAATTAAAAGATGGAATAGTAGTTAAAGATTATAATAATGTTTCATCTTCATATAGCTTCTCAGATCAAAGAAATATTTATTTAAAGGATTATGAATTAAACACTCAAGTCTCTGATAATTCATCTTTAAATATTTATGATGATAAAAAGAACGACACTAAGGTTGACTTAGATATCGTAATCAGAAATGGTGAAATTTATATTAAACCTAAATCAGGTTCAAAGGTTCATTTAGTAGATGAACTTAGTGAAACTAAATTCATTGATTCAAGTGAAAAAGAATTCGCTGAAAGCGTTAAGAAGAATCAAAACTTTAGTTTAGATGAACTTGGTGAATTATCTTCAAATTCAAAAGTTAAGAAGACTGGTTATATTAATTTCTTTAAAGCTATTAAGAATGCGTTCAGTGGAAAGAATAGATTTTTAAAGAGACTTAAGTTTACTTTTGTAGCATTCATTCTTACAACTGTAATATTCACATTTAACTTAGCTAGTATTGTATCTAAGGTTAAAGTTGATAAGAAACAATTCTTAAATACTAGTGTGAATACTGTCTATGTATCTTTATCAAATCAAGAATCTAAGAATCAAGAATACATTGATGAACTAGTGGCAAGAGCTAAGAGTATTGAAGGATTTAAAGAAATTAGATCAGTTGAAACTACTAATGCATATTTAGGAATTAGAATTAATTCGTTCTATCAAGCTAATAGACCAATTAATGTTTCTGGATATTTAGTAGATAATGATAAATATTCAACTAAGATTATTAATGGTAGAGATATTTCAGGTGATAATGAAATGGTTATTTCTAAGTGGGTTGCGGAAGCAATACTTAAAGATTCATTCGCAAAACCTTATGGAATAGTATCATTTGATGATATCTTAGGCCTTGATACAGCAGCCTTAACTGGAGAACCTGGTTCAGCACCTGTAATAATTGTTGGTATCTGTGATGAAGAATCACCAGTAACTAAAGTATCACATAATATTTATGCTGCTTTATATGATGGAACTGTCACAATTCCTGATTATGGTTATAGTAGAGGTGAAGTAACTGGTGTATTCATTGAAACCACTAATAAAGAATTAATGGTTCAAGAATTAAAAAAGAATTACCAAAGAGTATATGACACAGTTAAAGATGGTAAGAAGACATATTTTAAAGAAACCATCGAAAAGAGTATGAGAACTCTTATCGCTCTTGGAGTAATGACTTTAGCTTTAGCTTTATATATCTTATTATTCTCTAGATCTTCAATGTTTAAGAAGATTAAAGATATTGGAATTTTAAGAACTGTAGGAGCTAAGAGAAGTGATGTGATTAATATTTTCGCAGGTGAGATGTTTAGTCTTACAACTGTGACATCTTTAATCGCATATATCGCATCTACCGCTGTAATATTATTCTTAAAGTTTAGACTTAATTTAGGTGTGATTGGCGTATCAATCTTTGAGATTACACCACTCTCATTTATAATTGGTTTATTCTTAATCTATGGACTTAACATATTCGCAGGAGTTTTACCAGTAATGACATTAATGGGTAAAACACCTATCGATATAATAAAGAAATACGATATTTAATAGGAGGTACACTTATGAATTACGTAGATATCGCAATCATTGTGCTTTTAGTGCTTGCATTCTTCTTAGGTTTTATTGGAAAACTTTCTCATAAAATTACTCACTTAGTAATGCTCGCATTATCACTTGCATTAGCATTTATTTTAGGTACAGTTCTAGCTGATTCTGGACTAGCTGATAAAATTATCTCATGGCTTAAGCTTGAGAGTTATATAGAAATGATGAAGGAGGCATCTCCACAATTCCTCGTTTTATTCGGTGGAATTAAGAGATTTATATTATTCTTCGCATTCTCTATTGTATTATTCTTAATCTTTGGTTTCTTTGGAATTATTATTAATCATGCATTATTCAAATCAAAGAAGAAACAGGTTCAAGAAGGTGAAAAGAAAAAGTTCAAAAATACTGCATTATTTGGTGGACAAATCATTTCAGTTGTTTGGATGGCAGTTTTATTATTATTCTTCTTAACACCTGTAGCTGCATTTAGAGGACCTGCTAAAACTGCAGTAACTATGAACTATTCTGAAGATCATACTCCTACAACTGTAGATAAAGTGTTTGATCAAGTTGATGGATCTAAGATGCTTGGCTTAACTGAAAAAGCTCTTGAAAAGAGATTGGTTCCATTCATGAGTTATTCTAAACAAGACTCAGAAGGTAAAGCTCATACATATTATTTCTATGATGACGCTAAAGGCGCTGATAAATTATTAGCGATTCTTAAGAACTTTAAATCTAAGAATGTAAAATTATCAGGAGTATCTTTAGAAGATAAAGAAGCAATCACTAAAGTACTAGACGCTCTCGGTGAAGCTTTAACTGAACTTGATGCATTAAGAGAAGAACTTGGAGATGATACAACTATTACTCTCATTATGGGTGATCTCGTTAAATATGTATTTAGCGATGTAGCTGAAGATGCTAAACCACAACTTCTCAAGTCACTCATGAATGGTGGTAGTGAGTATTTAGAAGGATTTGATTATTATAAAGATCCTTATAAAGATAAAATCCCATCAGTACTCGTTCAAGTATTAATTGATAAGAGTAAAAATGAAGCTGGTTCAAATATGGCTGATTTACTTAAGTATGTGGATGTACATAACTATACATTTGAAGAATTAAAAGCTAATATTCTATCACTTCCAGATTTACTTAACCTCTTCACATCAAAGACAGTTAAGACAGAACAAGAAGTTAAGAATGCATTAACCGCTTCTCCACTTTGTAAACAAGTTCTAAAAGGCGTTATGGAAAAATACTATGGCGCAGGATCTATTAATTTTGATAATATCGACTTCGATAAAGAAGCTTTAGCTATTTCTACAGTACTTAACTACGCAAATGCTAGTGATACATCTGTGATTGATGCAGTTGAACTCGCTCAAGAACTTGGTGAATCAGATATTCTTCCTGCTTTAATTAATTACTATAATGGCGCAAATCCTGATAGTAAGATTGAAATTAAAGTTGATGCGGTAAAGTATGCTGCTATCAATGCTGCCCTTGCTACAGAACTTGCTGCCGGACACTTAACTACAAAACAATACGAAACTTATAGAGATATTTTCAAAGCTGAATAATAATGTTTAAAACACTTTCTAATGGACAAAGGATATCATTTACTGAATACAATAAAGATAGAAGTAAATCTATCCTTTTTCTCCATGGAAACTCTGAAGATTCTCATACGTATGATTCATTAATTGATAGCTTATCTGATTATCATTTAATCTTAATGGATTCAAGAGGTCATGGTGAATCAGCTAAAGGAAAACTTTCATATAAACTGATGGCTGAGGATGCATATTTACTTCTTAATGAACTTAAAATAGATGAAGTTAATGTGGTTGGTTATAGTGATGGAGGTATTATTGCCTTATACTTATCACTAATAGATGAAACATTAGTTAAAAAGATGTTCCTTCTTGGAGTTAACTATGACACAAATGGTCTTAAAGATGATTCAATTGATGAAATCAAAAGAGGATATAAAGAAACTAAAAGTGAGTATCTTAAGCTAATGCTTAAAGAACCTCATTTAAAGATTAATGATTTAAAGGCAATTGATTCAAGAGCGATTATTATCACATCAGATTCTGATTGCATAAAGATGGATCACTCAATGTCTTTAAAAGAAAACATTAAAAATACATCATTTTATAATTTAGGTGATACACGCCATGAAGACTTAGTAGATAATGAGAGGACACTTAATATTATTAAATATGAAATGTCATTAGATATCTACTATGAAGATAACCATGTAATTGTGGTTGATAAACCTTGTGGAGTGTTATCTCAAGAAGATAAATATAATAATGACGATTTATTAAACCAAGTTAAGTTATATTTAAAATTTAAATATAATAAACCTGGCAATGTCTATCTCGCATTAATCTCAAGACTTGATAGAAATGTGAGTGGACTTATGGTTTTTAGTAAGTCTACTAAGGCTACTGAGAGACTCAATTGTGAAAGACCTGTGAAAACTTATCAAGCTCTAGTTCTTGGAAAATTTGAAAAGAAAAGCGGAACTATTACTTTAAAACTTTCAAAAGATGAAGATAAAAGAATAGCTTATATTGATGAGAAATCAGGGAAAAATAGTGTTACACACTATAAAGTAGTAGAAGAAATTGATAACTATTCTTTAGTTGATGTTACTATTGATACTGGAAGATTCCACCAGATTAGATTTTCGATGTCTTATGTAGGTCACCCAATTTTTGGTGACTATAAATACAATAAAGGTGTAGAATATAGTGGCTCTGAAATTGCGCTAGACGCATATCGAGTTAAGTTTATTCATCCAGTCACAAAAGATGATATAATCATTGAGAGGGAAAAAGACCTCAGAGAAATGATAAGGAAGTAGAAGTATGAAGAAAAGATTATTACTCTTAATATTATCCTTAATAACTGTATTTTCACTAAGCGCTTGTGCTTATACTTTTAAGACAACCGGAATTAATGGTGACTATCACAAAGGTAATGGTCTTAAATTAGGTTATGAATATGTGTATGGTTACTATAACCCACTTGTTTATGAAGATGAAACATATGAAGATGTTTTAGATTTAGTATATTTAAAACTATTCCCTAAAGATAGAAATAATAATTATATCTATGATATTAAAGATGAATCAGGAAAAGAGGTTGATGGATACTTCTACACATCTCCAGCCTCTTTAAGAGTAACTGAAACTGAAAATAATACATATAAGTATATAATTACTTTAAAAGATGGTATCGCATCAAATACTGGTGCTGTATATGATTCAAAAGATTTACTCTTCACTTATTATGTAATGTTTGATCCATCAAATGAAAATATAGCTTATATGAGTCTTCCAGTTAAAGGATTAAGTGAATACTATAATGATTTAAATAGTAAGACTAAATATAGTGAAGCTCATATTGAAGGAATTAGAACTTTATCTGATAGAATGTTAGAGATTGAAACTACAAGAGAATTAAATGAAACAGAAAAGAGACTATTAAATGTTTATATTGTTTCACAAAGCTTTGTAGATACTGATATTCCAGTAAGCCCACAAACTTTTGAATTTGGTTTCATAAAAGGTGATATCACTTATCTTAGAACTTGTTCATTCATTGAAAAGGCAACTGGTCCTTACTACATTAAACGTATTAGACCAAACACAATCATTCTAAATAGAAATAGAAACTGTTTTAATCATATTTCTAAAATAGATGAATTAAAGATTGAACGTTTAGGTACATACGTTATGGATGATGATAATGAATGTATCATTGGTGGAGGCGATGCCTTCTATCAAATCAATCAAAAGTGGATTGATATCGCAGAAGTAGTGGTTACTGATGAAATAAAGACTGAAATCTCAAGATATAATATGAGTTCAACTACTGTTGGAAACTGTATTACTCTATATGAAATTGAAGGCACAAACAAAGGAATTGTTTATTCAACTCAAAGAATTGATGGTTCTACAGTTGAGAAAGCTGGATTCAATAAATACTATTCAATTGAAGATTTAATTACTTATATTAATTTTAAATAGGAGTCGATTTAACCGACTCCTATTTTTCTCTCTATATAAAATAACTTTATTTTTATATAGAATTAGTGTAAAATTATACAAGTTAGGAGAAATATATGGAAAAGATTAAACTCATAAGCGATTCTACTTGTGATCTATCAAAAGAATTAGTAGAAGAATTGAACCTTGAAGTAGTACCTCTACTTGTATCATATGAAGGTTCTGATGAAGCATATAAAGATGGAGTAGAAATTACTCTTGATCAAATCAAAGAAAACGAAAAGAAAACAGGAAAGCTTCCATCAACTAGCGCAGTTGGTCCAGCTATTTATACAGAATTATTTAATAAATATATTGATGAAGGATATTCAATCATCTTTACTGGTATTGGTTCAACATTAAGTGCGAACCAACAATCTGCGACTCTTGGAAGAAACGCATGTAAAGATCCTGAAAAGGTAACTATCATCGATTCACTAAACTTATCTACCGCAACTGGCCTTTTAATCTTAAAGATTAGAGACTTAGTAAATGAAGGTAAGAGTAGAGAAGAAATTAAGAAAATTGCTGATGAAGAAATAGTTCCAAATCTAAGAGCTCAATTCTCTATTAACACTATGAATTATCTTATTAAGGGTGGTAGATGTTCTCAACTTGCTGGTTTCGTTGTAAAATTACTTTCAATTAAACCAATTATTAAAGTTGTAGATGGAAAACTCATCATCGGTAAGAAACCAATTGGACACGTTAAGATGTCTGTTAAGACTCAATTTGATGATATGATGAAAGAAATCAGTGATGTAGATATGAAATATGTATTCGTTACTGGTTTTGATAATGATGATACTGAAAAATATATCGTTGAATTAATCGAAAAGAACTGTAAGTTTGAACACGTATATACAACTAAGTGTGGTTCAGTAATTGGATCACATTGTGGACCTGGTACTACAGGTATCCTATATTTAAAAAAGCCTGGAAAGAAAACAAATAAGAAATAATAATGAAAGTTGGAATGATATCTCTTGGATGTTCTAAGAATCAAGTCGACAGTGAAATGATTTTAGGACTCCTTAAAAGACAAAATTTCACAATAACTGACACCGCAGACGAAGCTGATCTTATTATTATCAACACTTGCGCTTTTATTACAAGCGCAAAAAAAGAAGCAATCGATGTAATGCTTGATGTTGTAAATAATAAGAAACCAAATCAAAAAATCGTAGTCTGCGGTTGTTTTGCCACTAGATATAAAAATGAGACTTTAGAGAACTTCCCACAAATAGATAGAGTTATCTCTATTGAGGAATATCCAAACTTTTCTAATATTATAAGAGAATTATTTGAGATAAAAGAAGACCATCTATCATTCAATGATAGAGTTTTAATCACATCTCCGATTACTCCTTATGTTAGAATCGCAGATGGATGTAATAACCACTGTGCATTCTGCGCAATTCCTCTAATCCGTGGACCTTTTAAATCAAGAGATATGGAAGATATCTTATCTGAGGTTGAATACTTAGTTAAAGGCGGAGCTAAAGAAATTAATGTGATAGCTCAAGATACATCTAAATATGGAGTAGATAACTACCATAAGTTAATGCTTCCAGAATTACTAGATAAAATTGCTCATATTAAAGGTGTTGAAATACTTAGAACTTTCTATATTTATCCTGAAACTATCACTGATGAATTAATTAAAGTAATTAAAGATAATAAAAACATTGCTCCATACTTTGATATTCCATTCCAACACGCATCTAATAAGATTCTTAAGTTAATGAAAAGAAAATCAACTAAAGAATCTGCGCTTGAATTAATTAAGAAAATAAGAAGAGAAATTCCTGAAGCCGTTATTAGAACTACCTTAATGGTTGGATTCCCTCATGAAACTAATAAAGACTTTAAAGAGTTGTTAGAGTTCGTTAAAGAAGCTAAATTCTTCCATATGGGAGCTTTTATGTATTCTAGAGAAGAAGATACATTAAGCTTTAAATATCATTTTAGAGTGCCTAAAGTGATATCTAAGAAGAGATATAATGAATTAATGGCTCTTCAAAGTGAAATAGCTTTATCTTTAAAGAGTGAATTAATCGGTAAAACATATAAAGCTATAGTCACATCATATAATGATGACTATACATTTACTTTAAGAAATTATATGTTCGCTCCTGATGATGTAGATGGCGCAATTATTGCGACATGTCCATTTGAAAATGATTTAAAAGAAGGCGACATTGTAGAAGTAGAAATACTTGATGCAAGCGCTTATGAATTATATGGCGAAATTAGGAGGGTATTATGAAAACTATCCTCCTATTTTTAAAGGGAATATTCATTGGAATAGGTAATATGATTGCAGGTATCAGTGGTGGTACTGTCGCATTCATATTAGGCATCTATGAAAAAATGGTTGATGCCTTCGCATCACTCACCAAAAAGTTTTGGCCTAATTTTCTATACTTACTTAAAGTTGGATTAGGTATAATTGTTGGAATATTCCTCGCATCAAAACTTTTAAAATTATTATTCGCAGTACTCTTTATTGAAACAATATCTTTATTCGCAGGTATTATCATTGGAGGTATTGTGAATGATGTTCCTGATTTAAAGTTATTACCTGAAGAAAAAGAACACCATAAAGAAAAATACCCAATCGTATTTATAATTTCATTCTTAGTTGTTATTGGTCTTGCTATATTAAATCTATTTATTAATGATCAAGGCGCAGATATTAATGCTACATTTGAAACTATTAAGTTTAAAGATATGGTCATTCTATTCTTCTTAACTATTATAGGAACTCTAGCTATGATTTTCCCTGGAATTAGCGGTTCTTTAATCTTTATGATTGTAGGACTTTACTATCCAGTACTAAATGGAATAAGTGCCTTAATCCATTTTGAAAACTATAAAGATAGTGCATTTATGATTAATGAACTTAAATTATTTATTCCATTAATTCTAGGTGTATTAATATCTTTACTCTTCTTATCAAAACCAATTAAATGGTTATTCCATAAATACCACAAAGTATGTCTTTATATGATTTCAGGTTTTGTCTTCGCGTCAGTATTCGCAGTATTTATTGTAAATATTCATGAAATAGTTAAGGCCTATACTTGGTGGCACGTATTACTCTCAATAGTATTTTTAGCTTTCGGAGTATTCTTATCTATATTCTTAAAGAAAATTAGTGATAAGAAGAAAATGAAAGAAGAAATAGCACAAGAAAATAAAGAAAACACAAATCCAGTTGAATAGGATTTGTGTTTTTCTTTTTATTCACGACCAAGTCCAACTCTCTTGTGGACTTTTCTTATTTTCTTTACTGCGAGATAGTGAGCGTAATCTCGACCTTCATCTAATACTTTATTTAAGATATCAGATTTAATGATTTCATTATATTTAGTTTGAATCTTAGTTAATTCATCACCAACTATATTAGCTAAGTCTTCTTTAAATTCTTTATAACCCAAACCTTCATATTTCTTTTCAATTGATTCAATAGATTCGCCAGTTAAGTTTGAATAGATATTGATGAGGTTAGTAACTGCAGGTTGATTTTCTTGGTCATATTTAACCACTCCAATTGAATCAGTAACAGCACGTCTAATCTTATTTTTAGCTTCATCAATATTATCAAGAAGAGTAATATAACCTTTTTGGTTTGGATCTGATTTACTCATTTTCTTTAGAGGATCTTGAAGACTCATAATTCTTGCGCCTGATTTTAAAATGTATGGTTCAGGAATTGTGAATGTATCACCATATTTATTGTTGAATCTTTCAGCAATAACCTTAGTGATTTCAAGATGTTGTTTCTGATCTTCGCCTACAGGAACTTTATCCGCGTCATAAAGAAGGATATCTGCAGCCATTAGAATTGGGTAAGTTAATAGTCCAGTTCTAACTGATGCGCCTTCTTTAGCACTCTTTTCTTTGAATTGAATCATACGTTCCATTTCACCAATATATGCATTGCATTCAAGAACATATGATAATTCTGTATGCTCTGGAACTTCTGATTGAATGAATAAGTGACATTTAGCTGGGTCTAAACCAATTGCTAAATAAAGAGCAGCTAAAGTTTTAATATTCTTTTTAAGTTCAGCTCTATCACGTTCAACTGTGATTGAGTGAAGGTCGGCAACAAAGACAAGAAGATCTACATCTTCAAATTCATTTTGAATTTTAACGAAGTTCTTCATTGCGCCGATATAGTTTCCAAGTGTTGGAACGTTTGTTGGTTGAATTCCTGATATAATTCTCATGTTTTACCTCCTAAAAATACAAAAAATCCGCCCTTATGTTTAAGGACGGATTTAATCCGCGGTGCCACCTTAATTCTAGATTTCTCTAGCTCTTTAAGTGTTTAATTTAAAACTCCATAACCCCACACTTATTTATATCTAATATCTTCTCACACCCGCCAAAGACTCTCTTTAAATAAATATAAATATCCGTTACTTCATCGTTTTTATAAATTATATATTATTATCCTAATTTAATCAATAATTATTCGTTTAAAGCTTTTTCAAGTTCATCAAGGAGTTCTGCATATCTAGTTACAACACCATTGATAGCGTCCATCTTAGTGAAGTCAACTCCAGCCTTCTTAACGATTTCAATTGGATAGTCAGAACCGCCAGATTTAAGCATTTCTTTATAGTTATCAAATGCTTTAGGTTCATTATTCTTAACCTTTTCATAGATAGCAAGAGATGCGCTAAATGAAGTTGCGTATTGATATACATAATATGGTGAATTGAAGAAGTGAGGGATATAAGCCCAAACATATTGTTTAACTTTTTCACTCTTAATATTTAAACCATAGTATCTCTTATAAAGACTAATCATAATTTCGCTTAATGAATCAGCAGTAATAGCTTCACCTTTTTCTGCCTTAGTATGAGCTAAGTATTCATATTCAGCGAATAATGTTTGTCTATAGAATGTAGACATAATATCATCAATAGCGTTTTGGATTAATGATACTTTTTCACTCTTAGAGAGTTTACCGCTATTAAGTAGATAATCTAATAAATTGTGTTCATTGAAAGTAGAAGCAATCTCAGCAACGAAGATTGTATAATCTTCAGTCTCAAGAGGTTGATACTTTTGGCTGAACATTGTATGGATTGAGTGACCAGCTTCATGAGCGAGTGTGAATACATCACTTAACTTAGAGTTGAAGTTTAAAAGAATGATAGGGTGAATTCCAGGCATAGAGTTAGAATATGCACCACCACGTTTACCTTCACTTGGATAAACGTCAACATATCCATCTTTAGTTACTTCACGAGCGAATCCTTTGAATTCATCATCAAATCTTTCAATTGATTTGAAGAATAATTCTTTAGCTTCTTCATAAGTATAAGTCTTATCGCTTTGGCCGCCTAAAGATAAGAATCTATCATATGTATGATATTTTTTAAGACCTAATGTTTCTTTTCTAAGTTTGTAGTATTTCTTAGCAAGAGGAGCAAGTTTATGTGCAGCCTTGATTAAGTTATGATATAAAGATACAGGAATGTTGTTAGAGAATAGATGCATTTCAAGTGCATTATTGAATCCTTTACTACGAGCAAGAGCGATGTCAGCTTGAAGTACAGTGTTATAAATAGATGCATAAGTGTTCTTATGATCTGCATAAGACTTGAAGCAAGCTTCAAATACATTCTTTCTATCTTTATCAGTCTTAGCGTCTTTAATTAAACCAGTCCAGTTTTCTTTAGTTACATAAATCTTTTCTTTTTCACCATTAAATCTGATTGGAGTAGCTTTACCATCACCAGAAGTAAGCGAACCATAAAGGTCAGAACCAGATCCAGATAACATAGAATAGTTAGCAATTACACCTTGAGCGTCTTTAGATGGTGTATGGGCTTCCTTTCTAAATAAATCTTCAAAACCATGTCTTAATGGTTCTAAGTCTGGATACTTTTCAAGCATCTTGAATACATAATCTTTACCAAGTGATAAGATTTCGCTTGATTCAAAAGCAGTAGCTTGACCGAGTTTAGCAAAAATGAATTGAACTTGTTGCATATCAGATAGATTTTGGTTATCTCTTCTATCTTGGCTTTCTTTCATAGATGCATAAAGATAAGGCTTTAAATAATCTCTAATGAGTACATGATTTAAATCATAGTATTCTTTAAATGATTCTTCTTGACCAAGCTTTCCTTGGAATGTGGCTAACTTAGAAACTAGTTCATTAGCCTTTTCGATGTCCTTTAAGAAATCTTCTCTAGATTTATAGAGAAAATCATAATTCCATTTCATAAATTTTAAATCCTCCTAACATTGAGTTTATTATACATTAATAAAATAATTTTTGAATAAAATGTGATTAAATATTGTAAAAATATTTATTATTGTTATAATAAGACAGGAAATAAAAAATATGATTTATCTATATATTTCACCATCTTGTCAATCTTGTAGAAAGACAATTAAATGGTTCGACGAGTTTAAAATTCCATATAAGATGATTAATATCATCTCACAACCTCTCACAAAAGAGGATATATTTAGAATGCTTAAAAACACAGAAAATGGTTTTGAAGATATCATTTCTGAAAGATCTAAACCATTCCAAGAAAACAATCTAGATATGGATAATATGAAGACATCAGAACTAGTAGATTTTATTATTAAGAATCCTACAGTTTTAAAACGTCCTATCATAGTATCTAATGATATTGTTGAAATAGGATATAACGCAGACGATATTAGAGCGTTTATTCCACCTCATATGAGAACATTTAACGATATGATTTCTTGTGGTGATTGTGATACAAATAAATGTGTATATCATAACGATAGCGCAGTACTCGCAAAAGAAATCAAAGAAGCATTCGAAGCAGAAGAAAAATAGTGCCTAAAAAGGCACTTTTTATTTTTAAATAAAATCTTGTATAATAAATGTGTAGCTTCATTCCATAAGAGGTATATTTATGAAACTTAGAAAAATACTTATTTTATTATTATCTATATTATTTCTAACTAGTTGTAGTCTTTTGCCTACGGCTTCAAGTTTAAGTAAAACAACCACAACCGAAAGAAAGATTATTTCTACAACAGATATTGAAAACTTGTCTAGTGATTTTATTATGGGCATGGATGCATCTCAAGTTCCGTCTCTTGAAGCTAGTGGAGTAACGTATAAAGATTTTCAAGGTATAACACAAGATGTTTTCTATATATTAAGTAGATGCCACATCAATTATATTAGAGTAAGACTTTGGAATGACCCATATGACTCAGAAGGTCATGGATATGGTGGCGGAAACTGCGATTTAGATAATCTTATTAATATAGGTAAAAGAGCTACTAGATATGGGATGAAATTATTGGTGGATTTTCATTACTCAGATTTCTGGGCAGATCCAGGAAAACAAAAAGTTCCTAAAGCTTGGGCTAATATGAAATTAGATGAAAAGAAAACTGCATTATATACTTATACAAAAGAAACATTAGTAAGACTAAAAGATGAAGACATAGATGTGGGCATGGTTCAAATTGGAAATGAAACCAATACTGGCATGGCTGGAGAGAATGTAAACAATATGATTGCTCTTATGAAAGAGGGTTCTAAAGCCGTAAGAGAAGTGTTCCCTGATGCACTTGTTGCACTACATTTCACTGATCCACAAAATTCTAGTAACATGTTAAGTTTAGCAAAACTCTTAAGTGACAATAATTTAGATTATGATGTATTTGGTACATCTTACTATCCTTATTGGCATGGTACTATTTCAAATTTAACTAATGTATTAAATACAATTGGCAATACATATGACAAATATGTAATGGTAATGGAAACAAGTTATGCAAATTCATTAGATAATTATGATTTCCATAATAATACATCACTAGATACTGGCTATACTAAACCTCATGATTACACAATTCAAGGTCAATATGACCAAGTATATGACGTAATAAAAGCTATATCTTCATTAGATAAAGGACTTGGCGTCTGCTATTGGGAAGGTACTTGGATTGGTGTTGGCTATACTTCGCTCGAAGAAAACCAAATTAAATGGGAAACATATGGTTCTGGTTGGGCATCAAGTTACTCAGCTGAATATGACCCTAATGATGCTGGACGTTACTACGGAGGATGCGCAATAGAAAACCAAGCATTTTTTGATAAAGATGGGTATGTGTTAAACTCAATAGATGTATTTAATCAACCAAGAGGCATATCTAAACCAAAAACTACTTCACTATTATCTAATGGTTCATTTGAAGAATCATGGGATTTAAGTCCTTGGACTTTAGAAAGAGTAGAAGGAACGATGGATACAGTTCAAATAAGTAACTCTGAACATTATGATGGTGAAAGAGCTTTAAATGTATATAGCAGTGAAGCTGCATCTATTAAATTAACTCAAACATTTACTAATGCTCCAGCTGGTTATTATACGTTGCGTGCGAGCACTATGGGTGGCGCATCAAGTTATGGGTATGTATATATACAAGTATTTTCAAAAGAAAAGCGAATTGGTGAAACTTCATTTATGATTATTGGCTCAATGAAATGGATGACAAATGAAACAAATTTTGATTCTTCAGACTCTTTTGAAGAATTAAAACTGGTGATTTATGTTGTATTTACAGCACCAGAATCATGGGCATTTATAGATAATCTTAAATTCACTGTTGAAGCATATAATTAGTTTTTTAAGGTAAAATTATAAAGATAAGATACAAAACACGCCAAAATGTTTTGTATCTTTTTTATATGGAAAAATATGTTTCACTTAAAGTCTCAACTATTATATAATAATAGTATGAGAAAGATCACATTAAAGAAAAGATTTGGTACTCTAGGCAAAGACCTAGATGTTAAAGTTATGGTTAATGGACAAATAATCTCTGAGCTAAAAGAGGGGGAAGAAGAAAAAGCTATTGAAGTATATAATGGCTCTCAGGTTGTAGTTTGTCAGGTTGAAGACGAAGATAAGAATATCTATCGTTCTAACGCATTCTTTTTAACTGGTTCAAAAAACGCTACTGCGTTTATTGATATTAATGGAATGAGAATTAATATAAAGGAAAGATAATTATTATGGCTGAAAAAGAAATAGTAAAACTTCAAACTGAAGATGTAATAATGTGGGAAGGAAAACCTATCGCTGATGGTGATAAACCTTTAAGAAAAAAGGTTGTTAAGCTTGCGAAGATTATTGGCGGACCTTCTGGAATGCTTAATAAAATAGATGCTAATGCTCCTGAATATTATTCTCTCGCAGGATCTCTATCTGATGAAGAATGTGATTTCTGTATCGCAATTGGTTTAAGAAAGATTAGAAGAGATGATTATCTTGCTGAAAAGCTTGGATGGACAATAGAGAAAACTAGAGAAGTAGGTCACCATTTAGCGTGGATTGGTACTGTTAGAGAAGATTTATTTGAAAATGATAGTCATTTTGAATACTTCTTACCTATTTTTGCTCCAGGACTACTTGAGATTATGGTTGTATCACCTAATGCTGAAAACCATCCTGAAATTAGACGTGCATTTAACCAATATACACATGATAGACTAAAAACTATGGGTCCTATGATTCCTGATGGATATGGACTTATGAGAGTTATTCCTATCACAAGAGCTCTACCTAAAGGTGAACCAGTAGATGATAGAGATAACCTTGATTACTATTTAAATAAATATGATTATTTCTCAGTTGGTGAATGTTCATGTAGAGTGTCTAGATCATCTATGGGTGATGGTTGTGGACACCTTCCTAATGATAGATGTTTAAAACTTGGTAAAGCTGCGAAGTACTTTGTAAGAACTGGTAAAGATAGAGAAATTACTAGAGAAGAAGCTTATAAAATCTTAATGGATTGCGAAGACGAAGGTTTAATGCATTGTATTCCTAATATTGAATCTATTAAAGATGGTAATACTACCGCAATCTGTGACTGCTGTGGTTGTGCTTGTTTCGGTCTTCGTCCTGTTGAAGAATTTAAGACTACAGATGCTGTCGCATCTAACTATAGATCTGAAATCAATCCACTTAATTGTGTTGCTTGTGGTAAGTGTGTTGAAAACTGTCCAACTAACGCAATTAGACTTGGTGTTAAACTTAATGAATGCACTAAGACTAAGATTGAATTTAGCCATCCTCTATCTAAGAATACAGTAGCTAGAGCTGAAAGAAATATCGACTATAGATTTGAAAGAGAAAACGTAATACCTGAGACAGGTACTGCACCATGTAAGACTTGGTGTCCTGCACATATCTCTATTCAAGGATATATTAAGATGGCATCTGAAGGAAGATATACAGAAGCTTTAGAATTAATTAAGAAAGATAACCCATTCCCTGCGGTATGTGGTAGAATCTGTAACCACCCTTGTGAACTTCACTGTACTAGACGTGATGTAGACCAAGCTATCGCAATTGATGATATTAAGAAATTTATTGCTGAAAAGGATTTAAATGCTGAAACTAGATTTATTCCTAAGAAGATTCATGATTATTCATCTAAGAAGATTGCGATTATTGGTGCTGGACCTTCAGGACTTTCTTGTGCTTATTATTTAAGTTTGTATGGATATGACATCACAGTTTTTGAAAAGGAAGAAAAGTTAGGTGGTATGCTTACACTTGGTATTCCTAACTTCAGACTTGAAAAGGATGTTGTTGAAGCTGAAATTGATATCTTAAGAGAACTTGGAGTTAAGTTTAAGACTGGATTTGAAGTTGGTAAAGATTGTTCAATTGATGAATTAAGAAGAGAAGGATTCAAGGCATTCTTTGTTGGTATTGGTGCTCAAAACTCAAGAAAACTTGGTCTTGAAGATGAAGAAAATGAAAATATCCTTGGTGGAATTGATTTCTTAAGAGATATCAATTTAGGTAAGGGCAAGAAATTATCTGGCACTGTAGTAGTGGTTGGTGGCGGTAATGTTGCAATGGATGTTGCAAGAGCCGCTATTAGACAAGGCGCTGATAAAGTTAAACTATTCTGCTTAGAAAGACGAGAAGAAATGCCATCAGCCGAAGATGAACTTGAAGAAGCAATCGCTGAAGGAATTGAAATCAATAACTCTTGGGGACCTAAAGCTTTCAAAGTTCAAGATGGAGTTCTTAAAGGTATTGAATTCAAAGCTTGTACAAGCGTAAAAGATGCTAATGGTAGATTTAATCCATCATACGATGAATCAAATACTCAAGTAGTTGAATGTACTTGTGTACTTGAAGCTATTGGACAATCATTTGCTTATGGTAATCTCTTTATGGGTACTAAAGTTCAAATTACTAGACGTGGTACAGTTCTTGCTGATCCATTCACAAGACAAACTAATGAACCAGATATCTTCGTTGGTGGTGATGTATTAAATGGTCCATCATTCGCAATTAATGCTATCGCAGATGGTAAAGAAGCTAGTATTTCAATTCATAGATTTGTATGGCCAGGACAACTTCTTGATGCTGGTCGTGATAGAAAACTCTATACTGAACTCAATCATACTAATATCGACTTAAATGGCTTTGATAAAGCTAAAAGAGAAGTTCCAAAGAATCTAAAAGTAGACACTAAGAGTTATAAAGATAATAGAGGAATCCTCACTGAAGAACAAATCAAGAAAGAAGCTTCACGTTGTCTATCTTGTGGTAAGGCAGTAGTTGATCCTAATATGTGTGTTGGTTGTGGACAATGCGTACTTCAATGTAAGTTTGATGCTGCTCACTTAGTTAAGAAGAGTAGTATCTACGCAACTAACTTTGATACACTCCTTCCAAAAGCTATGGGTCACACACTTAAACGTGGTATTAAGATTGCTGCTAATGCTTTAAAGAGAGAATAATTATGCATGAACTTGGATATGCGACTGAAATAGTCGCAACCCTTGAAGAATACATGAAAGAAAATAATCTCAAAAAGATTCATTCAATAACTCTAACTGTAGGTGAAGCCACAGGCGTACTTCCTCACTATATGTATGAATGTTGGCCTGCGGCTATTGAAGATACATCTTTAAAAGATACTACACTTAATATCAACTATATTAAGGTAGTAGGAAGATGTAGAGAATGCGATGAACTATTTGAAGTATCAACTAATTTTGGAAGATGCCCTAAATGTAGATCTGAAGAATATGATATGACAAATGGTTATGAATTTGAGATTACAGAAATAAAAGCTGAATAATTTAAACCCGTCGATTTCGATGGGTTTATTTTATTATTAGTAATTAATTGTATTTACAATGTAATACAATGTTGTTATAATATAATTACAAAAGGAGAAATATTATGGCTATTATACAAGTTAGAGTAGATGATGAATTAAAGAAAGAAGCTACAGAGATTTATGAAAACTTAGGTCTCGATTTATCTACCGCAGTAAGAATGTTTCTTAAAAGATCAATAATAGAAGGCGGTATTCCGTTCGCAACTAGATATGATGAAGTAACTCTTAAAGCAATTAAAGCAACTAAAGAAATGCAACAGATATCTAAAGAAAATGGTAACTGTAATATGACTCTTGATGAAATCAACGAGGAAATAAGACTCGGTAGGCTTGAAAGAGAGGAGAAAAAGAAAAAACAATGAAGTTCTATGCTGTGATTGATACAAATGTAATTGTATCAGCAATGTTAAAACCAGAATCTGTTCCTGGTCAATTAATTCAATTATTATATAATGGAATAATAATATCCATGATTAATGAAGACATCGTGAATGAATATTACGATGTATTAACTAGAAACAAATTTAATTTTAATGATGAAAGAGTAGAACAAATTATTGATTTTCTAAAAAGCACGCAATATACATAAATAATGAGACAACATCAGAAATTTTCTTAGATAAATCTGATGTTGTTTTTTACGAAGTAACGATGACAGGAAGAAATAATAATGATGTATATTTAGTAACTGGTAATATGAAGCATTTCCCAAACAGAAGTTTTATAGTCACACCAAGAGAGATGCTAGAAATAATAAATGATTTTTTTTGAAAAAGATGGTGAAGCATAATTAATAAATATAATAATAAATAACTTCCTATAATATGATAAAATTATTGTATGGAAAAATATGTAAATGTTATAGGCGCAGGACTCGCAGGATGCGAGGCTGCATATCAAATCGCAAAACGTGGAATAAAGGTTAAATTATATGAAATGAAGAAACACAAAAAGACTCCAGCTCAAAAAATGGATCTTTTTGCTGAACTTGTATGTTCTAATTCATTTAGATCTTCTGACCCTAAAAATGCTGTAGGGCTTTTAAAAGAAGAATTAAGAATGATGGATTCATTAATTATTAGAATCGCAGATAAGACTCAAGTTAAAGCTGGTGCTTCACTTTCAGTTGATAGAGAATTATTCTCCAAACTAATTACTGAAGAAATAAGTAATAATCCATTAATTGAAGTAATAGACGAAGAAGTTACCAAAATACCTGAAGGTTATACAGTTCTCGCAACTGGCCCACTCACATCTGATGCACTATCTGATGAAATTGGTAAGTTTATTGATGAAAAGTATCTTCATTTCTTTGATGCTATTGCCCCAGTAATTGAAAAGGACTCAATTGATTTTACTAAGGCATATTATAAATCTAGATGGGATAAAGGTACTGCTGATTATATTAACTGTCCTTTTACTAAAGAAGAATACTTAACTTGGTGGGAAGAGGTAGTAAATGCTGAAACTCATGAAGCTCATGATTTTGAAATAAATGTATTTGAAGGATGTATGCCATTTGAAACTATGGCTAAAAGAGGTGTAGATACACTTCGTTATGGACCTATGAAACCAGTAGGTTTATATAGAGATGATTTTAAACCATACGCAGTTGTACAACTCCGTGCGGATAATTTAGCTAATTCAATGTATAACATTGTTGGTTTTCAAACTAAACTCTCATATGGTGCACAAGACAGAATAATAAGAATGATTCCAGGTCTTGAAAACGCAAAAATCATTAGACATGGACAAATGCATAGAAATACATTTATTAGTGCCCCTGGTCTAATAAATGCTTCATATGAGTCACTAAAACGTCCTGACTTATTCTTCGCTGGTCAATTATCTGGGGTTGAAGGATATGTTGAATCAACCGCATCAGGCTTAATCGCAGGAATTAATATCGCAAGATTGGTTTTAGGAAAAGAATTAATTAAATTCCCAAGAACTACTGCGATGGGTGCTCAAGCTTATTATCTTGAAAACGCATCTAAAGAAGACTTTGAACCAATGAATGTAAACTATGGAATATTCCCTCCAATTGAAGGAAGAACCAAAAACGATAGAAAAGAAGCTTATAGTGAAAGAGCTATGGAAGACCTTAAGAGGTTTAAAGATGAGTCAAAGGAATAATGAATTCTTAGAGAAGTTTGTTTCATATTTAAGAAATGAAAGAAGGTATTCAGAGAATACCATTTTAGCTTATTCTAATGACATTAAAGATTTCTTTAAATATTTAGACGAAAATGAATTTGGTGATGCGGATGAAATATCTGAAAAGGTCGCTGCCTTTTATATTTCAAATGCCGCAGATACATTTACTCCTCGTTCAATTCAAAGAAAGTCTTCATCTATTAAATCTTTCTATAATTTCTTCGTAGAAATTGATAAAGAAATGGAAAAGAATCCATTCTTAGGTGTTGATATTCCAAAAAGTGAAAAGAGATTACCTAAATTTGTCTATGATGATGAAATAAAAGAATTCTTAAACGCGATAGACGTTAGTGATGAAGTGGGTAAAAGAGATAAATTAATCTTTGAACTTCTATATGGCTCAGGGCTTCGTGTATCTGAACTTACTAATATGAGGCTAAAAGATGTGGATTCTGATTCAAGAAGAATACTAATTCATGGTAAAGGATCAAAAGATAGGATTGTTCCAATGACTGTAGATGCCAAAGAAGATTATCAAAAATACTTAGTATTATCTAGACCAATCTTTCTTGCTAGATCAAATAATCTTGAAAATGATTCAGTATTCTTAAACTTCCATGGAGGAACTTTAACTTCAAGGGGTGTTAGAGATATATTAAATAGAGTACTCAAAGAAACATCTTCAACTATGAAAGTATCTCCGCATGCCTTTAGACATTCATTCGCAACCCATCTATTAAATAAAGGAATGGATGTAAGAATGGTTCAAGAATTACTAGGTCACTCTAATCTTTCTACTACTCAAATATATACTAAATTATCTAAGGAATCCCTTCAAAAAGAATATGAAAAGGCCTTCCCTAAAGGAAATAAGAAAAATGATTAAGATTATCTCAGTAGGTAAAATTAAAGAAGACTACCTAAAAAAAGGAATAGATGAATATTTAAAGAGACTCTCTAAATATACTAAAGTTGAAGTAGTAGAACTTAAAGATTTACCACTCAAAGATAATATGAGTGATAATGAAATTAGGAAAGTATTAGATGAAGAAGGTAAAGATATATTAAGTAAGATTAATAATAATGAATATGTAATATCTTTAGATAGACTAGGTAAGAGTATGTCTAGTATAGAATTCTCTAAGAAAATAGAGTCTATCTATAATTCATACCCAAATATCACATTTATTATTGGTTCATCTTATGGATTATCTAAAGAAGTATTAGATAAATCACACTATTTATTATCTTTCTCAGCTTTTACATTCCCTCATCAATTATTTAAACTTATTTTACTTGAACAGATCTTCCGTGCATATAAAATATTAAATAATGAGACTTATAATAAATAAGCATTTATAAAGACTTAGATTTTTATACATGTTATAATGAGGTATAAAATAAGGAGGTTTAATTATGGTTAAACAATTAAACGAAAATGAATTTAAAGACGTACTAGCTAGCGGCAAAAAGTTCTTTGTAGACTTTTATGCTGATTGGTGTGGACCTTGTAGAGCTATGGGCCCAGTAGTAGATGAAGTATCAGAAGAATTAACAAATGTAGATTTTTATAAAGTAAATGTAGATGAAGCTGAAAACCTTGCTGAGGCATTAATGATTACAAACATTCCTTGCTTCATGGTATTTGAAGAAGGAAAACTTCAAAAGAAGTTTGTAGGCATGATGTCTAAAGAATCTTTAGTAGAAAAGATTTAATATGTTATACGATTCTATAATTATTGGCGCAGGACCTTCTGGTGTTACATGCGCCATTTATTTAAAAAGAGCGGGTTTAAATCCTCTAGTAATCTATAAAGATGCTGGATCACTTGGCTTATCTAAAATAGAAAATCTATATTCTTATGATTCTATCAGTGGAATTGATTTATTTAATAAAGGCTTAGAACAATTAAAGTCTAATGAAATAGACACAGTTAAAGAAGAAGTATTAGCTTTAACTCAAGAATTAAACTATAAAGCTATTACTAAAGATAATGAATATGAAGGCAAAACACTCGTTATCGCATCTGGCTTAAATAAATCTAATCTTCCAAAGATGTTTAAAGATTATCTTGGTATGGGTGTTTCAACTTGTGCATTTTGTGATGCACCACTCTTCAAGAAAAAAAGAGTATGGGTCGCAGGAAAAGAACCATACCTAACTCAAATGATTAAAGAATTAAATTACTTTACTCAAGATGTAGTAACTTTAAATGTTGAAGATATTGCTTCTTTATCTGGAGAATTTAATCTAGAAAAAGTCACACTTAAAAGCGGTGAAGAAATATCTTTAAATAATTTATTTATTGCGCTTCCTTTAGGTAGTCAAAGTATTTCATCTAACTTAGGTGTATTAATTGATGATAAAGGTAATATCGTAGTAGATGAGAATAATAAGACAAACTTAAACAATGTCTATGCCGCAGGTGACATTGTAAAGGGAAGAAGACAAGTTTCAAAAGCTATGAATGATGGAATGAATGTAGCCTATTCCATTATTGAAGTTTTAAAATCTAAAAAATAATTCGAAATGATACTCAACTTTTTGAGTATCATTTTTATGATGAGACTAAGTAAATATAAAGTAGATAATTATTTGTATAAGAAAACTAACCTAATAAATAAAGAGTGTTTAATGTGTAAGGGAGAAAATATTTATAATAACCAGTGCGTTGATTGCGGCACTAAAGTTATAGATATTTACTATAGTGAAAGAATTATAAAACCACATAAACACTCTTTAAATATGGAGTTTAATTTATCTAAATCACAAGAAAAAGCATCTCATTATTTCTTGTCTCATTTAGTCAAAAAAGAGAATGCGTTTTTAAATGCAGTATGTGGTAGTGGCAAGACCGAAATAATGTATGAGTCAATTCTTTATGCATTAAATAATAATTTAAAAGTGGTTATCGCAATTCCAAGACGTGAGATAGTTAAAGAGTTATCAGTAAGACTTAAAAATGTATTTAAAGATACAATCATTAAATATATAGATGGATCTAATCATGACGATAATTGTGACCTATTATTATCTACTGTGAATCAATTAATAAACTATGAAAATGAATTTGATTTAATAATTCTTGATGAAGCTGATGCTTATCCTTATTCAGATAATCCATTTCTTAAAAGAATATTAAAAAAATCTCTTAAAAAGGATGGGGTAATATTCTATATGAGCGCTACTATTAAAGAAAGATTTAATATCGATACTTACACTATGAATAGGAGATATCATGGTCATGATTTAGTGTTACCTAAATATTACCTTATGGATAATGATATTACTAAAAATAGCGATTTTTTAAATATACTAAATAGTGATAGAAAACATATTATATATGTCCCATCAATAAGCTTGTTAAATAAACTAGGCAGTGGATTAAGTATAAATACTATATCTAGTGAATCTAAAAGAAAAGATAAATTAATAGATTCACTTAAGAATGGATCAATTAAAAACATTCTATCCACAACAATTCTTGAAAGAGGTATTACTATTAAGAATGTGGACGTCATAGTTCTATATGCAGATCATAAAGTATTTACTTATCAAACACTAATTCAAATCGCAGGAAGAGTAGGGCGAAAGATTGGTGATGAGACAGGTAATGTATATATCTTTTATAGGCATAATTCAATTAAATTCTTTTTAGTTAATAGATATATTAAGAGGATGAACAATGAAATGCTATGGCTGCGGAAAAATAATAAAGAAAGAGATTAAGTTAGATGATTTCTTTAAGTTTGATTTTTATTGTGAAAATTGTCAAAAAGAGTTAACTATTAAATCTATCGTTTTCCCGCTTGATGATGGATATATGGGAACTCTATATTATATCTTTGATGAAGGTGTAAACATTAAACTTTCAAGAGAAAAGATTAAAGAGATATTTATCCTTTTAGATAAACTAATTAATAAGAACACTTTAGTCTTTGTGGATAAGAATAATATTGATAAATCACTTAAATTAAAGCTAAAAGAGAATATTAACTTTTTCTCGTTTAAATACCTAGATTTAGAGAATTGTGAATAAAATCTAAAAATGAAAAATGATTTTTATGTGAAAACTCGTAAACCTATTTACAATAACCATTGATGTTATATAATGAAGGCAAGGAGGAACATTTTATGCAAATTGATGTTAGAAGTAAAGGTATCAAAGTTACAGAAGATACCAGAGATTATTTAGAAAAGAGGTTATCTAAATTAGATCGATTCACTACTCGCCCTCTTCAAGCAAAAGTCGTTCTTAAATTAGATGCAAAGAAAGTAAGAGTTGAGGTAACTATCCCAATTGCTCATCTCATCTTAAGAGCAGAGGAATCTGACACTGAGATGTTTGATGCAATTGATAGATGTGCTGAAAAACTTGAAAAACAAATCAAGAATAATAAGCACAAACTCGTAAGAAGCTTACAATCTAAACAAGGCATTAACGATTTATTCGTTGATACACCTGAACCAGAGAAAATGGTTAACAGCGCAGTTAAAATTAAGGAATTCAAGTTAGAAGTTATGTCTTTTGATGAAGCTGCTACAGCCATGGAACTTGGTGATCACTCATTCTTCGTATACAAAGATGAAAATGAAGAAGTTAATATCGTATACGTTAGAAATGATGGTGAATATGGTCTTATAAAGACTCACTAAAATATTTTTATTCAAAGCGGGAGAAAAACTCCCGCTTTTTATATGCCTTCTATTATAAATACTCAAAAAACTATTATTTTTTGTAAAAAAATAGCCCAAAATTATGATAAATGAAAAATGTATACTTTTGTTTAATAAACAAAAAAGAGTATTTATGGTATTATAGAGTAGATGAATTATATTTAAAGGAGTAGAAGTATGCCTTTTATTAAGCATAAAAACGACAATAAAATTAAGGGTTTCATTCAAAAGAAGCTTGAAAAAAGAGCTATTAAGATAATGGAACTTGAAAGTCAATTTGAAGCATTCGAGGAAGAAGACTTCAAAAATAAGACTGAAGAATTTAAAAAGAGATTCCAAGATGGTGAAAGTCTTGAATCAATGTTAGAAGAAGCCTTTGCAGTGGCTGCGGTTGCAGCTAAGAAATTCACTGGTATGAACCCATTCAAGGTTCAAATCATGGGTGGTCTTGTTATCCATGGTGGCAACATCGCTGAAATGAAAACTGGTGAAGGTAAAACACTAACTGCGGTTTTACCTGCATATTTAAACGCATTAACTGGTAAAGGTGTTCATATTATCACAGTAAATGAATACTTAGCTGGAAGAGAAGCTAATGGTATTATCGGTGATTTATTTAGAAAACTAGGCCTTACAGTAGGACTTAACTTAAGAGATTTATCTCCAGAAGAAAAGAGAGCTGCATATAACTCAGATATCATGTATACAACTAATAATGAAGTTGGTTTTGACTACTTAAGAGACAACATGGTTATTAGAAAAGAAGATCTAGTTCAAAGAGACTTAAACTACGCTATCATTGACGAAGTTGACTCTGTATTAATTGATGAAGCTAGAACTCCACTCATTATATCTGGTGGCGCAAAAGATACTGCAAGACTTTATGAACTCGCAGATAACTTTGTTAAGTACTTAACTGAAGATGACTATATTTTAAATATCAAAGATAAGACAATTGTATTATCAGAACAAGGTATTAAGAAAGCTGAAGAGCATTTCAATATAGATAACTTATACGATATTCAACATGTAACACTTTTACATAATATTTCTAACGCCTTAAGAGCTCAATTTATTATGCAAAGAGATGTTGATTATGTGGTTCAAGATAATCAAGTAATTATCGTTGACCCATTCACTGGTCGTTTAATGTTTGGTCGTCAATTCACTGAAGGCTTACACCAAGCTCTAGAAGCTAAAGAACACGTTGAAATTAAGAAAGAAACAACTACTCTTGCAACTATTACATTCCAAAACTACTTTAGAATGTACAACAAACTTTCAGGTATGACTGGTACAGCTAAGACAGAGGAAGAAGAATTCATTAACATCTATAACATGAGAGTTATTGAAATCCCTACTAACGCTCCAGTTATTAGAATTGATGATAATGATAAGATTTTCGTATCTAAAGAAGCTAAATTCAAGGCTTTAGTTAAAGATATCGTTGAACGTCATAAAGTTGGTCAACCTATCCTAATTGGTACTATTGCAATTGAAACTTCAGAACTTGTATCTGAATTATTAAGAAAAGCCCAAGTTCCACACAGAGTATTAAACGCTAAGGAACATGAAAAAGAAGCTGAAATTATTTTAAATGCTGGTCAAAAAGGTGCAGTTACAATCGCCACTAACATGGCTGGTCGTGGTACCGACATTAAACTTGGTGAAGGTGTAGTTGAACTTGGTGGTTTAGCTGTCCTTGGTACTGAACGTCATGAATCAAGACGTATTGATAACCAATTACGTGGTAGATCTGGTCGTCAAGGTGACCCAGGTTACTCTTGCTTCTATATCTCTGCTGAAGATGACTTAATGGCAAGATTCGGTAGTGAAAGATTCAAATACTTAATTGGTAGAGTTCTTGAAGCTCAAGGAAATACACTTGATGATTCACTTAACTTCTCAATGTTCTCATCTTCAATCTTAAGAGCTCAAAAGCAAATTGAAGGTGATAACTTCGATCAAAGAAAGACAGTTCTTCAATATGACGAAGTCATGAGAAAACAAAGAGAGGTTATCTACTCTCAAAGAAGAGAAATCTTATTCCATGAATCAATTGAAGAAAACATCTTTAAGATTATTGAAGATACAATTGATAATGTAATTGATGAATATACAATCATTGGTCGTGAAAGAACTGTAGAAAAGGAAGAATTATTCAAAGCTATTAATGGAACACTCTTCCCAATTGATTATCTTTCACTTGATGATTTATCAACTGATCCAAATGAAACAAGAGACTCACTTTTCTATGCATACAAGAAATGTATTGAAGAAAAGAAGAGAAATATCCCAGATGAAATCTTCCAAGAATTCTATAAAGCTATTATGCTTAGAGTTGTTGATACATATTGGATGAGACACATTGATACTATGTCTGACTTACGTCAAGCTGTAGCTCTTCAATCATATGCTCAACAAAACCCTCTAAGAGAATACCAAATTCAAGGTTTCAACCTCTTCAATGAAATGTCTAGAAACATCAGAAAAGAAACTGCTCAATTCGTATTAAGAGCAGAAGTAAGACAAAACTCTGAAAGAAAAGAAGTCGCAAAACCTACTGGAACTAATAGATCTGATAATGGTGATAGACCTAAGAGAAATCCAGCTTTAAATAAGAAACCAAAAGAACCAGGCAGAAATGATCCATGTCCATGTGGAGCTAAATGGCCTGATGGAACACCTAAGAAATACAAGGATTGTCACGGTAAATAGAATGATAGATAGAAGCACTCTAAGACTTAAAATCAAGGAAATATCTCTTAATCTTACTGAAATTGAAGATATCTTTTCTAAGTCTTCAACTGAATCTAAGATTAAAGAACTTGAAGAAGAATCTCAGAGTGCTTCTTTTTGGTCTAATCAAAAAAATGCTAAAAAGACCATTGATGAACTCAATGATTTAAAAGATAAATTATCTTCTTATAATGAACTCAAAAACATTCAAGAAGAATTAAATTTAATCTATGAACTTTCAGAAGAAAACGAAGAAGAATTAGCTTCTTCAGAAACACTAATTAATAACTTTAAGAAGTTATATGATGAATTCTCAACTGAACTACTACTTAATAATCCAGTAGATAAGAATAACTGTATTATTGATATTCATTCAGGCGCCGGAGGAACTGAATCACTAGATTGGGTTTCAATGCTTTATAGAATGTATACCATGTACGCTCAATCTCATAAGATGAAAATAGATGTCCTAGATTTAGAGCCGGGTCTTGAAGCTGGAATCAAATCAGTCACATTTAGAGTATCTAAAATGTATGCCTATGGAAATCTTAAGGGTGAGACAGGAGTTCACAGACTTATAAGACTATCTCCATTTGATTCATCACACTCAAGACACACCACTTTCGCAAGTGTCTATGTATCACCTGAGGTTGATGATAGTTTTGAAATCAATTTAAAAGAAGATGAAATTAGAATTGATATCTTCCATTCATCAGGCGCTGGAGGTCAAGGAGTAAACACTTCGTTTAGTGCGGTAAGAGTAACTCACCTTCCTACAGGTATTTCAGTATCTTGTCAGAATGAAAGAAGTCAAATTCAAAATAAAGAAACCGCTCTTTCAATTCTAAAGAGTAGACTATACCAATTAGAACTTGATAAGAGAAGAGAAGAAAAACTTAAAAATGAAAATAAGATGGACATCTCATTTGGTTCACAAATAAGAACTTATACTTTCCATCCATATTCACTCGTTAAGGATCATAGAACTAACTATGAAACTCAAAGAGTTGATAAAGTTATGGATGGTGAACTAGATGACTTCATCAAAGAATACTTAAAGATGGAGGCTACTAAATAATGAGATACTTCCTAGACTCCATCAAAAAGAAAAACAGGAGATATGAAATCGTAATTAATGATGAAAACTTTAAAACAACATACAAGATTAGAGAAGAACTCTTAATTGAAATGAAGTTTTTATCTCCAAAAGAAATAAAAGAAGAAGATTATAAATTATTTTTATCTAAACTTCCACTTGATTCATTAATCTATGAAGGTGAGAAGTTTGCAGATAAAAAGCTTAGAACTTCAAAAGAAGTTAAAGATCATTTGCGTGAGATCACAAATGATGAATCAATGATTAATGATGTAGTAGAAATCTTAAAGAAAGAGAATCTAATTAATGATTCATCATATAAAAAGGCATATTTAGAATATGCCATATACGAAAAACGTGATGGTAGAATAAAAATTTCAAATGACCTAGTTAAGCTTGGACTTAATAATTCATTTGAATATGACACTGAAGCATTAAAAGAAAATATCACCTTATTAACCAAGAAGTATGCATCTAAAGATAATAAAACACCATTTAATAAATTGGTTTTAAAAACTAAAAAGTATTTATTATCTAAAGGATACACAGAAGATGAAATAAATAAATACTTAAATATTTCATTAATCCCAAAGAATTCTTCAAGTAGTAATTTAGAAGAAGATTATAAAAAAGCGAAAGCTAAATATAATGATAAACAAAAAATAAAAATGTTCCTACTAAGAAAAGGATACGGATTTAACTCAGTTGAAAAGATAGTTGGAGGTGATGACTATGACTAACTTTGATTCATTTAACTTATATCTATTCAATCAAGGAAAATTGACTGAAGCATATAATCTATTTGGTGCACACCTAGTTAAAAATGATAATGGTGAAATAATTGGTACCATGTTTAGAGTATATGCACCATTCGCACGAATTGTTTCAGTTATTGGAGACTTCAATAACTGGGATTCAAGAGTTCATGTATTAAATAGAATCGATGATGCTGGAATATATGAACTATTTATTGAAGGTGTTGGAGAATGGGCTAAATATCGTTATGTTATAGTTACACAAGACAACAGAACTTTATTTAAGTCGGATCCATATGGATTCTTTAGTGATAATAGACCTGAAACATGCAGTAAGGTTTATGACATTGATGGATATTACTGGCATGATAAAGAATATCTTGAAAGAAGAAAGAATTCTGACCACCTCCATGAACCAATCAATATTTATGAAATGAATATTGGTTCTTGGATGAAGAAACCTGATGGTTCATTCAATAAGTTTAATGAACTTCCACCTCTTTTAATTCCGTATTTAAAAGAAATGGGATTTAACACAGTTGAGTTTATGCCTCTAATTGAATTCCCTCTTGATGAATCTTGGGGATATCAAGGTACAGGTTATTATAGTGTGACATCACGTTATGGTGTACCAAAAGATTTAATGTATTTAATTGATGAACTCCATAAGAATAATATTAAAGTTATCCTAGACTGGGTTCCAGGGCATATCTGTAAAGACCCTCATGGTCTTTATGAATTCGATGGTTCACATCTTTATGAATTTGATGATGAATTTAGAAGAGAGAATAAAGAATGGGGTACTGCGAATATGGACTTCAGCAAAGGTACCACAAGATCATTCTTCCTATCTAATGCAATGTTCTTCATCAACTATTTCCACGTAGATGGATTTAGACTTGATGCAGTATCTAATATTTACTATTATCTTGGAAACCAAGCTAATGGTATTAATGAAGCTGGTGTGGAATTCTTAAAAGAACTCCACTTAACAGTAAAAGGAGTAGATAATAATCTTATTTTATCTGCGGAAGATTCAACTACCTTCCCTAACGTAACTAAATCACCTTGGGCAGGTGGAGTTGGATTTGACTACAAATGGAATATGGGTTGGATGAATGATACTTTAAAGTATTTTGAAAAAGATCCAATCTATAGAAAGTATCACCAAAACTATCTTACATTCAGTTTAGTATACGCTTATAGTGAACACTTTATTCTTCCTTTATCTCATGATGAAGTTGTTCACGGTAAGAAATCTTTAATTGATAAGATGCCTGGTGACTACTGGCAGAAATTCTCTAACTTTAGAGCTTTAATCGGCTTTATGTATACTCATCCTGGAAAGAAGTTACTCTTTATGGGTGGTGAATTTGCTCAATTCCATGAATGGAAGGATAATAGTGAACTTGACTGGTTCCTCCTTCAATATGATAAGCATAGAGAAGCTAAGAGATTTGTTAGAGATATGTCTTTAGTTTATCTAAATGACGAAGCTTTATATAAGAATGATGATGACCCTGAAGGCTTTAGATGGATTGATGCATCTAACTCAGATCAATCAGTATTCTCATACTATAGAAAGTATAAAGACCAAATTGATGTATGTATCTTAAACTTAACACCAAACTCTTATATGTCTTATAAACTTGGTGTACCAGAGAAGGGAACATACGAAGAAATTATTAATAGTGATAAAGATGTTTATGGTGGATCAAATTTATATAATGGTCTTCCAATAAAATCTAAAGATGAATGGTCACACGGATTTAGTCAATCAATTGAATTCGTATTAAGTCCACTCTCTATCACAGTATTTAGACTTAAAAAGGAATAATAAATGGATAACGTAACTGCGCTAATATTAGTCGGCGGAAGAGGAAAGAGACTTGAAACTTTAACAGAAAACAAAACTAAACCTTATGTTAGTTTTTTAGGCAAGTATAGAATTATTGACTTTGTTTTATCATCTCTTTCTAACTCTCACATCACAGATATTGGAATCTTAACCCAATATGAACCATATGATTTAATTAAATACATCGGAAATGGTGGAGCATTTGATCTTGATACTTTTGGTAAAGGTATCTCTTTCTTAACTCCTTATGTGAACGAAGACCAAAAACTAGTAGTGCAGAAAGGCACAGCTCATGCCTGTCTTACTCAAATTGATTTTATTAAGAAATCTAGATCTAAATATTTCTTGATTCTTTCAGGCGATCATATCTATAAATTAAACTTCAAAGAAGTACTTGATGAACACATTAAGAATAATGCGAAGTTAACTATTCTTGCGAATGATTATCCTAAAAAAGAAGAACTATCTAGATTTGGAATAATTGAGACAGATGAAAATAATAAGATTGTTTCATTTGAAGAAAAACCAGCTAATCCTAAATCAAATAAAATCTCTATGGGTATCTATTTATTTAATAAAGACTTCCTAATCAAATATATCGAACAAGCTGATAAATATATTGATTTTGGAAAAGACTTAATTCCATATATCTTAAAGAATGAAGATGATATTTATGCCTATACATATGAAGGTAAGTTCTTTGATGTTGGAACTCCTACAGGATACTATGATGCGAACATGTATTATCTTGATCATCCAGAAGAGATATCACCACACCTAGATCAACAAAAGATTTATTCAAAACCTTTATATCATACTCCACTTTATATTGGAGATAACGCATCACTTAAATCATCATATGTCGCAGAAGGCGCTAAGGTATATGGAAAGGTAAAACATTCTATTATTTCATATTGTGATGTAATAGAAGAGAACGCAAATATTCAAAGTTCAATTATTCTTCCATACACTAAAATTGGTAAGAATGTAAAACTTAAAAACGCAATCGTCAATGAAAGAGTGATTGTTAAAGATAACACCATACTTAAGTTTGATGAACCAACTTTAGTTGATGTGAGTTATGAGGGGGTAGAGTCAAATGAATAAAGAAATGGTCCTCATAATTGATGCATCTTCAAAACTATTCTTCAGCTTAATGAGTAAACATAGAGCTCCAGGAGCCATCCCATTCTTTAGTAAGTATCGTATTATTGATGGAAACCTTACTAACGCTACATTTAGCGATATTACGAGTGTTGGAGTATTCCCTGGTGGTAACTATAGATCTCTATATGACCATATAGGGTCAGGCGATAGATATAACCTTAAAAGAAGACTTGATGGTATCTTTATTCTTCCTCCAAAAGTAACTAGTCCAGTGGATGAAGAATTCATATCATTTGAACGTTTAAGTGAACAAATGGAATTCTTTAGAAGGTCTCTTCAAGACTATGCGATTATTAGTCCTGCGACTTTAATTTGGAGAATTAACTTTAACGATTTACTTAATTATCATATAGAATCAGGTGCGGATATTACTCAAGTCATTAACTCTGAAGGCGAAAGACTTTATACTTTCATTTTAAAGAAAGAAAAGTTAATGGAGTTTATCTCTTTATATCGTTCATCATCTTTAAGAAATATCGTTGAGTTATATGACAGATCTTTAAATATTAAGACTGCGACATATATTCATAATGGATTTTCTAAATACATAAGAACCGTTAAAGGATACTATAACGTTTCAATGTATATCTTAAAGAAAAGACTTCAAGACCACTTAGAGGAAGAAGAGTTCCAATTTAGAACTAAAGACCCAATTAACCCTCCAAGTTATTTTGGGCCTAGAAGTGAAGTTAAATGTTCATCTATTGCGACTGGAGATATGATTTATGGTTCAGTTGAAAACTCAATCTTATTTAGAAGAGTAGTAATAGAAGAAGGAGCTAAAGTAATCAACTCAATAATCATGAATAACGCAATTATCAAGAAAGGAAGCATAGTTGAAAATGCGATTATTGATAAAGAGTGTATTATTGAAGAAGGCCTACATTTAAAAGGAAAACCTGATGAACCACTTTTAACTGAGAAGAGCCAAATCATTAAATCACTTTATATGCCTAGTGTTTGTATACTTAGTGCGGAATGTTCACCATTCATTAAAAGAGGTGGACTTGCGGATATGGTTGGATCTCTTGCAATTAGTTTAGCTAAGCTTGGCGCAAAGGTTAGAGTATTCCTACCTTTATATAAAGAGATTAAGGATAAATACTTCCAAAACTTTGAAAAGGATTCAGAAATTAAACTTGAAATTGATTCTAAGGAATATCATATTTCCACATATAAACAAATACTTCATAATGTGGAATTTGTTTTCCTAGATTTATATATGTATTTCGATAGAGAACAAATCTATGGATATGAAGATGATCCAGAAAGATTCGCATATTATTCTTATGCGACTCTTGAATATTTAAAAGAGAATGATATCGTAGTTGATGTCTTCCATTTAAATGACTGGCATACTACTTTATTTACTCTTTTTAAGAAGAAATACGAAGAATACGCTGATTCTAAAACATTACTTACTATTCATAACCTTAACTATCAAGGCGAAACTTCAAGAGACGTTATTGATAAGTTTAATTTTGATTATATCGTTCAAGGCAGTAAGGTTAATTTACTTGAAGTAGGTATTAATAGTGCGGACATCTTAACGACTGTCTCTAAGACATACGCAGAAGAATTAAAATATGAATACTATTCCGGAAATCTCCACGATAGTATTATGAGACGTCAAAGAGATATCTATGGTATAGTAAATGGTCTTGATGAAAAGTTTAATCCAGAAACTGATATTGAAATTAAAGCCAATTATAACATCAAGACAGTTTATAAGAACAAACCTATCAATAAAGAATTCTTACTAAACCTTTGCGGTTTTAGTAATAATGGTGATGAATTCGTAATAGGTATGGTTTCAAGACTTGACCAAATCAAAGGATTTGATTTAATTCTAGATAGTATTGATTCCATTATGGAAGATGAAAGAGTAAGAATCGTTCTACTTGGTGTAGGTGATCCTGAAATAATGAGAAGATTTAGAGAAGTTGAAGCTAAATATCCATCTAGAATAAAATGTTTCCTTGACTATTATGGAACAAAAGCGGAATATATATACGCAGGCGCGGATATATTCCTAATGCCATCAAGAATAGAACCATGTGGCACATCGCAAATGATTGCCTTAAAATATGGTACTATCCCAGTAGTTAGACAGACTGGTGGTTTAAATGATACGATTAGAAACTTTGAGTTCATGAATAAGAAAGGTAATGGATTCAAATTCTATAATTATGATTCAAGAGATTTAATTTATACAGTTAATCTTGCGAAGGACACATATTTCAATGATAAAAAAGGGTGGAAGGCTTTGATTAAACAAGCAATGGAATCAAAGAATTCATTTGAAAAATGTGCCAAGGAATATCTTGCCTTATACAAGTTAGTGAAAGAGAAAGAGAGGAGTTAATATGAATACATTTTTTAAGACAAAAGAAGATTTCAAAGAAGAATTCGCTTTAAGACTTAAAAATAAATACTTAGTAAGCGTTAAAAAATCAAGCGTAAGAGAAAGATATAATGTGCTTGGTTCAATGGTTATGGATTATCTATCAGACTATTGGATTGACACAAACAATAAAATAGAAAAAGAAAACCCTAGAATGGTTTACTATTTCTCTATGGAATTCCTACTTGGCCGTATGATTGAATCTAATATTAATTCATTAGGTTTAAGAGACATAGTAGAAGAAGCATTCAAGAGTTATGGTATTAAACTATCTGAAGTATTAAGTTATGAAAAAGATCCAGGTCTAGGTAATGGTGGTTTAGGTAGACTTGCGGCATGTTTCTTTGATTCACTCGCAAGCCTTAAATATCCAGCAATGGGTAACACTATTAGATATAGATATGGTCTATTCAGACAAAAGATTAAAAATGGTTATCAAGAAGAACGTCCTGACAACTGGCTTGAAGATGGATTTGTATGGGAAATTAGAAGAGAAGAATTATCTCTTGAAATCCCACTATATGGTTATGTTGATTATCTTAACGGTAAAAGAGTATATCATCCAGCTGAATACATTAAAGCCGTTCCATATGATGTTCCAGTAGTTGGATACAACAATAAGGTTATTGATACACTCAGAATCTGGAACGCAGAACCAGCTAGAAAATATCCATACAACAAATCTGCGATTGCTTATGAAGAAGATATCAGAAAGATTTGCGGATTCTTATATCCAGATGATTCAAGTGAAGATGGTAAGAGACTCCGTCTAATCCAACAATATTTCTTAAGCGCATCAGGTGTAAGAACTATTTGTAATACTGAAAAAGAAAAGTATGGAACTTTAAAAGACTTAGATAAACACGTAGTACTTCATTTAAATGATACTCACCCAACTCTAGTTATCCCAGAGTTAATGAGAATCTTACTTGATGAAGAAAACATGGAATGGGCAGAAGCTTATAGAATTACAACTAATGCAGTCTGCTACACTAACCACTCACTTTTAAAAGAAGTTATGGAGACATGGCCTATCTATCTAGTTAGAGGAATCCTTCCAAGAATCATGGAAATCATTGATGAAATCAATAGAAGATTTGTTGATTCATTATATGAAAAAGGATACCAAAAAGACTTTGTTGATCAAGTAGCTATTATCAAAGGAAATACGCTATATATGGCCAATCTTTGTAGTACAGTAGGATTCAAAGTTAATGGTGTTGCGAAGCTTCACTCTGACCTTTTAAAGTATAACGTTATGAGTGAGTTCAATGAACTCTTCCCAGATAAATTTACTAATGTAACTAATGGTATTACTCCAAGACGTTGGTTAATGTATTCAAACACTGAACTATCTAGTTTACTTGATGAAATCACTCCAACTTGGAGAAAAGATTTCAATAAGATTAGAGATCTTGAAAAACACGTTGATGATGAAGATGTTCTAAATTCATTAATTAGAATTAAGAAGACAAGAAAAGATATTCTCGCAAAATACATTAACGCAAATGATAAGATTCAAGTTCATGAAGTAGACTCTAACTTTATCTTCGATGTTCAAATCAAGAGACTTCATGAATATAAAAGACAACTCTTAAACGCTCTTCACATTATCTATGTATACAATAGACTCAAGACTGATGAAGAATTTAGAAAGAACTTTGTACCACATGCATATATCTTTGGTGCAAAGGCTGCATCAGGTTATCACTTTGCAAAGAAAGTAATTAAATTAATTAATACTATCGCATATAAGATTGACCATGATGAAGAAATCTCTAAATACTTAAAAGTTGTATTTATTGAAAACTATGGTGTATCAACTGCTGAAATCATTAACCCAGCAATTGACATTTCAGAACAAATCTCTCTTGCTGGTTATGAAGCATCTGGTACTGGTAATATGAAAGCTATGATGAATGGAGCTGTTACTATTGGTACTCTTGATGGTGCTAACGTTGAAATCTTTGATGAAGTTAAGAGTGACAATATGTTTATCTTTGGTTTCACTAAAGATGAAGTTATTAATCTAAAACCTGTATATAATCCAAGAGAATACTATGAAAAGGATCCTAATATTAGATTCGCTTTAGATTCTTTAGTAAATGGTTTCTTTGATAATGTTCCACAAGAAGAATTTAGAGAAATCTATAATAAGCTCCTCTTTGAAGACCCATATATGGTTCTTGGAGATTTTGATAGCTATAGAAAGGCTCAAGAAAAAGCTAATGAAGCTTATAAAGATGAATATAAGTGGGCTCGTATGTCTTTAATTAATATCGCAAGATCAAATGTATTCTCAAGTGATAGATCTATTGAAGACTACAATAGACTTATCTGGCATTTAGATAAGATTAAATAATTTATGGAAATTATTGAAGTTAGAAAGAAAGTTAAGAAAATGACACTTAGAATAAAGAAAGATGGAAGGGTGATTCTCACCGTTCCTCTTTCTTCATCTAGAAAAAGTATTAACGATTTTCTATCTCAATCAAAAGAATGGTTAGATAAAAACTATACAAAATCTATAGATAAAACAATCATCTATAATGTAGTAGATGACACGCCTATTTATATTCTTGGAGATATGTATATATTTAGAATTATAAGTAGTGATTCTAATAGAATTGAAATGACTCAAGGTTTTATTAATATTTATACTAAAGATATTTCTTATGATTATGTATCTAAGTTATTTTTAAAATGGTTTAAACATTTTACTGAGACTACTTATAAAGAAATATTATCTAATTATATGAATATGGTAGATGCGGATATTGAGAAGCTTAGAATCAAGAAACTAACTGCGACATATGGAATCTGCTACACTAAGAGAAAAGAAATAGTTTTATCTAGTCTATTAATTCATAAACCATATAAGTTTATAGAGGCAGTAGTTCTTCATGAACTAACGCACTTAAAATATCCTAATCATCAAAAAGAATTTTATGATGAGATTAATAAGTATATGCCAGACTATAAAGAAAGACTTAAACATTATACAAATGTTGGTTAAATAAGTTGACTATATACTTATAAGACTATATAATTATTTTGTACTTCAGGGATGAGTGAAATTCTCTACTGGCGGTAAAGCCCGCGAGCGTTAAGCTGATTAGGTTCAAGTCCTAAGCCAACAGTAAAGTCTGGATGAAAGAAGTTGTTTTCGATTGATTTCCTGAAGTGTGAAATCAATTTTTTTATTGGAGTGTAAAAATGAACGAAGATGCAGTACTTGAAAATGTAGTTGAAGATGAATCAACTAAAAATGAAGAAAAGAAAGAAAACTTAATTAAACAACAGTTTAAAACTAAGAAAGGAAGAATCAGATTCATTACTAGAGTTGCGATGTTTAGTGCACTAGCTTATGTGTTCTATTCATTTGTGAAGTTCCCTCTACCATTCTTCCCATCATTCTTAGAAGTTAAGTTTCACAACTTATTCTTAATAATTGCGGGATTATTAACTGGACCTATTGGTGGAGTATTAAGTGTAATTGTGATGCTTGGACTTAAACTAATAACTTTGGGTTCGTCAACTGCCTATGTAGGTGAATTATTCGATTTATTATTATCTTTATCAGTAGTTCTACCATCTTCATTATTCTATTATTTTGATAGAACTAGAAGAGGTGGATTAATTGGAATACTAATTTCATTTGTATTATGGATGGTAGTCGCAGTGGTGCTTAACTATGCGTTTGTCCTTCCATTCTATATTAGATTCTTCTTTAAAGAAAATGTTGAGGCATTTGTAGGAATGGTTAGTAAGACTATTAAAGGAATTACTACTGAAAACTTTATGTCTTATTATCTATTTGCGGCATGTCTACCATTTAACGCTATTGTAGGTTTTGTGAATATCGCGGTTGACATTTTGGTATATAAGAGAATTTCAGTACTTTTAAAGAGAATAGGAATATAAAACAAAATGTGAGTTAATTTTAATAAGAATTAGCTCACATTTATTATTTAATAATAATAAAATTGGTATAAAATATAAATAGAAATATAATAAGAGGCATGTATATGGAAACTATCAAATTAAAAACACCATTTAAAGGTATGGTTGCCCACAGAGGTGCGGCATTCTTAAACACAGAAAATACTATGAAGGCATTTGAATGTAGTTCAAAACTTACTTATGTAGGTCTTGAATGTGATGTCCATCCATCAAAAGATGGAAAAATAGTGATTTCTCACGATTCTAATTTAAAAAGAGTATCTGGGACTGATTTATTTATCCCAGCCCATACTTATGATGAAATTAAGAATGTAAAATTTATTGATATTAATACTAATGAATTAAGCGATGAGTTATATGCTCCACTCTTAAGTGATTATCTTGATCTTTGTATTAAAACAAATAAAGTTCCTGTAGTAGAACTTAAAGAAACATTAAGAGAAGAAGATTTAATCACTATTAAAGATATGATTATTGAAAAGGGACTTGAAGAAAGAGTAATCTTTATTTCATTCTTCCCTGGATATCTTGTGAAGTTGAGACAATATTTTAAGAAATGTGAAATGCAATTCTTAACTCAAGTTTATAGTGAAGCTATTTTAGATATGTGTGTATTATTCAATCTTGGTATTGATGCACTTTATACAATTATGACCGAAGACATTATTAAGGCATATCATAAGAACAATCTTAAGGTTAACGTTTATACAGTTAATGACCTTGATGTCGCAGAAAAATTAATATCATGGGGAATAGATTATATAACATCTAACGTGATTGAATAATGGATAAGTTTATATTTTCAGCTATTCTTTATGAGTTTTATCGTGAGATTTTATATATCACATATAACTACGATAAAGAAAAGCTTACTCAAAAGGACGTAAAGAAAATAACTGACAAAGACCTTGAAGAAATGAAGAAGTCAAAGGTTCTTTCATCTTTTTATAATAAGTTACTTTCTTTTAAAGGCGAGACTATTGCTTACCTTGATGATGACTTCTTAAGAATTATTGAAACTAAAGATTACACTATTGAAAACTTTAGTTTAATGATTAGATATCTAGATGAATTCGCTGATTATTATTTAGATCACATTCATAAACTAATCGATAAGATTGGTGATGTACTAGATGTTAAAACTCGTTCAGATGGATTTAAAGGTGAATATCCTTTATATATTAGAATTAATGAATCTTCATGTGAACTTAAGCGTGCAGTTCTTTCAACTAACGCTAAAGATTATTTAGATAAGAATACTAAAAAGTTTGGATTTAAAGTTACATTCATTACTTATAATGTTCCACTCAAAAACTATTCATTTAATGGAGTAGATTTAAGAGAAAAGAATAAAAAAGAAATAACCAAGTTACTTGATTCAAGTATGAATGTGAATCTTAAATACACAAATTACTTTGAAACACAATTGCTTGAATATAAGGATGACGTTGAGAGGTATTCAGATGGAGAGTTATCTTTATTCTTAGATAAACTCACAAAAGGAGAATCTACTAAGGTCGCACTTAAAGGAGCGTTTAAGAGCGCACTTATTAGTTTCTTATTCTTCCTCGTGATTGTGGCTCTGATTTTAATATCTCGATATGTAATTAAGAAATAGGAGAATATATATGACTGAACTTGAAAGATGGGAAAAAGAAGCTCAAAAGAATAAAGAGCTAAAGAAACAATTAAGTCTTATTAATAAGACTGAACTTGAAGAAGCATTCAGTGGTAATTTAAGCTTTGGTACTGGTGGTATGAGAGGAATCATGGGACTTGGTCCTAATAGATTTAATATTTATACTATGAGAAAAGCTAATTACGGTTATGGAAAATATTTACTTAAACGCTATAAGAGTGAAGTTTATAGAGGTGTAGTAATCTCACATGATAATAGAGAAAACTCAAGAAACTTCGCCTTTGAATCTGCGAAAGTGCTTGGTGCACTTGGAATTAAGTGCTTCATGTTTGAAGATTTAAGATCTACTCCTGAACTTTCATTCAGTGTTAGATATTTAAATGCGGTAGGCGGAATCATGATTACCGCATCTCATAACCCTTCTAAATATAATGGTTATAAGATTTATGATGAAGATGGATGTCAACTTACTCCTGTGTATGCTGATGAAGTAATAAAAGAAGTAAATGCGGTTGAAGATGTATTCTCAATTCCAACAAAAGAAATAGAAGAATTAAAAGCATTAGGTTTATTTAAGATGCTTGATAATGAAATTGATAATGCGTTTATTGAAAAAGCTAAATCAATTCAATTATTCCCAGACCTTGAAAAGAAAGTAAAGATTGTTTATACACCACTTCATGGATGTGGCGCTGAACCAGCTGAAAGAATCTTAACTGAATGTGGTTATGATGCATCATTCGTTAAGGAACAATTCGTTCATGACCCAGGATTTAAGACAGTTAAGTCTCCAAACCCAGAAGAAACTAAAGCCTTTGAAATGGCTGAAGCATTAGGTAAGAAAGTTAAGGCTGACATCTTAATTGCGACTGACCCAGACGCAGATAGAGTAGGTCTTGCGGTGTGGGATTCTAAAAAGTATGTATATTTAACTGGTAACCAAACTGGTGCATTACTTCTTTACTTTAGATTATCTCAAGAAAAGAAGATGAAGATTCTTCCAAAGAAAGGAAGAGTATTTGATACTATTGTTACATCATCACTTGGTTCTGATATCGCAAGATCGTTTGGCTTTAAAGTAACATCTACTTTAACTGGATTTAAGTTTATTGGTGAACAAGCTAAACTCCTTGAAGGTACAAAAGAAGAATTTATCTTTGGATATGAAGAATCATATGGTTATATCATTAAAGATTATGTAAGAGATAAGGATTCTATTCAATCACTTCTAGCTATCGCTGAAATGGCTAACTATTATTTAGTAAAAGAAAACAGAAACTTAATCGAAGTATTAAATGAAGTTTATGAAAAATATGGTTACTATCTAAATAGAACTAAGAGCTATTTCTTTGAAGGCATTGAAGGTCCTAAGACTATGGCTAAGATTATGGACTATTATAGAAGAGAAGACATCAATGACTTTAAAGGATATAGAGTACTCGTTAAAGAAGACTATGAGAACCAAACAAGACTTCAATACTCAACTAAAGTTAAGAGTGGTTTAAGTCTACCTAAGAGTAACGTTATTAAATATTACTTAAATGGTGTTGGATGGATTGTATTAAGACCATCTGGAACTGAACCAAAACTAAAAGTATATATTGAATCAAAAGCTAAGAATATGGAAGAAGCTGATAGAATCATTACTGAAATATTTGAAGTAATTGATGTGAAGATTGGAGAATATAAATAGTGAATTTAATTTTAGCTTTAAATGTATGGAGCATAGTTATTGTAGTATCAGTAGTCACTATCTTTTTAGTTGTATCTATAATCAACTTTAAAACTAAAAAACCAGAAAGTTATAACGATGAAGAATGTAAGGCATGTGACTTTAAAAACACATGCCCTATCGTTATAAGAGAGACTAAAGATGAAGAAAATAGTAAATAATTCATGGCAGCCCATACTAGATAATGAATTTAATAAAGAATACTTTAAGAGGCTTGAAAGATTCGTAGATGAGGAATATAAAACTCATAAGGTTTATCCTAGCGAATCCTTAATTTTTAATGCGTTCTCTTTATGTCCGATTGAGAAAATTAAAGTAGTAATCATAGGACAAGATCCATATCATAATGAAGGTGAAGCTATGGGACTAGCCTTTAGTGTAAATAAAGGCATAAAGATACCTCCATCACTTAAGAATATCTATAAAGAATTAAATAGTGATTTAGGCGTTGAAATTCCAAAAACTGGGGATTTAACACCTCTTACAAAAGAAGGAGTATTCTTAATTAATACTATTTTAACTGTGAGAGAAAACGAACCATTATCACATAAAAATAAGGGTTGGGAAACTTTCACAGATACTATCATCAAATATATAAGTGAAAAAAATAAAAATATAGTATTTGTATTATGGGGTGCGAATGCTATAATGAAAGAATCATTAATTGATAAGTCTAAACACTTGGTGATTAAGAGTGTTCATCCATCACCACTCAGTGCTTCACGTGGATTCTTTGGTTCACGTCCATTTAGTAAGATTAATGATTATCTAAGACAAAACAATATTAAAGAAATTAATTTTGGAGCATTAAATGAAAGTTAAGAAACTAGTCCTTACCGCAGTAATGACTGCACTATCAGTAGTTTTAAATGAATTACTTGTTATAAGTATCCCACCAACTGCATCACCACTTATGAGATTATCGCTCGGTGTAATCCCTATTTTTGTAATTGCTTATTATTGTGGAATATTCTATGCGATTGTCGCAGGTACTTTAACCGATGTGCTTGGTTTCTTTATTTTTGGAATGGCTAAGGGTTATGCATTTAACTTAGGTTATACATTTAATGCATTCTTAAGTGGTGCAATAATTGGTTTCTTTATTCTAATTAGAAAGTTCATGTCTACAAGACGTGGTCTTCTTACTCTAATTATTACTGATATTGCATTAACTGTTATTTCATCTGGTCTTTATTTCTATATGGCAATGACACAAGACATAATAAAAAATACTGATAGCAAGTTAGCGATAGCTATAACCGTTACCAGTATTTCTATAATTGTTAATGTAATTGTAATTATTTACGCAATAGTCGCAAGAGAGAATAAAGATTCTAACGCAATTATTATGGCATTTATAGTTTACCAATATGTAGTATCATTATGTTTAACTCCACTTTGGCTTACTATAATGTATCATACTAACTATTTCGTATATTGGACAGTAAGAATGGTTACTGTACCGCTTCAAATAATGATTTATGCATTAATATCTAAAGTGGTTGTGTATGCCACTGATAAATTTACTTTACTTAGAAAGAAAGAAGAAGTTGAAACTAAGAATTAGAATTCAATAATCTTAACTTCGCCAGATCCTAGATAACAATATAAATCACCATTCATATTGAAATCAGTGAAATCTCTAGGCATCTCATAAGTAGCATATCTTACCCTTCCCACAGTGGAAGGGTTTTTTGATAATTGTCTTAACACTTCAAGCGATACATTAACATATGTGCCATTATACATATCACCATTAGCGATAACAACTAAACACTTATGAGTTTTCTTATTGAAGTAGCCAAGACCTACAAGTGTATCTCTATCTTCATAGAAATGTAGAGGTACGTATAAACTATTGTCAGTTAAAACATCAAGCCACTCTTCTCTAACTTTTACTACATCTTTAAGATGGTTAACTATTTCCATTCTTCTTGGATGAGTATAGTGGAATGAGTATTTATCAAATAAAGCAAGTTTTCCATAGTATGGATCATCTTTATATAAAGCATCTAAATCTGATTGATCAGCGTCTACACCAGTATTCATTGGTTCTCTTTCATAAACTTCTTCACCACTATTGATGAAAGGAATAGTGTTTGGAATAAAGAAGTTAGTAACGATAAGCATACGTGTTAACTTTTCTCCACCTTCTCTAAATGTAGTACGTCTAGTATCATGTGTTTCAGAAGTAGCTAAAGCAGGAATGGCGAGTTCAGGTGCGTGGTTAATGAATTTCTTGAATTCACCTTCTTTAACTCTAGGGAGAGCCCAGAAACCATTACCGATCATAGCGTTATATCCGTTTTCTTTAGCGCTCTTATCATTTTCCATATTTAATTCTTCAGCGATGAATGTGAAATCAGGATCAACTTCCTTAGCTTTACCAATAATCATTTCAAGTAATTCTTTTGGAAGAGCATGACCCATATCAATTCTTGCGCCATCAATACCGAAGTTATTGATATAGTATGGAATGATAGAACTTAAGAGTTCCCATAATTCCATATTCTTAACTTTACCAGGATACATATTAGATTTAATAGTATCGCAGAGAATATATGGATTATGTTTAATCTTTAAATATTTCTTTGTATCAACTGGATCATCTAAATACATTCTGAAGTATGTAACATCACTCCATGGTGGTTGAATATCATTGATTTGATCAGAGAATGCAGGAGCGATCTTTAAATCAAATGCCTTTTCAATATTATCTAAGAATTCGATAGGATCTTTACCCTTAATTGTCTTAAATAATTCAGGGTCAGTTTCTTTTGGATTCTTTTCAAACATCTTAATATGTCTTAATACATCTTCACTTTCATATACGGTCTTCATCCATTTAGGAGCAGGATAAGTAGTATCAGGAATAGATTCAACAAATGGAACTCTATAGTCTTTAGCTTCACTCGCTTTAATCCAATAGAACCAATCAGGATGTTCCATAACAAGTTCTGAGTTTACACTATTAGTTCTTGGGATGATATCAATAGTTACTCTAATACCAAGCATATGACAAGCTTCAACTAAAGCACCAAATTCTTCATCAACAGTCATCTTATCTTTAGTGATAGGATCTTTTAGCATTGGGTCAAGTCTTGTGAATGATTCAACACTATATGGACTTCCAAGTTCGCCTTTCTTATCTTTTAGTGAATATTTAGAAATAGGAAGAAGATATAAAACTGTGACACCCATTCTCTTTAAGAGTGGAAGAAGTGCGATAGTCTTAACGAATGTTCCTGTTTCTTTAAGTCCATTAATATTAGATATATCCAGTGAATAGCTTCTATCACTATCCCAAGAAGAAGATGTCCTAATCATGGATGAATATAAAGTAGCCTTCTTAATCCAATCACCATTAGTTGATTTAAGATTTAATGCACTAGATAATGATTTAGAGTAATCAACTTTATTCTTTTTATTCTTAAGTACATATTCTTCAATTACAGCACTATAGAATTCATAAGGATTAACCATAACTTCTCCATTTGGAAGAACTTTGTGGTCAATAGAATAGTCCTCTAAGAACCATAAATCAGGCACTGTATAGTTGATAGAATCTTTCCTTTCTTCTTTTAAAATTTTTAATAATTTCTCAAGATTTTTCATTAAATAAAACCCTCCGATTTAATTACAACATAATTGTATAACAATTTATTCTTATACACAATTAGGAAAATAATGAATATTTTTAGAAATATTAATTAATTTATTTAATTAAATGTATCAAATCCGTAACAGCACATAAATTATCGCACAATTCTCAAGTATTTTTGATTCGTGAAAAGAATGTGAATAAAAGCTAGAGTTGTACTCTCTTAAAGAGAGAGTAGACTCTCTTAACTATAAATAGTTATGGTGGTAGAATTGTAAAGAATATTTTTAATAAAATATTCGGGAAGGAGAAAAAAATATAATGAAAGGCAAAGGCTTTTGGATTGTATTTGTCTCAATACTTACAATTGCGGTAGGTGTATTTGCGTTTATCGCCATTAAGAACAGCGCAAACAAAGTTCAAGTGTTTGCGGATACTGAGGCAAAATATCAAACTAGATTTTTAAAACCAGAAGAATCTGATACTCCAGAAAACTCTACTGCAGAAGACGCAGTAGCTTTTGCGCTTTATACATTAACTCACACCGAAAGCTTTGATATTATTACTGATGGTGAATCTAAAGCCTCTGTCGCAACTCAACTTGTTAAAGGTAGAAAAACAATTATTGGTGATGAGGCTATCACATATTCAATGTCTTCTGGCCTTGTAAAGATGGGTCTTCAAAAATACTTTGTTAAGAACTCTGGTAAAGTATTCTATCGTGATTATGACACAATTAAAGGCGGCTCAGTAACTTGGACTAATAATCCTCCTAAATGTGTTTCTGAAAAGACATATAGAAAGACTTACGGTCAAGATCCATTCACAGGAAACAACTATATCATCTGTCCTGAAACTATTAACACTGGTGAAATGGTTAATAAAGGTAATGGACTTTGGGGAATCAAACTCAATATGAAGACTGAGTCTGATTACGCTCCTTTCTGGTATCAAAGAGAAGTCGCAGCTAATGCTTCATCATCTATGATTCCTGAATTCCAACTTATTGAACTTGAATTCGTAGTTGATTCATCTTGGAGAATTCAATATTTAAATATTCATGAAAAGTATCTAGTTAAATCAATGGGTGTAAAAGCCGTATCTGATACTGTAGTCACTGATACATACTATTATGACAATGTTGAATTCGATAAAGATGATTATGCATATTTCAAACAATATAAAAACATGGTTCCATCTGATGCAGAAGAAGAAAAAGTCACAGATGACGTTTTAACTATGCTCACATCATCACTTATTAAAGATGATGGAACTAACACTAATATTAAAGTTGATTTAAATATTGGTGGTGAAGAATTAAAAGGTCTTGTTGAATTAAACTTAACTGACCTTAAGAATATTAAAGCTAAAGGTGAACTCAATGAAATCTACTTTGAATACATTGATAACACCATTTATATCTCTTTAGGAAATAACCTCAAGATTAAATCAGAAACTGAAAACCTCACTAAGTTAATCTCAATGTTTGATACTGGTGATGGTGCGTTATCACTTGACGTTGATTCAATTATTAAGGCAATTAATAGTGGTGAAGTAACTCAAGAAGAAAACATCTATAAAGTAAACACATCACTTACTGTAGGCAATATTAAGATTAATATTTCTTTCAGTACTGAATTTAATGAAGAAAACCATACTTATAAATTAATTAGCCTAAATGCTAATCTAGTATTAAATGATATGCCTATATCAGTAGAGGCATTCAATACTACTGAATCATTAAATGTTAGAGACTTATCAACTTATTCAGATTTATCTAATTTAGATTATGTATTTGAATATCTATCAAAACTAATCCTTTATAAAGCTGCATCTATTGATTTAAATGTAGACTATAAAGGTATTTTAGCTAATGTGAAAGTTGATGCATCTATAGCTGATTCACTAGTATTAAACGTTAAAGCTAAAGTAATGTATGAAGGCAAGGAAGTAGAAGCATCTATTAAGTTTAAGAATGATATTATCTATATCGACTTCTATAACATTCACTTAAAAGCTTCTTTAATGAATATTATTGATTTGGTTAAGAAATACGCAGGAGTTGATTTAAGCGCACTTGTTGCAGTTAGTCCATCTATTGAAAAATCATCTATCGATATTAAGACAATCATTATTACAGTATTATCTTTAGATTTCGATAAGATTATTAAAGATTTCGCATTAAATGAAGAAGAATTAAATACTACAGTTGACCTATCTTCAATTCTTGAAACATTAAAAGAAATCAATTTAGTACTTAAGAATAAAGATGGTATCTCAGTTGAGATTAATTACGATGAAATTAAAGCTAATGCCTTAATTAAACCACTTGAGTCATACGAACTTAATATTGAAACAAGCGAATATTCAAATATTAAAGAAATCCAATATTTAGTAGATGATATTATCTCACTTGTAGATAAGAAGGCATTATCATTAAAAGTATCAGCTTTATATAGTGACCTTAAGATTAATGTTAACTTACTCGCTGATTTTAATGAAGCAATCAAACTTGATGCAGAAATCATTCTCACATATGAAAATAAACAAGTTAAACTCTATGTTAAATATATTGATGATTCTATTTACTTAAGCGTTGGAAACATTAATATCATGGCATCAAAAGATTATCTATTTACTCTTTTAAGTAAGTTTGGAGTTGATTTAAGTCTTGACCTTGATACTAATATTTCAGTTGAAAAGATTTTAGGAATCATCCTATCACTTGATTATGAAAAACTAATTAAGACACTTAAGTTTGAATCAGAAAAGATTTCTATTAACTTAGACTTATCTGATTATATTGATATCTTAAGTGATCTTGAAATAATTATAAACAACACAAAAGATAAGGGATTCAGTGTAGAAACTAATTTCTATCATGTATCCGCAAGTCTAACTGCCCTTGATTCAGTAAGAATCGGTCTTGATAAAGAATACCAAGATTTATCTCAAGCTGACTTCTTAATTGATGATGTATTAGATTTAATCGAAAAGAAGAGAATGGCTTTAGATTTATCATTAAACGTTAAAGGATTAAACATTAACGTTACTGGTGAAGTATCATTTGATAGCGATATTATCGCAAATGTTAAAGCTATCGTTGAATCAAATGGTTTAAGTAAAACTATCAATGTATTCTTCCAAGATAATAAATTATATTTAGATATCGAAGGAATTAAATTATCTATCAGTATCTCTGACCTTATGACTTTACTATCTAAGGGTGGAGTAGAATTTGATTTAAATTCATCTAATATCTCTATTGAAAACATTATTGGAATAATCTTCAGTATTGATTTAGATAAACTTATTAAAGAATTTACTATCGCAGATAAAGAAATTAAGTTATCGCTCAATGTTTCTGACTTTATTAGTGAACTTAATGAACTCGATATTATGATTAAAGATGAAACTGATGGATTAAGCTTATCACTTTCACTCTTTGATGTATTACTCAAAGTTAAACCAGTAGATGAAGTATCTAAGAAGACATTAAATGACTTTAATAATATTTCATTCGCAAGCTTTATTTTAGATGATGCACTCTTAATCGTTAAGAATAAGAAGGCAGAAGCTACCATATCTATTAAAGTTCTTAACTTAGACGTTAACGCACATCTTTACGTAGACTTTAATGAATCACTTAAACTCAAAGCTTTAATTGATTTAACAAATGGTACTAACTCTAAGTCACTTGAAGTATTGTTTATTGATAACGCTATCTATTTAACTATTGATAATATTAGCGTTAAGATTACTCTTGATGAATTAATT
>JAEEGK010001742.1_pt1 | contig 54420 bp, 49 predicted proteins | sample 8958771 | NCBI WGS metagenome assembly JAEEGK01 (sample SAMN16246547, study PRJNA631951) | gut metagenome | biome: gut microbiome; feature: rumen; material: SC-attached | host: Bos | place: Iran: Karaj | collected 2018-10 | reverse complement strand
TGTACCCCCTCAGGGGCTCGAACCCTGGACCCCAACATTAAGAGTGTCGTGCTCTACCAACTGAGCTAAGGAGGTGTCCCTTTGTTTTGGGACTGCAAATGTAGAAACTTTTTTTCTACTTGCAAAAAATATTTAACTCAATTTATCTCCATTCATGGAGATCAGGAATTCTTCGTTGTCGCGTGTCTTCTCAAGGCGGCTCTTCATGAATTCCATGGCCTCGAGAGAGGTCATGTCGGCCAGATGGTTGCGCAGGATCCAGACGCGGTTGACGTACTCGGGATCATAGAGAAGGTCGTCGCGGCGGGTGGAACTGAGCGTCACATCGACGGCCGGGAAGATGCGGCGGTTGGACAGTTTGCGGTCGAGTTGGAGCTCGAGGTTGCCGGTACCCTTGAATTCCTCGAAGATCACATCGTCCATCTTGCTGCCGGTCTCCGTAAGGGCCGTGGCCAGGATGGTGAGGGAGCCGCCGCCTTCGATGTTGCGGGCCGCGCCGAAGAAGCGCTTGGGCTTGTGAAGGGCGTTGGCGTCGACACCGCCGGAGAGCACCTTGCCGGATGCGGGCTGCACCGTGTTGAAGGCGCGGGCCAGACGGGTGATCGAGTCGAGCAGAATGACCACGTCGTGGCCGCATTCTACCAGGCGTTTGGCTTTTTCGAGGACCATGCCGGCCACTTTCACGTGGTGGTCGGCAGGTTCGTCAAAGGTGGAGGCGATGACTTCGGCCTTGACGCTGCGCTGCATGTCGGTGACCTCTTCCGGTCGTTCGTCGATAAGCAGGACGATCATATAGACTTCCGGATGGTTGTCGGCGATGGCGTTGGCGATATCTTTTAGCAGGACGGTCTTACCGGTCTTGGGCTGGGCCACGATCAGGCCGCGCTGGCCTTTTCCGATCGGGGTGAACAGGTCGACCACACGGACGGAGATGTTGCTGTTATGGCCGTGTCCGGTGAGGTTGAATTTCTCGTTCGGGAAGAGCGGGGTAAGGAAGTCGAACGGCACGCGGTCGCGGATGAATTCCGGGGAACGGCCATTGATGCGGTTGATCTTCACCAGCGGGAAATATTTGTCGCCTTCGCGCGGAGGACGGATTTCGCCCAGGATAGTGTCGCCCGTCTTGAGGGCGTACATTTTGATCTGGCTCTGGGAGACGTAGATGTCGTCGGGGGAGTTGAGGTAGTTATAGTCGGAGGAGCGGAGGAAACCGTAGCCGTCGGGCATGATTTCCAGCACGCCCGTAGCTTCGACGATGCCTTCGAATTCAATCCTCGGTTGTTTAGGCTGCTGTTGTTGCTGCTGTTGCTGCTGGCCGTTCTGCTGCTTCTGGGGACGCTGTTGCTGTTGAGGCTGATTCTGGGCGGCCTGCTGTTGTTGCGGTTGCGTCTGTGTCTGTGCCTGCGACTGTTGCTGTGCAGGTTGCTGCGGCTGCTGGGGTTGTTGTTGTTCGCCTTGTCCGGCCGGCTGCTGTCCGGCTGCCGTTTTCTGTTCCTTGACACGGGGGCGCTTGCGCTCTTTCTTGGGCTCCTGAACAGGCTCTTCTTTCTTTTCTTTTTCAGGTTTTTCCGCCGGGGCTTGTGCCTGCGGAGCCTCAGCGGGTTGTGCCTCTGGTGCGGTTTCCACCGTTACGGTATTTTTGCGGGGGCGGCCGCGTTTTTTCTTTTCGACCGGAGCGGCCGGGGCTGCCGTTTCTGCCGGAGCGGGAGTTTCGGCAGTTTGCTGTTTTTCAGCCGTGGCCGGTTTATCGGCTGTATTTTTCTTATCCGCTTTTTTGGAATTCTTACGGGGCTGCCGTTTTTTCGGATCTTCCTTGCTCAAGATAGCCTGCTGGTCGAGGATGGAATAAATAAGAGTTTCCTTGTCCAGGGATTCAGGCTTGTGAACTTTCAGTTCTTTTGCAATAGCTACAAGATCGTCTTGATTCTTGTTGCTCAGTTCGATGATATCTAACATTTATTCGGATTGGAAACCGGGACGCGTGAAGCCTGCGTGGCCGGTTTGGTATTTTGAACGGACAAATATAGGAATATTTTTTTATCTATCCCAATAACTGGCCGATTTCTTGAACTGCAGGATGTCTGCCAGTGCAGAAGCCTTGGCCGCGATGCGGAAACTCCAGCTTTCCCATTGGCCCGTCGGAACCCAGGATACGGAAATGGCGAAACAGTGCAGGTCGTATGTCGCGCTGATCTGGGTTGTGGTCAGTTTCATTTTGGTCAGGTCGAAACCGGAGTTGAAATTAAAGTTCATTGCTTTGGTCAGGCGGAGCTGTCCGGACATGCTGAGTGTCTGGATATGGCTATGCTTGGTCTGCAACTGTTCATTCACGTACTGGTAGGTGCGGGAGTAGGAATAGTTGTAGTTGAAACTCAGCGACCAGGGAATCTCGGGATTGAGATAGTACACCCATCCGCCGGGAATGTATTCTCCGGTGACCGGATGGTAGTAGATGCGGGCATAGTCGGAGTTCGAATTGCTGTCGCGCTGATATCCGTCGTTATGCCCGTCGTTTCCTTTCTTTTTCCCTTCTCCGTTGATGGAATAGGAGAGTGAGGCACTGGCATTGGTCAGTCTGGCCGGGCGTCCGGTTTTCATCACGTTGAAGGTATTGATGCGCTGGCCCCGCTCATTGATTGCATACGGGTCGAGCGAGCAGTTCGCGTTCAGGCCGAGTTTCCCGAAGATTGTGGTGCTGGCCGTCACGTTGATGTTCGACAGTCGCATCGAATCGGCCAGGAAGTTGTATGAACCGCTGAGGTTCAGCTGGTCGAGCAGTTTGATCTTTTCGTATTTCGACTTCGGGTCCTTGGGTTCTTCCGCCATCGGATCCTGTGATTTGAGGATTTTCGCCTCCAGGTTGTTGGCAATGGAGAAAGACAGGGCAGCCTGCCGTCCGGTACCCGGAGGTGAGTACAGCTGGCCGGCGTACCTGTTATAATCGACGGTCCGCTCCACGCCGTCCTTGTCGGTATACACGTAGGACGTATAGCCATTGCTCTTCGTTGCCAGGTTCGGGCTCAGGGAAAAGCTCATCGAAGGCGTGATCATGTGCCGGATAGCCTGCAGTTTGCTCCGTTTCCCGAAATTGAACATACCGTAGATGCGCGTGTTCATCGAGATGCCGCCCGAATAGGTCTGCGTGACACCGAAACGGCTGAACTGGTCGGTCCACATCGTTTCCACCTTGTTGGTTTCCGGGTTGTACTCGCGATACTGTTCCCGGAAGAACCAGTTCATTCCGTAGCGTACGCTCGGAGTAAATTGGAAATACTTCAGCAGCGTGAAGTTCGGCAGGCCGATGGTGAAACTGTGGTTGACACCGTTCTGCATCCGGTTGACCATCTCCCGGTTGAAACCGAATTCACTTGCCTTGAAAGCGATCTTGTTCTGCATCGTGGCGTTGTAGCTGAGCGAGATCTGCTCGTAGATGCGCTCCTTTCCGACGCGGTGCTTGCGTTTGAACGGGTAAAAGCGGTTGACGTTGAGGGTGACGTTCGGCAGGGTGAACGAGTATGAACTGTCGCGGGAGTTCTGGGAGTGCAGCAGGTTGAGCGAGAGGGATACGCCGCTCCAGGCCTTGGAATAGGAAATGGACGAGGAGGCCTGGTTCTGGAGTGCGTCGCTTACGCTGGCCGAATTGTACCGGTTGTTCGACGGGCTTGAGAAATTGACGGATGCACGGAATGTCGTACCGGGACGGGCTTTTGCATCCTGCGAATGGTTCCAGGTGATGCCGAAATTCTTTGACTGGGAATAGGACGGCGTATCCTTTTCTCCCGTGATGTCATTCGAATAATTGATGGCCAGGGAACCGTCGAAAGCGTACCTTTTTTTATAACGGGACGTTACCCTCGCAGCCCAGGAGCCATAGGTATAGATGTCGCCGGTAAGGGCAAGGTCCAGGTAGTCGCCGATGACGAAGGAATAACCGAAATCGCGCAGGTAAAGCCCGCGGGCCTGTTCCTCGCCGTAGGTCGGTATGAGGATGCCGCTGGCGCGGTCGGGCTTTTCGGGGACGAAGCCGAAGGGGATGATGACCGGAAGCGGCACATCTTCGATGACGGCGTAAGCCGGCCCGAACATCGTGCGTTGCTTGGGTTCGGTCATCACCTTGACCGTGGTCATTTTCAGGTAATAATGCGGATGTTCCGCATCGCAGACCGTATACTGGCCCCCGGAGATGTTGATGGACTGGTCCGGCATCATCTTGAGTTTCTGTCCGATCAGTTTTCCGTCGTCCTGCTGGGTGGCCATGTTTTTGATCTTGGCTTTCCGTGTGTTGAAGTTGTAATAGACTTCATCCATCTCATAGTTCTTTCCGCCCGTGGTCATCACCGGCCGGCCGGTGAGGGTGTTGGTGATGGTGTCGAGCGTTCCCTTGGCATAGACCACGTTCAGCTGGGTATTGTAGGCCATATAGTCGGCCTTCAGTTCCATATCCTGGTATTGGGCTGTGACCTCCCCGAAATAGTAGATGATATTCCGTTCCAGATCTTCGATCACGGAGTCGCGGGCGGCGGAAAAGGCCGGACGGTCGATAGCCCCCTTCGGGGGTACGGCCAGCGTGTCCCCTTCCGCAGAGAGTGAGTCGGGCGGAGGGACAGGCAGCAGCAGGGAATCGGGCGGCGGCGCGAGAAGCAGGGAATCAGGCTCTTGCGCCGACAGGGACAGTCCCCCCGCCAGCAGCAGGATCAATATCAGAAGCCCCCGGAATCCGGGTCGGATGGATAATCTTATGTTTTGCAAAACAAAATTCTTATCTTTGCAGAAAGGCAAAATTAATAATTTTTCAGCAACTAATATGCCATCTCGCGTAAAATACCTTCTCCGACGGTCTGGAATCCTGCTGCTGGCGCTCCTGCCGGCGCTTTTTCCTTCTTCACTGGCTCAGGCGCAGGATGGTGGAATCCGCCTCCGTACGGTGGTCATCGACGCCGGTCACGGCGGACACGACCCGGGCGCGATTTCCAAGAGCAGCAAGATGAGCGAGAAGCAGATCAACCTGGATCTCGCATTGAAGCTTGGGGCCCGCATTGAGAAGGAGTTTCCGGATGTGAAAGTAATCTATACAAGGAAGACCGACCGCTTCATCGAACTTGCCGAGCGTGGCAACATCGCCAACCGGAACCATGCCGACCTGTTCATTTCCATCCACGTGAATTCGGCTAAAAGTACTGCCGCTTCGGGTACGGAAACGTTCGTGATGGGTACCGACAAGAGCCAGTCGAATATGGAGGTGTGCAAGCGGGAGAATTCTGTGATCCTTCTGGAAGACGATTATTCCACTACTTACGAAGGATTCGATCCGAACAATCCGGAATCCTATATCATTTTCAACCTGATGCAGAACGCGCATTTCGAACAGAGCATCGCTTTCGCCTCGCTGATACAGCAGCAGTTTGTCAAAAACGGGCCGATACGGAAGAGCAGGGGTATCCGTCAGGCACCGCTGATGGTGCTTTGGCGCACTACAATGCCATCGGTTCTTGTCGAGGTGGGTTTCCTTTCCAATGCCAACGACCGTACGACGCTCAATAATGCCGCCAACCGCCAGAAGATCGCCGATGATATTTTCAGGGCTTTCTCCACGTTCAAACAGCAGTACGACTCCGATGCCGTCATTGAAATCGACGAGTCGATGCTCTCCCCGACGGAGCCTGTCGACGAGCAGGCCGCCGTTGCCGGACCGCACTACGAAATCCAGATTCTGGCCACCTCGAAAAAGTTGAAAAACGGATCGGCCGAGTTGAAAGGGGTGACACAATTCCAATGCAGACTTATCAACGGAATGTACAAATATTCTGTTGGTAATTTCCCGACGCGCGAAGCTGCATTGGCCCGGCTTCCCGAGATTCGGAAGAAATTTTCCGGAGCTTTCGTCATCGCGGTAGAGTAACGCTGCCGGTCTTTCAACCGTACCGTTTTTCTAACTCTATTATTTTCAATAATGTAGCCACTTCGTGCGCTTGTAATTTATTGATTTTCAGGTAAAAACAAAAACCTGAAAATTTTTTTTCTTGATAATTAGGCACTTGCGTTTTTTTTGAAAAAAACAATCAAAAAAAGTTTTTTTTATCACCTTTTTTTCCCCAATTTTGTTGTCGAAACTTAGACCCGAGTATGATTCCCGAAAGACAGACAGAAGTTTGGACCCGTTGCCTTGAAATCCTCAGGGATAACCTGAACGAAGAGACTTTCAAGACCTGGTTCGGACCGATCAAGCCGATCTCCCTGGAGGACCAGCGGCTTACGATCGAGGTCCCGTCTGACTTCTGGCGGGAGTATATCGAAGAGCATTTCATCGGCCTGCTGAGCAAGGTGCTCCGCCGTGAGATCGGACCTTCCGCCTCCTTGGTTTACAAGGTCCGCATCCTCGACGACATTTTCATCGAGCAGCGTCCCAAGGGCGGCCGGATCCGCAATGCGGAACTGCCGATTCCCGAGGCGGGCGCGCATTATACGGGCAGCGCCTATGCCATTCCGGGTCTCCGCCGGCTGAACATCGAGCCCTGTCTCAATCCGATCTATAATTTCGAGAATTTTATCGAAGGCAGTTGCAACCGGCTGGCCCGTTCCGCCGGTGAGAGCATCGCTGCCAACCCCGGACGGAGCACTTTCAATCCGCTGTTCATCTATGGCGGTCCCGGACTGGGCAAGACCCATCTGGCGCAGGCCATCGGCATTGCGGTCAAGGAGCGTTTTCCTGAGAAGGTGGTGCTTTATGTGGGCGCCAATACTTTCCAGAACCAGTATATGAACGCCGCCTGTTCGGCCAAGAGCGCGAACAACGGCAACAAGGTGGCCGATTTCCTCCGCTTCTATCAGCTCATCGACGTCCTGATTATCGATGACGTGCAGGAATTCGCTGAAAAGAAAGGCACGCAGGGTGCATTCTTCCACATCTTCAACTATCTGCACCAGAGCGGAAAGCAGTTGATCCTCACCTCCGACAAGCCGCCCGTGGACCTGCAGGGCCTTGACCAGCGTCTTCTCTCCCGTTTCAAGTGGGGACTTTCCGCGGAACTGCTTCCGCCGGCCTATGAGACGCGTCTTGCGATCCTTCAGGCGAAATGTGCCCGCGAGGGTGTGGAAATTGCCGAGGACGTGCTTGCGTTCGTGGCGCGGAGCGTCAAGACGAATATCCGTGAGTTGGAGGGCATCCTTTTCTCCCTGATCGCCAACGCCACTTTCAATCATCAGGAAATCACGCTGGATCTCGCCCAGCGGCTCGTCGACAAGATCGTCACCGATCCCAAGAGCGAGATTACGGTCCCGCGGATCCAGGAAGCGGTCTGCAACTATTTCGGCATTACCGACGAAATTTTCCTTTCCAAGACGCGCAAGCGCGAAATCGTGCAGGCGCGCCAGATTGCGATGTATCTGAGCCGCAATCTGACAAAGACCTCCCTTTCGTCCATTGGCGCCCAGTTGGGCGGCAAGGACCATGCGACGGTACTTCACGCCTGCAACACGGTCAATGACCTGATGGATACCGACCGCAGTTTCCGCGGTTTCGTCCATGACATCGAGCGGGCGCTCAACGCATAAATATGAATACAGACAGAGTTTTGAACTTCTTCCGCGAGATTACCCGTATCCCGCGGGAGTCCGGGCATGAGGAACAAATCATCGCCTATCTGCAGAAATTCGCCGCGGACCGCGGCCTGGAATGCAAGACCGACAGGGTCGGCAACGTGATGATCGCCAAGCCGGCCTCGAAAGGGTATGAAAACCGTCCGACCGTCGTGCTTCAGGGACATACCGATATGGTGTGCGAGAAAAAAAGCACTTCGGGTTTCGATTTCTCCCGGGATGCGATCCAATATGTGATTGAGGATGGATGGATGATCGCCCACGACACGACGCTCGGCGCCGATAACGGCATCGGTGTGGCGGCGGCGATGGCTGTGCTCGATGACGACACGATCGAGCATCCGCGTGTCGAATGCCTTTTCACCGTTTCCGAAGAGACGGGGCTGGACGGCGCCCGTGCCGTGAAGAAGGGATTCGTCACCGGAAAGACGCTCATCAATCTCGACGATGAAGACGAGGGCTATTTCTGTGTCGGCTGCGCCGGCGGCATGGATACGGTCGGTACATTCACATATCGGGACAGGAAACTGCTGCCTGGCTTCGTGGTGACGAAGTTTACCATCGGTGGCGGCCAGGGCGGCCACAGCGGAGACGATATCGACAAGGGACGTATCAACGCCGTCCAGCAGATTGCCCGTTTCCTCAACGAAATCTGGCCTTATCGCATCGACCTTTGCCATATCGGCGCCGGAAACAAGCGGAACGCCATTGCACGTGGCGGTGAGGTTGTGGTAGCCATTCCCGCCCGCCGTGAAGAAAAGGTCGTTGCCGTGTTCAATGACTTTGCCGCCCGTCTGAAAGCGGAATATGCCGTGACCGATCCCGGCCTGTATTTCCAGGCTGAACCCGTCGAATGGGAGAATGGGGCGATCGACCGCGGTACGGCCGTCCGTCTGATCCGTGCCCTGATTTCCATCCCGCACGGTGTCGAGGCCATGAGTGCGGATATTCCGGGCCTGATCGAGACTTCAACGAACCTGGCATCCGTAAAGATGGAGAAAGGACATAAGATCCTGGTGGGAACGATGCAGCGCAGTTCGGTCAACAGCCAGCGCATCTTCCTGTCGGAACGTGTTGCTGCGGTACTTGAACTGGCTGGTGCAAAGGTCAAGCATTCAGATGGATATCCTGGCTGGAAGCCGAATATGAATTCCCACATCAAAGATGTCTGCGTGGAGTCTTACAAGCGTCTGTTCGGCCGTGAGCCGATTGTCCGCGCCATCCATGCCGGTCTGGAGTGCGGCCTGTTTACGGAAAAATTTCCGGATATGGATATGATCGCCTTCGGGCCTACGCTTCGTGGCGTCCACGCGCCCGGCGAGCGTCTCGACCTGGCATCGCTCGACCGTTTCTGGGCTGTCCTGCTCGACGTTCTCAAAAACATCTAGCCATGCCCCGGGTAATTGCTCCTTCGATGCTTTCCGCCGATTTCGGCAATTTGCATCGCGACTGCCGTCTCGTGAACCGGAGTGCGGCGGGTTGGTTCCATCTCGATGTGATGGACGGTGTTTTCGTTCCGAACATTTCGTTCGGTTTCCCGGTGTGCAAGGCTATTGTCGAAGTGGCGGAAAAGCCGCTCGATGCGCACCTGATGATTATCGAGCCGTGGCGTTATATCGAGCGCTTCGCTGCGCTCGGTGTAAAGTATCTTAGCGTTCATTATGAGGCGTGTAACGACCGTCACTTGAAGGAGTGCATCAAGATGATTCACGATTTCGGGATGGGAGCCGGCGTGGCTGTGAATCCGGAGACTCCGGCCGAGGTTCTGATTCCTTATCTGCGCGATATCGACTATGTGGTGGTGATGGGCGTACATCCGGGCTACAGCGGCCAGAAATACATTCCCGAGACTACTGAGAAAGTGGGTGTGCTCGCCGAAATGATCGCCGGCGCCGAAGCCGACTGCTTCATCCAGGTGGACGGCGGCGTGAATGTGTCGAATATCGCGGAGCTTGAGCGGCTGGGTGCCGGCGTCTTCGTGGCCGGTTCCGCCGCTTTCTCCGCAGACGATCCGAAAGCTGCCATCAAGGCTCTGATGGAAGCGAAATAGTGTTCTGTCTATCCTTTACTGCCTAATCAAGGCAGGGATTCTCCTCATGGTTCGCGGCAGGGGCGTCCTTCGCTCCAGCCCCTATACGGCTAACTCCTCCCTTTTAGCCTCGCCAAAGCGAGTCTAACGGTCGTCAAACACACGCCGTTACTTTGGCGGGGCTTCCGCTTGTCCGCCTGTTTCCTGCCGTTCACAAATCGTCGTATCCCTGCCTTGATTACTTTCTTTTTGGGTACTGTCTGGGTTTGTTGAGGTTCACGAACACAGTTTCCCTGTAATCACATCCGTACTTTTCATTGGAGCAGATCAGCACAGAATAGGGATTACCGTTGACGGCTTTTCCTCTTTTAGCCACGATGATTCGGCCGCAGTGACACTTCGGGCAGCGCTCTGATTCGGGGATGATGTTTTCGTTTTCTTCTTCATCAATATCTACAAACTCCTTGACGAAAGGCGAAGGATTGTTTTGGTCGTAAAGTACCCACGTATGTTTTTTTGCCCGGGTTATTCCAACATAGAAGACACGACGTTCTTCGCTGAATACATAGGCATCCGGTTCAGTCAGAACATATCTGAGTACAGGACTGTCCGAGATATCAGCCGGAAAGCCCATCGTTCCACCATTGCAGTTGATCAAGATGACATAGTCGCTCTCCAAACCTTTGGATTGGTGGACAGTCATGTAACGCATTTTCCGTTGTCCGTATGATATATAGTCTGCTCCGTCGTGAATGGATATGTCAGTGTTTTTGAAGACGTTGATATCGAATGAGTAACGGCCGAGCAGCAGGATTTCTTTATCTGGAGAAGTCTGGTCCGACAGTCTCTTGATGGTTCTCACTATATCATCCCGGCTTTGTGTAGGAATGAAGTCCAATTTGGTTTCGGATTCATGCCGGAAGGGATGGACTTTCTTAACGGCCTGTTCCGGATTGGCGAGGATGAATTTTGATGACTGCTCTATCGCCGGTTCCCCGAAACGATAGGTTGTTTCCATCAGACATTTCTTCGTATAGCCGAAGTAGTCCTCAAAGTGCTTGAAAAGAGCCATATCACTACCGGCGAAGCGATAAATGGACTGCCAGTCGTCACCGACGCAAAAGAGTTTTGTAAGCGGTTTCTCACGACGAAGTGACTGAAGGAAATGATATCGGTCCAGGGAGATGTCCTGAAACTCATCCACAAGGATGTAATCGTAGTCTGGGCGATATCCGTTGTTGCAGAGTTCAGTAGCACGGATGATAGCATCGGTGAAATCGATGAGATTATTATCCTTTTCCATTTTTCGGTAAGCTTCGATAAACGGAGTGACGAGTTCATTTACTGTGAACCAGTCTATAGTCATGAATGCTTGCCGACGGATTGATTCAATACTTTTATCGCGAGATTTTAATAAGAAATTGAAGGATGTCAGCATATTCAGGATACTCTCTTCCTGTCTGACCAATTCCCGGGAAAGATTTTGGTTTATAGATTCATTGAAGACGACTCCTAAGTCCTTTAATTGTTGGGTCAGGACATGAAATACATCACCTCGGTGGAATCCTGCACTAGTGGTTTCAATCAAGGTGGTCCCATTCTGCTGATGTAATTGGCGTTTCCAGATGATACCGGATTTGTATTTATGTTCATCTTCCGAAGTGAAGAATGCTGGACAATGGCCGTTTTCATTGACAGCGAAATGCTCAAGATAAACACGTCTGGATTTGCCGGATGGATTGTCAATGTAAATTGAGAAATCCGGGCAATACTGTCGATGCTCGGAATCCACTGTGGGTATCTCGTATTTCTCTTCATATCGGAATTTGATGCCTCGGGAACCCAAGAAATCGCAAATCTGGCTTTCTTCATCAGATTTGCAGAAAACGGGATGACCATCAATATCCTTGAAGTATGCTGGAATGCCATGCTTTTTGCGGTCCTGCATATATTTTTGCATCGAAGTATACTCGAACTGATCCTTCATTTTGTAGCGGGCTCGAATAATGTAATCCGCAACCGCCTGGCGGAACGAATCGTTTTCTTGGAAGAGTTTGTGATATACTTGAACAGAGAAGTCTTTGCCGGTTATGCTTGGCTTCTCCCCAGTTGCTTCGCCGATGATATCCAAAGCAAGTTTGTGAAAGGTGTTGCATTTGAGTTTCTTCTCTCCCAAGCGTTCAGACAGGGACTCTGCTGCCTTTCGGGTGAAGGTTATCAGCAGGATCTTCTCTGGGGAGACTTTTTGAACATCAATCAGGTAGCGTACCTTCCCGACGGTTGTCATTGTCTTGCCACTTCCGGCACTACTGATGACCAGTACATTATCTTCCAGAGACAAAACCGATTCCCGTTGTTGCCCATCAAGTGGATATGAGAGCACAGTATCGAAATACCGGGAGCAAACAATCAGTTGGTTTTCAATAAAATGATCATTGTTGGCCTTTTTGTGGCCCTGGCTGTCGGACATCGCATTATAGAAGCGGAGGATGCTTTCCTTATGCGGAGATTCTTCCAATTCCTTACAAGAAATAATGGAGGATACTTCTTTGAACAGGTCGGCATATTTCTCGTACAGGGCGATGCGCTCGGATTCAGTGATGAAATGGCTATAACTGTAAAAAGAGATGAGTTCGTCAAGCGCTGCCTCAACAAGTGGCTGAATTTGGATGAGGGTCTCTAAACGATGAACTCTTTCCTTTTTCTTTGCACGAATCCGAATCGACACCCATAAACAGATGACAACAAAGAGCAGTATGAGAACAACATACAGCATTTAATCAGAACAGAATTCGTAGTGCTTTCCTGCAAAAATACGAAAATATTCATATGGAAGAATACTGGACATGCCGTTCCGTTACGTAGATGCGACGATTTGCGAGCGGCAGGAAAGAGGCGGACAAGCGGAAGTCCCGTCAAAGTGACGGCGTGTGTTTGACGACCGTTAGGCTCGCCTTGGTGAGCCTAAAAGGGAGGAGTTAGCCGTCAAGGGACTGGAGCGAAGGACGCCCCTGTCGCGATCCATGAGGAGCAGCCACGTCACGGAACGGCTGAAACGCTACAGGATGTATTTAATTTCCTTGAATCCGTAGTGCCGGAGCGTTCCGTCGCGGAGCTCCAGCAACAGCCGGGCCTCCGTGTCAATGCCCAGAATCCGGGCTTCGATGCGGCGGCCCGACCTGTGTTCGGTCGGGATGTCACTGGCGGGCATCTCCTCGAAAGAATGCCAGCAACCGCGTCGGTAGAGTTTCTCCAGATACATCGCGTCGAATCCGTTGCGGGCATAGGGCGAGTCGAGCCGCTCGTAATAGCGGAAGATGCAGGCCAGCAGTTTGGGAAGTTCCTCCCGTACGTCGTATTCCTGCCCGCTCTGCAGGGACAGCGAGGTGGGATTGGGCAGGGAAGGGTCGAATTCCCGCTGATTGACGTTCAGGCCGATGCCGGCCACCGCGGCGGCGATCCGTCCTTCCGAAAGCGTGTTCTCGATCAGGGTCCCGCAGATTTTCCGGTCGCCGGCATAGATGTCGTTGGGCCATTTGATGGTCGCCTCCACACCTTGCTCCAGCAGATAGTCGGTCAGCCCGAGAGCGACGACCTGCGATAGGATGAACTGCTCGGATGCCGGCAGGAAAGAGGGTTTCAGGAGAATGGAAAAAGTGAGGTTTTCGCCGGAGCGGCTCTCCCAGCGGTTTCCTTTCTGGCCCCTTCCGGCGGTCTGGAACATAGCGGCATAGACGCTGCGGTCGGCCAGATCGGCCTTGTCTGCCATCAGGCGGGTATTGGTCGAGTCAACCGTGTCAAACCATCGGATAAAATCTGCCATAATTTCAGTTCTGACGTATGGCTGGAAATTTGTAAGAATATTATATCTTTGTAAGATAATTTATGCAAAGATAATCGATTTTGAATGAATATGAACGATGAAATCCGCGTCATTGCCGACGCGATGCTGGAAAAGAAAGCCCAGGACGTAGTTTCCCTCGATCTGACAAAAATAGGAACGGCCATTGCAGACGCCTTCGTCATCTGCCATGCCGACTCGACGACGCAGGTCGTTGCCATTTCCGACAATGTGGAGGAAATGATGGAGAAACACTGCGACCGTAGTCCGCTCCGTAAGCAAGGACGGGAGAATGCTTTCTGGATTATTCTCGATTATAGCGATATCGTCGTCCATATCTTCAAGACGGACCAGCGTATGTTCTACCGTCTTGAAGACCTGTGGGCCGATGCCGTCAAAACCACTTACTCCGACAATCAATCATAATGGAAGATAACAAACAGCGCAATCCGCGGCAGCAGCGCCGTGGTTTCAACTGGTTCTCGCTGGTCTATCTGTTCCTGCTGCTGGGACTGGCCTATATGTGGTCGTCCACGGGAACATCCGATCCGCTCAAAAAGGAGTGGCTCGACGTGAAAGAGACCCTGCTTGCCAGCGGTGACGTAGAGAAACTGGTGTATGTCCGCAACGAGCATAAGGGTGAGATTTATCTCAAACAGGCATCATTGGACAAGTACAAGAATCTGTACGGCGGCCGGGAACCGAAGGCCGGCCCGCATTTCTATTTCCTGGTATCCGAGAAATTCGACGCCGAGAACCAGTTCGACACGCTGGTCGAGTCCCTTCCGGCGGATCAGCGGTTCAAGGTCGTGGTTGAGGAGCACCGGAACTATTGGGGTCCGATCATCGAATGGATCCTGTTCCCGCTGATGCTGCTGTTCATGTTCTTCCTCTTTATGCGTCCGATGCGCAATATGGGCGGCGGAGCCGGCGGCGGCATCTTCAATGTCGGGAAGTCCCAGGCCAAACTCTATGAAAAAGCGGGAAATGTGAAAGTCACTTTCAAGGACGTGGCCGGTATGGAAGAGGCGAAGGTGGAAGTGAAGGAAATCGTGGATTTCCTCAAGAATCCGAAGAAATATACGAACCTGGGCGGCAAGATTCCCAAGGGAGCGCTGCTGGTCGGCCCTCCGGGTACCGGCAAGACCCTGCTGGCAAAGGCAGTGGCCGGTGAGGCGGACGTACCTTTCTTCTCGATGTCGGGTTCCGATTTCGTGGAAATGTTCGTCGGCGTAGGTGCTTCGCGTGTCCGCGACCTTTTCCGCCAGGCCAAGGAGAAGGCGCCTTGCATCGTCTTTATCGACGAGATCGACGCGGTGGGCCGGGCCCGCAGCAAGAATGCGGGTTTCACGTCGAACGATGAGCGGGAAAACACACTCAACCAATTGCTGACCGAGATGGACGGCTTCGGCTCCAATTCGGGTGTCATCATCCTGGCGGCCACCAACCGGGCCGACATCCTCGACAAGGCCTTGATGCGTGCCGGCCGTTTCGACCGGCAGATCCACGTTGACCTGCCCGAACTCAAGGAACGTCTCGATATCTTCAAGGTGCATCTTCGCGGCATCAAACTGGCCCCTGGATTCCAAATCGATTTTCTGGCCAAACAGACACCGGGTTTCAGCGGTGCCGATATCGCCAACGTTTGCAACGAGGCGGCGCTGATTGCGGCCCGCAAGAATAAGGAAGTCGTGGAAAAACAGGATTTCCTCGATGCCATCGACCGGATCGTGGGCGGGTTGGAACGCAAGAGCAAGATCATCACGCCCGAAGAGAAGAATACGATCGCCCATCACGAGGCGGGCCACGCCACGGTCAGTTGGCTGCTTCCCAATGCCAACCCGTTGCTGAAAGTTACCATCATCCCGCGCGGCCAGAGTCTGGGTGCCGCCTGGTATCTGCCCGAAGAGCGGCAGCTTACGACAACTGAGCAGATGATGGACGAAATGGCGGCGACCATCGGCGGGCGTGTGGCGGAGGAGTTGGTGAACGGCCGAATCTCCACCGGTGCGCTGAGCGACCTGGAAAAACTGACCAAGCAGGCCTATGCTATGGTCACGTATTTCGGTATGAGCGAGCGGGTAGGGAATCTTTCGTATTATGATTCTACCGGCAGCCGCGATATGGCTTTCAGCAAGCCGTACAGCGAAAAGACGGCAGAACTCATCGATGAAGAGGTCAAGCGGCTCATTGACCAGGCGCACGTCACGGCTACGCGGGTGCTGACCGAAAACCGCGAAGGGTTCGAGCGGCTGGCGAAACTGCTGCTGGAACGCGAAGTGGTCTTTTCGGAAGACCTTGAAGAAATCTTCGGTCCGCGCAAAGGCGGTATCGATCCCAATAAGATGCTGCGCGAAGAAGAAGAGGAGGCCTGACGATGGGAACGCTGCTGAAACGTACGGTTTTCGGATTACTGTATTCCGCCATCCTGATAGGATGCATGCTGGTTCCCTGGGGGATCCTGGTGCTGGTCTGTTTCCTTTCCGCAGCGCTTTTCCATGAGTTTTACAGGTTGACGGTGGACCGTCGTTTCCGCAAGGAGATGATTTGCCTTTCGCTGGATTCCCTCGTCGTGCTGATTCTCCTGTTTTTCCATTTCCAAAGCGGTATTCCCGTCCGCTTTGCCGCGCTGGGTTTCCTTCCGGTGATGGCTGCGTTCATCTTCCTGCTATTCGATGCGGCCGGGGATCACGCGTTTCCAACCGCACTCTTTTTTCCGCTGCTTTACGTGACCTTGCCGCTGGCTGCCCTGCTGATGCTGGCCTGGCCGTCGGGCGTTTTCTCCTGGCGTCTGCTGCTTGGGATTTTCGTGATTATCTGGATGAATGATATCGGCGCCTATATCGTGGGAATGTCGTTCGGACAGCGGCCGGACAGCCGTAAGCTGTTCCCGGCCCTTTCGCCGAAGAAATCCTGGATCGGCGTGGCAGGCGGAACCCTCTTTTCATTTATCGCCGCCTGGGCGGTCTTTGCAATCTGGGGTGCGTCCGTCCTTCCCCTGATACACTGGTTCGCGCTCGCGCTGATCGTCTCCGTTTTCGGCGTTTTCGGTGATCTGTTCGAGTCGCTCATCAAGCGTCACGCGAAAGTGAAGGACGCCGGCAACCTGATCCCGGGTCACGGCGGCGTACTCGACCGTTTCGACGACGCCCTGTTCACCCTTCCGCTTTCAACCCTTTACCTGCTTCTTTTCGGTCTGCTATGAAACTGGACAAAGACACCTACGGAACCGTGTTGCTGGTCTATCTGGTCTGTGTGGCCGGAATCGCCGCTCTGTTGCTTTTCGTCCCTTACGGATGGGTTAAATGGCCTTTGTCGCTCGCTTTGCTCTGGATAGCGGGTTGGCAGACGTATTTCCATATGGTTCCCGACCGGGATCCTGTCGGCGATTCACACCGTATCTCTGCCGTGTCCGACGGAAAGGTGGTCCGGATTGATACTGTGTTTGAACCCGGGTATCTCAAACGCGAAGCGCAATTGGTGTCGGTCTATATGGATTTCTGGGACCTGCATGCCAATTTCTGGCCGGTGACGGGAACGGTATCCTATACGGAGTATTTCCCGGGCAAGCATCTGCTGGCTTTCAAGCCCAAGGCTTCCGAAGAGAACGAGCACTGTTGTACTGCCATCCGTACGGAATCAGGGCAGGAAGTCCTGTTCAAACAGCTGGCCGGCGGTTTTGCCCGCCGCATTGTCTGTCACGCGGAGACGGGAAAACCGGTGCGTGCCGGAGAGCAGTGCGGTATCATCAAGTTCGGTTCCCGGATTGATTATTACCTTCCCCTCGAAGCGCGGATCCGCGTGAAGGTAGGCGATGAGGTCAAGGCTGTCCTGTCGCTTGTCGCTGAAATCTAGTCTTCCGCATGGCGGTGTGCCGTCTCCCGGATGGCCGCTTCGTAGCCTGTGACGGCTGAAAACGGGGCGAACTGTGCCGCCCTTTGCTCCAGGGACATCTGCGGGTGCCGTTTCGACACGGGATGGGGCAGGTTGATGATATCTTCGAAAGGGTCTTTCATCATGCTTTGTGTCCTCCGATCTGTTGGTTGCGGTCGCGGCCGGTGGCCCCTTCCTCGAAATTAATACCTTTGAGCACGGCATTTTTCCCGTATTGCTCTTTCAGCCGGAGCAGTGTCTGCTGCAGGCGGTGCTCCTTTTCCAGCGCCTCTTCTTCGGCTTCCCTTTCCCGCTCAAGTGCCTCATAGTCGGTGAACAGGTCGAGTTGGACGGGTTCCGTCTTCCCTCCGGCCTGCGACCTGTCCACGACGTGGTCGGTGGTCAGGGTGATATGGCGGACGAGCAGGTCCGGATTAGCGGTCCGGTCGAATATTTCGAGTGCGGCTTTGATGATAAGGCGGGCGCTGGCAGTCTGCCGGCCGATCCGGGACGTTCCGTGGGCGTGTTTCGGAACCTGTCTGCCGTAGTAGTCGGTGGTCGTCTCTCCTTGATAGCGTCCGGCAGACTGCTGCAGACTGGCTGCATCATAACCTATGGTCAGGGTCACCTGGTCGGTAACCCGGTGCTGGCGCTCCAGTTCGAGTGCGGCGGCATCGGCCATCTCCTTTACGACGACACGGGCTTTGCGCCAGTCGTACGGTTCGGCCAGCACCTGACCGCTGCTGAGCGAATTGCTCCCTGGGTGATAGGCCTTGATGGCAGCCATCGTGCAGGACTCCCAGCCCCAGGCGTGATCGATGAGCAGTTCGGCGTTGATGCCGAAGAGTCCGTAAAGCAGTTCTTCGTCCTGAAGGGAACATCGGGCCAGCTTGCCCATCGTATCGATTCCGTATTGTTCCAGCCGCCGGGCGATGCCGCGTCCCACGCGCCAGAAATCGGTCATCGGGCGATGGTTCCAGAGCTGACGACGGTAGGACATCTCGTCGAGTTCCGCGATCCGGGCCCCGTTTTCATCGGCCGCCATATGCTTGGCGAGGATATCCATCGCCACCTTGCACAGGTAGAGGTTCGTGCCAATGCCCGCCGTCGCAGTGATGCCGGTCCGCCGGTACACGTCGCCGATGATGCGGGAAGCCAGTTCACGGGCGGAGACACCGTAGAGGCGAAGATACTCGGTGGCGTCGATGAAGACTTCGTCGATGGAATAAACGTGGATATCTTCGGGGGAGACATAGTCGAGGTAGATGTCGAAAATCCGGGAACTGACTTCGATGTAATGGGCCATCCGGGGCGTAGCCGTCTCGAATGTCATTTCCCAGTCTGGATGTCGGGCCAGTTCGGCGCTTGAGGAAGATTTGCCGGAAAAACGGTGGCCGGGCGCGGTCTGCAGCCGCTTCCGGTTGATTTCCCGCACCTGCTGCACCACTTCGAAGAGCCGCGGCCTTCCGGCGATGCCACAGGCTTTGAGCGGCGGGGAGACGGCCAGGCAGATGGTTTTTTCCGTACGGCTGGCATCGGCCACGACCAGATTGATGTCGAGCGGGTCGAAATTGCGCGACACACACTCGACTGAAGCGTAGAAAGACTTCAGGTCGATGGCCAGATAACTGCGTTCCATCGGATCAGCGCGTGTACCAGCGTGGCGCCCGGTCGGCATTGGCCACGGAGAGGCCGACGCCGAACATCATATTGACATGGGCCAGCGTACCGGCAAAATCCCAGTCTTCCCTGTACTCATCGGAAGGCTTGTGGTACCAGTCCGCCCGGGGATACTTGTTCGGACGGGAGGGATCCACCAGGTCTTTTCCATATTCGATTACGACTGCAGGGACTCCCTTTTTTACGAAATTGAAGTGGTCGGAGCGGAAAAACCAGCCGTCGGAGTTGTCGTCGTTGAAGACCACATAGCGTCCCTGGGCACCTGCACTGGCCAAAAGATAGTTGTCCAGTTCGCAGGCACCTCCGCCCAGAACCACTACGTCGTGGGTGAGCGGCTCCGGTGCGATGCAGTCGAAATTGATGACGGCCGCCGTTTTCTCCATCGGGAATGCCGGATGTTCGCAGTAATACTCGGAGCCGAACAGACCGCTTTCCTCGAGCGTGGGGATGAAGAACAGCATCGAACGGCGCGGGCGGACGGGCAGTCCGGCGTATTTTTTTGCCAGAAGCAGGACGGCGGCCATCCCCGAGCCGTTGTCCGAAGCACCGTTGTAGATGGGGTCTCCTGTTTCGTCGGGTGTGCCGAAGCCGAAGTGGTCCCAGTGGGCGCTGAATACCACTGCCTGGTCGGCGAGGTCCGTTCCGGGGAGGACGCCGGCCACGTTGCAGGTCTCCTGGATTTCGTAGTCCACGTCCATCGCCAGATTTCCTTTGGCTTTGAGGACGAACGGCTTGAAGCCGGGTTTCTTTGCCGCGGCGACCGTCTGGTCAAAATCAATGCCGCAGGCCTCGAAAAGTTTACGGCAGCCGTTTTCGTGGAACCATCCCTTGACCGCCAGTTCACCGGCGTTGCCGCTTGCTTCGTCGTAGAGGGCCAGGTTGCTGTCCACGTGGCCGTTCTCGCAGACGTGCCAGCCGTAACTGGCGGCCGCCGTGTTGTGCAGCACCAGGCAGCCGGCCGCACCCAGGCGCTGCGCCTGCTCGAACTTGTAGGTCCAGCGGCCGTAATAGGTCATATTCCTGCCCTGGAACAGGCTTGCGTCATAGAATCCGGGATCATTGACCATCGCAATGATGATCTTTCCCCTGACGTCCACACCCTCGAAATCGTTCCATCCGAATTCCGGCGCATCGATACCGAAGCCGCAGAAGACAAATTCGGCGGCGGGAATCTCGATCCGCCTGTCGGCACGCGCCGTCCAGACAACCAGGTCGGCGGGGTAGTTGAGATCCACTTTCTTTTTTGATCCCTTCACACGGAATTTGCCGCCGACGGGCCGGCTGACGGTGGAAATGGTCTTGACCTTCTGGAAATAGCTGTCGCCAAAGGCTGGCCGGAGTCCGATCTCCTTCATTTGCCCTGCCAGATAGCCGATGGTCTTGGTCTCATATTCGGTCATCGGTTTGCGTCCGCCGAATTCGTCCGAACCGAGCGTGATGATCCAATTGCGCATCAGAACTTCTTCCTCATCCGGGGTGAGAGGCGTTCCGGGATTCTGCCCCTGCAGGGCCGGAGCCATGGTCAGAAGGGCGATAAGGAGGGGGATAAAGCGTTTCATAGGGTCAAGACCTTCCGGATGATAATGCTACTTTCTGAAGAGCGATACGATCCACAGCAGCAGGCAGGCGCCGATGACGGCGGTCAGGAGGCAGCCCCAGATGGTGGCGCCCCAGTTGACGCCCAGCCATTTCAGCACGTTGCCACCGATGAAACCGCCGACGATGCCGATGATGAGGTTCAACAGGAAGCCGGAACCGGAGCCTTTCACAATCTTGCCGGCCAGAAAACCGGCCAGGGCTCCGACAAGGATACTGATAATGATGTTCATAATGGTTTGTTTTTAGTATTTCAAATATAAGGATATTTCCGTAAATTTGTGAAACTGAACACAAAAAAATGAAACGCTTCGTTCTTTTCCTTGCCGCCGTCCTGCTGTTGGGCGGCTCCGCCGCAGCTCAGAGCTATGAGCCCACGCCCGAGAATCTCCGACAACGGGCGGACTTCCAGCAGCGCCGGCTCGGCATTTTCCTTCACTGGGGCATTTATTCCACCTATGCGCAGGGTGAATGGTATCTGCAGACTTCCGGAATCGACAATGCTTCCTATTCCGTCGCCGCACAGTATTTCAACCCCGTGAAATTCAATGCGGCCGACTGGGCAGCCGCCTTCCGGGATGCCGGTGCGGGTTATGTCACTCTGACTTCCCGGCACCACGACGGTTTTTCCATGTTCAGGACGGCCGCTTCCGATTACAATATCGTCGATGCCACGCCTTTCGGCCGGGACGTGACGGGCGAACTTGCGAAAGCCTGCGCCGAATCCGGGTTGCGCTTCCATCTCTATTATTCGACGCTCGACTGGATTCGGGAAGATTATCCGCAGGGCAGCACCGGGCATCAGACCGGCCGGAAAGGCGACCGGCAGGATTACGACCACTATTTCAACTTTATGAAAGCCCAGGTCCGGGAGCTCCTGACGCAGTATTCCAATCTGGGCGCCCTGTGGTTTGACGGCATCTGGGATCACGACGGTGATCCGGACTTCGATTGGCGGATGCCGGAGTTTTACGCTTATATCCATTCGATCAAGCCGGAGTGCCTGATCGGCAACAACCATCACACCACTCCTATCGAAGGCGAGGACTTCCAGATGTTCGAGCGTGACCTGCCCGGCGAGAACAAGGCAGGGCTGTCGGGGCAGGGGATCAGCCGGCTTCCCCTGGAAACTTGCGAGACGATGAACGGTGCCTGGGGCTATCGGATCACCGACACGCAGTACAAGAGCGTGAAGGAACTGGTGCACCTGCTGGTGCGTGCGGCAGCGAAAAACGCCAATCTCCTGCTCAACATCGGTCCGATGGCCAACGGTGAACTTCCACCGCAGGCCCTCGACCGTCTCCGCGGGCTCGGAGTCTGGATGCGGAGCCATTCCGTCTCAGTCGACGGTACGACCTCCACGGCCATTCCGCCGCAGGCCTGGGGCGTGACGACGCAGAATGGCGGACAGATCTTCCTGCACGTGCTCGATCCCGGTGCCCTGGCGCTCCGCGACGGCCTGTACAAACTTGTGGTCCCGCTGCCGGACGGTGTCGTACCGGCCCGCAGGGGAGCCGTTTCCCTGCTTTCCGGAGAGAAACTGGACTATTCCGTCTCGAAAGACGGATTCCTGACCGTTACCCTTCCCGTTTCGCAAGTGGAGGATATCGATACGGTGATTTCTGTTTGCTATTTCGCGGAACTGTCTTAATTTTGCGTTAAATTTTCGGATACTATGTTGATTGCACTGAAACTGCTGGGGTCGATTGCCCTTTTGATGTATGGTATGAAGGTGATGAGCGAGGCGCTCCAGAAGATGGCGGGCCCGCAGTTGCGACACCTCCTCGGGGCGATGACCACAAACCGTTTCACGGGGGTGGCGACCGGTGCGCTGGTGACGGTTGCCGTACAGTCTTCAGCTGCGACCACGGTAATGACGGTCTCTTTCGTCAACGCCGCCCTGCTGTCCCTCTCCCAGGCCATCTCGATCATCATGGGTGCCAATATCGGTACCACGCTTTCGGCCTGGATCATGTCGGCCGGTTTCTCGTTCAATATCACAAATCTCGTCTGGCCCGCCTTCCTGCTGGGCATCATCCTGATCCAGATCGGCAAGCACCGTTATGTGGGAGATTTCCTCTTCGGTCTTTCGTTCCTGCTTTTCGCCCTGGGCATGCTCAATGCTACCGGGCGTGAGATGGACCTGGCCAACAATGCGTCCGTCGTGAACTTTTTCTCGTCGTTCGATTCCGGCAGCTACCTTACGATCCTGTTGTTCCTCCTTGTCGGTACGATCCTGACCTTTATTGCTCAGTCGTCCGCGGCTATCATGGCCATCACGATGGTCCTTTGCTCCACCGGTGCGATTTCCATCTTTCAGGGCATCGCCCTGGTTATGGGAGAGAATATCGGTACTACGCTTACGGCCAATATCGCAGCGATGTCGGCCAATACGCAGGCCCGGCGGGCTGCAGCCGCCCACCTGCTGTTCAACGTCTTCGGCGTGACGTGGATCCTGTGCTGTTTCTTCCCCTTCGTCCGTATGGTCTGCCGCATCGTGGGCCTTGACCCGACGGCCGATTCGCAGTCGCCGACCCAGCTCTCGTTCGCGCTGGCGACTTTCCATACCGCCTTCAATGTCACCAATACGATGATCCTGATCTGGTTCATCCCCCAGATCGAGAAAGTCGTCTGCCGGCTCATCAAACCCAAGCAGAGCGAGGAGGACGAGGAGTTCCGCCTGAAGTATATCCGCGGCGGTCTGATGAAGACGCCGGAAATTTCCGTGCTGCAGGCCCAGAAGGAGATTGCCGTGTTCGGCGAGCGTATGATGAAGATGTCACATATGGTCAAGGATCTGTACCGTACTACCGACGAGGCTGCTTTCAAGAAGATCTTCGACCGGCTTGAAAAATATGAGCAGATCAGCGACAATATGGAGAATGAGATCGGCAAGTATCTCGGTCAGGTGGGCGAGGCGCACTTGAGCGATGATACCAAGGAGAAGATCCGCGCGATGCTTCGTCAGATCGGCGAGTTGGAGAGTATCGGTGACAGCGGATTCAATATGGCGCGCATCCTGCGGCGCAAATATGAAGCGAAGATTAATTTTACGCCGGAGCAGGAAGAGGGTGTCAAACAGATGTTCGACCTTTCCCAGGAAGCCGGCGCCCGTATGCTGGAGATGCTGACGGGCCGCCGCGAGGATTTCGACTTCAATCCTTCGGAAGAGATCGAAGCTCGCATCAACGAGTGCCGCGAGCGGCTCAAGGAGCAGAACCTGCGCGACGTGGACAACCACGTATATACCTACGACAGCGGCAGTATCTATATGGACCTCGTCAACGAGGCCGAGAAATGCGGCGACTACATCATCAACGTCGTGGAAGCCCGTCTGGGCACTTCCCATCGGGAGAGCGAACGATAACGGATTCCCTGGATACGAAAGAAGGGCGGCCGACGGCCGCCCTTCTTATTTGGATCCACAGGAGGATTATTCCTGTTCGATGGCGCCCTGAGGGCAGACACCGGCGCAGGTGCCGCAGTCGACACAAGCGTTGGGATCGATCTTGTAGATGTCGCCGGCGGAGATGGCGCCCATCGGGCATTCATCGATGCAGGTACCGCAAGCAACGCAATTTTCAGTGATTTTGTAAGCCATGGTTGAAAAGTTTAAGTGTTGTTTTGATTTCGTTCGTCCGGATAGGCAAAGATAATACCAATTTTGCGAATCTTCAATTAATAACCGAAAATTTCGTCGGTCGAGACCTGTTTGATCTTGCCGTAGTTCTCCAGTGCCTTGAGATCGAGGTCGCCCTTGCGGCCCAGGATGCCGATGGTGTACGGTTTGTCCTTGACAAATTCCTGCTGGAATTTGATCACGTCATCGAGCGTGAGGGAGGGGACTTTCTCGTAGATGACCTTGTTGAGGTCATAGTCAAGGCCGCGCTTCTGTGCGGCGAGATACGAAGCCAGGACGTTGCCCTTGACGGTGCGGGCCGTGCGGAGGTTCGATATCAGCGACTCCTTGGCGATGTTGAAGGCGTTCTCGGAGACTGGCATGTTGTTGATGATCTCATCGAAGGCGCTCAGGGCGTCGATCAGCTTGTCGTTCTGCGTGCCGATGGAATAGGTGAACAACGACGGGTGGTCGAGGTCGGTCGGGATCGAGTAGTTGGCGCGGGCGCTGTAGGCAAGGCCGCGCGCTTCGCGGATCTCCTGGAAGACGATGGAGTTCATGCCGCCGCCGAAATACTCGTTGTAGAGCCGGATGATGGGCGCGGTCTCCACGTTGAACTTCAGGCCTGTGTTAAAGAAAGCCTGCAGGTTGAGCTGGTTGGCGTCGTAGGGAGCCACGACCACGGCATCGGTTTCCGTAGGCAGGTAGGCGAACGGATCGCCCTTGACCACGGGTTTGAGTTGGCCGGGCACCTGGTGGATGCGGTTGACGGCGTCGACGAGTTCGTTTTCTGCGAGCGGACCGTAGTAGAGTACCTTGTGCTCATTGTCGAAAATGTGATGGATCTTTTCGAGCAGGGCCTCATCGTCGAGCTGCATCAGTTCGTTGGCGGAGAGGATGTTGGTCTGCGGGTTCTTCGGACCGTACATGGCGTAGGCGGACATCCGCTGGGCGTTGCTTCGCTGGTTGAGTTTTGCGTTGCGGCGTTCGTAGAGGGTGTTGAACTTGAGCATCTGAAGGGCTTCCGGATTGGCCTTCGCGTGGGCGATGACCTTCTCGACAAGTTCCATGGCCTCTTCCATATTCTCTGCAAGGCCGCTCAGGGTCACCTGGGTCTCTTCGCCCATGCAGTTGACACTCATATTGCAGGCCAGTTTATAAAAGGCTTTCTGCACTTCTTCCGGCGTCATGTCATCGGTGCCGAGGAAACTGAGGTAGTTGGCAGCGAAAGGCATCACCTTGTCTGCGTAGCTTCCGGTCTCGAAGTAGTAGGTCAACTGGAAGGTGCCGTTGCTCACGTTCTTCTTGTAGAGCACGGGGATGTCGTTCTTCGCACTGAGGATCGACATATCTTTCTTGTAGTCCACGAACACGGGCTCAATGGGTGTGACGGTCGAGGCCTGGAGGTCGCGCAGGAACTGACTGGACGCGTCGCGGTTCATCATGATCGGCGTGATGGCCGGCTTGGCGATGCGGGTGTCGGTCGGATCGGGCTGCTCGAGCTTGTTGATCTGCACGTAGTTGTCTTTGAAGTGCTCGTTGGCGAAGGCGACCAGGTCGTCTTTCGTAATCTTTGACAGCTCGTCGATCTCGTGGACGAAGTCTTTCCACTCGATGTCGTTGATGAAGCAGTTCACTTCAGCGCTCACCAGGAAACGGGAGCGGTCGCACTGCTGCATGAACCGGAGTTTGGCGTTGTTGATGATGGCGGTCAGCAGGTCTTCGTCGAATTCGCCTTTCTTGACCTTCTCGATCTCGGCGAGAGCGATCTGCTTGACTTCTTCCAGGCTCTGGCCCTGGAGCGGCTCACCCATCACCACGAAGGCGGAGTAATCGGCCATGGTCTCGGCCACCGCGTACATGCTCAGAACCTTCTGCTGCTGGTTCACGTCGAGGTCGATGAGGCCGGCCTTGCCGTTGGTCAGGATGGAACCGATCAGGTCGATGTATTTGGCTTCGGGGCTGTTGGCGCCCGGGAAGCGCCAGGCGAGGAGAATGTTGGGCGATTCAAGGCCGAGGACGTCCTTCACTACCGGGGCGGTGATGGGATCTTCCGGCTCGAATGACATCTTCTTGAGGTCCTTGTTGGGCTTCAGCGGACCGAAATATTTGTCGATGACCTTGATGGCTTCGTCGGGGTTGAAGTCACCCGCGAGGCAGACGGCCATGTTGTTGGGCACGTACCACTGGTCGTGATATTTCTTCACGTTGGTGATCGACGGGTTCTTGAGGTGGTCACCCCATCCGATGACGGGGGTGTGGTAGGGGTGCTTCGGGAACAGGGCGGCGAAGGCCGCTTCCTGGACTTTCTCCTGGTCCATCACCGCGTACATGTTGTATTCCTCGTAGATGGTTTCCAGTTCGGTGTGGAAGCCGCGGAGAACGACGTTCTCAAAACGGTCGGCCTGGATCTTGGCCCAGTTCTCCAGCTGGTTGGAAGGGATGTTTTCGGTATAGCAGGTCACGTCGTTGCTGGTGTAGGCGTTGGTTCCGCGGCCGCCGATGGCAGCCATCGCCTTGTCGTACTCGTTGGGGATGAAGATCTTGGAGGCTTCATATGAAATGGAGTCGATCTGGTGGTAGATGGCCTTGCGCTGCTCGGGGTCGGTGGTTTTGCGATACACTTCGAAAAGGGCCTCGATCTCATTGAGGAGCGGTTCCTCCTTGGCGTAGTCCGTCGTGCCGAGCTGTTTCGTACCCTTGAACATCAGGTGTTCGAAATAGTGGGCGAGACCGGTGGTCTCCTGCGGGTCGTTCTTGCTGCCGACCTTCACGGCGACGTGCGCGTCGATGCGCGGTTCGTCCTTGTTGACGATCATGTAGACTTTGAGACCGTTGTCCAGCGTGTAGATGCGCGCGCCGGTGGGATCTCCCTTGACGGTCTCATACTTGTACTTGCTGCAGGATGCGGCGGTGAGCACAAGGACTGCCATCAGGAGCAGGGTGGTGATGCGTTTCATAACTTGGCTTGATTTATGTAAATTTGAGACAAAAATAATCAAACAAATGGTATCTTTGCACAAATAAAAATAAAATGAAGAAAATCCTCATATTTCTGTCTGCTCTCCTGCTCTTTTCCATCGGGCTTTCCGCTCAGGAGGAGACCTATTACAAGGAGGCCGACGTGATACGCTTCGATAAGAAAATCCACGATTTCGGCGACGTGCTGATTGCCGAGGGCGCCGTGTCCTGCGTCTTTACTTTCACCAATATAGGAACACAGCCGATCGTCGTCCAGAATGTGATTTCATCGTGTGGATGCACCACGCCCGAGTGGACCCGCGAACCGGTCCGGCCCGGTTCTACCGGGACGATCCAGGCCACGTTCAGCAATGACCAGGGCCCTTATCCCTTCGACAAGACGCTGACCGTCTATGTCGGAGTGGGAAAATCCAGCCTTGAGCGGCCCGTACTCCTGCGGCTGCGGGGCGTGTCGCACGAAAAGAAGAAGGACCTTGACGAGATATTCGTCACTCAGATCGGCCCGCTGGGCATGCGGAAGGTCCAGACCTCGATCGGATATATCGACCAGGGCGTGGTCAAGTCCGACCAGATGCAGGTGGCCAATCTCTCGAAAACCGAACTGACGGTCGAGCCGTTCGCGGTTACGCCGGGCCTGACGGTCACCGTGACACCCAACCCGATTCCCGCCCGAAGCATGGCCCGTCTCAATTATGCCGTCGATCCTGCCCGGATGGAAAAGACATCCTGGGGCAAGCAGCGTTTCGAGGCGTCGTTCCGCCTTAATGGCAGGGAATATTCCGACAAATTGGCAGTCACGGGCGTGATCAAGGATTATTTCGAGAATCTCTCGAAAGCCCAGATCGAGCAGGCCGGCATTCCGGTCATCGAACGCAGCTACTATGAGTTCGGTGAAGTGAAGAAAGGCGCGACCGTCCAGGCAAGTTATACTATCCGCAACAAAGGAAAGAACCCGCTGGTGATCCATCATATCGAAGGCCAGGGTGCAGCGGAGATCCAGACGCAGTTGCCGCTCACCATCAAGCCGGGCGGAAAGGCCGAGGTGAAAGTCCGTCTCAAGACGGCTTCGCTCGACTATACCGGCGAAGTGATCGAGGTACTGACCGTCATCACCAACGCCCCGTCCAAACCTATCCTGAACCTGTTCATCACCGGAAACGTCAAATAACATATGGCTATCGACAAAACGCACCAAGGCGATTTTTTTGACGACTATCATAACGAAGATTCCAGCCTGATCATCAACGACGGAGTGAAACAGCCTCCGATCGTCAATCCTTATCTGAAAAACGTTTTCAAGAAGCGTCCGGCCGTCAAGTCCGTAGACGAATATATGGAAGGCATACAGCGGGGCGACACGACCGTGCTGAGCCAGGCCATCACGCTGGTGGAGAGTTCGCTTCCCGGTCACCGTGCCGTGGCGCAGCAGATCATCCAGCGCTGCCAGGCCATTTCCAATGAAAAGGAGACGATGCGCATCGGCATCACCGGTGTGCCCGGTGCAGGCAAGAGTACCTTCATCGAGGCATTCGGCTCATATCTGACGAGCGAAGGGCATCGCCTGGCGGTACTGGCCATCGACCCGAGTTCCGAGAAAAGCAAGGGCAGCATTCTTGGCGACAAGACGCGTATGGAGACGCTCTGCCACGATCCGAACGCTTTCATCCGGCCCAGTCCGAGCGCCGGTTCGCTGGGCGGTGTGGCGCGTAAGACCCGTGAGACGATCCTTTTGTGCGAGGCGGCCGGCTTCGACGTAGTCTTCATCGAGACGGTGGGCGTGGGCCAGAGTGAGACAGCTGTCCATTCGATGAGCGATTTCTTCCTGTTGCTGATGCTTTCCGGCGCCGGCGACGACCTGCAGGGTATCAAGCGCGGCATTATGGAAATGTCCGACCTGATCGCCATCACGAAGGCCGACGGTACAAATGTGGAGAAGGCCCAGATGGCCCGGGCGCTCTATGCGAACGCCCTGCATCTTTTCCCGCCTACCGAGTCGGGTTGGGTTCCGACAGCCGTCACTTCTTCGGCCGTCACGAAGGAAGGCCTCCCGGAGATCCTGAAAAAGATCGAAGAGTATTTCGCGCTGGTCAAGGGAAACGGATTCTACCGGAAAAAGCGGCGTGAACAGGCCCGTTACTGGATGTATGAAAGTATCAACGAAAGCCTGAAGAATATGTTCTACGAGGATGAACGCATCGAGCGGCTGATTCCGGAGTACGAGGATGCGGTGCTGCGGGGCGACTTGGAATCGTTCTCGGCGGCCTCGGAACTGATTGACAAATACCAGAAAAAACTATAAGAAGCAATATGGCAAATTTACTGAAGAAACTGTTCGGCAGCAAAGCTGAGCGTGATGTCAAGCAGATCACGCCGACTCTGAAGCTGGTCCTGGCGGCCTATGACCGCATCGATAAGCTGAGTGACGACGACCTGCGTGCCGAGAGCGCCGCGCTGCGTGAAAAGGTACGTGCATACACGGCCGCGGAGGAGGAGAAGGTGGCGCAGATCCGCGAACAACTCTCCGATCCGGAGATGGAAGTTTCGCGCAAGGAGAAACTTGCGACCGAACTCGACGAATTGACCAAGACCATCGACAAAAAAATAGAAGAGATACTTGACCAGGTCCTTCCCGAAGCGTTCGCCATCGTCAAGTCGACGGCGCGCCGTTTCAAGGAAAACGAAAAGATCCGCGTCAAGGCGACCGATTTTGACCGGGACCTGAGTGCGAAGCACGATTTCGTGAATGTGGACGGCGATTACGCTCTCTGGCGCAACAGCTGGATGGCGGGCGGCAACGTCATCACCTGGGACATGGTGCACTACGACGTGCAGCTGATCGGCGGTATCGTCCTGCATCAGGGCAAGATCGCGGAGATGGCCACCGGTGAAGGCAAGACCCTCGTGGCTACGCTTCCCGTGTTCCTCAATGCGCTCGCCGGAAAGGGCGTACACGTAGTTACGGTCAACGACTACCTGTCGAAACGAGACTCCGAGTGGATGGGCCCGCTTTATATGTTCCACGGGTTGAGCGTGGATTGCATCGACAAGCACCAGCCCAGCACCGACGCCCGCAGGGCGGCTTATCAGGCCGACATCACTTTCGGTACGAACAATGAATTCGGCTTCGACTACCTGCGCGACAATATGGCCATCAACCCCAAGGATCTCGTGCAGCGCAAGCATCATTTCGCCATCGTCGACGAGGTGGACTCCGTCCTGATCGACGACGCCCGTACGCCGCTTATCATCTCCGGCCCGGTGGAACGTGCCGGCGACGAGACATTCATCGAATACAAGCCGTATGTGGAGCGTCTCTATAATGCACAGAAGAATTTCGTCAATCAGACCCTGAACGAAGCCAAGAAACTGATCGCGGCCGGCGAGATCAACGATAAGGGTGAAATCCTGCTTCTGCGCGCCCATAAGGGACTCCCCAAATATCCGCCGCTGATCAAGTACCTCAGCGAACCGGGCATCAAGCAGATCCTGCAGAATGCTGAAAGCAAGATCATCCGCGCCGCCTTCCAGGACAAGGACATCGAGCAGCGCGTGGTGACCAATGATCTGTTCTTCGTCATCGACGAGCAGCAGCGGACCGTGGAGCTGACCGACAAGGGCAACGATGTGCTGGCGCAGGCCGTGGGGGACAAGGATTTCTTCCTGATGCCCCGTCTGGGCGACGAGGTAGCGCGCATCGAAAAGGGTGAAGGCACGCCTGAAGAGAAACAGCGGCTCAAGGACGAACTCTATGCCAATTATTCCCTCAAGGCCGAACGTATGCATACGGTTGACCAGTTGCTCAAGGCCTATGCGATGTTCGCCAAGGATGTGGATTATGTGATCATCGACGGCAAGATCAAGATCGTCGACGAGGGAACGGGCCGCATCATGGAGGGCCGCCGCTGGAGCGACGGTCTGCACCAGGCTGTTGAGGCCAAGGAGAACGTGAAGGTCGAAGCGGCCACGCAGACATTCGCGACCATCACGCTGCAGAACTATTTCCGTATGTACCACAAACTCTCCGGCATGACCGGTACGGCCGAGACCGAGGCCAAGGAGTTCTGGGACATCTACAAACTCGACGTCGTGGTGATTCCGACGAACCGGCCGGTAATCCGTGACGACCAGAACGACTTGATCTACAAGACGAAGAAAGGCAAGTACGCCGCCGTCATCGATAAGATCCAGGAGTATATCTCCCAGGGCCGTCCGGTGCTGGTGGGTACGACTTCCGTCGAGATATCCGAATTGCTGAGCCGTATGCTGAAATTGCGCGGCATCAAGCATCAGGTCCTGAATGCGAAGCAGCACGCCCGTGAGGCGGAGATCGTTGCGCACGCCGGCGAGCCGGCTACCGTAACCATCGCAACCAATATGGCCGGTCGTGGTACCGATATCAAGCTGACGCCCGAAGTCAAGGCGGCCGGCGGTCTGGCCATCATCGGTACGGAACGCCACGACAGCCGCCGCGTGGACCGTCAGCTCCGCGGCCGTAGCGGCCGACAGGGTGACCCGGGCAGCTCGATCTTCTATGTGTCGCTGGAAGACGACCTGATGCGTATCTTCGGAAGCGAACGGATTTCGAGCATCGTGGACCGTATGGGCATGAACGAGAACGAAGCCCTGGAGGCATCGATGCTCTCGAGTGCCATCGAACGCGCCCAGCGGAAGGTCGAAGAGAACGATTTCGGCACCCGTAAGCGTCTGGTCGATTACGACGATGTGATGAACAATCAGCGCGAGGTGGTCTATACCAAGCGCCGCAGTGCCCTTACGGGCGAACGTATCGACGTGGATGTGCTCAACATGGCCACGGACTATTGTGAGATGTTTGTCGAGCAGAACCGCGACAGCGATTTCGACCTGTTCTGTGAGCAGCTTCGCCAGACCCTTTCCGTGGAACCCGATTTCGACGAGAAATTCTACGAGCATGCCAAGCGGGACCAGCTGGTGGAAAGACTCCAGCAGACGATCCTTGCCGTGATGCAGCGCCGTTTCGACACCCTGGTCGAACGTTCCTGGCCGATCATCAAATACGTGTATGAGACCAAGCGCATGTTCTATCAGAATATCGCCATCCCGATTACCGACGGCAAGATGGCCTATACCGTACTGGTCGATCTGAAAAAGGCTTACGAGACAAAGGGCCGGGAACTGATCCGGGCCGTCGAAAAGACCATTACGCTGCGTGTGATCGACGAATACTGGAAGAACCATCTCCGCGAGATGGACGATCTGAAGCAGTCCGTTCAGAATGCGGCTTACGAGCAGAAAGACCCGATCGTCGTGTACAAGACCGAAAGCTACAATCTGTTCATCACGATGCTTGAGAATCTGAGCAAGGACGTGCTCGCATTCCTGCTCCGTACGCAGCTTTTCCTGCGTCAGGAGCAGCAGCCTGAGGACGTTGTGACGGAAGGCCACGAGAAACGGTCGGATATGAGCCGGATGCAGACGAGCCGCCCGGACCTGCTGACCAACAGTTCAGAACCCAAGACGAATGCGCCGATCCACGTGGAGAAGAAGGTCGGACGCAACGATCCCTGCCCCTGCGGAAGCGGCAAGAAGTATAAGAATTGTCACGGTAAAGAAGCATAATATGAAATACGATGTGATCGTCATCGGCGCGGGCCCCGGGGGCTACGTAGCCGCCATCCGGGCAGCGCAGCTCGGATTCAATACAGCCGTTGTGGAACGCAGTGAACTGGGCGGTATCTGCCTCAACTGGGGCTGCATTCCGACCAAGGCGCTGCTCAAGAGCGCACAGGCGCTTCATTATGCCGAGCGGGGCTCGGACTATGGCTTTACGGCAGAGAATGTCGCACCGGACCTGACTGCCATCGTCGCGCGCAGCCGCGGTGTGTCCGCTACGATGAACAAGGGTGTGGAATACCTTTTCAAGAAAAACAAGGTGACCGTCATCAAGGGCAGCGGAAAGGTACTTGCCGGCAAGCGTGTCGAAGTTTCACCGCTGGAAGGACCGGTTGAGGTCCATGAGGCTGACCACATCATTCTGGCCACGGGTTCACGTCCGGCCGAGCTGCCTTTCGCCCGCGTGGACGGTGAGAAGATCTGGTGCTATTATCAAGCACTTGTGCCGGAGGCGCTTCCCAAGAGTCTGGCTGTCATCGGCAGCGGTGCCATCGGCAGTGAATTCGCGTTCTTCTATCGTTCGCTCGGCGTCGAGGTAACGATTATCGAGTTTTTGGACCGTGTCCTCCCCATTGAAGACGACGATACCTGTGCGCAGGTCAGCCGTTCTTTCCGCAAGATGGGTATCAAGGTAATGGTCTCCTCGTCGGTGAAATCGGTCGATACGTCCGGCGAACTCTGCCGGCTGACGGTAGAGACCAGGAAAGGGGAGGAGATTGTCGAGGCTGAGAAGGTTCTTTCGGCTGTCGGTGTCCGTCCGAATACCGAAGGACTGGGCCTGGAGGCGCTCGGCATCGAACTCAATCGTGGAAAGGTTCCGGTGGATACGTTCTACAAAACTTCGGTCGAAGGAGTGTATGCCATCGGCGACATCATCGCTACGCCTGCGCTCGCGCACGTCGCTTCGGCGGAGGCCATCTGCTGTGTCGAGGCAATCGCCGGGCTGAATCCTGCGCCGGTGAATTACGACAATATTCCTGGTTGCACCTACATTACGCCGGAGGTGGCTTCGGTCGGTATGACGGAGCGCAAGGCGAAAGAGCTGGGCATCGAGTATAAGATCGGCAAGTTCCCGTTCACGGCTTCCGGCAAGGCGACGGCCGCCGGCGCACGCGACGGCTTCGTGAAACTGGTGGTAGATGCCGCGACGGACAAGGTCCTCGGCGCCCACCTGGTCGGTGACAATGTCTCCGAGATGATCGGCGGTATCGTGGCGGCCCGTAATCTCGGCGTCACCGCGAAGCAACTGGCCGGTTCGATGTTCCCGCATCCGACGATGAGCGAGGCCCTGATGGAAGCGGCTGCGGCCGTCCATGGAGAAGCCATTCATATTTAAATCGATATGCTATGAAGAAATTATTCATTCTTTGTGCGCTGCTTCTGCTGGGTATCGGTGTGGCCAATGCCCAGACGGTGTATTCCACCAGTTCCAAGAGCGACGCCAATGTGAAAGTCTACGTGACGCAGAGCAAGAGCGAAGCCGACCTGGTGGTGTACAAATGCGACACCAAGAGCGATGCATCGGGCAACAAGGGGCTCTGGTATTTCGTCAGCTCCTTGAGCGAGGCCAAAAAGAAGGTCTATTTCACCACTACCAAGTCCGAAGCCGACATCGTCATCTATTACACCCGTACCAAGAGCGAGGCCGGCTGGCAGAACCGCGGCAAGTCCTCCAAGATGGACTGAGTCCTGTCAAATCCTGTCGATATCCTTCATCGAACCATCCGCGGTCAGCGGATGGTTCGTTTTATGTTGTAACGGTTCCGGTCTGTGGCGTTGCGGGCAATCAGCTCGCCGAGGAAGCCGGTGAGGAAAAGCTGTGCACCGAGGATGACGGCTACGAGTGCCAGGTAGAACAACGGCTGGTCGGCCACGGGACGGAAATAGGCACCGTGCGCCTGCGATACCAGTTTGTCGACGATCAGCCAGATGGCGATAACCGCGCCGACCAGGAATGTCAGCGTGCCGATGCCGCCGAAAAGATGCATCGGTTTCTTGCCGAACTTCTGCAGGAACCAGATGGAAAGCAGGTCGAGGAAACCGTGGATGAAACGGTCCAGTCCGAATTTGCTCTTTCCGTATTTCCGCTTCTGGTGATGGACTTCCTTTTCACCGATCTTGTCGAATCCCGCCTGCTTGGCAAGATAGGGGATGAAACGGTGCATCTCGCCATAGACCTCGATATTTTTGACGACCTCGTTGCGGTAGGCTTTCAGCCCGCAATTCATGTCGTGAAGCTTGATGCCCGTTACCTTGCGCGCCGTGGCGTTGTAAAGCTTCGACGGCAGGTTCTTGGTCGCAACGTTGTCGTAACGCTTCTTCTTCCATCCGGAAACCAGGTCGTAGCCTTCTTCGCGGATCATCCGCATCATCTCGGGAATCTCCTCGGGAGAATCCTGCAGGTCGGCGTCCATCGTGACCACGATGTCGCCCTTGGCCGCTTCGAAGCCGCAGTACAAGGCTGCGGACTTGCCGTAATTGCGCCGGAATCCAATGGCGCGGATCTGCGGATATTTCTCCGAAAGCTCGGAAATGACTTCCCAGGAACGGTCGCGGCTGCCGTCGTCGACCATTATGATTTCGTATTCGTAATCGTGCGGCGCCAACGCCCGGTCAATCCAGGCGACCAGTTCGCGGAGTGATTCCTCTTCGTTGTAAAGCGAGATGACAATCGAGAGATCCATGGGATTAAAAATTGAATTCGTCGTCCTGGTTCCGGTTCATTTCTTCCGGCGTAAAGACGGAACGGTTGCCGGATGTCGAACGGGAGAGGATGGCGCTGAAGACCAGCCCGAGCAGCACGCACCAGAAGAAGGAAGAAATGCAGTTGATCTGCGCATAATTGTCTTCCATCTTCAGCATGACGTCGGTAAACGTGTCGGGAAGCATTGAGCCCATCTGCTCGAAACCGGTGTACATCTGTTCGAATGCTTCGGCTACGGCATTCGGAAACAGGAACTGGTACTCGACGAATGCCCATACGGAACAGACGATGGCCGACAGCACGCAGACGATTACGCCATAACCGAAGGTCGACTCATTCGGGTGGGCCTTTCCGTAGCGTTTCATGATGACCCACAGGAGCCAGATGCTGCCCACCAACTTGACAAGCCATAGCAGCATGCCAAGGAAGGTGTTCTTGGTCAGGAAGGTAAGCGTCGAGACGACGACGGTGACGGCGGCCAGGATGAGACCGTCCCTGGCGGCCATGCTCCATTTGGAGACGGGTTCGTTGTTTTCCATTATTTTGCTGCTTCTTTGGGTTCTTCATCTTCTTCGTGGAGGCCCACGGCGTGCGAGACGGGGACGGAGAAAGCGATGCCTTTGCTTTTGGTCGAAAGACCTACGTCCTGATATAACTTGTGCATCACGTCGTCCTTGATGTCCTTGGGAACGATGAGCCAGAGAATCTCCTTGTCGGGCTGGATGGAAATCTGGTAGAATTCCTCCGCTTCGGGATTGGCGGTTCCCCGGGCGCGGATGATGGTGCCGCCCTTCGCACCGGCCTTGCGGGCCACTTCCATCGCTTCAATGGCGAAACCGGCATTGACGATGCAGAAGATGAGTTCGTATTTTTTCTTGTTCATTGCTTGATTGTGCGCTTGTCGTTGCTTAAGAAACCGTAAACCAATTTGCCGATGAGGCTGGAGAGGGGAACGGAGATGGCTATGCCGCCGCCGCCTTTGATCGTTGAGAAATTTTCGTCGAGGAGTTCCAACAGGTCTTTGACCTTATCTTCGCGAACGACGCTGAAAATGGCCGTGCGGTTCGACTGGTTGAGACCGAGATAGTTCATGATGGCCTTTTCCGAAGTGCCGCTGGCCGGTACCGAAAGATACAGGTTGGCTTCGGAGGACTGGATAAGGTTGGTGTAGAAGCGGACCTTTGGCGCATTGACGATGGCAATGAGCAACTCCAGTTTCTCGGGAGCGATGTTTTTTATGTAGGATTCGTTGCTTGCCGCCATAGTTACTCGAAATAGATGATTTGTTCGTCGTCGGCCGCAAGGATTTTGCGCATCGCGGCCTGGCTGCGGGCCCGTCTCGAGAGGACGGAGCGGAAGCCGAGGGTCTGGATGGTGATAAGAGGTGTCATGGCCACCATTGCCACGATGCCGAATGCCAGCGAAAGGACGTCGGCCTGGGAGTGCAGGGCCACGCAGGCCCCGATCGACAACGGAAGGATGAAACTGGAGGTCAGCGGGCCGCTGGCCACACCGCCGGAGTCGAATGCGATGGCCGTGTAAAGTTTCGGAACGAAGAAGGAAAGCCCCAGCGAAAGCAGGTAGCCGGGAATGAGGTAGTACAGCAGGGAGAACCTGAAAATGATCCGGATAATGGAAAGCCCGATGGAGATGCCGACGCCTATGGAAAGGGCCGCCATCATCTGCCGCCGGGTTACCTGGCCGTTGGTGATTTCTTCCACTTGCTGGTTGAGTACGTGAACGGCCGGCTCGGCGAGTACCACCACGAAACCGAGAATGAAACTGACGACGATGAGCAGCGTCTCATTGTAGCCCGCCAGTTGGGTGCCGATCTTGAAACCGATCGGCATGAATCCCACCACCACGGATGTGAGGAAGACCACCAGCCCCAGGAATGTCAGCAGGATGCCGATTGCGATTTTTGCCAGCATCCGTTTCGGGAGCTTGAGGATCGTAAACTGCAGGAGCAGGAAAAACGCGACGATCAGCAGCAGAGACTTGCCCACATCGCCCATCGTTTCGAGAACGTGATGCCATACGCCCTCCTCGAGTACCGATTCCATCGAGTAGTCGGGCAGGGTATAACTCAGCGTCCCCTGCGAGAAGATGGAAAGCGCCATGACGGCGATGATGGGGCCGATCGAGCACAGGGCGATCAGGCCGAAACTGTTCTCGTTGGCGTGCCTGCCGCCGACAGTCAGGGCGATGCCCACGCCGAGGGCCATGATGAACGGCACCGTGATAGGCCCCGTGGTAACGCCGCCCGAATCGAACGACAGGGGAAGCAGGCTGCCTTTCCCTTCTCCGAACAGTACCGTTGCCAGTGTGAACAGTACGAGGTAGAAGAAGAGCAGCAGGCTGGTCAGGTCGGCACGGGAGACGATTTTGAGCACGGCGACCAACAGGAATAATCCAACGCCCAGGCCGACGGTCACGATGAGCATCGTTCCATTCATCAGCGAACTGACCTGGTCGGCCAGGACGGAGAGATCCGGCTCTGCAACGGTAATTAGAAGCCCCATGAAGAAGCTGACAATCAATAGAATGCTGGCTTTCTTGCTCTTTGTGAGTCCTTCTCCGATAAATTGCCCCATCGGCGTCATCGAGAGGTCGGCACCGAGATTGAACAGGGCGATGCCGGCGATCAACAATGCGGCCGAGACGCAAAATACGGTCATCTCCCGGCCCGACAGCGTGACGAGCGGGGTTAACGACAGAATCAGGACGATGACTCCGACCGGAAGGACGGAGGACAGGGCTTCCTTGAGTTTTAATAACAAGGCTTTCTGCATATCTTGCAAAATTAGTGAAACCTGTCCGAAAAAGCAAATATCGTTTTTTAAAATATAATATGTATCTTTGTAGGCTAAACTGAAAATCAAAAATCAATTGTAGTGATTATGATCAAGATTACATTTCCTGACGGCAACGTCAAAGAGTTCGAGAAAGGGACGACGGCCTACCAGATCGCGTCGGGCATCAGCCCCAGACTCGCAGCGGATGTATTGTGCGCATCTGTGAACGATCAAGTCTATGATCTCGAACGCCCTATCCTGGAAGACGCGACACTCAGACTCCACAAATGGGAGGACCGCGAGGCAAAGAACGTTTTCTGGCACTCGTCGAGCCACCTGATGGCCGAGGCGCTCGAATCGTTGTTCCCCGGCATCAAGTTCGGTATCGGACCTGCCATCGAGAACGGTTTCTATTACGACGTGGATCTGGGCGACCGGCAGCTTGTGGAAGCTGACCTTAGACAAATTGAAGAAAAGATGCTCGAGCTTGCCCGCAGCGGGGAGAATTTCGTCCGCACGGACGTCTCCAAGGCGGATGCGCTCAAGACCTATACCGAAAAGGGAGACCAGTATAAGTGCGAACTGATCGGCGACCTGCAGGACGGCACGATCACCTTCTATCGGAATGGCGCCTTCACCGACCTGTGCCGCGGTCCGCACCTGCGCAACACTTCCGTCATCAAGGCTGTCAAGCTGCTGACCATCGCCGGTGCCTACTGGCGTGGCGACGAGCACAACAAGCAGCTTACCCGCATCTACGGCATCACCTTCCCCAAGAAGAGCATGCTCGACGAGTACCTGGCCATGCTGGAAGAAGCCAAGAAGCGTGACCATCGCAAGCTCGGCAAGGAGATGGAACTCTTCACCTTCTCGCAGAAAGTGGGCATGGGCCTGCCGCTCTGGCTGCCCAAGGGCGCCGCGCTGCGCGAACGTCTGGAACAGTTCCTGCGCAAGGTGCAGAAGGAATACGGCTACCAGCAGGTCATTACCCCTCATATCGGCAACAAGGAACTCTACGTGACTTCCGGTCACTGGGCCAAGTACGGAAAGGATTCGTTCCGTCCGATCACCACGCCGCAGGAAGGGGAGGAGTACCTGCTCAAGCCGATGAACTGTCCGCACCACTGCGAGATTTACAAGTCGAAACCCCGTTCGTACCGCGACCTTCCGCTCCGCTTCGCCGAATTCGGCACCGTATACCGCTACGAGCAGAGCGGTGAACTGCACGGCCTGACCCGTGTGCGCGGTTTCACGCAGGACGACGCCCACCTCTTCTGCCGTCCCGACCAGCTGAAAGAAGAATTCTGCAAGGTCATCGATATCGTGCTTTACATTTTCCGCACGCTCAAGTTCGACAAATACACGGCACAGGTGTCCCTTCGCGACAAGGTGGACCGCAGCAAGTACATCGGTTCCGACGAGAACTGGGAGAAGGCCGAGGCGGCCATCATCGAGGCGGCTGCCGAAAAGGGCCTGCCTACCGTGGTGGAGTACGGCGAAGCCGCTTTCTACGGACCGAAACTCGACTTCATGGTAAAGGATGCCATCGGCCGCAGCTGGCAGCTCGGTACCATCCAGGTGGATTACAACCTGCCGGAGCGCTTTGAACTGGAATATGTAGGCGCCGATGACAAGAGGCATCGTCCGGTGATGATCCACCGTGCTCCGTTCGGCTCGATGGAACGTTTCGTGGCCGTGCTGCTCGAGCACACCGGCGGCAAGCTTCCGCTCTGGCTTGCACCCGACCAGGTGGCGATTCTTCCCGTGAGTGAAAAATTCAACGATTTTGCAAAAAAAGTTTGCGAATTGCTTAATAATTACGATATTCGCGCCTCAATTGACGACCGTAACGTCACGATTGGCAAGAAGATTCGCGAGAACGAACTCAAGCGGATGCCTTTCTTGCTGATTGTCGGTGAAAAGGAGCAGACGACGGATTCCGTGTCCGTCCGCAAGCAGGGTGGGGAAGACAAAGGCGTGATGCCGGTCGCAGATTTTGTTGCGTATATCAAACAAGAGATAGAAAACGAACTTAAATAATTTTCAGTAACCATTTAACTCAGGAGGACACGACTATAGCTACGAACTACAGACCCCCGAAACCGAGACCGAAACCGACTGCCAAACCGGATCCGCGCCTGCCGCAGAACCGCAAGGACAAGGACGACGGTCTCCGCATCAACGCAGCCATCACCGCTCCGCGCGTGCGCGTTGTGGGTGACAATGTACCCGAACAGGGTATTTATCCGATTGCACAGGCATTGCAGATGGCTCAGGAGCGGGAACTGGATCTGGTTGAGATCGCCCCTAACGCCGAGCCTCCCGTGTGCAAGATCATTGACTATCAGAAATTCGTCTATCAGCAGAAAAAGAAGGCGAAGGAGCAGAAAGCCAATGCGTCGAAGGTGGTCATCAAGGAAATCCGTTTCGGCCCGCAGACCGACGAGCACGACTATCAGTTCAAGCTCAACCACGCCAAGAGTTTCCTTCAGGAAGGCTCCAAGGTCAAGGCCTATGTATTCTTCCGCGGACGCTCGATCCTCTTCTCCGAGCAGGGTGAGAAACTGCTGCTGCGTTTCGCACTTGAGCTCGAGGAATTCGGCAAGGCCGAACAGATGCCGAAGCTGGAGGGCAAGCGGATGATCATGATGATCGCCCCGATCAAGAAAAAGTAACACCAACTTTTATATTAGTAGTATTATGCCTAAATTGAAGACCAACACCGGTTCAAAGAAGCGTTTCACGCTCACCGGTTCGGGTAAGATCAAGAGAAAACACGCTTATCACAGCCACATTCTCACCAAGAAGACGAAAAAGCAGAAGAGGAATCTGGATCACTTCGCCCTGATCGACAAGGCCGACGTGAAGCGGGTCAAAGCTTTGTTAGTCAAGTAAATCATTTTATTGTTGAACCGGACGTTCAGCCGGCAAGTCCCCGCGAGCCGGGGCGCTGACGTCCAAAAAACCATTAATTTATGCCTAGATCTGTCAATAGCGTCGCCTCGAGAGCACGCCGCAAGAAGATTTTGAAGGAAACCCGCGGTAACTTCCTCGCCCGGAAAAACGTCTGGACCGTAGCGAAGAATACCTACGAGAAGGGTCTCACCTATGCGTACCGCGACCGCAAGACCAAGAAGCGCAACTTCCGCTCCCTCTGGATCACCCGCATCAACGCCGCCGCCCGCCAGCATGGACTGAACTATTCCCAGTTTATGGGTAAGCTCGCGCAGCAGAATGTGGGTCTCAACCGCAAGGTCCTCGCCGACCTGGCGATGAACAACCCTGAGGCTTTCGAAGCGATCGTCAACTCTGTCAAATAACCCGTTGCCTTGAACGTCCGGGGAACAAATATGAAATCTTGGGTGCGGTTCATTTTCTGGGCTGCACTTTACGTGCTTTGGGTCGCGTGGCACGGAAACTGGTGGTGGCTCCTGGGCCTTCCGGTGGTTTTCGAGTTCTGCGTGAGCCGGCGCCTGAAGGCTTGGATCGGTAAGATCTCCGAAAGGCACCGCGGCCTCAAGGTGGCGCTGGGGTGGCTCGATGCCATTATCTTCGCCGTCGTGGTCGTGACCTTCATCAATATCTTCTTCTTCCAGGCTTTCAAGATTCCTTCCTCCTCGATGGAGAGTTCCCTGTTGACGGGTGATTATCTGTTTGTCGGCAAGACGGCCTATGGCCCCAAACTGCCGCAGACACCGCTTTCCGTTCCTTTCGTCCACAATACGATGCCCGGTTCCGGCAAGGACAGTTATTCGACTGCCCTGCAATACGGATACAAGCGCATCAAGGGATTCGGTCATGTGAAGCGCGACGATTATGTCGTGTTCTCTTTCCCGCACGGAGATACCGTGCTGACAAAGGCACCGGCCGAGGACTATTATACGCACGTCCGGATGACTTCGCGTGAATACGCCGAGAAGACGTACGGGCCGTTGAAAGTCCGTCCCGTGGACAAGAAGGACCACTATGTGAAGCGTTGTGTCGCGGTGGCCGGCGACACGCTTTCAGTCGTTGACGGTTGGGTTTGGGTGAACGGTGTTCCGCAGGAACGTTATCCGGGCATCCAGAACACCTGGCAGGTCGTTACCAATGGTTCCGCCATCAATCCCGTTGTCCTGAGGGATATGGGATTCAATGTGTCGGAAGTTTGGTACAGCCAGTCGCTGCCGGGCTATCCGGCCCTTCCCCTGACCGACGAACGGCTTGAAAAGATCAAGACTTTGGCAAACGTGGTGAGTGTCGAGCAGAATGTCGACGTGTTCCCGCCCGATTATCCCGATTCGGAACTTATGCTCTTCCCCTTCGTGGAAACGGGTTGGACCCGCGATAATTACGGCCCGCTCTGGATTCCGGCAAAGGGGGAGTCCGTGCAGCTGACCGCCGACAATCTGCCGCTCTATCGCCGCATCATCGAAGTGTATGAAGGCAATACCCTGGAAGTGAAGGAAGACGGAGGATTCGTCATCAATGGCGAAGCGACCGACACCTACACTTTCAAGATGGATTATTACTTCATGATGGGTGACAACCGCCACAATTCGCTGGATTCCCGTTACTGGGGATTCGTTCCCGAAGACCACATCGTCGGCAAGCCCCGTGTGATCTGGATGTCAACCGACGCGAACGGAAAATTCCCGCGCAACATCCGCTGGAACAGGTTGCTGAAGTTTTTGTAAATGAATAAGTAATTGGAAAATAATATTTGGTTTTTTGAATAAAAATCAAGATATTTGCAGCCCCTTTGAAAAATAGAAAATAAAAAAGATACACCAATGGCACGAGTTTGTCAAGTTACAGGAAAGAAACGGGTGATTGGAAACAATGTTTCCCACTCGAAGAGACGTACTAAACGCGAATTCGCCCCGAACCTCAAGACCAAGCGTTTCTGGCTGGAAGAGGAACAGCGTTTCGTGACCCTGAAAGTGTCCTGCAAGGGTATGAAGACCATCTACAAGAACGGTCTTGCCGAGACCCTGAAGGCTTCCCGGGAGAAAGGTTTGATCAACATCGTTTAATTTTTTACGGATATGGCAAAGAAAGGTAACAGAGTTCAGGTGATCCTCGAATGCACCGAACAGAGAGAAAGCGGTGTTCCCGGCATTTCCCGGTATATCACGACCAAGAACAAGAAGAACACGAGCGAGCGTATGGAACTCAAGAAATACAATCCGTACCTCAAGCGCTACACGGTTCACAAGGAAATCAAGTAAGCACCTTTTAACTTTATTATACTATGGCAAAGAAAGCTGTCGCAACGTTCTCCGGGGACAAGTCCTCGCTGAAGAATGTGGTCAAGTGCATCAAGATGGTCAAATCTGAGCGCACCGGTGCCTATCAGTTCCAGGAAGAACTGGTTCCCACCGACGAGGTGGCCGACTACTTCAAGAAATAATAAAGAGTAGGTACTTGAAAAAAAGAGAGGTTCGCAAGTCGCGAACCTCTCTTTTTTTCTTGAGCCACTTGGCAGACTCGGACTGCCGACCTGCGCGTTACGAATGCGCTGCTCTACCGACTGAGCTAAAGTGGCTTGATGTTTGAACCTGTCTGGTTTAAACTTGGGACTGCAAAAATAGTCAAAAGAGAGAAAAGAAAAAATTTTTTTTAACAAACATTGCCATGAAACGGTTTTTGACGATTACGATGGCGCTCGTACTGGCTCTGACCGCCTACGCGCAGCCGAGGGGACGGGGACACGACAACAGACACCGTCCGCAAGTTCCGGCCGTCGAAATTCAGGATCCGGAAACCACAGCCTACAATCAGACTGTCCGTCTCGACGGACTGGTGAGACTCACGCCGCAGCAGTTCAACAGGATCTACCGCTTCCACAAGCGTCAGCTGCGTAACCTCCAGAACAGGACGCACCGCAATCCCGCCCAGATGCGGGAAGACCTGATGCGGCTTGAAAACCGTACGGAACGCAAGTATCGCAACGTGCTTACACAGGCCCAATACGAACGGTGGGCCTCATTCGATGCCCACCGCCGTTATCGAAGGGTATATTAGCTCAATCGGCCAGGCGGACGACCCGCAGGCCGTTGTGCGCTTTGATGCCGTTGGTGTATTCCACCAGCGGCTTTTTGTTGATGACCACTTGTTTGTCGCTGTAGGAGGCGTGGATGAAGGTCAGGGTGTCGCCTTCCCAGTAGGCGTAGGCCACGTGGGCGATGTCCAGGCCGGGCGTGGAACTGTTGAATCCGATGATGTCGCCCGTCTTGATGTTTTTGATGCACTTCGGCAGATCGGCTTTGGGAATATACCAGTAGTCCCAGGTTTCGAGGTTCTGCTCGGCGGCGCGGATCTTGGCCACGTTTTTCGGATTGTCCTTGAGCTGCTTGTAGGAAGCCGGATGATTCGACATGAAGTTGAACTTCTGGTCGAGGGGCGATCCGCCGCATTCCCGGCTCACTTCGCGGAAGATGCCGCGCGTTGTGCCCTGGATGATCCATTCGGAGGTGTAGTGCAGGCGGGAGGCGTAGCCGTCGACCTTGCCGTTGCGGTAACGGAGCTTGCGGAGGTTGTCCACATATTTGTCGAAGGTCGGCTCCGCGTCCTTGGCGGTCAGGGACAGGGCCAGGCACATTTCCACGAAGAGGATGCAGTCGGTCTCGCGGGTGTTGACCGTCAGGCGTTCCGGTTCGATCTCCAGCGTGCCGGCAACGTAGGGCGTGCCGAGGAAGTGCTTGGCTACCTTGATGACCAGTTCGCTGAGGGGCAGGTCACGGTCGGCGGCCACGAGGTCCATTACTTCGTTGAAATTCTCCACGTCTTTCTGCGTGAAGCGCGCATCGCCCTTTTCATAGGCGGAAGCGTTGAAAACGAGCCCGAGAAGGGCGCTGAGGAGTATGAGAATGCGTTTCATATTCTAAAAAAGGCAAGCCGGTAAGCCGGATTCTGTACCCTTGCGGGCTTCTGTCATTTATCTGATGCAGCCTACCCCTCGGCTCGGGCGAGCAGCCCTCAGACGCCGATATATTTGGCCTTGCAGCCCTCCGGTGCGTACCCCGGCGGCGTCGCCGACGCCGGTCGTGGGCTCTTACCCCGCGTTTTCACCCTTGCCGGACCCGGATCAAGTCCGAGCTAAACCGGCGGTTGTTTTCTGTTACGCGCTCCATGAACTTTCACCCATCTGTGCTTTCCACAGGGAGGCGCTCTGCGCTGTCCGGACTTTCCTCACCGCCCGAGGGCGGCGCGACAGAATAGCTTGCCGCTTGCAAAGGTACAAGAAAAATGATTTGTCGCGATTTTTTTCTATATTTGTAGCCCGTAAAGACTTTACGGGACTATGAAAATCGGCTTCGACAACGACAAGTATCTGAAGATCCAGTCAGATCGCATCAAAGAACGCATTTCTCATTTCGGGGACAAACTCTACATGGAATTCGGCGGCAAACTGTTCGACGACTACCATGCCAGCCGCGTGCTGCCGGGTTTCGAGCCTGACAGCAAACTAAAGATGCTGATGCAGTTGCGTGACGTGATGGAGATCATCATCGTGGTATCGGCCATTGACATAGAAAAAAACAAGATCCGCAACGACCTGGGCATCACCTACGATGTCGACGTGCTGCGCCTGCGCGAAGAGTTTGAGAGCCGCGACCTGAAAGTCAATTCCGTGGTCATCACTCATTTCAACGGCCAGGCCAGTGCCGTGGCTTTCCGGGAAAGGCTGGAGCGGATGGGCATCAAAGCCTATTACCACTATATCATCGAAGGTTATCCGACCAACGTTAACCTCATCGCTTCGGACGAAGGCTTCGGCAAGAATGACTATGTGGAAACAACCCAGCCGCTCGTGGTGGTTACAGCGCCCGGCCCGGGCAGCGGCAAGATGGCCGTGTGCCTGAGCCAGCTTTACAACGAGAGAAAGCGTGGCGTGAAGGCCGGCTATGCCAAGTTCGAGACCTTCCCCGTGTGGAACCTGCCGCTCAAGCATCCCGTAAACATTGCCTACGAATCCGCCACGGCCGACCTCGACGACGTCAACATGATCGATCCTTTCCACCTTGAGGCCTATGGCCAGGTGGCCGTCAACTATAACCGCGACATCGAAATTTTCCCCGTGCTCGATGCGCTGTTCACCCAGATCTACGGCAGCAATCCGTACAAGTCGCCCACCGATATGGGCGTCAATATGATCGGCTTCTGCATCAGCGACGACGACGTGTGCCGGGAAGCCGCCAACAACGAAGTGATCCGCCGCTACTATACGGGCTTGTGCAATATGGCGGAAGGGGAGGACAACGAGAAAGAAGTGAACAAGCTTACGCTCCTGCTCAAGCAGGCCAATCTGGCGACGGAGTACCGGCGCGTGACGGTGGCCGCCAAGCAGCGCGAGGCGAGCAGCGACGAATATGCCGCCGCTATGGAGCTCCCCGACGGTACGGTCATTACCGCGGAGCAGAGTTCGCTCCTCGGCCCGAGTGCGGCACTGCTTTTGAACGCACTCAAGCATTTGGCCGGCATCCCGCATCCGGTCAAGCTGATTCCCGCTGAAATGATCGAACCGATCCAGAAGACAAAGGTGTCGTACCTGCACGGCCACAATCCGCGCCTCCATACCGACGAGGTGCTGGTGGCTATCTCGATGCTGAGCCTGGCCGACGAAAACTGCCGCCGTGCGATCGATTGCCTGCCGCAACTCAAAGGCTGCCAGGTCCACTGCACCGTGATGCTCACGGAGGTGGACCGCAAGGTTTTCAAGAAACTCGGCGTAGGACTGACCTGTGAGCCGGTCAAGAAACAGAGCGGAAGTTTCCGCAGATATTCCCAATAATTCCGTTTGAAATGAAACGACTTTCCATCCTTCTCTTCGTAATCCTGTGCCTGTCGCCGCTGACCGCGTGCAGTGCTTCTGCGCAGCAGGTCAAGACCTATGGTTTCAAGGTGGAGGAGTCGTATCCGCACGACGTGTCTGCCTATACCCAGGGGCTTTTCTTCCACGAGGGTGTGCTGTACGAATCAGCAGGTCAGTACGGAGAGTCGAGTTTCCGCAAGGTGGACCTGGCCTCCGGACGCGTATTGCAGCGGATGAATTACGAAGGACGTTATTTCGTGGAGGGGTCGTGTGTGCTGAACGGACGTCTCTATGTGCTGACCTGGCAGGAGAAGGAGTGCTTCGTCTATGATATCGCTACCTGGAAGCAACTCGGCACCCTGCGCTACCTGGGCGAGGGCTGGGGCCTGACGACCGATGGGAAGAGCCTGATAATGAGCGACGGAAGTTCTACGATCACGTACCGGGATCCCGATTCCTTCGCCGTGCAGCGTTCCCTGACCGTCACGCTTCGCGGACAGCCGGTGGCGTACCTCAATGAATTGGAATACATCAAGGGCGAGATCTGGGCCAACGTCTACGGGACCGACCAGATCGTGCGCATCAATCCCCAGTCGGGCATTGTGACCGGCGTGATCAATTGCCGTGGCCTTCTGCCCGCCTCGCTCCGCAAGCCCAGAACCGATGTGCTCAACGGTATCGCCGTCGATGCGCACGGAGGCATCTGGCTGACCGGAAAATACTGGCCGAAAATGTACCGTATCACTTTAGTCGAAAAGAAATAGATGAGCAAAGAAAGCCTGATCGCCAGTCTGCGGACTGTGCCCGATTATCCGAAGAAAGGCATCCTGTTCTGGGATGTGACCACGTTGTTCAAGGATCCTGTCGCTTTCAAGGAAGTGGAGGATATCCTCTATGAGGAATACAAGGACAAGGGCATCACGAAAGTGGCCGGCATTGAGAGCCGCGGATTCGTGATGGGCGCGGCGTTGGCTTCGCGTCTGGGCGCGGGTTTCGTGCTCATCCGCAAGCCGGGCAAGCTGCCCGCCGAGACGGTCCGGATGGACTATGCCCTGGAATACGGGACAGACACGATCGAAATGCATACGGATGCCATTACAGAAGACGATGTGGTCCTGGTCCACGATGACTTGCTGGCAACCGGCGGAACGGCCGGCGCTGCCGTAAAGCTTGTACAGTCGTTCCATCCGAAGCAGGTGTATGCCAGTTTTATCATTTACCTGAAAGATTTTGGCAGCGTCGCGAAATTCCCGGAGGACGTTCCGGTGAAAACGGTGCTCGACCTGGAAGGAGCCTAGACCATGGCCGAACAGGCGTTGGCTTATTTTGCCGGCCTGGATATCTGGGGTTGGCTGGAAATCCTCGCCATGGTCGTGGGGATCTATTACGTGTATCTGGAGATCCGCAAGACGCGGCTGCTCTGGTACGTATGCATCCTGACATCCATCCTGAACATCTTCGTCTATTGGCACAACAATTTCCTGTCGATGACGGTCATCCAGGTCTATTATATCGTGATGGCCTTCTACGGCATCCACGCGTTCAAGGAGATCAAGGAAGAAGCGATCGCCGAATACGGGGAGGAAAAGAACCCCACCGGGCAGAAAGTGGCCATCCGCCGTTTCGACTGGAGGACGGGTGCCTGGACCCTGGGCATCGCCGTCCCGGCCTTTTTTATCCTGTCCCACATTCTCCGGGTGTACGCAGAGGCTAACGGGACCGCCCTGTTCCCGAGCCAGCCTTATTGGGACGCTTTCATCGCGGTAGGCAGCATGGTCGGCACCTTCTTCCTCAGTAAATCATATATGTGCCAGTGGTACATCTGGATCGGCCTCGACCTGCTGACTGTCGGCGTCTTCATCTATAGCGGCATGTACTGGATGGCAGCAATGTATGTCTGTTATATTGTGATGTCCCTTTTCGGCATCCGCAACTGGCGCCGCAACGGGGTGTACGTGGATTGACAAAGTCGGATTATTTGATTATCTTTGTAAGTTAATCGATAATTTGACATACTATGCAGTTGATAGCGGACAGCGGCTCCACCAAGGTTTCCTGGCGGGCCATTCTGGACGACGGCTCGGTCCGGGCGATCGAGACCGTGGGCATCAATCCGGTTTTCATGGAAGATGCCGAAATCGAATCTATTCTGACGGAAAAACTGGTGCCCGAGATCGGGACGAAGGTTGACGCAATCTTCTTCTACGGAGCCGGTATGGTGGGTGGCGAAATATCTGCCAAACTGGAGCGCTGCTTCGGAAAAGTATTCCCGGGATCGACCTGCGAAGCCGCGTCGGATGTGCTGGCTGCGGCTCGTGCGCTTTGCGGCCACAAACCGGGTATCGCCTGCATTCTGGGCACGGGCTCGAACAGTTGTTTTTATGACGGGGAGGGGATTGCTGAGAACGTCCGCGCAGGCGGATTCATTCTCGGCGACGAGGCCAGTGGCGCCTACCTGGGCAAACGGCTGATCTCCGATTTCATCAAGGGTCTGCTTCCGGCGCCGGTGGAGAATGCGTTCAAGAAACGCTATGGACTTGACTATATGACCATTGTCCAGAAAGTGTACCGCGAACCGATGCCGAGCCGTTTCCTTGCGTCGTTCTCTCCTTTCATCGCAGAGTTCCGCAACCATCCGCATATCGCCAACCTGCTCAAGAGCAGCTTCGAGGAGTTCCTGCGCCGCAATATCATCCACTATGATTACAAGAAGTATCCGGTTAATTTTGTAGGTTCCATCGCCTACTATTACAAGGATATCCTCGAAAAGGCGGTCAATGCTTCCGGCATGCGGATGGGTACGGTCCTGCAGGGCCCCATCGACGGCCTGGTCGCCTATCACAAGAACACGAAATAAAACGATAATCCGATGAAAGTCACAGAACAGAGCTCGAACTATTCGAATCTCGACAAGATGACGACGCGGGAACTGCTGGAAGGCATGAACCGCGAGGACCGGCACGTACCTAAAGTGGTGGCAGGCTGTATCCCGCAGATTGAGAAACTGGTCGACGGCATCGTGCCGCGCGTGAAGCGGGGCGGCCGGGTATTCTATGTGGGTGCCGGCACCAGTGGCCGGCTCGGAATCCTCGACGCTTCTGAAATCCCGCCGACCTACGGCGCTCCCTACGACCTGTTCATCGGTATGATGGCCGGTGGCGACAGCGCCATCCGTCGCGCCGCCGAAGGCGCTGAGGACGACAAGGCCCAGGGCTGGAAGGATATCGAAACTTTCGAACCCACGACCGATGACACCGTGGTCGGCATCGCCGCCTCCGGCACTACGCCCTATGTGATCGGTGCCATCGAAGAGGCGCGCAAGCGCGGCCTGCTGACGGGCTGCATCACCTGCAACCCCGACGCCCCCGTGGCCGCAGCCGCTGAAGTTCCGATCGTGGCCGTGGTCGGCCCCGAATTCGTGACTGGCAGCACCCGCATGAAGTCGGGCACCGCCCAGAAACTCATCCTCAATATGATTTCCACCTCCGTGATGATCCGCCTGGGCCACGTCAAAGGCAACAAGATGGTGGATATGCAGCTTACCAACAAGAAACTGGTGGATCGCGGCACGAAGATGATCATGGATGAGACCGGCATCGAAGATTACGGCGAGGCCCGGGCAATGCTGCTCCATTACGGTTCGGTGCGCAGCGCCGTCGATGCCTATCTCTCCAAAAAATAAGCGATGTTCCGCCGCAACTACTCCTCCGCCTTGCTGGAAGAGGCCGTCGACCAGCTCTCCTCGCTGCCCGGGGTAGGCCGTCGTACCGCCCTTCGACTGGCCCTTCATCTGCTGGGCCAGCCGCGCGAGAACGTGGACCAGTTTGCCGGCGCCCTGACGCGCCTCAAGCGCGACATCCATACCTGCCCTGACTGCGGGATGATCTCCGACGACGATACCTGCCCTGTCTGCGGCGACCCGCATCGCGACCGGAGCGTCGTGTGCGTGGTCGAAAGCCTGCGCGATGTGCTGAGCATCGAAAACACCGGACAGTACAACGGCCTCTACCACATCCTGGGCGGCATCATTTCTCCGATCGACGGCGTAGGTCCTGGAGACCTTCGCATCCGCGAATTAAGCGGACGGCTTGAGAAAGGGGATATCTCGGAAGTGGTAATGGCGCTCAGCACCAGCATGGAAGGGGAGACCACCGCCTACTTCCTGTACAAACAGATTTCCCGTTTCCCGGTGAAGGTCACGGCCATCGCGCGCGGCGTGGGCTTCGGAGACGACCTGGAATATGCCGACGAACTGACTTTGGGCCGTTCGATCGCCAACCGCCAACTTTTCAAACCCTAGCTCGATATGAGACACGATTTTCCTTTCGTTTGGTTTCTGGCCGCATTTGCGGCTTATACCGCGCTCCTGTTCCTGATTTCCTGGCTGACGGGGCGCAAGGCCGGCACCAATTCCTTTTTCTCGGGCGACCGGAAAGCTCCCTGGCCCGTAGTGGCCTACGGTATGATCGGCGCGTCGATCTCTGGCGTGACCTTTATCTCGGTCCCCGGCAACGTATGGGCGCAGAACTTCTTTTATATGCCGCTTGTGCTGGGGTTTGTAGGGGGCTATATCATCATCGCCAAGGTGCTGTTGCCGCTCTATTACAAGATGAACCTGACCTCGATCTATACGTATCTGGGCGAGCGTTTCGGACCGAAATCCCACAAGACGGGCACGACTGTGTTCATGGTTTCCCGCGTGCTGGGCGCCGCCGTCCGCGTTTTCGTGGTTATCGTGGTGTTCTTCGCCTTCATGCCCCGCAGCCTTTCGGCCTCGGTGTCCCCCGTGTTGCTTTTCACCATCATCACGGCCGTATTTCTGGTCCTGCTCTATCTGTATACGTACAAGGGCGGCGTGAAGACCATTATCTGGACCGACGTGTTGCAGACAACCTTCATGCTGCTGGCTGTCGGTCTGACCATCTACTACATCTGCAAGAATATGGGCTGGAGTTTCGGCCAAATGTTCTCCGTTGTGGGAGAAACCATCAACGAGAATGCCGGCACGGTGGGATACGGACATTCTTTCACGAGCTGGTTCGACTGGGACTGGAGCCACGGCACCAATGCGGTCAAGCAATTCATATCGGGTATCTTCGTGACCATCGCGATGACGGGCCTCGACCAGGCGATGATGCAGAAGAATCTGGCCTGTAAGGATATCAAGGCGGCGCAGAAAAACATGTATACGACTTCGGTCATCATCGTGGTGGTAAATTTCTTCTTCGTGCTTATGGGGGCGTTGCTGTGCGTGTACGCCCAGAGTCTGGGGGGCTTTGAAGCGCTGGGCATCACCAAGACCGACGAACTGTTCCCGACCATCGCCAGCCAGTACTTCGGCGTGGGGGCGGGCATTTTCTTCCTGATCGGCCTGATCTCCGCTTCCTATCCGAGTGCGGGCGCCGCGATGACCTCGCTGACCACTTCGTTCTGTGTGGATTACCTGAACTTCAACGGCCGCAGCGATTTGACGGAAGCCCGCAAGGAGACAGTCCGCAAAAAGGTCCACGCGGGTGTAGCTTTCCTGTTTTTGATCATCATCGTGGTGCTTTTCATCGTCAGCAGCGATGCGGTGGTGAACCTGGTCTATAAACTGGCTTCTTACACCTATGGCCCGTTGTTGGGCATGTTCTTCTTCGGCATCCTGACCAAAACCCGGGTGCGCGACGGGGCTACGCCGTGGATCGCCGTGGCTGCGCCGGTGCTATGCCTGGTCTTCAATCTGCTGAGCAAACGCTACCTCGGTTTCGATCTGGGATTTACGCTGTTGATAGTCAACGGACTGCTTACCTTCATCGGTATGTGGCTTTTCCGGGTGCGTAAGCACGCTGAATAAAAAATAATTCGTACCTTTGCTGGATATGGTAAGAATTGCTGCGATCAACTATCTGAACACGATCCCGTTTATCTACGGGCTGGAGGCCAGGATGGCCCCCGGAACGATCGCCATGCAGTTCTGTACGCCTGCCGAATCCGCCCGTATGCTTTTGGAAGACAAGGCGGATGTCGGCATCACTCCCGTGGCGGTGATTCCTTCGCTGAAGGATCCCCATATCGTTTCCGATTTCTGCATCGGAGCGACCGGAAAGGTGGCCAGCGTGCTGGCCTGTTCCGGACGCCCGATCCGGGAGGTGAAAGAGATCCGGCTCGATGTGGACAGCCGCACGTCCGTGCTGCTGCTGCGCTGGCTCTGCCGCGAGAAATGGCACATTGCCCCGCGCTTCGTACCCTTCGATTTCACCCGTGAACCGCTGGATCCGTCGCAGTGCTATCTGCTGATCGGCGACAAGGCCCTGCTTCACGCTGCGGATTTCTCTTTTGTGTACGATATGGCGGAGGAGTGGATTTCCGTCAAGCATCTGCCGTTTGTCTTCGCTGCGTGGACTGCGAACAAGCCGCTGGATTCCCGTTTCATCGAATCGTTCAACCAGGCCCTCGAATATGGGATCCGCCATATTCCCGAGGCCGTCGAAAAATATGATCATCAGTTTCCCAGGGATTATGCCTGCACTTATCTGCGGGATAATATCTCCTTCCCGTTCGACAGCGAGAAGCGCGCCGGCCTGACCGAGTTCTGGCGGGTCGCCCTGGAGAAACTGACCCCTCGAGAATGTGTGCTGTGATTGCCGGCCCTTGCCGCTTCACGGAGTGATAACACACTAAACCCGAGGAAAATGATCAAAATCTTTTACAATCTCAACGGACAGGCGGAAGTTTCCGAATCGATCGGAATCCTGAAGAAGATTTCTCGCGAAGACGCGCTCTGGCTCGACCTTTTCAGCCCGACGGGGGAAGAGAAACGTGCGGTGGAGCTTTTCCTTCACACGACCCTGCAGAGCCGGGCGCAGGCTGAGGAAATCGAGAGTTCATCGCGCTACAGCGAGACGCTCGACTCCATCTTCGCCAACACGAACTTTTTGATTCCCAGTGCAGAGAATTACACGATGGAGAGCGTCTCCTTCGTGTTGACCGGCCATACCATTACATCCATCCGCCAGGTACCTCTGCGCAGTTTTACCGACATCCAGCGTCGTATCCTGTTCAATTCACGTTTGTATCCCACGGGATTCCACGTGCTGGTGGGCATCCTGGAAAACCGGGTTGACCTGGACGCCGACATGATCGAGCTGATGTCGAAGGAGATCGGGCAGTACAGCAAGCGGGTAAGCCTGGGTGAAGACGTCAACGAGGAATTCCTCCTCGACATCAACCAGTTGCAGGAGAACACGATGCTGGTACGCGAGAACATCGTTGAC
>JAEEGK010001741.1_pt1 | contig 54440 bp, 42 predicted proteins | sample 8958771 | NCBI WGS metagenome assembly JAEEGK01 (sample SAMN16246547, study PRJNA631951) | gut metagenome | biome: gut microbiome; feature: rumen; material: SC-attached | host: Bos | place: Iran: Karaj | collected 2018-10 | reverse complement strand
GACCGTTGCCTGGAAGCAGGCGATGTGGAGGCTGCCAAGACGGTGTGCCGTAACACGCGCGGTCCTGTGGCGAGCATCTGTTATCAGGGGTTGCTGCACATCCGCGAAAGGGTAGAGGACATCGACCGCCAACTGACTAACTACGGCTCCGTGCTGGTGGCACGTCTGGAGAAAGGTTGTACGTGGATACGCCTTTTCATTGCCGTAGCGCCGTCGCTGGGATTCCTGGGTACGGTGATCGGTATGGTGATGGCTTTCGACCACATCCAGCAGGCGGGCGACATCGGCCCGACGATTGTGGCCAGTGGTATGAAGGTGGCTCTTATCACAACCATCTTCGGTATCGTGGTGGCGTTGATACTGCAGCTGTTCTATAGTTATATCCTCTCGAAGATTGAGCGTCTGACGGCTCAGATGGAAGAGAGCGCCATCACTCTACTCGATATGATTACAGAGTATAAGGAGAAGAAATAAGAATTTAAAAATAAGATCATTAAGAGATGACTACGCTGGTTTCTCCGTTTTTCGCTGACATGATGTTGTGGCTGATGTACCTGATGATCGGTGCAGCTGTAGTGGTAACGGCGTACTCTGTATGGCACGGCCTACGTACCACCCGCAAGGGCGAGACAATAGTGAATCGCGTGCCGGCCGGTAGGATAGGGTGGCTCGTGATTCTCGGACTGGTGGTTTGCCTCGTAGTAACGTTCTTGCTTGGCTCCACGTCGCCAGTGGTATCCAACGGCGAATCCTTCACCGACAGGTTTTGGTTGAAGGTAACGGATATGTTTATCTATTCTTCCATAGTTCTGATTGCAGGATGTTTCGTAAGCGCTATCATAAGCAGATTCCGGAGCTGAACACCACGTCGACGGCCGACATATCGTTCATGCTGCTGATATTCTTCCTCGTGACATCGTCGATGGACACGGAGAAGGGACTGATGCGCCAACTGGCTCCGCCACCGATAGAGAACCAGCAACCGCAGGACGTGAACAAGGATCTGGTTGTGAGGGTGGAACTCGACGCTCACGACCAGCTGACCTGCGACGGGAAGCCCGCAACATTAGAGGAGTTGGCACAGGCTGTGACGGCGATGGCACAGGTGAACAGGATGGGCCATGTGGTATCCATTCAGGCCGATCCCGCGACCACCTATGAGACTTATTTCCGTATGCAGGACGCCATCGTGGGTGCCTATCACCGTCTGCGCGACCGATACGCTCAGGAACATTACGGACGGCCTTACCACCGTCTCTCGGCCGATGAGCGCGCTCTGGTGAACGACTACTACCCTCAACGCATCAGCGAGTCACCCATAGAGAAAGGAGGTGACCGATGAGACCGATGCGCAGCATGTTTCACAAGCGTCATTCCAGTGTGCCATCGCTGAATGTCGCGTCGATGCCCGACCTAATCTTCACCGTGCTGTTCTTCTTCATGATTGTCACCCACATGCGCAGCGACGAGGTGAAGGTGAGGCTTGAGGTGCCTGCGGGTTCAGAGGTGAAGAAGCTTCCAGGTCATCCAGCGATTGTGAATATCTATATCGGGAAACCGGGCAACAAGGAGACCGGAAACCAAGGAGACTCTTGGCAGGTACAGCTCAACGGCGATATTGTGACGGCGAAGGAGATTCCTGCACGAATCAATGAGATCCGTGGAAAGTTGTCGGCGGAGAATGCCGAGCGGCTGACCGTCAGCCTCCGGGCCGACAAGCATGCGCCGATGGGGCTCGTAAGTGATGTGAAACAGGCCCTACAGCAGTCGTATACATTGAAATTGAACTATAATGCCACTGAAATTGAAAATTGATAATTGAAAATTGAAATCATCAAAAAAAATATTAATCGTAAATCATTAAATCGTAAATCATTATGGCTTATCAAGAAGTAACAACAACGGGTTATGGAACCCGAGTAGGAAACTCATTCAAGGCTATCGGCAGCGGATTCCTGATGTTCGTCATTGGAACGGCTTTGCTGTGGTGGAACGAAGGTCGTGCCGTAAAGACGGAGAAGATGCTTGACGAAGCAGGCAATGCCTACGTAGAGATGGAGAACCCCAACAAGAAAGATGCCTCTCTCGACGGCGAATTGATCTGCGGCAGTGCTATGGCAACGACAGAAGACTCGCTCTCCGATGCCCAGTTCGGGATCGGTGCTAAGGCCATTGCTCTCTGTCGGTCGGTGGAGTACTACCAGTGGGTGGAGCACGAGCAGACGAAGCGCGAAGACAAACTTGGCGGCAAAGAAGTGACCACAACCACTTATACTTATTCGAAGCAGTGGGTGTCAAGTCCCGTTCAGTCGAGTCAGTTCCATGATCCCGCTTATCAGAACAAGAACACGGTGTTCACTACCATTGACGACGCTGAGCAGTATGCAGAGAACGTATCGTTCGGTGCCTATAAGCTGCCGGAGACGCTGATTCACAGAATCTCCTCGCGTGAGGCTATGGATCTGGCTATTGCCGAGGATCTGCTGAAGCAATTCGACAAGAGTACCCAGGCTGCCTACGAGCGCTTTTACGGTGTTCAGAAGAGCATTCAGCAGGCTTCACAACCTGTCCAGCAGCCCGCTCAGCAGCCGGCAATTCCCGATTCTATAAGGGCCCTGCTCCCGGATTCTGTCAAGGCTAAACTCGACTCTCTGCAGGCCGTCAACGACTCGATCAACAAGCAGATGGAAAATGCCGAGAACAAGAAGGATCTGGCATATGTTCATCAGGCCGGAAACGTGCTCTACTTCGGCCGTGTGCCAGGTGCTCCTGAGGTTGGTGACGTGCGTGTGACCTTTGAGAAAGTTGTACCCGCTAAGGTGACAGTGATGGCTGTTGTCGATGGTGATACCTTCAAGCCCTACAAGGCTAAGAACGGCAAGCGCTTCCAGACGCTTGTGATGGGAAAGAAGAGTGGCGACGAGATTATCGACGCAGAGAAAGAGGCTAACAACATGATTCTCTGGGCTCTCCGCATTATCGGTATCATGATTGTCATTGGTGGTCTGAAGGGTATCTTCGGCTTCCTCGAGACCATCCTCAAGGTTGTGCCGTTCGTGGCCAACATCTTCGGCTGGGGTGTGGGCATCGTTTGCACCGTCATCGGTATCGTGTGGTCGCTCATCGTCATCGCCCTCGCATGGCTCTTCTACCGTCCGCTGCTTGGCATCGGTCTGTTGGTCCTCGCTGGATTCTTGGTATGGGTATTTGCCTTCAAGGGCAAAGACAAGCTGAAGGAACTTGCCGCTAAGAATTCGAAGAATACACAGCCGACACCTCAGGCAGCAGAGTAATGAAACATTTTTTCTTTTTCATTGTGAGTGCTTTGGTCCTCATGGCCGGATGCACGAATAAAGGTCAGACAGCGGGTGGAGTCGACAGTGACTCCCTCGCTGCCGACAGTTTTACCGTTGAGGTTCGCGATACTGCGCCCAAACCTATGTTCCTCTATTATTTCGATCCGGACCACATGCAGGTGGTCTATTGGACCGATGCGAAGGAACCTGATCGTACATGGTACGAGAAGAACGACATGCTCGAATATTATGACGAAGCCCGTCAGGCCTGGGAACGCTTCGACGCCTACCGCCGTAACGCTGCCGGCTATACGCAGATGCTCCTTGATGACGGCAAGAGCGTCGCTATCCGCTGTGTCGGAGAGCAGCTGAAGAATCCCGACGGAGAGGATCTCTATCCAGGCGAACTTCACAGTCGTCCCACTATCCCCTCAATGGGTATGAACTATGCCTTCGTAAATATCGCCGACTCGTTGCGAGACCATACGTTCGCACAGCTACATGTCATCGTGCACGAAGCCTATATGAACAGCCGCAAGCCACTCACCACGAAGCTCGTGTCGCAATACGGTAAGGCGAAGCCCCTACCCAAAGCTGTCATCAGTCAGCTCGAAGAACAGTACGGCATGAAGACCGAGCGTACGGAACACACCTACACGATTGGCGACCGCTATACCTATGGTGTGCTCCAGTTCAAGCCTAAGAACAAGAAGGTCTTTGCCCTTGAGGTAGTCACCGATGGTGACAAGGTCTATTCCTATCCCGTCGAGGGTCATTACGATGAAAGCGAAGCCAATTCCACATGGAATGTCGACGACGACGGTGAGTATTTCTCTAGCGGCATCGGCGCAGCCTTTGAGGGACCCGACGGTCTGGAGCTCTGTTTCGAGCATCGCGCTCCCGAGAGTGCTACCGTCGGCATGATGCTCTTGCGTGATGGCAAGCTGCATCGCCAAGTGTATGAGGTGTATCACCAGTTGATCGATGAGCAGACGCCGCTTTGGAAGAAGGACCTTGCCACCTGTCGGAAGCTCTACCTCGATAACGATCCTCATGAGAATAAAAACTATCGGCTGTCGCGCTATCGCTGGATTGATGTCGACGGAGACTTCAACGAGGAACTTTGGATGCGCGACGATGACAATCTGCACGGTGCCCTCTTCACCTTTAAGGACGGGGACATCCGTCTGGTAGGCGTGGAGACAGATAAACTGCATTTGTCATTCCTTCGCCAGACCAATGGTAAAGGCTATGCGCGTATCTCCGGTTCGGCAGGTGGCCCAGCTGTCTACACGCAGGTCTTCGAACTGAAGAATAGTCGCGTGGAGCGCACCTTTACAGCCCTAGAGGTCTATGGTGAACTCGATGAGTGTACCTTGAATGGTAAGCCTTGGAGCAAGGAGAATGGTCAGGCGTTTCTCTCCTCGCTGCCTCCTACCACTGATCCGTTCATATACTGGCTCAGCCCAGAGGAATAAAACTTATACAGGCACCTTTGAAAGGGTGCCTGTTTTTTTAGATACTCACTTCCTGCAGAGCTCTGCGTATGGACAGTGGCGACACCGGTCGCGGTCGGCGGTCGGCGTGAAAGGTAAATCGGGATTGAAGATGGCGTCGATGGTCTGGCGGAGCATGGTGAGTAGCTGATCAGAATATGGGGCAATGTCAATGACAGGTTCGCGGCCGAGGCGGAGCGTTGCGTCATAATTCTCGGCAGCGGCGTGCTGAATGAAGAGCAGCGAGGGGCTGACAGGAGTGTTTGGTGATGAGTGTTTAGTGTTTAGTGTTTGCTGGCGTACGATGTGGCTGTAAAGCATGGCCTGCAGGTAGTAGTCGCTGTGATTGGGAATCTGTGCTGGGTCGAAGACAGCTGCCATGTCGGCCATCGGCCTCGGAAGGCGTGCTGCGGTTTTGTAGTCGATCACTCGGATGCGGTCGTGGCCTGACAGGGGGTCGGTGACACAGTCTACACGGTCGATGATACCGCCGATTTTGGTGTGCATCAACAGGTCGCCGACATGGATGTCGTAGGGCATATAGTATGGTTCCTCCATGTCGATGATGGTGAATGGGGCCAGGCGGCGGTCGATCTCCAGAAGTTGTCGCACATACCTGATAATGACGGCACGGGAGATGAGCTGCAGACCGTCGGGCGCGGAATTGTCTTGGGTTTTAAGTTCGGAGCGGATAGCGGAGTCTACGGCACGATCGACGGCAGAAGGGTCATGTAGCAGCGCGTCGAGCAGTTGTTCAGTGACGAGACGGTTGGAAAACGGCTTGTAAAGGGTCTGTGCAGCCTGGTGGAAAATGTTGCCGAATGCGCGGCTGTCGATGATGTCGTCTTCTGTGGAGTCAGGCTCCTTGAGATTGCTGACATAGTGGTAGAAAAAGCGTAATGGGCAGCGTAGGTAGCTGCTGATGGCTGTCGGGCTGATGCCATTGGGGCCTGTGAAGCGTGAGCACAGTTGGGAGATAACAGCTGGAGTCTTGGGGATAAATGAGATTTTATATTTTTGAGTTGAGGGGGCGGTGTCGGGCGATGGGGAAGAGGTAAGGCTGCGGAAGGTGATGGGGGCGGGTGCGTCGGCCATCAGTTGGAGCATGAAGCGTGACATCTCGCTGCGCTGGCCGTCTGTCGTCGAGTTGACATAGACGAGGGTGACGTCGTGAGCGCGCTGCAGAAGGCGGTGGAAATAGTGACGGTAGATGGCGGTCTTATGGTCAACGGTGGTCAGTCCGTAGGCCTTGCGTATGGCGTAGGGGATGAACGATGTGTCACTGACACCGCGTGGCATATGGCCCTCATTGCAGGAGAGCACCAGTACGTGGTCAAAATCGAGGTTGCGCGTTTCGAGAACGCCCATCACCTGCACGCCCTCAGCAGGCTCCCCGTGGAATGGAATGGTGGTCGACTGCACCAGCTGGGTGACGAGTCGCTGCAGCGTGGTGGTGTCGACGGTTAGTACGCCCTCGTCGGCAAGACCGCTCATGCGATTGAGGAGTGTGTACATGCGGAAGAGACTCTCAGAGGTGAGAGGTGAGAGGTCTGCGGTGAGAGATAAGGCTACGTGGCGGACAATATCGGTGAGCCAGTGGAGCAGGACGGTAGTGTCAGTGATGTGGCTGTCGGCGTAACCTTCGGGCAGGTGTGAGGCGTAGGGATGACGAGTCACAATGTCAAGCCAGCGGCGACGGAACGAATTGTTGCGGTTGGAGAATCCATTTATCTGAAGGTTCAGCAGTTGGGCCACGAGCGAGGCTATGGGCGTCTGAAGAAGAGGATAGCCTGTAGTGATGTTCACTTTCTCCACTTCATCGGGCAGACAGTGGATGACTGCTTGAAGCAGTCCTTCATTGCAGAGTACGATAGCCGTGCGGCGTCCGTCGGCTATACGCTCTGGTGTGAGCCACTGACTGACGTATCGGGCTTGTATGTTCTCAGTTGGGGCGCAGATGTATGTGAGCTGTCGCGGCGGCTGTTCGGTAGTGTCCTGAATGACGATTGCACGGCCAGCGTCCTGAAGACGGCTGATAAGCATCTGCTCCACCTGATGCAAGAGGTTGAAGCCTACGAAGACGTATGTGTCGTAGTCGGAAGGCAGGGTGTCGACTGTGGCCACTTGTTGGTAGAGGGCTCCTTCGTATGCAAGACCCTGACTTGACAAAATGTCGTTATAGGTGTGGTAGATGTCACCTATATGACTCCACAGACGCAAGAAGCGCTGCTTGAGTTCACTGTTGTGCTCATCGGTAAAGTTGCTGAAGAAGCGACGGATGAGTTCGCGCTGTTCGGGCGTGAGATACGAGACATCGTCGAACTCGTGGAGGTCGCGGACATTGGCAAACACACGTTCAGCGGGAGCCATGTTCTTGTCTACATCATCGAAGTCGGAGAGCAGCAGCTGACCCCAACCGTAGAAGTGATCGAGCGTTTCGTTGGTACCCGTGCACTGTATGAAGCAGCGGTGCAGTTCACAGACGAGCAATATGGGATCAGCGACTTGTAGCGAGGACTGGTTACGGAAAAGTTCGCTGATGGTGACGTATGCCGGGCTCCACAGCGGACGGCCTGCCAGACGGGCAAGGTGGTCATTGAGGAACAGCGAGGCGCGCTTGTTAGGGAAGACTACGGCGACGCGAGACATGTCGGTGCCGAAGCGCGTCAACAGTTCAGAGGCGACGGATTCGAGGAAACTTTTCATACTTCTTCAATGCGGTTAGTGTAGACGTACCAAAGGTAGCCGTGGATATTCTGATGACCCATAGAGGCGAGGAGACTCATATAACGACGCACCTGGTCGTGGTATTCGGGCTTCGGAGAGCCGAACTTGAAGTCTACGACAATCCACTGGCGGCCGTCAGTCATAACTCGGTCTGGGCGTTGTTGAACGGTCTGGCCGTCAGCATCAGTGGAGAGGATGGTACACTCGTTATAGAGCGTCCAACGCCCAGAGAACCAGTCTGCTACACGTGTATTCTGAAGTCGTTTGCGCAGTAGCGAGGCGATGTGCTCTGAAGTGAGTCTGCTATCATAGATGACGCCTTCGGCTTGCAGGTGTTGTAGTGCGGCAGGGATGTCCTCGGCGGTACGAATGGTGGAGAACACCTCGTGGAGTATGCTTCCCGTCTGGATGTATTCCTCGCGGCGCAGAGCCTCTTCGTCATCACTGGAGAGAAAGGCACGGCTTCGGTTGCTCTGGCGGAAGCTCATCTTTTGTCCGAAGGTGCGAACGGTTACTGGAAGAGGTACGTATGGCTGGAGGAAGGGATTGTCCTTAGATTTGTCATCAGACGATTCATAAGATGATCCTGTAATCGTGCCATAGGTGAGACGGAGTGGCTGCTGGTCATCGTCAAGGCCTTCAAGGAGGACTTCTCCTTCGGGATCGTCATTTCTCAATGTTTTAATCATTTCGGGCAGTGTCTGTTCGATGAGCATCGAACGGGTACCGTTGGCCTTGCGGCGACCGATGACGAAAAGTGTACTTCTGGCACGAGTGAAGGCTACGTAGAGCAGGTTGAGGTTGTCTACAGTGTTTTGAAGATGCTCTTGCTGGTAGTCGTTCTCATAGATAGTACCTTTCATCTGCTTCTGGCTGTAGTCAACGGGCACGATGGGCAGGTCGCTATAAGGTTCTTCCTGCGGACGACACCAGATGATGTTATTGCTCTGCTTCTCCAGTGGCCAGTCACAGAAGGGACAGATGACGTGGTCGTACTCCAGACCTTTCGACTTGTGAATGGAGATGATGCGTATACCGCTGGTTTCATCGCTCTGGATGGTTTTCGAGCAGAGTGTCTCGTCCCACTCATTGAGAAAAGCACTGATGTCGCTGACATTATCACCGACATAATTCACCAGGTAGTCGTAGAAAGCGCAGACGTATGAACTCTGGTCAGGGAGACTCTCAAGACCGAAAACAGCATAGAGACGTTCGGCAAGGTCGTAGAGCGGCAGTGACAGCAACTTGTCAAAGCGGGTGATATAGTCATCGGGCAACAGAGTGTCGAGGTCGGTGGTGGGAAGAAGCCACTCGTTGTCGCCTCTGTTGTCACCGCAAATGTCGCGACGGTAAATCTTGATGATGGAGGCCTTGGTGAGCTGGTCTGCAGGATGTATGAGCAGACGCATGGCACCAACGAGCAGGCGCACGGCGTAGGAGGCGTCGAGACGGAAGGCCTCGTCGCTGACGATGGTCACCTCGGGCATCTGTTCTGCGAAATACTGAGCTATGAGTGGTATGGTGGCGTTGGTGCGCACAAGGATGGCTATCTTGTCTTGTGTGATACCGTTGGAGAGTAGTTCGGAAACGATTTCCGTTAACTTGCGGTACATAGCGGGCTGGTAGTCTTCAGCAGGCAACAGTTCCACCTGAACGTACCCTTCCTTACTGCGCTTATCAGGTATCTTTTGTCTTACGTCGGCGTATGCCTTTGACAGTTGGGCGGCTTCTGAACCACAGCAATCCTGCAGACTAAGGTGCTCAATGTTGGCTGCCTGCTGGAAGAAAGCGTTGTTGAAGTTGATGATTCGGCGCTGTGAACGGTAGTTCGTATCGAGCGGAAGAGTCTCGGTCATGCGGGAGTCGAACTGGTCTTCGAGATTGTTGAGCAGTCGCCAGTCGCCAGAGCGCCAGCGGTAAATACTCTGTTTCACGTCGCCCACAATGAGGTTACTTCCACCATCGTGGCTCATGGACTCGGAGAGCAGCACACGAAAGTTCTGCCACTGCACGGTCGAGGTGTCCTGGAACTCGTCGATCATCACATGCTCCAATTGTGTTCCGATCTTTTCGAAAATGAAGGGTGAGTCGCTCTCGCCGATGAGTGCATGGAGCAATTGCTGTGTGTCGCTGAGCAAGAAACGATTTGACTCTTCGTTGAGGGTATGAACCTTCTGCTCTATACTGCCTAAGAGACGCAACTGACTGAGGTGGCGCAGCGTGAGGTCGGCACTCTTGTAGATACGCCATTGACGAGGCCGTTCTTCGATGGCCTGGCGCAGCAGATTGTCGAGTGTGCTGTCGACCAGTGCGTGGAGCAGTTCATGGCGCGGATGGGTCTTTTTGTACCATTTAGGGGCATCACCCAAACTGTCGGTCACACGTTTTCCGAGAACACTCTCGTCGAATATCCCCTGACGTAGTTTGATAAAAATGCTACATACACCGCTACGGCCGTAGGAGAAGTCGTCGACGGTGAGGTTCTCGTTGTCGAGTATGTTGAAGAACTGCTCGCCTAAAGCCTTCATATGCTCGAGAGCTGTCTGTCGCAACTCGCGCAGTTGTGAAGTATATCGGTCGAAGAATCCTGGTTCAGACAACTTACGGTCAAGAGTCTGGCTTACGTTCTTGTACTCGTCGTGGAAAATGGTGCGTCCGAAGTCCTTAATCTTGCCGATGACGTTCCACGACTTGTCATCTGAGATGTTCTCCATGATGTAGTTGAGAATCCACTGTAGCATGGCGTCGGAGGTGCTGAGGTCGGCTATCAGCTGGTCAACGGCAAGTTCCTCTACCTGTGTATCGTTGAGTCCTATGCGCAGGTTGGTGGTAAGGTCGAGTTCGCGAGCCATGTTGTGCATGACCCCCTGGAAGAATGTGTCGATGGTCTCAACATGGAAATAGTGATAGTTGTTGAGGAGGTTGCTAAGACAGATTCCTGCTCGTTCACTGATTGTTTGCACATCGAGAGCGGTTTTCTTTTTTACAGTCTCCAGATAGTCATCCGATGCCGGCAGTTGTTTCCAGATGCCATAAAGCTGGCTTAGGATGCGCATCTTCATCTCCTCGGTGGCCTTGTTGGTGAAAGTGACGGCGAGAATGCTGCGATAGCCTGCGGGATTCTCCACCAGCAGACGGATATATTCTGTGGCAAGTGTAAACGTCTTTCCGCTGCCCGCACTGGCTTTGTATATGGTGAGGGGTTTTACCATCTGTTAAAGAGTTCAAATTCGAATTTCATACCAAAACTGTCGAAATGAGTGTTACGGAAACTGGCAAAGGCACCTACGGAGATGTAGCGGTTTGTGAAGCCGTAGCCTATCTCGTAGTAGGGCCTGGAGCTTTCAAGCAGCACACCGCTGATGTAGAAGCGTTCCTTTTCGATGTACTTGCCAAGATAGGGTATCCAGCTGCCCATCATTAGTGGTGACTCATAGGAGAGATTATAGCGGAAGTAGTAGTTAGAACTATTGTATTCATCGCCGCCGAGGAGTTGGAAGTTACCGCTCCAGTCGTCATTCCAGCCTGAGGGCAGGTTCTCATCAGAGAAGTTGGCGAAATCCAGGAAATACTCATCAGCCTTCCTCGTATAGACACCGTAGCCGACGCGCATGTTGAGGAACCGAAGCCCTGGAATCTGGTATTTCCACTGGGCGTCAAACTCCCACCGGTCGTAGTCGAGGTTTGATTTGTAAATACCCTTGATGCTTCTTTCCCAGTCGAGGGCAAACAGAGGCCCCTTGTTGAGCCATGGCTGTATCTTGATGCCAACGAAGGGTGCGAAGCTTCGGTATTCTTCCGGCACGCCGTACTCCCGCATGAGCGCTTTGTTGACAGCCTTGCGTCGGTGGATAATGAGACCTGTCTCCAGGTCAATCCAGTCGAAGAGCATGATATTGTTGATCAGGAAGAGGTGATTATCCTTGAACTTGTCCATGTTCTGGTTGTCAAACGAGATGGAATCCTCATGTGCCCGACTGATGGCGTTCATAACGGTGGAGTTGCTGATGCGGTTGCCATTACCGTAGACCATCTCCACATATCCGTTACGCTTCGGGTTGTAGATCATGCGTAGCGGGATGGTGAAGTAGAGCTGGTCCTTTTTGAAGTTATAGCCGATGGTGGGCTCGATGTTCAGGTAGCGATGCTCTGAAAAGGTGAACCGTAGGCGCATCTTCGTCTTATAGCGAAAGCCGCGGCTATCGCTGTAGTCGACATATAGGGGGTTGATGATGGGTGAGAGACTGAAGAAGGTATTGCCCGATTTCGATTCTGCATCAATCGGCGTGACGAGGGTCTCGCCGACGGTATCCCAGAAAATCTTCTTCCAAAGATTTGGCTTGTGGGGCAGAGTATCCAAGGCTGCGGCAGAGTCGGCAGCAGCATTCTCTGCGTCGTAGGCCTCATAAATCTTCTTGTCGAGACGGTTCAGGGGGACGGGGCGCAGCGAGTCAATCAGTTCTCGGCTCGATACATCGGTGATGCTGTCGGGTAGACTCTTACTGCAGTTGTAGTAGGCGTTGAAGAGTACGGAGATGCGGTTACCCATAAAACGGAAGGTTGCTGCAGTGTTGCACTTCAAGGGACTGAGACTGCGGCTTTTATCCTCATTCTGCGTGATTTCCGTGCGGAAGGTTATCATGTCAAACTCTCCGTTGAGCACGGTTCTGAGAATGCGTCCTGTCTCAGTTTCAACCACGGCATAACCGTTCAGCAGCTGGGTGTTGTATAACTTAGGACGGAAGTCGAGCCGGGTGTTTCCGTTCGTCAGGCGTATCTGCTTGAAACGGTAGTAATGGCGATTCCATTTATTGAAGGGCGACAGCACGTGACCCTCGTAGAAGTCCACGTTGTAGATGTCGGGAGTCATGAAGTCGATGAGCGTGGGCATAGCCTTCCGGTTATGGCTTATCGTACCTGTGAGCACCTGACTGTTGATGTCGAAGTTGTGGGCATCCTTGAACTTCACCTTACTGTATGCCTCTTGGATGTACTCGCGTGGGTCCTTGGCCACAACATACATGGTGGGTATGAGCCAAAGTGTGAGGTTGCGACGCTCCACATTGTAGCGGAACTTGGTATAGACGTTGTCCTCCTTCGATTCAAACTCCGAGAGGTTCGCCTCCCGGTATTGGTAGATGCGTTCGAGAATGAGCGTGTCTTTCTTCTGCTTTGCACAGAGGTATCCCGACATACAGAAGAGTATGTTGGCCAGAATGATTCTGCTGTATGACCAAGGACTTCTCATCTAAACTATCAATAATATACGCTAAATTCTCAACTTCTCTTTCAGATATTGTCCGGTAAGACTTTCTTGACACTGCGACACTTCTTCCGGCGTGCCTGCCACAACGAGTCCTCCACCACGGTCGCCGCCCTCAGGACCAAGGTCGATAACATGGTCGGCACACTTGATAATCTCCAAATTGTGCTCGATGATGATGATGGTGTGGCCACGGCTGATGAGTGCGTTGAAAGCCTGCAGCAGACGCTGGATATCATGGAAGTGAAGACCGGTAGTCGGCTCGTCGAAGATGAAGAGTGTCGGCTCCTGTTTTTCTTGTCCGATGAAATAGGCGAGTTTCACACGTTGGTTTTCACCGCCTGAGAGAGTAGAGGAATTCTGGCCGAGTTTGATATATCCAAGTCCGACGTCTTCCAGTGTCTTCAGACGGTTGACAATCGTCTTTGTCAGTTGCCCCTTGTTTCCTGACTCCTGACTCCTGACTCCTGACTCCTTAAAAAACTCTATCGCATCTGTGATCGTCATATTGAGTACATCGTCGATGTTCTTCCCACGGAAGGCCACATCGAGGATTTCTTTTTTGAACCGATGTCCGTGGCAAGCCTCACACTCCAACACAAGGTCGGCCATGAACTGCATCTCCACTGTGATTACCCCCGCGCCCTTGCACTCCTCACAGCGCCCCCCCTCGGCATTAAAGGAGAAATACTGCGGCGTGAAGCCCATCTGCTGGGACAATGGCTGTGCGGCATATAGGTCGCGAATGGCATCGTAGGCCTTCACGTATGTGGCAGGATTCGAGCGGCTGGACTTTCCGATGGGATTCTGGTCGACAAACTCCACATGCTTCACGGCATCAACGTCGCCTGAGAGTCCGAGGTATTCTCCAGGGGCATCGCACACTTCTCCGATATGACGCTTGAGTGAGGGATAGAGGATGCCTTTGATAAGACTGGACTTCCCTGATCCGGAAACACCGGTTACGACGGTCATCACGTTGAGGGGAATCTGTACGTCGATACCCCTGAGGTTGTTCATTCGGGCACCCTTGATGTCGATATGGAGGTTCCACGGGCGACGCGACTCGGGAACGGGTATCTCGTCCTGATGGAGCAGATACCTGACGGTGTAGCTTCTGGGAAACTTCTTCAGCGAGGCTTTGTTGACCTTCCCAGCGTCACCCTCGAAGACGATCTCTCCACCCAGACGTCCGGCATCGGGGCCAATGTCGATGAGGTAGTCGGCGGCTCGCATGATCTCCTCGTCATGCTCCACCACTACCACCGTGTTACCTATCGACTGAAGCGCCTTGAGTACATGAATCAGCCGTTCGGTGTCGCGGCTGTGGAGTCCTATACTCGGCTCGTCGAGGATATAAAGCGACCCTACAAGGGAACTGCCTAAGGATGTGCATAGGTTGATGCGCTGGCTCTCACCGCCTGAGAGGGAGTTCGACAGACGGTTGAGCGTGAGGTAGCCGAGCCCCATGTCAAGCAGGAACTGCAGACGGCTCCTGATCTCTGTCAGCAAACGCTTGCCTACCTCCTGGTCGTGCTCGTCGAGCTCCAGCAGGTCGAACCATTCCTTGAGTCTGACAACTGGCATCTGAACAAGGTCGGTGATGCTCCGTCCGCCAATTTTCACGTAGTTGGCCTCAGGTTTCAGACGCGTGCCGTAACAGGTGGGACAGTTGGTCTTTCCGCGGTAACGGCTCAGCATCACCCGATACTGTATCTTATATTGGTTCTCACGGAGCATCTCGAAGAATACGTCAATACACGGGCGCTCCTTGTTGTTCTTGTCCGACGGCAGACCATGCCACAACCAGTCCTTCTGCGTCTGTGTCAGGTTCATATATGGCTCAAAGATAGGGAAGTCGTCCTTCACTGCATGCCTGCAGAACCACTCCTTCCACTCCTTCATCTTCTCCCCGTGCCAGCAGACGACACAGCCGTCATAGACCGATAGCGTGGTGTTGGGAATGACCAGTTTCTCGTCGATGCCGATGATGCGACCGAAGCCCTGACATTCAGGACAGGCCCCTACGGGGGAGTTGAACGAGAACATCTGATCGTTTGGTTCCTCGAAGGTCATGCCATCTGCCTCATATTTCGTCGAAAAGTCGTAACAGATATTCGATGGCGGCAACAGCAGGCGCATCTCCCCATGTCCCTCATAGAAAGCCGTCTCAGCTGAATCAACCAGACGGGAGATGGTGTCAGGGCTATTGTCCGCTGACAAGCGGTCGATGACGAGGTAAAGACTAGTATCGCTAGTCTTACTAGTCTGGTTTGCCAGCCACTCGTCAATCCTCAGGAAGTCCCCATCGGCAAAGATCCTCGCATACCCTTCTTGGATATACGCCTTCAGCTGCTGCTCTATCGTCCTTCCTTCCTGCAGATGTACGGGAGACATGACCACGAACCTCGTCCCCGGAGAGTATTCCTGCACCTTTCGCACCACGTCGTCGGTAGTATGCTTCCGTACCTCCTCACCGCTCACGGGACTATACGTTCGTCCTATCCTTGCGTACAGCAATCTGAGGTATTCATATATCTCCGTTGAGGTGCCTACGGTAGATCGCGGATTCCTTGAGATTACTTTCTGCTCGATGGCAATGGCGGGCGGTATTCCTCGGATAAAGTCACACTCAGGTTTGTTCATCCTCCCCAGGAACTGTCTGGCATAACTCGACAGACTCTCCACATACCGTCTTTGCCCTTCAGCATACAGTGTGTCGAAAGCCAACGACGATTTGCCGGAGCCACTGACTCCGGCAATCACCGTCATGGTGTTTCGGGGGATTTTGACATCAATGTTTTTAAGGTTGTTGACCCTAGCCCCCTTAATCTCAATCGTATCTTTCAAACAATTATTCTTATATTATTCAGTCTTTAAATTAGAGAATGCTTTTCACTGCCTCTAGCATGCCGACACTCTGGATCAGGTCAAGATCCTGCTTCACCATAGCGTTCAGACCTGCAATTTTGTTCAGATCCTCCTGCCAGATGAATGTTGCGCCGAGCACACCGTCAGCTACTTTCTGAGTATCACCCGTAGCCCACAACTCCTTCAGCAGGTCCATGATCTTCTGGTCGTCGTTTGGTGTAATCTCAGTACCGTCCTCACGTTTGCCGCCTTTGTAGTAGGTAATGATGGCGGCCAGACCGAACACCAGTCCCTTAGGCAGTTCGCCCTTGCGCTCCAGATAGGTCTTCACGCCAGGCAGGTCACGGGCCTGGAACTTCGGGAAGGAGTTAAGCATGATGCTTGTTACCTGATGATCTACGTACGGGTTATCGAAGCGCTCCAACACGTCGGCGGCAAACTTCTCCAGCTCGTCCATCGGCAGATCCAGCGTCTGCATCAGTTCGTCGAACTGTACCTTATGGATATATTTACCTATTACTTCATGGTTACAGGCGTCGCGAACGATGTTCACACCGCTGAGGAAAGCCACAGGGCTCAGTACCGTGTGCGGGCCATTGAGCAACGTCACCTTACGCTTGTGATAAGGCTCCTCTGAGGGAACGAACAGTACATGAAGACCTGCTTTGTCGGCGGGGAACTCCTTGGCCACTTCCTTTGGAGCCTCAATCACCCACAGGTGGAAGTTCTCGGCCTGGACCACAAGATTATCCCTGTACGATATCTTTTCCTGAATCTCTGCAATCTCCTTGCGTGGGAAGCCCGGCACGATGCGGTCTACGAGAGTTGCATATACGCCGCAGGCCTCCTCGAACCACTTCTTAAATCCTTCACCCAGATTCCAGAGTTCAATGTACTTATAGATACACTCCTTCAGCACATGGCCGTTCAGGAAGATCAACTCACATGGGAAGATGATTAAGCCCTTTGACACATCACCATTGAATGTCTGGTACCGCCGATAGAGCAACTGTACGAGCTTGCCGGGATAGCTGCTGGCAGGAGCGTCCTCCAGCTTACAAGCGGGGTCAAAGGCAATACCAGCCTCAGTAGTGTTAGAAATGACAAAGCGGATCTCAGGCTGGTCGGCGAGAGCCATGAAGGCGGCATTCTGGGTATAGGGGTTCAGTGCACGGCTGATGACATCAATACGCTCAAGCGTGTTTACGGGTTTACCGTTCTCTCGTCCCTGAAGGTTCACGTGATAGAGGCAGTCCTGGGCATTGAGCCAGTCGACCATGCCTTTCTCAATGGGCTGCACAACGACAACGCTTCCGTTGAAGTCGGTCTTCTGGTCCATGTTCCAGATAATCCAATCTACGAATGCACGGAGGAAATTACCTTCTCCGAACTGAATCACCTTTTCAGGCATCATGCTCTTTGGAGCAAATTGTTTGTTTAGTGGTTTCATTTTTAATTCCTTTTTTGTTTTAATGATTTCTTTTCAAATGTGAGTGCAAAGATAGGCTTTTTTTCTGAAACGACAAAATATAAAACAGTTTAAAGGTCAAAAATGTGCGTAAAGGTTTGCAGGGCCTCTTCCCTAATGACCCTAATCGCCCTAATCACCTTTTGGTAACGTCAGAAAATATCCCAGACGGTATAAGTTGAACATTTTCAGACAAGGACGAGAACCACAGAGGTTACGCCGTTCAAGGCTTCCGAAGATGTGGTGCCATAAGCGTATAAGGGTTCGAACGGCAGAGATATGGATGCCGTCGGCAAAAGTGAGAATACGGGAATATCCACGTAACTCTTGACGGAATTCCTGGAGCGTCCTCAGACTACGTTCTATCTTGTTGACATAATTGGAATTAGACTCAAATTCTGTCATCATAACAGGGTTGTCAATGTGGGAGACACTGATATGTTTCTGCTTTAAAGTTTTCCCAAACAGAACGTCCTCATAACCGCTTTTGGTGAACCGTTCGTCAAACGGACAGGATTCAAAAACGGTACTTTCTGCAAGGAAATTTGTGGAGCGAAATTCCTGATATCTGTTAGCCTGACGCTTTTCTGCAGTATGCATGGGTTCGGCATCCTTCTCATAGAGATATCTCAAGTTATGGTTTAGGCTGGAGTTGTCGACGATGCAGATACCGCCGTTTACCACGCCCTCGTGGTCGTCTGTCATATAACGTTCCAAGAAGTGGGCATCGGGAATGACGATGTCACAGTCCAGGAAAAGCAGCCAACGGTATTGGCTTTCTCTTCCAAGAAAGTTTCTTGTTGCAGCACTGCCTGTGTTCTGTTCTTTTGAGATAAACCTGCAGTTGGGCAGACTGTTGATGGTCTGGTTTTGCATAACAGACTCCTTGAAAGGTGATGCATCGTCAGCAACGATTATCTCATAGCTAATCCCCAATAATTCAGCCTGCTTTTGTAATACTGCAACCAATTCCACACACACATTATTATAGTTAGGAATCAGTATTGAGAGTTCTTTCTTTTTAAGCTTTGTCATAATCGGCCACAAAATTACGCTTTTTTCACCAATAATCAAGCATATAACACCCAAAAATAGTTAAAAATGAGCCTGTAGAAATAAATTCTATAATTTTGACTCTTAATTTTTCATTTCTTTTTTGTACATTTGCAGCCGCTTTTACGAGATAAGAGCATGAAATTCATTTATCAAACATTCAAAAACAAATTCAAACATGGCAACAAAAATCAGATTGCAGCGCGGCGGCCGTAAGGGCTACGCTTTCTACAGCATTGTTATCGCCGACGCTCGTGCACCACGTGATGGTCGTTTTACTGAAAAGATTGGTACTTACAATCCAAACACCAATCCTGCCACAGTAGACTTGAATTTCGACCGTGCACTGTATTGGGTTGAGGTTGGTGCCCAGCCCACAGACACAGTACGTAACATCCTCAGCCGTGAGGGCGTGTACCTTATGAAGCACCTTCGTGGTGGTGTTAAGAAGGGCGCTTTCGACGAGGCTACAGCCCAGAAAAAGTTCGATGCCTGGAAGGCTGACAAACAGAACGGGTTGACCAAGATTGCTGAGGCAGAGCAGAAAGCCAAGAAGGTGGCTGCTGAAAATGCACTGAAGGCAGAAAAGGCCGTTAACGAGGCTATTGCCAAGAAGGTGGCTGATAAGAAGGCCGCAGAGGCTGCCGCTAAGGCAGAGGAAGAGGCAGCAAAGGCTGCTGAAGCCGCTGCTGCAGAAACTCCCGCTGAGGCTGCTCCCGCTGAGGCATAAACCTTCTGAATGACGAATGAGAAATGAGGAATGGGGAATTAAGAGTTCCTTGTTCCTCTTTTTTTGTTAATAATCATGCATATACTAGAAATACCGTCATTTTTCACACCTTATGGAGGTGAGTTCTGTCTGGATCAGGCTAGGGCATTGGAAGTCCTAGGCCATGAGGTGCGTATCCTTAGTAATGTGCAACTTGGAGTCACGATTGGTCTTAATGATTTTCTATGTCTGCCTTATGGTAGATATGAACATAAGAAGGAAGGTGTTACAGTATGTCAGTCGTTCCAACGTGGTGTACCAATGGTGGTGCGATGGAATGTTAAAAGATGGGTGGGAATTGTCTGTTCGATGTTCGACGACTATGTAGGCAAATATGGAGTTCCTGATATTCTGCATGCTCATTGTTCCAAATGGGCTGGCTATGCTGCTATGCAGATCAGTCGTAAATACCATTTGCCATACGTAATCACAGAGCATCTTTCACGAATGGTTTTTGAAAAGGAGTTCGGACCCGCTCCCAGCGATGCCTGGCAGATACAACTTCTAAAAGAAGCTTACGAGAATGCTGATTTGGTGATTCCTGTATCAGAGGAGCTTGTGGAGAATATCGCCTGCTATTTCGGCAGAGATTATCGATGGAATGCAGTTTCTAACACCATAGACACCGATTACTTTCATTATCAGTCTCGAACTCCTCAGTCTGGACGTCCTTTCCGTTTTTGCTGCCTGGCCAACAACTGGCCGATGAAGGGCTATGACATTCTTATTCCTGCATTCAAGTTGATACAAGAGTCTGGACATCATGCAGAATTGCATATTGCCGGGCGTGGTACTGATTCGTCAGAATTCTGTTCTATGTTATCCGACGGAATGATAACACATGGGCTTATCAATAGAGAGGCTGTCAGGGATCTATTGTTCCAATCGGATGCACTTGTACTTGCAAGTCGCAGTGAGGTCCAGCCTTTGTCATTGCTTGAGGCCATGAGTACAGGCATCCCCGTTATTGCTACTGAGTGCGTACCTCAAAGCCTGCGTATAGAAGGTGGCTGTACAATCGTTCCGACAGATGATATAAGTGCTTTGTCTAAGGCCATGTCTGATGTGATGGACAACCCCCTTGTCGATGGTCAGTGGTTGTCGAAGGAGGTGGCGCGTTTGGCTTCGCCGGAGGTTATAGGCCAAAAACTTGAGGAACTGTTCAGCAGATTAGTCGCTTCAAACTGACCACTATATTTCGAACAGCCAGTCCTAATTTCCATAGTCCATCATGCTGCATAACTGCCATAAGCAGTCTATATTTGTTTTTCTTTTCCACCTGCCATTTCCTTTCACATTCAAGTGTCTCTTCATAGAGTTGAGGATTATGTGAACGGAAGGCGTGCATACCTAATTCAAAGATGCGTTCATTAAGGAATTCACGTATATCCGTCTGATACTTTGAGGATAAATATTGAATCAGAAGTGTTGATCTCTTGACGAACCTGAACAGTTTCTCAGAATCGTTAGTGTTCGATACGCCCTTGCCTCCGATACTGTAGTTGAGTGTTATGTCTGGCAGATAGGCAATGTCCCCATACCATGCCATTGCTGAGGCAATTTGCATGTCCTCACTGCAGAAGTCTTTGCTGCGGAACATATAAGAATCGTCCTGGTATGCTTTCCTGAAAGTATCTGAACGATAGAGTGCCGTGCAGAGGTGGAACACACTCATGTTCTTCTGAATGATGATGTCCTTTAGCATATCACGTCCAGGCGTGATGGGAGCATGTTGTATTTGTCTGCTGGGAGAGATATGGCGTGTTTGTTCATTATAAAACTGCCAGTTTGTGATGACCATGGTTACGTTTGGATATTCCTCCATCACACAGAGTTCTTTCTCCAGTTTCATTGGGTCTGTCCAGAAATCATCACCGGCACAGTCTGCTATATATTTTCCACGGCTCTGTAACAGACAATCAATATAGTTGTCCGTGATACCCTTATTATGTTCGTTGCAGAACAGACGTATAATGTCAGGATACTTCTTGGCATAATCTTGACATATAGTACGTGTATCGTCTGTTGATGCATCTTCCCCGATGATTATCTCATAGGGCAAATGGCATTTCTGCATCAGTACGGAATCAATGGACCTGCCTATGGTGTCCTGTTGGTTGTAGGTGATGATGATGACTGAAATGATATTCTCCATTACCGTTCCTTTTTCATGAGTGGTAGTGTAGCGACAAGTATCTTTCGGCCTATACGGCTATTGGTCATCCTGCGGAACCAAATGTACTTCGTGCTGTAATCTTTGTCGGGTAGGGGGAAGAGGTTATGCTGGCGCAGGGTTGCGATAGTCTCGTCGAGTATCCCTTTCGAACGGGTGGCCATGATGGTGTTGTAGATATGATCCATCGTGAGTTGCGCTATGCGACGTTGCAGGGCCAGACGTTCTTCATACGGTCGTCTGTCGGCGAGTTCGTTCAGATGGAGGATCACGGTCAGGTGGTCGGCCAGCCGTTTGTCGATACGCTCGGTAGTCTGCTGGTGGACGGCTGACGTCTGGCGCTCGCGGTAATAGTAAGCTTTCGCATCAGTAGTGTATATGGTTTCGGCACGGATTAGTAATTGTGGGGTGAACTCCTCGTCCTCGCCGTATTCGATGCCTGGTGTGAACGACAACTGGCTTCTAACAGTCTGGCGGAAGAGATAGCAGCAGGCCGAGCCGCGTAGGTTCTCCGTGCGCATCAGTTCTATACCGCTCTTCTTGGCGGGTGCCGCGAAGGTTGTCGGGGATTCTTGGGAGTCGTTGGTGAAGTCGAACATCACGATGTCGGCATCCTGATGGTTACGGATGATGTCGAGGCAGTGGTCGTAAGGTACCTGGAGCAGCGTATCGTCACCGTCGACGAACTGGAAATACTTTCCCTTGGCCATCTCCATGCCTGTGTTGCGGGCAGTGCTGACGCCGCCGTTCTTCTGTCGTACATAGATGATTTCGTCGCCATATCGGAGCAGATCGTTGATCGGACTGACTTCCGACCCATCGTCAACGACAATGATCTCCCGCTCTTCCGAACGCAGCGAAAGTCTGAGGATACTGTCTATACATGCGCACAGCATGTCCAGAGGCAGGTTGTAACACGTCAGGATAAAACTGACCAGTGGCTGTTGTATCATATCGGGTGCAAAGGTAACAATAAAATATGGAAATCTCAGTGGTTTTAACTTTATTTCCCAAAAAGTCGGGCCAACTTCTATGTTATTGCGAATTTTTTTAGTAACTTTGCCGACAAATCAAGAAATTTCACTTTATGCGTATCAAGATCATTGCTTTTGCATCGGTTATCGGCATGCTGCTGCTGACCACTACTGGTTGTGACATCAACAGTTCTGCGAATAGAAAGCACCAACAAGAAGCCGACAGTCTGATCAACATCGCCTATGAGACGAAGGACTACCAGCGTATCGCAATGCTGGCCGACAGTCTGAAGGAAACAGGCGATATCAGCGAAGGCAAGGCTTTCTACTGGCTGGGGTATGCCAGCGACCGTACCCATAAGAAGCGTATGGCCGAACTCTACTGGACCAAGGGTTTGGCCGTCATGGACAATGTGGATACACCAGAGGAACTGGAAGTCTATGCTGCCATCGCCAGCCGACTGACGGGTTTGAAAAGTACCAAGGGCGAGTATGAGGCTGGCCTGAAGGTGGCCATTCCTGCGCTAGATTACCTCAAGAAGCATGACGCTAGGTTGACGAGCGACTACATCAACCTGCTCATCTATCAGGGTTCCTGCCAAAGCCGCTTAGGCCTGAGCGAGGACGCTTCCAACAAGAGTCTGGAGGACGGCTATCAAGCCCATCTTGACAATATGGAGAAGAATCCGAATGCGATAGCCTACCGTGATGCCTTTGTCGGTGTCATCAACATCTGCTACAACTTTCTGGAAATCCACGACTATCAGAAGGCGATGTACTGGATAGACCGCTATGGCAAGTTGCTTGACGACTACGACAAACTGCCGGATGCACGTTCCGACTATGCCGACAAGCAGCGGGCACGCTACTACATCTATCGTGCTTCGGCCCTTGAAGGCGTGGGGCGCAAGGCCGAGGCGGCCAAGGTATACGAGGACTTTCTGGAGACGAGTTATTCGCTGACGGCAGAAGGCCTGATACTCGGCAGCGATTATCTGCGTCAGGTAGGACTTTGGAATGACGCAGCCGATAATCTCAGTAGCACCGAGAAACTCATCAGGGAATATGGTTTGGACTATTCGCTGCAGACGATTCAGGAGTGGATGCTGAAGAAATTTTACGTGAACATGATGGCCGAACGCTTTGATACGGTGCGGGCCGTGAGCGTTCAGATCGTAGAGCACCTCGACTCGGCCATCACCAAGCAGCGCCGGCAGGATGCCATCGAGGAGGAGGCTGTGCGTCAGAAGGAAGCGGAGATGACGGCAGAGAAGGAGCGCATGGAGCGACAGCAGTGGTGGACCCGTCTGGCCGTCATGGCTGCCCTCATTCTTGCCCTTGTCATCTATATCTTCGTGCGTAATCGCATGGCGGCAAGACTGAAAAAGGCTCACGAGCAGTTGAAGGTGGCCTATGACCAGTTAGAGGAGACCACGGCGGCCAAGGAGCGTATGGAGAGTGAACTGCGCATTGCCCGCAACATACAGATGTCGATGGTGCCCAGCGTGTTCCCAGACATCAAGGGGCTCGACATGTACGCCTCGATGACGCCTGCCAAGGAGGTGGGCGGCGACCTCTATAATTATCTGCGTCTGGGCGACAAACTCTATTTCTGCGTGGGTGATGTCAGTGGCAAGGGCGTGCCTGCCTCGCTGTTTATGGCACAGGCCACGCGCCTGTTCCTCACGCTGGCCAAACAGACGATGCCTCCTGCAGAGATCTGTACCCGCATGAACGATGCCTTATCGGGCGACGACAATGAGAGCGTCATGTTTGTGACCTTCTGGCTCGGACTCGTAGACCTCACTAATGGCCATCTCTCGTTCTGTAATGCAGGCCATAATCCCCCCGTTATAGGATGTGGCGGCGACGATGTCATGTTCCTAAAGATGAAACCAAATGTGCCTATCGGTATTATGCCAGGAATGGAATACAAGGGTGAAGAGATGGATACCATCAAGGGCCGGCCGTTCTTCATCTATACCGACGGACTGAATGAGGCTGAGAACAAGGAGAAAGAAGAGTTCAGCGATGAGCGCCTGCTCGAAATACTTCGCAACACGCACTTCACTTCAGCACAGCAACTCGTTGAAAAACTCAGCGCAGAAGTCGAGGCCCACCGTGATGGGGCAGAGCCCAGTGATGATCTCACGATGATGTGTCTATATTTAAAATAAGATTCATTTATTCTGTTTGCCCTGCTGCGATGGCTAAAGGCATCGGCACGAAAAGAGTGTCCCTATATAATAAATAAGTGTCCGTTTCGTTATATAGAAAGAATGAACGAAAGCGAAAAAGGAGCCTACGGCCATGTGTTGAAGTACACGGGTGTCTTCGGGGGCGTACAAGGTCTCAACGTGTTGGTGAGCCTTGTACGCAATAAGTTTGTGGCTCTGCTGCTCGGCCCATCGGGTATGGGACTGGTGACACTGTTCAACACGACAGTCTCGTTCATCTCACAGTCCACCCATTTTGGTATCTCTACGAGTGCGGTCCGCCAACTCTCGGAGTTCACCGACGACCATCATCCGCAGGTGGTTCACTTTGTGAAGGTCGTACGGGCATGGTCGTTGCTAACGGCTCTTTTGGGTATGCTGGTGTGTATTGCCATCGGACCGTTTCTGAGTAGTACGACGTTTGCGTGGGGTGACCATAGTCTCCATTTTATATTGTTGGCTCCGGCAGTGGGTATGCTGGCGGTGACAGGTGGTGAGACGGCTATACTGAAAGGCCGCAGACGTTTGAAATCGTTGGCATTGGTACAGGTGGGATCGGTCCTCGCAGCCTTGTTCTTGTCCGTACCTGTCTATTATTTCTTTGGCGAGGCGGGTATCGTGCCGGTGATTGTGCTGATGGCTTTGGTCACGATGCTGCTGACGGTACGAGAGACCTATAGTCTGTATCCTCTACGGTTGAAGGGGGCGAAGGGGATCCTGGGCGATGGCATGGAGATGGTGCGTCTGGGTGTGGCTTTCACGCTGGCGGGCATCATCGGTTCTGGTGCGGAGATGTTCATTCGCTCATGGCTGAATGTGACAGCCGACCTGGATGTACTTGGTCTCTACAATGCGGGATATATGATTACGATTACCTATGCGGGTATGGTGTTCTCGGCTATGGAGTCCGACTACTTCCCGCGTCTGTCGGCCGTCAATGCTGATATGGAGGCAACTAACGAGGCGGTGAACAAGCAGATGGAGGTGTCGATGCTCATTGCTGCGCCGATGTTGGTGGGACTGATCATTTTCCTGCCTGTCTTGATACCGCTGTTCTTCAGCATGAAGTTCATGCCTGTGGTGGCGATGACACAGGTCGCTGTATTGGCGATGTTTTTCAAGGCCGTGACGCTGCCGGCGGCTTACATCACGCTGGCACGCGGCTATTCGCTGATGTTCCTGTTTCTTGAGGGCACTTATTTCGTGGTGTTCGTGTTTCTCATCATCTTCGGCTACGAGCATTGGGGACTTGTGGGAACGGGTATGGCCATCACTCTGGCAAATGTCTTTGACTTCGTGATGATCAACGCCGTCGCCCGATGGCGCTATGGTTACAAAATGTCGCCGGCCGTGATGAAGTATAGCGCCATTCACATCCTCATCGGATTGCTGGCCTATTTCACTACCATCACGGTCGGCGGTTATGCTTATTGGGTCTTCGGCATCGGTCTGACACTCGTCAGCCTGATGTTCTCGCTGCTAATCCTCCATCAGAAGACTCATCTCTGGGAACGCCTCAGACAGAAATACTTCTTCTTTTTAGACAGAAGAACATAAGAACAAATTATGGAGGCAGTTATAGCGCAGCCAATATGTTCTTATGTCCTTATGTCTAAATAATAATATGTCTTAGAAACGGAAGTCCAGTTCAACGTCTATCAGGTTGTAGTTGTGCTTGGCCAGGTTGCGATCATTCACGTGCGAGTACTCGGCATGTAGTTCCAGGTTCTTCGTGAAGAAATAGTTCAGACCGCACTCCACCTGATTGACCGACGTAGACCAGTTTTTCTGATTGCGGTAGGTCTGGTAACGGGCTTTGGCGTGGAGTTTGCCTTTGATCAGTGGCACGATGCCGAACACATACCAGCCATCGGCCTTGTCGCCATTCTCGTAACATATCTCGCGCACGTTGTTTCCGGGAGATTTAGCACCCCAGCCCTGACTGTGGATATACTCGGCGCGGAAGGTGTATTCATCTTTGTCGTATTCGGCGGAGATGGCGTAGCGGTTCTTCTCGATACTGCGGGTCTTGCCTGTCTCAGGATCGAGCATACCGCCACGGCTACCTGTCCATCCGAAAGCACCGATACGGAGCCCCTTGATGGGCATCACCCATACACCACCGATGATATCTTTGCGGTTGTCCATATCCTTCTGGTTCACACCCTCACCATTGTAGACACCAATCTGGTAGTGAAACACACGACGGCCGTTGGCATTGGGGAAGAGATCACCCGCAACCTGGATACCGATATCACGACCACCGGAGGATCTCTCACCGGTACGGTCGCCAAAGGCAGACAGTTTGTTGATTACATCAGCGTAACCACGCCAGCCCTGTGTGATGGGGTGGGTGGGGTTCTCATAGGTGAAGGCACGCTTGAACTGTCCTGCTCGTACCTTGAATTCTGGATATTTGCGCCACTCCGCATAAAGGTCTACAAGTTGTACTGTGGGTTGTCCAGGGCCTGTTGCGTTGGTGCCTTGGATTTGAGCACGCCAGTCGAAGTCACCGATCTTGCCATCGAGAATGAAACGGGCAAGACGCAGGTTGAAGGAGTTAGAGTGGTTTCCTTCGGGGTCTTGTCCCTGATACTGCAACATGCCATAGCCGCTGAATTTAATGTTCTTCACCCAGGCTGGCAACTCAATGGTGGCTTTCTTCTGAGTAGCCTCCACTTCCTCTACCTCAGCAACCGTCTCGGCGTTTGCTGAAATAGCCATAGATACCAGCATTCCCAGCATCCATGAAAGTCTTTTTGTCGTCATACGTATACAATTTTTAGTTATTGAAATATATTAATATGCCGCAAAGATACAAATAAAAAATGAAACCACCAAATATTTAATGCATTTATCTTTCAGATGTTATTCCTGTTGTCTTACGACGTACGAGTAGAACGACGTTCTCTACGTGTGGCGTGTGGGGGAACATGTCGACGGGCTGGACCGCGGCGACACGATAATCGGCATCGAGGTCGTGGAGGTCGCGGGCCTGGGTGGCAGGATTGCACGAGACGTAGACGATGCGCCCTGGGGCAGCGCGGAGGATGGTTTTCACGACGTCAGGATGCATGCCAGCCCGAGGCGGGTCGGTGATGATCACATCTGGACGGCCATGCTCGGCGATGAAGTCGTCGGTGAGGATATCCTTCATGTCGCCGGCATAGAAAAGGGTGTTCGTGATGCCGTTGATCTCGGAGTTCACCTTGGCATCCTCGATGGCCTCTGGTACGTATTCGATACCGATGACCTTGCTTGCTTTCCGGGCTACGAAGTTGGCGATGGTGCCTGTGCCGGTGTAAAGATCGTAGATTAATGGAGAATTGGGAATTGATGATTGAGAATCATGAACATTCTGCATGCCGTTGCTTTTTTCGCTTGTTGGGTAATCATAATTCTCCATTCTCAATTCTCCATTTTCGATTGGAGCAAGAGCAAAGGCTCTAGCGACTTTGTAAAGATGGTAGGCCTGCTCGGTATTGGTCTGATAGAATGACTTCGGACCGACCTTAAACCGGAGGTCTTCCATTGTCTCGTAGATGTGGTCGTTGCCCTTAAAGACGAGGATGTCCTGATCACTGATCGTGTCGTTGCACTTCTGGTTGTCTAGATAAAGTAATGCACTGATTTCCTGAAATTTGTCTGAAATATGTTGTAGCAGTGCTTTGGCTTGTGCTTCGCTCTCAGAGAGGGTCTCAGCCGTGCTTCTGTCATAGTGGAACTGGATGATAATCATCCACTCGCCTGTATTGGAATTGCGGATGATGACATCGCGGAGCAGGCCAGTCTGAACCCGTAGATCGAAGAAGGACAATCCATGCTGGATGGCATATTCGTAGATCTCATTGCGAATCTGGTTGTGCAGGTCGTCCATCAGCCAGCATTTCTCAATAGGCAGGATCTTGTCAAACGCACCTGTAATATGGAAACCGATGGCCGGTACATCCTTGAGTGAAGAGCGAAGAGTGAAGAGTGAAGAATCGTCTGCTGCCTCAGAACTCTCCTTAACATTGGATAGGGCTGGGGGAAGGCTCTCAATTTGCTCCTTTGTCAGATAGCGCTTGTTGGCACAGCCGAAGTCGAGTTTGTTGCGATAATCCTGTGTCTTGACGCTACCGAGGATAGGCTGGAACTCTGGCAGTTCAATCTTCCCGATACGATGCAGTTGGTCATAAACCTGCTGTTGTTTGAATTTCAACTGTTCAGGATAGGGCAGATTCTGCCACTTGCAACCACCGCAGACACCGAAATGCTGGCAGAAGGGTATCGCGCGTACATTACTATATTTTATAAATCGCACCACTTCACCTTCGGCAAAGGAGTGTTTCTTACGGCGAATCTGTACATCGCATATATCGCCAGGAACGCAGAAAGGAACGAACACAACCATGTCTTCCCAGTGGAACAGGCACTTTCCCTCAGCGGCCACAGCCTCTATCTCTATGCTCTCAAGGAGCGGTAATGGCTTCTTCTTTCTTGTCATATCAGTACTTTTTAGGCTACAAAGGTACGAATAAATATTAAAAATGCCAATTTTTGTGTATTTTTCTTGCGTATATGTGGGAAAATTACTAACTTTGCACAATTCATTTATAAAACAATTTATAAACAATAAATAATAGTAATTATGAGCCAAAAAAGAGTTTACCTCTTCGGTAACGGTAAGGCCGAAGGTAATGCAAAGATGCGTGAGGAACTGGGCGGTAAGGGTGCAAACCTTGCTGAGATGAACCTGATTGGTGTTCCCGTTCCTCCAGGTTTCACCATCACAACAGATTGCTGTAACGAGTACTATCAGGTGGGTCAGCAGAAAATCATGGAACTGCTCAACGACGACGTGATGGCTGCCGTGAAGCATATCGAGACCCTGATGAACTCCAAGTTCGGTGACAAGGAGAATCCTCTGTTGGTATCAGTTCGTTCTGGTGCCCGTGCTTCTATGCCTGGTATGATGGATACCATCCTGAACCTCGGTCTGAACGACGAGGTGGCTGAGGGTATGGTGAAGAAGACCAACAACCCTCACTTCGTATATGACAGTTATCGTCGTTTCGTTCAGATGTACGGTGACGTGGTGCTGGAGATGAAGCCCGTGAACAAGACCGATATCGATCCGTTTGAGGAGATTATCGAGAAGGTGAAGGCTGAGCGTGGCGTGAAACTGGATAAGGACCTGAGCGTTGACGAACTGAAGAAGTTGGTACAGTTGTTCAAGGCTGCCATCAAGGAGCGCACCGGCAAGGACTTCCCCAACGATCCTATCGAGCAACTTTGGGGCGCTATCTGTGCCGTGTTCCGTTCTTGGATGAACGAGCGCGCTATCCTCTATCGTAAGATGGAAGGAATCCCCGACGAGTGGGGTACAGCCGTATCAGTGATGGCCATGGTATTCGGTAACATGGGTGACACCTCTGCTACCGGTGTATGCTTCAGCCGTGATGCTGCCAATGGTGAGAACCTGTTCAACGGTGAGTATCTGGTGAACGCACAGGGTGAGGACGTTGTGGCTGGTATCCGTACCCCACAGCAGATCACGAAGATCGGTTCTCAGCGTTGGGCTGAGCGCGCTGGCATCTCTGAGGAGGAGCGCGTTGCCAAGTATCCTTCTATGGAGGAGGCTATGCCTGAGATCTACAACGAACTGAATGGTATCCAGGACAAACTGGAGCACCACTATCATGATATGCAGGATATGGAGTTCACCGTTCAGGAAGGCAAGCTCTGGTTCCTCCAGACCCGTAACGGTAAGCGTACAGGTGCCGCTATGGTGAAGATTGCCATCGACCTGCTCCACGAGGGTATGATCGACGAGAAGACTGCCATCATGCGTTGTGAGCCTCAGAAACTCGACGAACTGCTGCACCCCATCTTCGACAAGAAGGCACTCTCTGCTGCTAAGGTGATTGCTCAGGGTCTGCCTGCATCTCCAGGTGCTGCCTGTGGTCAGATCGTGTTCCACGCAGACGATGCTCAGGCTTGGCACAACGATGGTCACAAGGTAGTGCTCGTTCGTATCGAGACTTCTCCTGAGGACCTCGCAGGTATGGCTTCTGCCGAGGGTATCCTGACCGCTCGTGGCGGTATGACCTCTCACGCTGCCGTGGTGGCTCGTGGTATGGGTAAGTGCTGCGTATCGGGTGTAGGTTCGCTGAATGTCAGTTATAAGGACAAGACTGTCGAGATCGATGGTGTAGTATATAAGGAGGGTGACTACATCTCTCTGAACGGTACCACAGGTCAAGTTTACGCTGGTGAGGTGCCCACAAAGGCTGCTGAACTCTCTGGCGACTTCAAGGAACTGATGGATCTCTGCGACAAGTACACCAAGTTGCAGGTTCGCACCAATGCCGACACACCACGCGACGCTCAACTCGCCCGTGAGTTCGGTGCCAAGGGTATCGGTCTGACTCGTACAGAACACATGTTCTTCGAGGATAAGAAGATCATCGCCATGCGTGAAATGATCCTCGCCGACAGCGTTGCCGGACGTGAGAAGGCGCTCGCTAAGTTGCTGCCTTATCAGAAGGCTGACTTCAAGGGCATCCTCGAGGCTATGGACGGTCTGCCCGTGAACATCCGTCTGCTCGATCCTCCTCTCCACGAGTTCGTTCCCCACGATCTGGCTGGCCAGGAGACGATGGCTAAGGAGATGGGCGTGAGCGTTGAGGACATCAAGCGCCGTGTTGACTCTCTCGCTGAGAACAACCCGATGCTGGGTCACCGTGGTTGCCGTCTGGGTATCACCTTCCCCGAGATTACCGCTATGCAGACCAAGGCTATCCTGGGTGCTGCCTGCGAACTGAAGAAGGAGGGTAAGAACCCGATGCCTGAGATCATGGTTCCGCTGATTGGTACGATGTACGAGTTGAAGCAGCAGAAGGAGGTGATCCAGTATGCCGCTAAGGAAGTGTTCCAGGAGTATGGCACAGAGGTTGAGTTCGAGATCGGTACGATGATCGAGATTCCTCGTGCTGCTCTGACTGCCGACCGTATCGCCGAGGAGGCTCAGTACTTCTCATTCGGAACTAACGACCTGACTCAGATGACCTTCGGTTACAGCCGCGACGATATTGCTTCGTTCCTGCCTGTATATCTCGACAAGAAGATCCTGAAGGTTGACCCGTTCCAGGTGCTCGACCAGAAGGGTGTAGGCCGTCTCATCAAGTTCGCTGTGAAGGAAGGTCGTGAGGTACGTCCTGACCTGCGTTGCGGTATCTGTGGTGAGCATGGTGGTGAGCCCAGTTCTGTGAAGTTCTGTGCTAAGATCGGCATGAACTACGCATCTTGCTCTCCGTTCCGTGTGCCCATCGCACGTCTCGCTGCCGCCCAGGCTGCTGTAGAGGAATAATCGCTAATCTGCTGATTATGAATAATTTGGGTGTAACTTCCTTTGTAATAAGGGGTTACACCCTCTTTTATGCCTCAATGATTTCAGAGGTAAATATGGATTATTCTGGCGTTTGTTTACAATATGTTTACAATAAATCTGGAGTCTGTTTACAATGAGTTTACAACGGTGTTTACAATGAAAATTCAAAGGATATGGCAGTATTTAAAGCAGTAGTTAGATTCAAGAGGCCTGACGGCTTCTATCCAGTGTACATCAGAGTTACCCATCAGCGTAAGGCACAGTATATCAAAACTGACAAGCTGGTCGACCAGAAGGGCGTTGATAAGTCGAACGGCATCAAAGACCCTTATGTCATGAAGTATTGTGCCAACAAGATCTCCCGATTTGTAGAAATCCTCAATAAGCAGGATATATCATCATGGACTGTAGATGAAGTTGTCAACTACCTGAAGTCTGGTACTGCTGATATCTGCTTCTCAGACTATGCCAGAGAATACCAGTCAAAGATGATTCAGGATGGCCATGCCCGTAATGCCAGGACATACGAACTGGCCTATGAGAACCTTGAAAGATATATCGGCACGACAAAGGTGATGTTCTCACACCTAACGTCTACTGTCATTACCAGATGGATAGAATCTCTTTCCCATACTGCCAGGGCTAAAGAACAATACCCTGTATGTGTGCGTCAGATCTACAAACAGGCCCTGCTCGACTATAATGATTATGATGCAGGAATCATCCGTATAGTAAACAATCCCTGGCCCAAGGTGAAGATACCGAAGGCTGATAGCAGCGAACATAAGGCAATCTCTATGGAAGATTGCCGGGCCTTCTTCTATGCCCCCATCCCTGAAAGTGACAGGAAATATCCGCTTACGGAACTTGGTCATGATGTGGCCATGATGATTCTCTGTCTCGCAGGTATCAATACTATAGACCTTTACTATGCTGAGAAGAAACATTACCATGATAATATCATAGGATATGAGCGTCGGAAAACCCGTAAAGCCAGGACTGACAATGCCTGGTTTGAAATACGGGTGCCGGATATCGTGAAGCCAATCGTTGAAAAGTACCTCGACACTTCTAATTCGGAATATCTTTTCAACTTCCACTCCAGACATAGTAGTCAGGACAGCTTCAATGCCAATGTCAATATCGGCATTAGGCAAATATGCGAGAAAGTCCTTAATATGAAGCATGAGGATGCTTATAGTGGCTATACCTTTCGTCATACATGGGCTACTGTCGCACAGAATGAATGTGGTGCGACGCTGAATGATGTGGACTTTGGACTTAACCATGCCGGTAAGACCCGTCTTGCCCGTACTTATGTGAAAGTGGATTTTACACCGGCATGGGAACTTAACGAAAAAGTTATTGAGAAGATTTTCTTCACCGAAGACAAAACTTCTGCTAATAAGAATAATGAACCGGAAAACAACTTCTTTCGATTCTCGGCGAAACAGTTGATTAAGGGAACCCTTTATTTCAAAGGTAAGATTCTTGCATCCATAGAGGATATTGGCTTCAATAATATCGAAGAGGTTATTGCTCACCTGATGAAGGATCTGCCGGACACCATTCCTCCCCGTTCAATGGTGCTGATTAGAATCGAAAATAAGGATAAAGGTCAAAAACAAGATTATACCAGAATGGTGCATTAAATCTTCTCCTCGCGTACATATTTAATATATAATATATAATATATAATACAAAAAGCCTCAGATTCTTTGCTTTTTTGACAAATTTGCTGTATCTTTGCACCATATAAACTAAAAACGTATAACATTTTAAAGTCGTTGTGCAGATGAAATTGGTGAAGCAAAGACAGATCAGCCCACGGAAGATGTGGCCTAATGAACAGCTCGACTTTACTCCCTGGCTTGTCGAACATATAGATGAGCTTGGTGAGATAATCGGCATGGATCTGGAAGTCGTTGGCAGGGAGGTGTCGGTAGGCCCGTACTCTGCGGACATTCTCGCAAAGGATATCGGGACAAATGATTACGTCGTCATTGAGAATCAGCTGGAGAAGACTAATCATGATCATCTGGGCAAAAGCATTACCTATGCCTCTGCACTCAACGCGAAGACCATCGTATGGATTGCCACAGACTTTACAGAAGAACATAAGAAGGCCTTCGACTGGCTGAATGACAACACAAATGAGGATCTGACCTTCTGGGCCATACAATTAGAATTATGGGAAGTTGGCGAGGATACGGCCTCCATGCGCTTCAATATCGTTTGTAGGCCCAATTCCGATGTCAAGACCATCAAGACGAAGAGTAACGTGGAATCTGAGACCACGAAGATGCAGCTGGAGTACTGGACGAAGTTCAGGGATAAACTCATGGCGACAAAGAAGTTCACCTCCCTGCATACACCCAGACCGCAATACTGGTTTGACGTGGCTTTAGGAAAAAGCGGTATTAACTTGTCAAACACCTGTAATGCCCAGAAAAGCATCGTCGGCGTAAGAGTGTATATTTCCAGCAAGGTTGCAGACACGTTCATCCCAGCGCTGGAAGCCAGAAGATCTGAGATCAACAAGGCGTTAGGCTGTGAACCAGAATGGTTTCCCAATCCTAATGCCATAGACAAGACTATAACGCTGCAATACCAGACAGACCTCTCGGATCCGCAGAAGGTGGAAGAGTCCCTGGACTGGATGGTAAAGCATACGATAGTCTTCAGGGAAGTCTTCTCCAAGGAGATAAAAGCCATAAAGTGAGAGTATATAGACAAGGATTATGTATAAACAGACCGATGCAATAGCAATCAGCCAGTATCTGCTGGATCAGACTAACGAAGGGCCAAGGATTATGGAGTTTGGCCTTGGGAACAGCTGTAAATGCTACGTTATGCCGCGCGACACCATTTCCGATATGGTGACCGAATACGATGAGTTAAGGCGTTACTGCATATACATTCTCCTTGGCGAGGACGACGAAGGGCATCCGATGGCATACATCGGAGAGTCAAAGGATTTCTCCGACCGTGAGAAAACCCATAACCTCACAAAGAAATTCTGGAACAAGGCTCTGGTCTTTATCTCGACGGCCAACGACCTCTATCAGAGTGAGATTGACTATCTGGAACATCTGGCACAGAAGACGGCCAAGGAGGTCGGAAGCATAAAGCTTGACAACAAGCGTATTGAGCCGGAACCTGATATCAACCCTGTCGTTAAAGGACACTTGAACAAGTTCTTCAAGAATATCATGCTTCTCACCTTGAACTACGGTTGTCCACTGTTTGAAAACATAAAACCGTCAGTACCGTTTTCTGGTGATGAAGAATCAGGACAGGACGCAGGTCATGGCGAGGAAGCAAAGCCAAACGTCTGGCTCCTGCCCTCAAAGAAAAGCAGGTTTGACCTTGAAGGTTGCTTTGCCGCCTACGGCGAGGTGTTCTGGACGATGACCAGCAACTTCAAGCAGATGAAAAAGGGTGATTCTGGCTATGTTTACAGCTCCGAGCCGGACAAGGCCATCATCTATAGTTTTGAGGTGATAGACTGTCACCTTCCGTATTCTCCGATGATGGATAAGGATAGCCGCTTTTCCAAACAGCCTGTAGATATGGAAAAAAGAAAGCAGCAGAAGTTTACCCTAATCCACATGACAGGTAAGATCTCAAACAAAGTGTTGACTCTGGAGAATCTGATGAAGCACTCCCTGAATGGTGCACCACAGGGTGCAATGGTTCTCTCGCAGGAGAAATACAAGGATCTGCTTGACTATATCATCCAGAATTTCAAGCCAGGCCCAGAAAAAGACCTTATCCCTTGCAGTATAACCCGAAATTCGGATGCAAAGGGCATGTTCAATCCCGTTACAGAGACATTGACGGTATTGAAAGGCAGTAAGATCAATCCCGGCCACCTCCCGAACCTGAAGGACGTAGCCCGGAAGAAAAGGGACGAGATGACGAAGAAATTCGCCAAGAAAGAGGGTGATTATCTGGTCTTGAAGGAAGACATCTTATTCGACTCGCCCAGCGGTGCAGCCAAATTCTGTATCGGCGGTGCCGCTGACGGATGGATATCCTGGACAGATAGTGAAGGTAGAATACTGAAACAATACAGAAAATAGTAAGGAAACAAATATGCCGATACTAAACTGGATAGGTAAGGACAAGGTGGTGGGCCATCATCTCAACGTGCCATTCTATACACTGGAACACAAGTATGGGTTCCGGGCTGACGATGAAAAAGATCAGTCAGAGACACACAGCGGCAATATAATTATCCATGGGGATAACCTTGTTGCACTGAAAGCTCTGCTTCCTGAATTTGAAGGAAGAGTGAACTGCGCATATTTCGATCCTCCCTATAATACTGGCGAAGAAAAATGGGTATATAACGACAACGTAAACGACCCACATATCAAAAAATGGCTTGGCGAAGTCGTGGGTAAGGAGGGTGAAGACCTAAGCCGTCATGACAAATGGCTTTGCATGATGTATCCCCGTTTGGTGATGGTTCATAAGTTACTTCATTCCGAAGGTGTGGCATTCATTTCAATCGACGATAACGAATATACCAACCTAAAGGCCATTTGTGATGAGATATTCGGGAAAAGCTGCTTTGTAGCAAAGATAACTTGGCAGAATAACTACTCGAAGAGAAATGATGCCAAAGGAATACCCTACGATACGGACAACATCTTAGTGTATAGCAAGGAACCGAACTGGATGCCCAATAAACTGGAGAGAACAGACGAGATGAATGCCCGTTATGTGAATTACGACAATGATTTTCTGTCATATAAAGTAACGCCTATCCACGCACCTGGTGCCAATACCCACAAGGGCATGGTTTATGCGATACAGCACCCGTTGACAGGCGAACTGATGTACCCGCCAAAAGGAAGACATTGGAAGGACGGACAAGACAATCTTATGGAAGAGCTGCAGAAATGGTGTCCTTACGAAAAGAGAATAATAGACGACAGACATAAACGGGAAGATATCTGCGGGGATTATGTTGAAGAGGATGTATATGCCTTGATGCTCAGGGAATCCAAAGAAACTTCGGCCAGGATCTTTAAGGAAAGATACGAAAGCAGGCCGTGGCCAAAGTATTTCTTTTTGTCTAATGGAGAAGGCAGCATACAATCCAAAACATATCTGGATGTAACAAAGGGAAAGGTAGTCTCTACATTATGGAAATACGAGGACGTGGGAACGAATGTCGAAGCAACAAACGAACTAAAGGAGATTTTCGATAACGGCAAGAAGTTTGATACGCCCAAACCTACTCGCCTGATAGAACGGATTTTGGACATAGCCACTGACGAGAACAGTATAGTACTTGACTGTTTTGCCGGTAGTGGCACGACGGCTCACGCCGTCCTACTTGCCAACAAAAAGAGACACAGTAACATGAAATTCATTCTTATTGAGTTGATGGATTACGCTGATACTACTACGGCATACCGTGTCAAAAGAGCCATCACCGGCTATCCTGCTAAAATGAAACACGAAGAAGAAATATACAACAAGAAACTCACGATAAAAAACCTTCCCCAAAGCGAAATGTTCCTGAAAGAGGCAGAGGCAGTTATTGAACGGGAAAAGAATAACTATTCGGAAATTGGTAAACCTAAGCTTGTAGATAACAGTATCAAGGTAATTGCCACTCGTGTGTCCGATGGCTTTGTGGAAGGCTTGGGTGGCTCGTTCGACTTCTACGAACTCGGTAAGCCGCTTTTTGTTGATGGCCAGCTGAATGAGGAGGTTGAGGAAGAGAAAATCCGACAGTTCATATACTACTCGGAAACGCGCCAGCCATTGCACCGCGAGCGAAAAACGGAGAGCAAATACCTGCTGGACACCTGGCAGCGTACAGGCTATTACTTCTACTATGAGATAGGCAAGTCCACGGAACTGACGATAGACACACTCAGTATCGTGACGGAAAAGGCTGACCAGTACATCATCTATGCAGACGTATGCCGCCTGCCAAAGGATTTTATGTCTGAGAAGCATATCATTTTCAAGAAAATACCTCGTGACATTAAAAGATTCTAAGCCCTATGGAACAGGAATATAATCTGAAATCCTATCAAAGGAAGGTATTGGAAGACCTTAGCAGGTATATATCCAAGGTTCGTGTGCCAGGCAAGAGACTGGACGACTCTTTCCGTGAGTATTGGGCCGAAGCCGGCGTGTCGCTGATAGACAACGACGAATACCTGCATCCGTATAACAACATCATCAAAGGTGTACCGAGGGTTACGGCCAAGGTACCGACGGCTGGAGGAAAGACCTTCATCGCCTGTAATGCGCTGAAGGTGATATTCGACGCAATGCCTGTTGACAAACCAAAAGTGGTAGTGTGGCTTGTGCCATCCGACACAATACTGGAACAGACATACAAGAACCTGAATAACCCTCTTCATCCGTACAGGCAGAGGCTGAACACACTGTTTAACGCTTCGGTGAAGGTAGTGAACAAGGAAACGGCACTGATGGGAGAGGGAATAACCTTCACCGAGCTTCGCCAGCAGCTGACGGTGTTCGTTCTCGGTGTGGACTCATTCGTCGAGGCAGTACGTGGCGAAAACAAGCTTCCAAGAGCATATAGGGAAAACGAGAACCTGGCTTTCTCGGAGAATCCTGGCATAGGCAGGAAGGTGGATATCCCGAAGGCAGAAAGCACTTCATTGATAGCCTATATCGCCAAACTGAATCCTGTGGTCATCATCGACGAGAGCCATAACTTCGGTTCAGACCTGCGCGTTGATCTGCTGAATAATATCAACCCGTGCTTCATCTACGAGTTGACGGCTACACCAAAAAGCACGAGTAACATCATCAGCTTTGTGGATGCGATGAAACTGAAGGAGGAGAATATGGTGAAGCTGCCGGTAATCGTCTACAACCATAAGAGTACGAACGATGTCATCTCCAGTGCCATTGCCCTGCGGAACAATCTGGAGGAGATGGCCAATAAAGAAGATACCTATATCCGTCCGATCGTGCTGTTCCAGGCACAGTCGAACATCGATGATGAGAGCATTAACTTCGAGAAGATAAAGGCACAGCTGATCAGTGCCGGTATCCCGGAGGAACAGGTGAAGATCAAGACGGCCAACAAAAACGAGATCAAGAACATGGATCTGATGAGCCGTGACTGTCCTGTCCGGTATATCATTACAGTCAATGCCCTGAAAGAAGGATGGGACTGTCCTTTTGCCTATATCCTCGCGTCACTGGCCAACAGGAGCAGCAGGATAGACGTAGAACAGATCCTGGGGCGCATACTACGCCAGCCTCATACAAGGAGCTATCAGCAGATGTACTTGAATATGGCGTATGTGTTTACATGCTCCTCCCAGTTCAGCGTAACCATCAATGCCATCCTGCGTAGCCTGCAAAATGCGGGATTCAGTGGAAAGGACTACCTGAAATCGGAGAATTTTACCGATGCAGAGCCTAAAACTACTCCCAATGAGAATGACTTCTTCAAGCCGCTGACTCCCCCGTCCACGAAGGAAGAGGACAGCCAGACTGATAATGATGCACCAGAGATCGACTCAGAGGCAATACATGACCAGCTATCGAAAGACAATAACAACCTTGACTCTATCAAGAGCAAGGCAGAGCAGGCAAACCAACAGTTTGCCGAACAGTCGAAGCAGGCTTCTGAAAAGAGTAATGACTTACCTAATGATGTTCAGGAAAAGATGAATGACAAAACCTACCGCTTGCGAAGTATCTATGCGGATGATGCAAAGACAATCAGATTGCCAAGGTTCGTGATAAAGGTCAACCACAATGTATTCTTCGGTGAGGAAGAGACCTGTAAGATCCTCGATGAAGAAGACCTGATGAAGGGCTTTAAACTGACATCGGAGGATAGGAAAATCATCTTCGAGTCCTCACAGTCGGAGAGTATGATGATCTCCCTTGAAGAGAGGAACGAAGGGGAATGGGTGCCGATGGCGGCAGAGACACCAGCCGTCATCAAGAACGACTTCTTTGAATGGTTCTCGACATTGAACACCACCGGCAAGGTGAAACACCTTTCAACGAAGATAGCAGATGGCCTGTCCAGACTTGACAGCATTGACCAGGGACAGATACTCAGCTATGTCAAGTCAGTACTGGAAGAAAAGACCAGTGAGGAACTGACAACGCTGGCACAGGACTATTGGGGAACGGTGGAAGCTTTCGAGAATAAGATAAAGAAACTCGCACTGGCATATAAGAAAGAGAAATTCAGGGATCTGATGGATACAGGGGACATCTATCTGAAGGAGGCATGGGAGTTTCCAGAGAAGATAACGCTGACAAGCAAGTGCCCCTCCCTGTCAAAGATGCTCTTTACAGAAGAAGACTATCTAAATAACTTTGAATACAATGTCATCAAGAAGATTGCCAGCCTGAATAACGTGGCCTATTGGCATAAGAACCTGAACCGTAAACCAGGATTCTGCCTCAATGGCTTCATCAACCATTACCCGGACTTTATCGTCAAGCTCAAAAGCGGCAAGGTACTGCTCATTGAGACAAAGGGTGACCAGCTGGCAAACCCGGAGAGCGAGGCCAAGGCAAAGCTGGGCGAATACTGGGAACATCTGGATAAAACAGGGAGCTTCCGTTATTTCATGACGTTTGAAAATCAGGGTGTGGAAGGATCCGTTTCGGTGAGTAAACTGTTGGAACTGATAGCTAAAATGTAGGAAAATGGAGAAGATCGTTCCTAAGACAAAGAATGAGGCCTTCGCACAACTGGATGCCATGCTGAGCGAAGATGACAAGAAGGCATTGATAACGGGTGATGCCATTGAGTTCCACTTCTCTCTGGGCATGTGGATCCGTAACAACTGGATATATGAACAGGATGGGGAGGACGTGAACCGCCTGGCAAAGGCGTTCAGGACAGATATGGTTATTTTCGAGGCTGATACCTTGTCCGGTAAGATCATCGAGTATTACCAGAGATATCTAAAACGTAAAGGAATATAGTATATGGCTGACTACAAGGAATACAAGTGCAAGGAATGTGGATATTCCACGTATGCCAATCCCAAGGGGCGTGACATGATGATGATGGGTGACACACAGAGTTTTCTCTGCGAGGACTGTCACGAGATAGTTGACGTTCTGGTGTCTCGCTATGGGGAGAAAATAGATGAGATCGTCTGTCCTGAATGTGGATCCGGGCACATTCAGAAATGGAATCCCGTCACTGGGAAATGCCCGAAATGTGGAGGGAAGATGAAAGCCACAGGAAATCAGATGTTTGTCGATTGACATACTATAACTAAAAGAGTGGGGTTATCCGTCACATGATTCACTTGAATGATGTGACGTTTTTTTTTGCCGTTTTATTTCATTTTTACCCCTAAAAAGCCATTTTTGATGGGTCGAGGGTCTTGAATTTGTTAAATCAAGACTTTTATTTTGTACAGTTTGGGATATAATAGAGTTTTTTGTTCCTTTGCGCCCAAAAGGAATGAATATGGAATATGTGAAGTTAGATCCAAAGACCATCGATACCATCGCCCGTAAGTCGGCGAAATATGTCCTAACCGGACTGAAGAAGGAAAAGAACAACGACAAGGAGATGGTCACTGCCGCCGAAGCGGCCAGGATCCTCGGCATCTCACAAAGCTATCTGAGAGCCATCAAGGACAACTTCCGCTATGTCAAGGGAGGCGGTTCGAAAATGGGCAGGATCCTTTTCGAGAAGGACTCGCTGATAGAGAACTATATCAAGGAGAAGTCAGACAAGAAATAATATTAAACATCTAAATGTATAGCGTATGAGGATAAAAGAGATGGCAATAGTTGCTGCCGCGGAGATCAACGAAGACCGTTGTGGCAGTTATGTGAGAGGCTTTTCCGATGGGGCAAAAGCCATAATCAATGAGATAGAATCTCTCATGGACCGGGATAACTGGCTGGAGGCACATCGTATCTCCATCTGGAGAATGTTACAGCACCTCAAAGATGACCAGTCATAAAAAGATAATAAACGATTAAATAAGAATAGTTATGAAACAGAAAACATTTCATTCATTTATGCTGGCGAGTGTGATATCACTTGCCACAGGATTATTGGTAAGTTGCGAGAAGGATCTTTGTAAGGACAATCCTTCCGAAAGCAACTCTTACATCACATTCTCCGAACCTGAGATTGAGAATATGATTAGTACCCGGACACTCTCTACTGTGAATGAGGCTGCAATCCCTGCCATCGTGGAACGGGCCACACTCCGTTCAGAGAAGGGTGACTCCATGCGTCTGAGAGTCACGGAAGAGGACTTCTTTACCATACGGGGAGAGAAGGCAGATAGGGCCGTCACACGCGGATCCTTGGTGACTTCTTCTGCCGGTATCTCCCCCTTCGGGGTGAGCTGCTCCGTCTATCCTGCAGCAGGCACATACACAAATTATGGCTGTGGCTCGTATTTTTACAAGGAGTCGGCGGCACCGAACGCGCCGATGGACTATTTCTGGCCGACATCGGACTACAAGGTGTCCTTCTTTGCCTACTACCCATACAACAACGCTGCTTTTACGGTGAATTCATCTGCAGCAGCGACAGGCTCTCCGGTATATGCCTACACTGTACCATCAACTATTGCTAACCAAGTGGACGTGATGACGGCACAAGTCACAAACCATTTGGCAGGTTCGCAAGGTGCGTTGGCACTGACATTTTCACACAACTGCGCGGCTATTAAGATCAACATCACTAACAACAGTGGCAGTGGAATCATTGTCAACTCTGTAGCTATTGAGGGTGTAGAATATTCCGGAACACTCCATGACGGTATATGGACGCTCTCAGGGAGTCTGAACAGCAGTTCAACAAATCCATTCTCTCTGTCATACGGCTCATCAATAGCGGACGGCGCTACCGCTGACATCACCGGCACATCAAACATCTTCATTATGCTGCCACAGACACTCACATCCTCAGCAAAGCTGAAGATAGTGACAACGGATGATACCTATGAGACAGCAATTTCAGGATCATGGGTGGCAGGAAAGACTTATACCTATAGCATCACAAAGGAAGCAGACGGAGCCATTGATCTTTCGATGGTTGATAATGCTGGTAATGAGCGTGCTTCGATGACAACCGCAAACTGCTATCTCGTCCATGCAGCAGGGAAATACAAAATTCCCCTCGTATATGGAAACGCCATCAAAAACGGAACGGATAACAGAGTGGCTTATTACCCCGGTGAGGAAAGTTCTGTTACCAATGGTGCGGATCAATTCGTCAATCATAACCTTGATGGAATTACGGGACCGTGGATTACCAAAGATGGCAGCGGCATAGACGCTGGTATGGGGCTAACAGCGACTTCCGCAGAATTGCTCTGGCAAGATGTAACCGGTCTAATTTCTGCTGTATCTGTTAGCGGTAACTACCTAAAATTTACCATCGGTACATTTAATCCCGGCAATGCGCTTATTGCCGTGAAGGACGGCAGCGGTAATATCCTATGGTCCTGGCATATCTGGGCCACAGAAGATGATCTGACAAACACTACCATTATATCAACAGGTGATCATACTTATACCGTAGCACCGGTAAACGTCGGATGGGTGCCGATAAGCAGTAACGGTAAGCAAGGCTATTGCCCTTACTACCAATGGGGACGAAAAGATCCGTTCATACCATCAACCGGCTCCGCAAGCACAAACCATACGGTTTATAATATCAGTAACAGTACCACTACAGGCTTTACTTATCAAAATGTTAATACGCCCACCATAGCGGATAACATCAAGAATCCGACATACTACTATTATAATACCGGATTCACCAGTCCATATAATGTTCCACATTATAATATGTGGGACGCTCAGAACACTTCTGCAGATGCCAACATAGCAACGGCCACAAAGAAGACGATTTATGATCCGTGTCCCCCTGGTTTCTGTGTGCCTACAGGTAATCTATATAATTATATCGTTACAAACTATTCATCATATTTCTCATGGGATTCCACAAATAAGGGTAGGCTCTGGTCTAAAAATTCGCCGAATGTCTTTTTCCCCGCCTCCGGCAAGCGCAGCGGCAATAATGACTATCTCGGCTCGGTTGGGGATGGAGGTTTGATATGGTCAGCTACGCCCATCAACGCCAAAGGCGGCCGTTACTTGTACTTCGGTTCGAGAAACTCCGGTGCGAGCAGACCAATGTGGATCTCCGACATTCGTTCCTGCGGGTTCTCCATCCGGGCGGTGGTCGAAGAATAAAAAAAGAGCATCCATTTCTGATTATTTATATAATGATACATTTTATGTTTTTCATCCCCTGTCGAGAGACAAGGGATGATTTTTTGCTTTTTAGAATGTAAAATCAGAAATTATTCGTATCTTTGCATCAGGTTTAGCTACCAGCCTTATTTGCAGATGTGATACTGCCAAAGCCCACAAGACGAGCTGCCAGACATGGCGGCTCGTCTTTATTTCGCTTCGGGAATATCACTCCAACGGGTAGTGTAGCACGGACTCTTGAAGTCGTGTTTGATGGCATCGGCAAAGACACCGGCTTTACCGATGCCGTCTTTCTTCGTGTACTGCTGGGAGGCCAAGACAATCGTCTCAGTACCGTACTCACGGTTGATCTTATCCAGGGCCTCGTCGAGCTTCTTCATCTTCTCATGACGCTCAGAGTCATAATCGATGAAGTTCGTCTGGATGCCGTTGTCAGGGATAATACCCATGACGATGACACCGGCCCTCTTGTAGTGATAGCCCTGACGGAAGATTCTCTCTGTGCATCTGGTGGCCGTCTGCACAATCTGCTGTGTGTTGTTGGAGGGCGTGAGAAGCCTTGCCTCGCCCATATTCCAGTACTGCGGCAGGTCTTCCCTAAAGTGGTTGGTGTCAACGAAGACACAGACGGTCTGGGCCACAGATTGCTGCTTCCTCAGCTTCTCGGCGCAACGGGCGGCATAGTTGCTGATATGTGTCCGCAAGTCGTTCAGGTCGGTGATCATTCCGGGAAAGCTGCGCGAGGTGCAGATGCTTTTCTTCTTGCTCATCTCCTCCATGGGAATAACATCCTCGCCGTTCAGCTCCTTCCACGTCCTGACGGCCACGACGTTATTGAGGGTAGCCCTGACCCATGAGTCGGCCTTGCTGGCGAAGTCATAGGCGGTCTTGATGCCTGTGGCCTGCAGACGTGCGGCATAGCGTCTGCCGATACCCCACACCTCATCGATGTCATAGCCCTCCAGGGCCTTGACACGCTGCTCGTCGGTGCCGATTATACAGCAGTGATTGAAGCCCTTATAGTGCTTGGCATAGTGGCTGGCCATCTTCGCCAGCGTCTTCGTCTTGGCTATGCCGATGCTGACGGGCATACGGGTGGCCTTCCAGATGAAGGCCGACAGGTCTTCACCCCATTTCTTCAGGTCGAGGTGTTCCATTCCCGACAGGTCACAGAATCCCTCGTCAATGGAGTATCTATAGAATGTCGGTGCTGCCTTGCGCACCAGCGACATCACGCGGTCGGTGATATCACCGTACAGTTCATAGTTCGAGGAGAAGACCGTCACCTCGCCATTCGGGAACCGCTCTTTGAGCTGATAGTATGGCGTTCCTGCCTTGATTCCTAAGGCTTTAGCCTCGTTGCTTCGAGCAACGATGCAACCGTCGTTGTTGCTCAGGACGACGCACGGTTTACCGTTCAGGTCCGGCCTGAAGACACGCTCACAAGAGACGTATGCGTTATCACAATCGACGATGGCGTATGTTGACATATCTGTATCTATTATTGTAACTCCCTTAATTCTGATATATCAAGCATATTGTACTTCACTCCCTCTATCTCGCCATGCCAGGACTCGTGGAAGTGACCGTAGTACCAGTATTGTAACGGGTGACTGTGTGCATACAGATAGGCGTGAATATCATCCATGACCTTACGCTCATTTCTGATGTCATCCAGCAGATCCTTGTCCTTGTCAAGCCACTCCTGGATAAAGTGGTGTGATGTCAGCTCACAAAAAGACGGTGCCGTGTGGGTGATGACAACATCGACGGCACACTGCCGGTCAATGGCATCCAGCTTTGCTTCGTCATATATCGGTGCTTCGTCAGGCCAATAGACATAGGGCGTGAGTTTGCCGTCACCGGTCTCTATGCGGTTCTCGTACATTCTCCATCCGCGGTCGATGGAGACAGCACCGCCGACACAGAGGATAGTGTGGCCGCAGGCTTTGACGATGGAATAGTCCGGCACGGCCTTCCATCGCTTGTAGTTCACCTGCTTACCGTCGAAATAGGCCGGGTTATCGTGGTTCCCGCGTATGAACACTATCCAGTTGTTGGCCTTGGCCAGACGATTGCTGAGCCGCATATAGACACCCTCATAGTAGCCTGGCTTATTGAAGCCGAAGCCGCAGTCACCGGCAACCACTATCAGGGTGTCTCTCATGCCGTACTGGATGCAGCACTTATACACAAGCTTCTCGTAGTCACCGTGTATGTCACCGCTAACTACAATCCCTTTGGCATCGGGAAACCCATATATGTTTGTGCTGTCACCCATGTCATTCCTGCTTTTTGGATCTTTTTTTCAATATTTCCGGGTATCTCGGTGTATTGATGTCACCTTTCCCTGAAGGATGAACTGGTCGTTCGCATCGATGATGATCGGCTTGAAATCCGGGTTATGGGGCATCAGCCGCAGATACCCCTTCTCACGGGTGGATGTGTCGAGGGTCTTCACCGTCAGCCCGCCGTTGACGAAGGCTACGACAAGACTGCCGTCGCTCGGGTCTTCCAACCGATCAACCAGGCAGATGTCGCCATCGTAAATACCGATGCCGATCATAGACTCACCGCTTACGCGGACAAAGTACGAGGCCTCTTCATGATGCACGAACTTCTCGTTGAGATCCAGACTCTCATGCTGATAGTCACCTGCAGGAGATGGATATCCTGCTGCCAGCCCCTCGAAGTAGGGGAGCTTCAGGTGCTTGATCTCATCCATTGTGATGATCTCTGCACCGTCAATAGGCTTGTTATTATCCATAGCAATCTAATTTTGTGCAAAGATACAAAAATCCTGTGATTTTACAATCGATTTTTACCGAAATCTATAAAGAGAGTCTTGAATTATTTCTTCTGATGTCCCGTGTTTCCCAACCAATCATCAGAAGATCCAGGCGGTAGCCCTTCTCGATACAGGACAGGATGCCTTGCGCTACCCAAGGCTGTGCGTCCTGCGGGCGTGATAGCACGAACTCCCAAGCGTTTTGGCCGTTGGTGAGTGTCGTAGCCATCAGTTGCAGCTTCAGACCCTTTGTAATCTCAGGTGTTGAATCTTCCATATATTCATATTATATATTACATATTATATAATATTTAATATCATTCAAACCCATCCATGAGTACCTTCATCGCAACCTCCTGAGCCTGATCTACCGTCGACCCAGCACGCCGTTCAGCCTCGAAGGCTCCGGCAGCATCATCGGCCCGACTGTTGATGAAGTCGTGGTCGTGCTGCCGAAAATCCTCCGTATCTTTGAGGTATTTTAGGAGGTACAACCCATAATATGATGCCTCTATTGCCATACGACGCATTATAATATGTCCGCATCCAGCTCGGAGTCGAAGAAGATGATCGTCTTGTACGAATCGGTGAACTCCACCGTCTTCACCTTCTTCGGCTGACCATTGATGAAACTCCTGAGAGTGACCTTTACTGGACTGGTAGTCTGGCGGTAGTTCGACAAGATGATGCCAACATTCATCTGATCACATCTGGCATCGGTCTCGATAGAGCAGTCTTCCAGACTCTCGATAATAATGCCACCGTCATCGGCAATCTGCTGGCCGTTCCTCAACAGCTTCACATTATGTGCCGTGCCGCAGGTGGCCACAAACGTCATCTGCCCCTCCCAGCCGGTCAGATCGCCGTCGAAGGACACATCAATACGGTGAACACCCTCCGTCGTCTTCACGTAGCCGTCGGGCAGATCATCATCCTTGTCATCACCTCCGCAGGCGATGAATACATACATACACATCATAGCCATGACGGCCAGAGCTGAGAACAAAAATTTCTTTTTCATACTAAATTGGTTTCTTTATGCCCCACAGGCAGCCTTGTCGGGGCTGTTTACTGTCATGAGTGAGCTGCCGCCGTTACGGCCACTCCTTTTTAATTTTGGACTGAAGGCTGTAAACAACCTCGATAATGCAGCTAAGGGCGCTGCTCCAACAGTAAACTCGTGGCCACTCAGTCCGTCAGTGGCTCGAAACCAATTTTTGACCTCCGCACGGCGCGAGGCGAACACCCATCAGCACGGCCCAGGTGTTCGGATGCAAAGGTACGACATATTAACGAAACGACCAAACAATTTCGGATTTTTGTTTCCTAATTTTTTCAGTTCTCCTGTGTCAGTAAAGTTTCTTCCTCCCACATCCGGTACATGGTCTGCACCATGATATACTCCTTGCTGGAGGCATCGTATTCTGCAAGGCTCTTCGTCAATTTGTCGTCCATAATGAAAATCCTCTTCCTTATTGTGGCATTTTCCCCGTCATCCTCCACACTATATACATGCGTGACCTTGAAACCGATGAAGCGGTACTCCGTACCCATCATATCCATCAGTTTCCTGCCTTTCTCCTGTATCTTTGCCGAAAGACTGTCAACCTTCCTGTTATAAAGGTTGGAAATAGCTTCGGCAGAATCGGACATATGAACGTGTCCCTTGGATTTTACGTCCCGACTTGCCTCCTGTGCCTTCCTGACATAATCAAGACTCTCTAAGGTCATCTTGCTGATCTCCAGCGTCTTCTCGTAGAAGACAGGATCGTCAAACGGCGCAAAGGCACTGTCAACGACAGTCTCTATTGCCAGATAACTCTCAGGATGGGAGAGGGACTTCTTGACACTCTCCTGGATCAAGGTGTCCACCTTGTTCTCGGACGGCTGGCTGCATGATATCACTGATAGCATTGCCAGCCCCATTAATACGACATGTTTCATTATCTAAATCTTTAATTCATGATTCTGACAGCATCCTGTATGCGGTTCCACCTTTCCAGGCAGTTTGCGGCGATGTCGCCCTTGTGGCGATCGAACATACCTCTGGTATAGAACGCCCAGATGTCCTTCACACGGTAGTATGCTATGCTGAGGATCAGCTTGCGTACCTTCGTATTCAGCTCATCCAAACGGTCCACCAAGGCCCATATCATCTCTACACGCTCCTTACCTGTGATCATGTTAAGCTCGCCACCCGTGGACACGCTGAACTTCAGCATCCTGAAGGTCTTGATGAACTCCGTGATGGTTTCCATATAGAGGTTGTTCATAGCCAGGGTAGCCGCGATACCCTCCGGGTTACGCATCATGACCTTCTTCAAGTCCATCAGGTCACGCACGGTACGCACGGCTTGTGCCGTGAGGTTGGTTCCTGCATTGTAGGCTTCTGCGTAACCCGATGCCGTTTTCAGATAGGAGTTGTACTTTCGCTGCCACTCCTTCATCGGATTAAAGTGCAACGCCATAGTGTTCTGCAGGGTGGCCATCTCCAACAGCTTTTTGTTCTGCGTGTCATACTGCTCCATGACCTTCTTGCTTCCGGTGAGGACCGCTGCTTCCCATAGCGGGTCAACACTCACGAAGTCAATAACAGCAGACATCCTGACGCTGACAGCTGACAAGATGCTGACCAAAAGGATCCTGTATTTAATTCCGTTCTTCATATCTTACCTTTTTTTTATCTGATATTATGTTTCCAGTTGTCGTAGCAACGCTCGATGAGCGAGTGCTTACGCTCTCTGTCCATATACTTCGCCCTTGTGCGGATAGAATGCCAGATATCCTCCAAGGTGGTGTACCTGAGGACGATAATCAGCTTTGTCAGCATCTTATTCACCTCCTTGATCTTTGTACGGGAATTCGTAAGCATCTTATGTCTGTCCTGCTCCGTCATCTTCTTTTTGGAGATGCAGGCATTATATAAGTCCTGCGCGGCTCCGAGTGACGTCTGGAGGATGGAGCCGTAGAGGCCGCTGCTGTTGGGACGCAGGAGTACCGCGATGGCGTTTGTCGGAGCATCAGAGATGATGGATGACACCTGTCTTGACAATTTCACAGTCCGTTTGATCTCAAGGTAAGTGCCGTAAAGCTCCGCTGCCGTGCTTATGGCATCATGGAAATTGTCAAGATAGTCATTGAACTCACGCTGAAGCTCATTTAAGGCCTGCACCTCACGGCCTAAGAACACATGACCTTCGGCCACCATCAGCTGTCTGTTCCTTTGTGTCGTCAGGGCGTTCTTGAACTTATTGCTGGCTAATTCAATCCTTAACGCCAGCGTGGGGTTGGTTTCCACAGCGTAACAATGAACTATTGGCAGCAAAGCCAATAGTATAGTAAGCGTTATATAAATCGAAGTCCGTTTCATGCTACAATCATTTTCGGCAAAGATACACCTTTGCAAGGTGTCTGCCAAATCTGTCATAAACAATTTCTTGATTTAACAAATTCAAGACCCTAACAGAATATGAAACGGCTGATTTCATCCGATCTGAGTCGGGAACATCTGTGCCGTTCCAAGGCAACCCGCCCTGTGGCTGATATGTCCCACTCCTGGCACCCCTGCATACGACTGTCTTGATCCGCTCGTGGGCGCATGGCTGCCTCGCCGATACCGACGGTCGTGTGCTGGGGCTTGGTCGCCGTACTCCTCGGCCCCGGGCGGATCTGTGTCACCGCACAGCACGCCCCTTTCCGGGGGCGATGACCGTCCCAATGCGTGATAGCGTCGGGAAAGCGATTCTCCGCATGACGGCAGGACTGCTGACGAGAAACCAGGTAATGTCACGCTGTACGACGATGACGGCCATAAAGACACGTTATCGTCGTTTCTTCACGGCTGCTGAGCCGCTGTGAAGAACCCTGTGTGACAATGCCCGATTTCTCCGCACTCCTACACCGTGCGACGCTTTTGCTCGTGCTAATCCCGTAATGGGCCGAAGATATCATCACTCCCCATACAGAGGCGGACGCATAGTGCCTATGCTTCATGTTCCCTATGAGCAATCGCTGACGCTACAGGCATATACCAGAACCAGGCCGTCCAGAACGAAAAGACCTTACCGTCTTGCAAACTGGTATGCTCGATGCGCATTAGTCTGCAAGACGGACGGACATATCTTCTGGAAGTGCGGGCGATGACAGAACCTCCATCAGGGATGGATGCACAATCATCGTGGCGATGCCACAAGCCCGCACCGGCGGCATAGGTCTGGCATATATTTCTGATCTCATATTCTTTTCGTCAATCGAAATTAGCGAAAACTTCCAAATAAGCCGTATTTGGAAGAGAAAGGAACAACCTTCCCTGATTGCCCTTTACTCAAACACTTTTGTATTATATATTATTTATTATATAACATTTAATATTTATGTTTTACCTTTTGTAAAACTGCGCAAAACAGCGCAAGGAGGAGATGGGGCGTTCCTCTTGTCTGCGCCTCTTATCTGCGTCCATCACCGTATGTCCTTCATCACTCATTCTGAGTTCGTTCCGCTTTGTCCAGCCCTTTTCCTTGCAAAGGTACAGAGGCCCGCAGCCATGCAAATGAATTTCCAGAAAAATTATTCCAGCAGCCTTCCGCGATTTGTGCCAAATCGGGTATTCCGTAAAATTTTGCCGCAAATTCCTTGGCGTAGGCCGCTTGTCGGCCTCTTTAAGATACCGCAAAGAAAAGGACTCAAGCGAAACGAAGTCGATGACGACTGATAAAGAGAAGACACACCGGTTGACTTGATAAGAAAATTCAAAAAAGAAAGGATCTTAGCTCACTCAGCCGATAACTCGCAAAAAGACCATTCATAATAGAGCCGAGAAAACACTGTGAAGTGGGTGGCTCGAAGGGTTAATATTAAATGAACTCTCTGGGTTGGGAGCTATCCAAGACAGCGGTCTGAAAACTCCCTTTTTAATGAGACAAATAAGGGTGGAGTTGAAAGATGGGGACGGGCTTCCATCGCAAAACAGGGATAAGGTTGCAGCCTTTAAAACAACCCCCCTGACATCCTTTTAAAATATAACTTAACAGCGTAGGCGGCGCGATACAAACAGCCAGCAAAGATATGAGTAATGAGTTTAAGTTAGGTTTCAATCAAGCAATGGATATGGCTATGTCTACCATTGACAGTAACGTTCAGGATCACGAACTGGCGTTCATTATCAAAAACAAATTGCACGAGTTAAAGTATTCTATAACACCACAATAATAGGTAACGGGAGCCTAACCAACTCCCCATAAAATATTTAGAATTATGAAAAAAATGTTTCTTATTTCGGTCTTAATGACCTTGATGATGATCTCCTGCTCTAAGGATGAAATCTTAGAGACGGTGAACAGTACAGTAACAAATACGGTCGAGTATGTTCTTGACCCAGAAATCTCTCTTGACTACGGCGACTCACTGACGGTTGAAGATTATCTTTTCCTCCCGAACATCACCGTGAAGGAACTGACGGTTTTCATCATCCGTGACGGTAAAACGGAAGTCCTTGATACCGATATTTCCCCGAAGATCAAAGACCCGGAGATAGTGGATACCTGGGAGAATCTGCCAGATGGATTAGGTATATCCCCTCGTAAGCTCTTTGCTCGACCGGTGAAGATGGAGGATGGTAACTTCACTATGAATGTCCATATCAGCTATACTATCCGTCAGCGGAATATGAATACTGAAAAAGGATGGGTAACAAAGTCCGCTGATGCCGACATCAGGGAGAATGTGAACCTACTGGTGAATGATACAAATCCTGTTGAAATAAGCATTGAGCCGGAAGAAATACCTACATGTATTCCGCTCTTACTTATACCTACCGTATCTGATTGGGAAACAGAAGAAGCTACGTCTGTCTTTGAATAATATATCATCTTTATAAAGGTAACGGGAGCCTAACCAACTCCCCACAAAAAATAATAATGATATGACTATTCTGTTTTATCTTTTCATGGCAATTCTGGGTAAGGCTACCCTGACTGGCTGGAGTCGTAATGACGATGAATAATAATATTTATTAAATAATATATATTATATAATATGCAGGACAAATTATCATATTTAGTCGAAGGGATGCTTGTTTTCACCACTATAGCCTGTGCTATTTTGGCAGCCTACGTGATGATGACACTAAGTAATATGCCTTATTGATACCGGTAGTTGATTATGGCCGATGAAGGATAATCATGCGCGGCTGCTTCCCTCCGGTCGCAGCATGAGCCTCTTAAATTTGTGCTGTATGATGCTTGCATATTTAAGGTGTTTACACCTTGCCCGCACCTTGGCGAGTGGTCGCGCCCTCACCATAAGGTCGTACAGCCGACCCGAATATCTCACGAATACTGTGCAAAGGTACGAATAAATATTGAATCTTACAAGTTTTTCCTACCTTATGTTAGGAATATACTCTGGATTCAGCATTTTGGTTATCTCCCCAACAGCGAAACCGCCAGGGAACTTGACAGTGCCGCTATCTATCATTCGTTGTAACTGACTATATCTTTCTTCAAAGTTGTGCAGATTACAGAACTTCCAAACTATATCATTAGCAGCTTGCACCTTTTCCCGGCCTACTTTGTCATTTACGGTAATTTCTTCAAGGTATTCCGTGAGTTCCATACATCTCATTTCCATTTCGGTAGGCGGCTTTAAATAATATTCATCTTCAGGATCACTGTCGCACGACTTTACTGATGGAATAGTCTTGTACTGCTTGCGGTAATTCTCATAGGTTTCTTTGTATGATTCGCTCAAAACCCTCTCAGGATGCTCTCTCGCCCATACGTCCCATTCCTCATAGACCTTCAGGTCGTTGTCAATGTCGGCGAGAAAACCTTCATCTACTTTAGTATTGAGAACGGCATGGGGAAACAATAAAAGAGCTTCGCCACGCTTTGCAAGGGTGGACTGTTTTTTACTACACTTTTTGCCAGATTTATTATTTGAATAAATCTTTACACTCGCATCAATCATATTGATGTTTCGGTTGAATTGCCCCCAAAAGGTTTCGGGATATTTCATTAGCTGATCGGCGATGGCCTGTGGGGTCATCGCCCTGCGGAACTGCTCGTAATACTTCTTCCTGATTTCATAACGCTGTTGCTTGCAGCGATTCATCTTTGACTTTTCATCTTCAATCGCCTTCTCCAGAGAAAAGCGACTATCTGATGTCAAATCGTCCGATGCTTCTTTAAGCCTTTCCATATATGTCTTTAACACAGCACCCAAACTGGTTATTTCATTCGTCAGGTTCTGTAACCTGACTACATCGTCTTGCGACGGAGAATCTACATATTCATGCAAGAGGGTGGTGAGAATATCATTAGTACATTTTGGCTGGCGGGCCAGCATTTTTTTCTGTTCATTTATCTTTGCTGTCACGTCCTTCATCTTCGCCTCTTGCTCAGGAGTAAGTGACTTCTTTTCTTTTTGCAGTCGCATTTCGGCCTTGACTGACTCACGCAGATGGTTGATCTGATCCTGATACGGTCTTGCGATGATTTCGTTGACTGCATCGCACAAATATACCGGCAGACACTTCAAAGATTTCTTTTTCTTGAGCAGGTTCGAATACCATCGTGCGTTTGACGTACGATATCCGAAATCCTTCTCCATCCGTACGCGCGGAACGAAGAGATTGACTTCCTGCATCAGGAGGGCAATCTTTTCGTGGGTGGGCGAGTCCTGCTTGGAAACAATCCCTTTTCCTTCACTAAGAAGGCTCACGACTTTCTGGGG
>JAEEGK010001738.1_pt1 | contig 54484 bp, 31 predicted proteins | sample 8958771 | NCBI WGS metagenome assembly JAEEGK01 (sample SAMN16246547, study PRJNA631951) | gut metagenome | biome: gut microbiome; feature: rumen; material: SC-attached | host: Bos | place: Iran: Karaj | collected 2018-10 | reverse complement strand
CCCCAATCCCCAATCCCCAATCCCCAATCCCCATGTTCATAATTATTATTCTTATCAAAAAAATCCTTTATGAAAAAAAAAAATTAATTTATTTTTTTAAACTTTGAAATTATTATTTAATATTTTGATAAAATAACATTAAAAATAATTTAAATGATATTTAAACAGAAAAATAAAAAATAAGGTTATGTCTTAGAATTAAAAAGTTCAATTATTCAATAAATAAATAATATTTTAATTTAAGTAAAAAATATATTAAATTTTAATAATGGAAGGACATATATTAAACCTTCAAAGTGCATTAAATAATTCAGAATCTGATTCCTTTGAACCAAATGAATCATTAAATGAAAGTGAATATTTTGAACAAAATAATAATAATAGCTTATCTAGAAGAAATAATAATAATAATAATAATAATAATAATATTGATAATGACGATAATAATAATGTCCAATCATTAACTCAAAAATTTATAAACTTTAATCCAAATCAAATAGATACTAAAATGAATTTTCAATTAAAAGTAGGAAATTTCATAGGAGAAAAACAACATTTGACTAAAATAATAAAAAGTATTTTTAAAAACATTTTAAAAAAAAATTCAAATAAAAATTACAAAAATATTTTAGAAGATTTAAACAAAACTAATAGTAAATTTTATGACAATGAATTTCCTCCAAATATAAATAGTTTAATTAAAGGTTATAATAAAACAAAAAACCAAAAAAAAACCTTGCTTCAGCAAAAATATAATAATATTAAATGGATAAGAGAGAGTACAATAAATAAAAAAGAAAAAAACAAAATATTTGGACTATCATTTTCCTGTGACGAAATCAAAATAGGAGAATTATCAAATAAAAGTTTCATAAGTGTATTAACATCTTTAGTAGATTATCCAGAAATAATAACTAAAATATTTAAAACTAAAGAAAAAAATGACAATGGACTTTTTTGTACAAAAATATGTAAAAATGGATATTTAAAAGAAATAATAATAGATGATTTTTTTCCTTATTCAAAAACTGAAAATAAATTAATATTTACATCAAACAAAAAGAAACTTCTCTGGACTCAAGTATTAGAAAAATCATACGCAAAAACATATGGTTCATATAATAATATAGATTTAAAAACAGTTGAAGGAATATTAAGAGATTTAACTTATGCTCCAGTATTAATTTTTGATAATTCATATGATGATTTAATTTATTTATTATCTGATGCTTATAGTAAGAAATGGATTATTATGGGAAGTTCAGGTGAAACTGAAGCTTCAAAAGACTTATTAAAGGAAATTGGTTTAAATCCTGAATTTGAATATCCAATTATTATGGTTTATGAATTAACTTTTGATGATTTGAGATTTGGAAACCAAACTCTTGCTAATACTACTTTTGTTGATGAAAATTATAAATTAATTTTAAAAATCAGAAATTTATGGTCTAATATTGAATGGATTGGAGATTGGAGTTCTGCTTCTTCTTTTTGGAATGATGATTTGAAAAAAAAATTAGATTATCAAGAAAATGATAATTGCTTTTATATGGATTTAAAAGATTTTAAACATTATTTTAGTAAGATTAAAATTTGTGAATATAATGATAATTATTTTTATAAAAGTGTTCAAGTTTTTCAAAAAGAAAATTCATATTCTTTAATTAAATTTAAAATAACTGACTTTCAACCTCAAAATGAAGATGAAATTGCTCATTGTCAAATTGCTTTAATTCAAGAAGAGACAATCGAAAAAAATAAAAATGTTGACAATTTTAATATTAGCAGAATGATATTATCAAAATTTGAAATAAGAAATGGAAAAAAAAATATAGAGTACATTGATGGGAAAATGGAACAATCAAGGGAATTAATTTTAGATAAATATTTAACTGAAGGAGAATATCTTTTATATTGCGAATTATCAGATATAAATACAGAAACTTCATATGTAATTTCAATTTATTCAAACGAAAGAATAGAAATAAATAAAGAAGAAAATGAATTATATCCAAATGTTTTAGAAAAGATTTTTATATCTTGTGCAAAAATTCAAAACATTTGTATTAATTTTTCAGAAGAAGGAGCTCCTAATTGTAAAAAATATTCTAATACAACGACATCAGGCTTTACCTATATTTATTTTGAAAATTTTGAAAAAGATGCAATTTTATTAGAAGATGTGAAATATACTAAATTCGAAGGATTAAAATTACTTCCTCCATATAAAGGTACATCATATCATATAAAATTGCTTCCTGGAAAAAGTGAAATAATTCTTATTAAACATTTAGAATTAAATGAATATAATTTAATTTTTTCTTATCAATCTTCAATAGATTTTGGAAGACAATCTTTAATAAAATTAACAAGAGAGAAAGGAAAAATCCAAAAATTCAGAGACCAAAAAACAAAAGAATTAGTCGATATTAATATTTATATTTATAAACATACTTTAGGTCTTTGTTATTATTATGAAAATAACACTGAAAATAAAATTTTAAAAGAAACCATAAATATTGAAAAAAATTCAAATGTGGAATTTGTTGGTGAAAAAAAAGGAACTGAACAATTAACTGTTATTTTAGACCCTAAAAAAAGTTATTTTATTGAGTTAAAAGGAAAAAATAATTTATGGAAAGTTCATCCTAGTAGAAATTATGTGATTGAGGATGTTCAAATAAAAAAAAATATTAAATTAAATGGTGAAGAAAGTAAAGAAGAAAGTAAAAATAATTTTAATAATAATATATAATAATTATTCTTTTTATAGTAAATATTTATTAGATGTGAAAAATTATTGTATATTATTTTTGCCTCTTTTTATATAATTGTGTATAATGTTTATTCAATATTTAAAGTGAAATAAAATAAATAAAATGTTATATATTTTTCTTAATTATATTTATTAATTAAATGTTTATTATTACATTGCTTTTTAAAAATCAAAAAAAAATAATTAAAAATGAATTCAAAATTTATTCAAAGGTTTTAATAAAAATTAAATTTGGTTCAATTCATTGGAGATAATTTCGTGAACGTCATAAATAAATATAATTAAAATAACAATTATAATTTTTTAATTTAAAAAAAACAAATTCAAAGATAAAAAATATGAATCAAATTAAAAAGTTAGTTGGAAGAATTAGTTAATTTTAAAAATATGGTTATTTATTTATGAAAAATAATTTTTAAATTATTTATTTATTAATTAAAAAGTTAAAATAGATCATTTCTTTATAGAATCACTTTCAATATATAATAAAATTTTAAAATAAATTAAAATAATATATTTCTTTAACAAATTTTCTTTGAATTTTTTAATTTTCAATTATAACTAATATATTAATATTTTATTCTATAAAATAGGGAAATTAATTGAAAATAATTCCAGATTTAAATGCTTTTTTTTTTGAGAATTTAAATATTAATGATTAAATTAGAAGTTTGCTATTGAGTATAAACTCAATATTAAAAATCTTTTTTTTTTCTTTATTTTTCTTAAATTTTCTCAAAGTTCTGGAATATTATTTTCATAAGTATAGGCCGAAATAAAAAAATATAATAATTATATTATTTATAAAATAATCTAAACATTTAAAGAATTTAAATTGCAACCAAATCAAATAAGATATCCATAAATTCCTTTATAATTTAATATTCAAAGAGAAATATTAATGGAAGAAAGATTTAAATTCAAATTTTAATCAAAAATTCACTACTAGTTTAATACTAATTTAAAAAAACACAAAGAAAAAATTGACAAGTTTTTTCAAAAATAATTTATTTTTTGTTTAAGAATAATAAACAAATATTAATTGTTTAAAATTTTATATAAGAATTCTTCATTTGGAAAATATATTTTTAATATTTCTATATCATTTAATTCTAAGCATGAATCGCATAAATTTTCACTAGTACAAATATAATCTTGAATAAAAGTATTATCGTTTACATTGATCCTTTTTCTGAATAAACAATAACAATGAAATTTTCCCTTTTTGCATCTTGATACTCTTCCTGCTTTATTAATTAAATAATATCTTTTTAAATTATGATACATTTGATTTAATTTTAAACATCTTAAACATAAATAAGAACCAGGATAGCATATATTATATTTTATTTTAAATGCTGTTTGAGAATTACAATAGTATAAATCCATAAAATTATTTAAATAACATTCAATTGGCTTTTCAATAATTTTTTGTATTGAAGAGATTTTATCATCTGTATTAATTTCTTTGTTTTGAAAACCGGGTTCTGAAGCTTTTTTAGTTAAATTTAAAAAAGGATGAATTTCTTTTGAATCTATATAAATTTTTCCTTTTTTTTCAGGTTCTTTTTTCTCTGATTCTAATAATTTTTTTTCTAATTCATCTAAATTTTTGTTATAATTCAATAAACCACTCAATTTAGAATATAAATCATCTGACAAATCTTCATTCATTGTATTTTTACTAAATTTAAATACAATAATATCCTTATGAACTGATTCTAATAAGTGATTTTTAAAATTTTTCTTTCCATTATATATTTTTGCACAATAATTACATTTATATTTCTTACAATTTTTCATATGTTTTTCTAATTCATTAATTTCAAATACATCATTGCAAATATCACAATTTTTAACTTGTGCTTTTAATAAATGATTTATTCCTTCATTAAATGTAAAATCAAATGGATTCCAACAAAATGGACATTCATTTTTTTTTTTTTTTGATCTTTCAGCACAATCTTTACAAAAAGAATTCCCACAATGTGTACATGTAACAGGATTTTCTATAGTACCCGAACATATTGAACAAGACAAAGAAACAGAAGTCATTATCAATTAAAATTTTTAATGTTTTAATAAATATAAATATAAAAAAAAAAATGAATTTTCCATTAAAATGTTTTTGGAAAAAATTTTTTTTGATTCTTTGTTATTTAAAATCAATTTCACATCTTCAGGAATTTAAAAAATCAGAAAAGAATAAAGTGAACTTTTTTAAATTGAATTAAAGAAAATTTAAATATTTTTTTGAGAAACTCTAAAATAGTTAATTTTTTTATTTAAAAAAATGTATTTATCATAAAATAATGATTATTTTTTTTTCTTATTCTTATATTTCCAATTTTAATATATAATATTCTTTCTTATTTAATTATACAAAAATAATATACATTTAATTAACATATGATTTTCGCATTTAAAAATCTATTAATAAAAATATAAAAAAACCTAAAATAGATGACAATTATCATCATTTTTGCTTTTATTATTAATTTTATCATCTTGACTAATTTCAGTATGATATCTTTTTATAACTTTATTACAAATATCTTCTCCAACATAACTTTTATGTTTGAAATGTTGAAACTCATCATCTTTTTTTATTTCTTTTTTAAATATTTTTGAAAATTTATTTTTTTCATGTTCATAAACAGAAAATTTTCTACTTCTCATTCTTGTCATTTCTTTAACTACTTGATGATTAAATCCAGATATTTTTGGTGGTACTATTAATGCATTTTCTAACATTATTTCATCTTTATAATCTGTATCATCTAAATCTAAATTTAAATTATGTCTTGAATTTATATTTATTAATGTTTTACTTCTTTTATTTTTTCCTTCTCTCCTTTTAGGAATTTTATCTTCTTCTATTTTTATTTCTTTTTCATCTTCATCTTCTTTTTCTTCTATTTTCATATCTTTTATTTTTTTCATCATATTTTCTTTATTTTCTTTCATTATTTTTAAATTATTGCTTTCTTCATTTTCTGTTAATTCATCAATTAAATTATTAGTTTCATTATTATTATTCTCTTCTTTAACAAAATTTCCAATTAAATTTCTTATGTCTTCAAGAGCAGAAAGTATATAATGAAAAGTCATTTTATAATTTTTGGTTCTTAATTCACTTGTTTTTTCAATATCTTTTGTAATATTTTCTTTTTGAAAATCAGATAAAGGAATATAAGTAAAAATTGTATATTCATTATTAATAATTTTTTTAATAATTTCCAAAGGTTTTTTATTCGCTTTAACATTATCATCAAATTGTTTTTGTATTTCAGAAATAATTTTTAATGTTTCATTTAATGAAAATTCTTTATTAATATCACTATTATTATTTTTTTCATTGATAGAATTATTTATAGATATTTTATCTTTGGAAGAAATAAAATCTCTAAATCTTTCTTTTGGAGAAGAAGGAAAAATTCCTTTTTTATTAATTATTTTAACAGGTTGATTATTATTTAATAATTTATTAAAATCACTTCTTTTTATTTTCACAGATTTTTTTCTTTGATTATTATTTGAAATTCCAGAAATTTTTGTTGATTGAGATGAATCCTTTGAAAAAAAACTTGAAGGATTATTTTTGGATTTTTGAAAATTTAATTTAATAAATTTATTTGAATTGGGAGTTTGAGATATAAAAGTTTGACTCATTGTTCCTTTTCTTATTTGATTATTTTTATATTCTAAATTTTGTGGAGTTTGTATTTTTATTGGATCATGTTTATTTAGTTTAATTAGTTTCTCTTTTATAGATTTTTTTCTAGTTTTTTCCATTTTTACTTTATCAATTTTTTAAATAATAATTTCTTTTTTTATATAATTTGATAATATATTATAATTTTTTTTAAATAAATAATTTCTTATTATACTAAAACATTGAAATTGTCATTTTTTTATAAATGTATTTTAAATAATATTAGATATTTATTTATTTTAAGTATAAAAAAAAAGAAAAAAGATTAATTAAAAAATTATGAAACTTATTTCTTTTAAATTCTTATCTCTTTTTTTCCTAGTTTTATTCCAATATTCATCAAGTTTCAACTTCAATAAAAAATTAGTAAAACCAAAACACAATAAAGTAAAAGGTAGACCAGTAAATCATTTAGGGAATAAAAATGAATTATGGGGTGTTGAGAAAGAGATTAAAGAAGCAATTAAATTATTGAAAGATATACTAAAAGAAATAAGCTTAGAAGAAAAAGAAAAAAAAGGAGAAGAAGACGAAAGAATTTCAGTTCCAGAAAGTTGAATTCCTTCAGATAATGAAGAACAATTATTTGATATTGAAGGTGAAGAATTATTTAATAGTTTAATGAGTGAAGAACCTCAGCAAGTAATTGAAGAATTAAATGAAGAAATTGAACAACCAACTCAAGAATTTGATGAAGATATAAATCAACAAAATGAATTAAAAGAATTTGAAGAAGAAATTCCTGAAAAACAAGGAAATATTAAAGTTCAAACACCTTTTACAAAAGAGAGACAACAACAACAAGCAAAAGAAATTATCCAATTACAACCTCTTGATCAAAGCCAAGAAGAAAAAAATGAGGATTTAACTCAAGATTTAAAAGTTCATGAAGAAAAAGAACAACAAAAAGAAGATAAAAAAGCTCAAAAAGAAGCAGAAAAAGAAGCCAAAAAGGCTCAAAAAGAAGCAGAAAAAGAAGCAAAAAAAGCTCAAAAAGAAGAAGAAAAAGAAGCCAAAAAAGTTCTAAAGGAAGTAGAAAAAGAAGCTAAAAAAGAAGCAAAAAAAAAATAAAAAAATAAATTAATAAAACAATTCAGGATTCAATTTTACAAAATTTTTGATAATATTTTTTTATAATTTTTTATGATATTTTAAATTAAAAAAATAAATAAAAAATAAATGTTTTATAATTCATTTATAAAGAAACTTATATAATATTTAACATAATAAATATAATCTCAATACAATTTGGAAAAGAAATTATTAAAGAAATGGAAAAATAAAAAAATATATGATAACTAAACTAAAATTATATTCGTGGTTTAACGGATTTTATTCTTTAAAAATAAAAATTCCTTAAAATGAAAACAATAATTGAATATATTTTTAAAATAGAATTTGATGAAAATTAGTAAAAAAATATTATTTTATAATTTAAACAGGAATGTTTTTAATATATTTTATCAATTATTTTTTAAACGTTTAAAATAAAAATTTATTAAAAAAATGTCATGTAATAATTTAAAATTGAAAAATAATAAAGATTGTTTATCAGAAAAAGAATATAAAACAATTCAAATTTTATTTGATTATATATTTTATGACCAATCAAAATATTATGCATCATATTCTCGTTTTGAAGAATGTTTTTCTTATCTTCAACTACAAATAAATTTATTTGATATATTTAAAGAAATAATTGGAATAAATAGAAAATATTTAACAATACCTCGTTTCATAAATAAATACTTAGAATATAAATTAGGGAAAACAAAAATATCATTTCCTTTGAAAAAATTTTTTATATTTATAATGAATTCATTAGTTAAAGATTGGAAAAATCAACATGCTGGATTTGAATTAAATAATCCAACATATAATAGTAATAATTGTAGAAATTATAATAGAATAAGTGATTTAATTTTATTACAAGGTGAAAATAAAGAAATAAAAGGTTTGAAAATAGTTTATGATGATATTTTTCCTTGTAATTTATATAATGAAAAATCCACTAAACCATATTTTAAAATTTTAGAAATTCCATTATTATATATAGAAGAATTTAAATCCTATGATAGTATAACTCATATTTTTGGTTGTTATAGTAATAAAATAAATTATATTGGATTTAAATGTAGAAGTGGTTTAATGAAAACTTTTGGAGAAAAAAATGGAACTCCTTTTTTATTTGGTGATTATGGTAAAGAATTAAAAACTTTAAAAATTCAAATCTCTGATAAAGGTTTAAATATGATTTCTCCTTGTTTTATTGAATCTTCTATTACTAATGTCTGCATTGATAATTTACCTATGAATTTAAAATTAAATGATAAATTAAATGATTATTTAATTTTCGAAGAAAATATTTTCAGAGAGCAACAAAAAATTTCAGATGATTTAATTAAATATAATTTAATTAAAGATTTTAATAGTGAAAATATTGATTTATCAATTAAAGAAAATATAGAGAGAATAAATAAAAATGAAAGAAATTCAAAAAGAGGAAGAACAAGGTCATTAAATGTTGAAAGAGAAAATAGAAATAATAATTTCATGGAAATTATAAATAAAGAAAATTTAATGAGTGAAGCAGAAGAATTATATAATAACCAACAAATTCAAATAAAAAAAAAACAAAGTTTACAAAATGATACTTTAAATACTTCAAAAGCAAAAGAAAATGAAAATGACAATTCAATAAATATTTCAAGAATAAAAAATGATAATAATTCAAGTTTTATTAACACTAAAAATAAAAATAAAGAAAAATGGGATAAACCTTCTATTAAAAATGTGAATATAAGAGATTTAATTTCTTGTAAAGAAAATTATAATAAAATAATAGAAATGTTAAAAACTGAAATTCAAAGAGAAATTGATTATGAATTAAATAAATATGATTATGATAAAAAATTTGATTTTTATGATGAATACTTACTTAAAAATTCATTATTAGAACCTTATCCAATAGCTCCAAAAAAATATGAAAGTTATTCTGAAATAAAAGATATTGAAATTGATTTTAATACTTTCAATGAAATGATAAAAGAAAAAAAATATATTGATGATAATTCTTTATATTTAATTAAAGATAGTGATAATAATTTATATGATTTAAAAAGAATTTATTGTGATTGGAGAATTTTATCTAAATTATTATATCAACTTCATACCACTTCATCTCTTATTTCTATTATTGCTTTAATGAAAGCTGTAAAAATTATAGAAAATATTGAAGACAATTATTTTGATGAAAATTATTCTCTTGAAGAAAAAATTAAAATATATAAGGCTTTAGTAAACAATGAAAGAACTGTAAATTATTACACCAATAACATTCAGCCTAAACAAAATATTAAAAGAGGAATTCTTATCGAGCAAAATCCTGAATCACTCGAAGAAAATAATGAAAATTACAATGGTTTAATTACAGAAGAAGAAATTAATAATAATGATATTATTAAAATCACTCAAAAACTAAATTCAATAAAAAAACTAATGGAAAAAGATATGAAAAATTTCCCAAAATTAACTTTGTTATATAATAAATATAAAAAAATCCAAATAATCTTAATAAATAAAATGAATAAAGAACAAGAAGAAAAAATATTATCATCAATAAAATCAAAATATAATGAAAATTTATTAGAATTAAAACAAGATATTGAAAACGAACCAATAAAAATAAATCAAAAAGAGATATTATTAATAATGCCAAATGGAGACATAAACACAAGTAGTTTCGCAGATTTAGATTTCCAAAATGAATATACTAATATATTTAAAAAACAAGAAATTCCACAAGATTCAATAGAAGAATTTAATGATCCTTTATTTCCAGCTGATTATTATAGTTTAGGTTATATTGAAAATTATGATGTTAAATGGGAAAAAGTAGATATGATATTATATACAAATAATTTTAAAATTTTACCTCCAACAAATGAATTTGAAGGACAAAATTATCATATTAATTCAGGTATATTAACTAATTATTATTATTTAAATGGTATTTATGCTTTATTAAAATATCCTTCTATTATATATAAATTATTTCCTTTTTATGAAAAAAGTATTAATGGTTTATATGGTATAAATTTAAGAGTTGATGGTATTTGGAAAATGGTTTTAATTGATGAAAGTTTTCCTTGTATTGAAAACAAGAAAGATAATAAATTTTTTGCTTTTTCATCATTAAATGCTAAATTAATTTGGTTAAATTTAATTGAAAAAGCTTATGCTAAAATTTGTGGTGGATATACTAATATATTAAATGGTAATGTTTCTGAAATATTTGATTTATTAACAGATGCTCCAACTAATAAAATTGAAATAGCATCTTTAAAAAAAAACGAAGTTAAAAATATAATAAATGAAGCTTTAAATGAAAAATATATTATTTGTGCTAAAGCTAATAATTCTAATTCATTTGATGTAGGTTTAATCCCTGGTAATAATTATATTATTAATGATTTGAAAATTTTTAATATTGGAATTACCATTGAAAATTTAATATTAATGAAAAATATATTTGGAAGTCAAAAATATTATGGTAATTGGAGTAAAAATAGTAAAAAATGGATTCCTTCTTTAAAAAATAATATTCCAAAAGATGAAGATGAATTTTTTATTTCTTTAGATGATTTTTATAATTATTTTTCGGTTTTATATATATGTAAAATTTATCCTAGTGAAAGTGACACTCCATATTATTCTTCAAATATTCATTATTCAAAAGATGAAATAATTCAACCTAATATTACTATTTTAAATATACTACAAGATAATACTAAAATTAATATCCAATTTCATCAAAAAAACCCAAAATTTAATCAATATGTTAATTTAATGCCTTCTTTTATTTTAATAACAGATGAATATTTTAAATATATTAATAGTTTAACATCTAATGAAAGAAATTTTTCTATTGATTGTGTTTTAAATGAAGGAAAATATTATATTTATTCAGATATTATTTGTAGATATATTAATAAAAATGTAGAAAATTTCCATGGATATACTTTATGTACTTATAGTAACAATAAAATTGAATTGGAAAAATCGCAGATTGATTTAAATGATTTTTATTCAGTTTTAAAAATTTGCCTTGAAGATTATTCTAAAAAATACTTAAAGCCTAAAAAATGTGATATGGGTCTTTTAATATATGATAATATTTTTCCTAAAGAAGAATATAAAAATTTTAATAAAAAAAAATTTCCTTTTTTATTTAATTTCTTTGATAATTCTCAAAGTGACTACGAACAAGAAATAACAATTAAACCTGAAAAAATTTATAAAAACTCAGTTAAAGATTATGCTTTTTATTTAGAAAACGAAGAAAAAAATTCTCTTCAAAAAAATGAAGAAAATATAATTAATATGACATTAAATGATAAAAGTGATTATTTAATAATTTTATTAAAATTAAATGAGAATTTTAATTTTATTATTAATTCAGAATCAAAAGTAAAAATATAAGATGATAAATTAATAAATTATATAATTAATAATGGATTAAAAGAAGAATTAGATGAAGAAGGAATGATAATTCAATATATGATGGAATACGAAAATGGATTTGTTGTTTTACTTGAAAATAAATATGAAGATGATGATTTAAAAATGAAATTTATTATGAAAGGTTTAAAATGTGTTTTTCCTGATGAAGGTGATGATGAAATATTTTATTTTACTTTAAAAAAAAATAATATAAAAGTATTTAAATTGAAATTATGTGAAAAAAATATATCTGGTATTGTCTCTTTCCAATTTCAATTTGCTTAAAAAAATAATTTAATGTATTTTTAATTTATTATTTAACTGTTTAAAATATAAAGATAATAATTTTAAATATCATTTTGACAATAATTAAATTATTTCAAATATCTATATAATACATTATAATAAATATAAAATTATAAAATAAATATTTTATTGATTTTAAATTTTTATTTTATGATTGATTTAGAAATTGTCATGAATTAATTGTAGATTAAAAATAGGATATTAAAGCAATAAAAAAACATTGTTGAAAAAAATAATATTATCAAATGATTATTATAAATTTTTATTTTTAATTATTTATGCATTTTTTAACTTTCATTAATTTTTATATAAAAAAACTTTAAATAGGTACTATTAGATTCTCTGTTTGGAAATAACATTGTACTCTTTCATTAATATCATGAAAATAATCATCTAATTCTTTATTAATATTGTTTTCATTATCTATAAATTCATCATAATTTTTTCCTATTAAATCAAAGTTTTCATCATTTCCATTTTCAATTTTAAATAATTTAGAAGTTAAAATTTCTTTTTCACTAAAAATTCCAGTTTTTAAAATAGCTTCTTGTAATTTTTTTTCATATTCATAATCTTCTTTATTAGCATCATTCAAATAATTTTCAATATCAATTAATTTATTATTAAAATCATCAATTAAATTCTTATTATTCTCTTCATTTAATTGACTATTATTATTTTTTTTAATTACTGGAATTTTTTCTTGTTGAATATTATTAATATTATTATTATTTGAAGGACTTGGAATTTGATTATCTTTTATTTTAGTACCATCTTTTCTATGTTTTTTTAATGAATCTTCAATCCATTTTTTTAAAGAAGGTAATTGAGAGAATTCATTTGAATTAAATATTTGCTCAAAATAACTATTTAATTCTGTTTGTCTTTGATTTAAAAATTTTTCATCTGTACTTCCAAAAAATTTTTTTGGAGGAAATTTTGGAAAATTTTGAGCAGATGTTTCTTTTCTTAAATTATCATGTAATGTTTTTAAGTTTGAATATCTTTCAAAAAAATCTATAGAAATATCATTTTTTAAATAATTTATTCTTATTTGATATTCTATATGATCATCAGTTTTTTTATGGTTTATAATTAATAATTTGTAATTGCTATTTGATTCCATTTAATAAATAAACAAAATTTAAGATAAAAGGATTCAAAAAATTTATTTATTTTATAATTTAATAAAAATATAATTATAAATCAATTACTATAATAAAGAATTCATCCCAATTATTTTTATACTATATTCTTAATATAACAAAATCACTTTTTATAAATTCTAATAGTTATATACTAAAAAATTTGTTTTAATTATATAATTAATAATTAAGTTTTCAATATACAAATTCGGTATATTATTTTCAATTAAAAAAATTTTGAAAACTCATTTCAAAAATTTCTTTAAAAATTATTTTTTTTAAGAAAATAATTACAATAATAATTACATGAATTAAAATTACCTTTTCCACTTTCAAAAGCCATTTTACAAATATTTTGGAAAGCAACATTTATATCAAGACAAAATTGTTCATCTTCATTTCTATAATAAATTTTTTCAATGTTTGGTATACTACTATAATGTAAATTCTCTTCAATAAAAGAATTAGCAGAATTTCTAATAGAATTATTTAAACTATTAAAAACAGAATTCCCAGTTTCTGTTGATAATTGAGTTAAATTAAATGAATTTGTACTATCACTATGTGTAATAATATTTTTATTCATAATAGGTTTATACTCATCATAATTATTATATTTATTTTTTCCTGAATTAAAAACTAATTTTTGTTTACCAAGATAAACTGGATTTTTATTATTTAAAGCCTTATTAAATTCCCTATAATTGGTAAATTCTACAAATCCAAAACCTTTTGATTTTCCTGTTTCTTGATCAAATATTATTTTAACACTTATAATTGAAGTATATAAATTGAGAAAATATTTTTTGAGTTCTTCATTTGGAATTGTTTTATCTATATTTCCTACAAACAACTAAATATATTTATATAAATATTTTATACAGTGAATTTAACTTGTTTTTCTTCATTTAATCTATTATAAGTTTTAACCCAATTTAATTTAATATTTAAATTTTTATGATTTATGCCATTATATTTTTTTAATATATTTAAAGCTGTTTCATAGGAATCAAATTCTAGAAGTGCACATCCTTTTTTTGAAACTTTTGGTTTCATTGTAATTTTTATAGGAAATATACCCAATTCATTCAAAGTTTCTTTTATATAATGTACATTCATCCAAGATTCAATATTTCCTAACCATAATATTGTATTTCTTGTATTCATTTATATAAGAATAATTTAATATTAATATTTAATTTGACCTTAGAAAATAAAATTTAAATAATTTCTTTAAATCAAATTATTCAAAAAAGCAAAAAGGTTTTATCTTTAAAACAAGTAAAAATCAATTTATTTGAAATAAATGATATATAATAAATTAAACACATTTGAAATTTATAAATTTTAATAATAAAAAAAGAATATATAAATAATCCTTTTGAATTCAATTTAATTTAATTTCCCACCAAAAGTTAAAAAAAAAATGAGTTTAATTCTCTAAAAATAAATACCAAGGAAAGTCTTATAAATGATGAAAGTTCAATTTTTTCTTTTAATAATAATATACTCATTGGTTATCTTGAAAAAGATGAAATAATAGGAGATAATGTTTTAATTCTTTTCAAATTTAAAGCAGTTTTTCCAAAATAAAATTGAAAAAAATACTTAATGTAAAGTTTTTTTGGTATTTTAAAAGAAAGATTATGCAATGAAAATGAAATAAAATAAATAATAAAAATCCAAAAGTAATTTATTCTTAAATATATTTTTTCAAAAAATAATCAAATTCAATATACTAATCATTTAATCAAAGAATTTGATCAACACATAAAAAATAAATTTATAAAAAAGAACTGAAATATTTATAATTATAATAATTAATATAAATTAAAAATGGTAAGCAGAAAAAACATGTAAATTACTTAAAGTTATATGAAGAAGATAAAAATAATAATATGATTGGAATTATTTTATAAGAAAAATAAAGATCCATATAATGATTTTTTTCTAAATAGAAAAATACATGAAGAGGATTATAGAGATATACTTATAAAGGAAAATATTTTGATATAAATAATAATATTAAAGAAGGTTATGATAGAATAATAAATTTGTTCAAGAGAATTAAAAAGAAAAATTAGTGGATAATAATTGGGAGTTTAATGATATAATTAAAATAATAAAAAAATTATCAAAAAGGAAAAAAACGGAGAAATGATAGATAAAGATTTAAATATTTTAAATATATTTTTTATAATTTTCGTGATAAAAAGTCTTTTTAATTAATTTAAGTTTTTGTCATATATTAAATTACAATTTGAATGATTTATATAAATTTAAATTTAAAATAATTTGATATTATTATTTAAATTCAATATGATTATTAAAAAAATAAAAGTTAATAATATGAATTATGGTTATTCTTCTACCCAAAAAAGTCCATTGTCAAATTATTTATCTAAATATCTTTCTAAACAATGTAAAATATCTTCTCAAAAAAATAATAATAATATATATAATTATAAGCATGATTCAAAAAATTTTCCAAAAACTTTTAGAAAAGAAATTAAGGAAAAACCAATTCAAAAATATAAAACTACAAAAAATTCTCCTAATCATGTTTTTAAATCAATAAATCACTCTCATGAATTAAAAGAAATTAAAGAAAATAATAAAATTAATAATAGTATAATTAATAATAATCAAATATTTCAAGGGAATAAAATAAAGGATCATTTAAAAGAAAATAATTTTGATGATTTATTTATGAAAAAAATACAGAAAATATATTCAAAACAACATTCAACTCAAAATATTTTATCAAAATATTCTCATTCATATATATTTAAATCAAATAGTCAATTTGAAAATTCATTAAAAAATAATCAGAAAAGTTATTATAATAATAATAAATTAAAAAAAAGTAAAAGCAATGAAGAAGAAATTAATAATCCATTAACTCCAAATTTTGAAAAATTAAAATATAAAGAAGAAAAAGTAAATATATCAAGTGATTTTACTCAGAAAAAAAAATATTCTTTTATGAATTCAATAAGTCAAGGAAATAATAATAATTCAAAAGGAAAAAAAAATAATAATCAAATAACGTTAAAAAATTATTTATATAATAGTTTATCAAAAAAACAATATCCAGAAATTACAGAAAAATATAAATTAAATAGGTCAAGTGGAACTTTTTTTCATAATAATTCTAAGTACAATATAAAACAATTAAATAAAACTTCTTATCCTTCAAAGGATACTTCAAGGAAAGATTCTTCAGAAAAAAAAAATTTAAATGATAATAAAAAAAATACTTCAAAAAATTTTGAAATTTTAAATTATATAATATCAAATCATAAAGGAAATATAAATATAAAACCTTCAATAATTTCTTTGTTAAAATCAAATAATCATTTTGGTATGAAAAATTTATCTGAAATATCTTCTAAATTAAATAATTCTAACACAAGCAAATTATTAAAACCTTCTCAAGGAAATGCAACTGATAAAAATTTTTTTAAAATGAATAATATTAAATATTTAGAATATATTGCTTCTGGATTAAAAAATAATAATTCAACTAAAAATACTTCTTCTTTAAGTAATAAATCCAGTAAAAAAAAAGAAGAAATTGAAAAAGATTATCTACAAATGAAATTTCAATTAAAATTTAATAAAAATATAAAAAGTGTGACAACACTTCAAAGTAAACATAATTCCAAATCTTCAAGTAAAATAATAGATAATTCTAATAATATAAATAATTCTAAAATAAATAATAATAATAATTCAATTATTAAAGAAATTCCAATTTCAGTTATTAACTCACCTGAAATTAATATAAATAAAAATCAAAAAAAAAATAATAATGGTTATTTAAGTAAAAATAATTCAAATCAAAATATAAAAAAAGTAAACCTCAATGTTAAAAAAGAAACAAAAAATTTATGTAATTTAAATAAAAATGAAAAAAAAATAAACAATCAAAAAATAGAAGAAAATAAGAAAGGAAGTGAGAAAGAAAAAGAAAGAAATAAAAAAATTCAAAATAATGAAACAAATCAATCAATTCAATCAACAATGAAAGAATCATCATATTACAGAAAAGAAATGGAAAATATATCAAATTATATTAAAAAATGTAAAATAAATTATATAATTAAAAATAAATAGTTCATTATACAAAAGGAATATATCCTCCATCTCAAAAAAACTTTTATAAATATGGAAGAGTAATAGGAAAAGGTGCTTTTGGAAAAGTAAATATAGCATTGCATATTTGTTCAGGACGTTTAGTTGCAATAAAATCTTTTAATAAGAAAAATATAAAATCAAAAAATAGAAGTCAAAAAATAAAAAATGAAATAGAAATATTAAGTCTTCTTCATCATCCCTTTATATCACAGTAAAATTATTTTTTATATAAAAATAAAAAATTAGAATATTAGATTCCTTTGAAACAGAAAATCATATATTAATAGTAATGGAATATATATGTGATGATTTATTAAATTTTATACGAAAAAGATCAAAAATAACCGAAACTTCAGCAAAAATAATATTTAAGCAACTAATAGAAGGATTAAAATATATTCATGATAATAAAATAGTACATAGAGATATAAAATTAGATAATATATTAATAGATTTAAACAATACAATTAAAATATGTGATTTTGGAGTATCTAAAAAAATAAATCCAATAGATATTATGTATGATCATTGTGGAACTCCAGCATATATAGCGCCTGAGATATTTAAAGATAAAGGTTATGAAGGGTTTGAATGTGATATTTGGTCTGCTGGTGTTACTTTATATTATATGGTTGCTGGTGTTCAACCTTTTAAAGCTAATAATATTAAAGATTTACAAAAAATTATTCTAAGCGGAAAATATAATAAGTTAAAAGGCGTTAGTAATGAGATTAATGATTTAATTGATGGAATGCTACAAGTTGATCCTAAAAAAAGAATTAATATTAATCAAATTTTAAAACATCCTTGGTTAAATAATGTTAATTTAAATCAAAGAAAATGTGTTGATTTGTTTACTGATGCTGAGAAATTTTTATTGAAAAAATTTGATGTTGATTATTTAAATAGTAGTAAAGAAAATTTAATTGAAAATTTTACTGATGAAAATTTAGATACTAAAATTGATGAAAATAAAAAAGTAGGTTTAACTAAAAGTTTAATATTAGCTCCTTATAATTCATATGCTAGTGAAAATAATAATAATATAATTTGTAAAGATGTTAATATTGAAAATGCTATTTGCCGTTTTCGAGGAAAAGCACAAAGAGAAAATATAAAATATGAGCTAAATAACAATAAGGATTTTGATAATGGAATTATTAAAACTCAAAATTCAAATGAATCAAATAATAATAATAGCTCATTTAATTCTTTTTCAAAAGCAAATTCTCCTAATAATATGTGTAAAAGTAATAATATTATTAATAAAAAAAAAAATAATAAAATTTACTCTCCTAAAATTAGATCTTTAAGTAATGATTCTTTTAATGACAATTCTCAAAATTTAATAATTAGAAATGATATAATTAAAGATATTGAAATGTATGTTGGATATGATAAAAAATATTTAGTTAATTGTTTAAGAAATAATGAAGTTAATTATGCAACTGCAACTTATTATTTGTTATGTAAAAATGTTGAATAATATTGTTTAGTTTTTTAAATCTATTTGAAACTCTTAAAGAAAAATTATATGATGTGTGAATAGTTTTTTTCCAAAATAAAAATTAAATAAAATAATATATTAATATTTTTTTATAATAAAATATTAAAAGAATAACTTAAAAAAATAAAATAAATGAAGCTATATGTTAAAAATACAAATGCTAAAATGGAAACTTTTGATGTTCCTGAAACAACTTCAATATTTGATTTAAAAAATATGTATGTTTCAAGATTAGGAACTGGTGAAAAAGCAGAAGATTTATATTTTACTTTATCTGGAAAAATTTTAAGAAATGATTTTACTCTTGATGATTATGCAGTTGAAAATAATAGTATTCTTTATTGTGTTTACAGAGTTATTCCTGAAGATAAAAAATAAATAACAATTATTTAATATTAAAAAAAGGAAAAATTTTTATTTTTAATTTTTTTTTAGTTTTTTACTCAATTTCTTCTTATAACGGAAGATTTAATTTTTAATTAAAGTTTATTATATTATTTAAAAATTATTTGTATTTTTTTATTTAAATGTTTTACAATCTTTTAAACCATTTATAAGATTTTTAATCCATTTTTTAGAAACATTACATTTTAATTTTTTATTTTGTGAACTATAAAGATTATAATTCTTTAAATTATCTTTAAATTGATTTACTACAATATCTTCAACATAATCTTCATTAATATTATTTTTTTCATTATTTTCCAAATTAACATCATTACCTTCAACTAAAGTATTTTCCATATTCAAAATTTTATTTTTATTATTTGCTTTTAAATCACTTTTTTTGTCTTCATTAAAAATAAATTTTTTTTTTATTATTTTCCCAAAAATACTTTCAATTCCACATTCAATTTCTCTAATAGAAATATGATAATCACTTTGAAATCTAAATTTTTCTATACACTCTTTAATTAAAGGATCATTTTGAAAAACTTCATAAAATAATTCTTCCTGAATTTCTTTAATTTTAAATTCAGGAAATTCTTTTAAAGGAATTTTAAACATATCATTAATATCATTTACACTATTATTTAAACTTCTTTTAATATCTCTTAATTGAGCAAAAAGAGTTGTTAAAGCTATTTTTAAATTATTGCTACTATGATTTAAAGTCGAATTACTTCTATTTAATTTACCTTTATTTTTATTTATTTTTTTATTTAAAGAAGGTATTCTAGTTTTTTTTTTTATATATGTTGTCATTGTTATTAAATCTTTAACTTTATTTATTTCTAAAATTTTTGATTTATATGTTTTTAAATGTTTCATCATATTTTTTATTATTGATTCTATTATAAATTTATTATAATATGTACCTAAAATTTCTGAACAATATGATATTTGTTCTTTTGATTTATTTAATCTTTTTTCTAATTCTTCATTTTCTATTTTATTTTTTTCATTTTCTATTTGAAGTGTTTTTATTATATTTTTATTATATATTAATATTAATATTACTCCTATTTCTTTTAATAATGCTATTTTATAATTATTTACCATTTCTTCCTTCTCTTTTTCTGAAAATTTTATTGATGGAATTGTTTTTTTCTCAAATTTTTCTGGAACTCTTATTTCCTTTTCTTCTTCGTCTTCATAAATATCATCTTTTATTATATGTATATTATTTTCCTTATTTATATTTTTTTGAAGGGAATTCATTGTAATGGTTATTTAATGAATTTTAAATAATTTATGAATAAAAAATAAAATTATTATATTAAATGTATTATTTTCAAATCTGAATTATATGAAGTTAGAATCAAATTTATATTTTTATTAATTTAAAATTTTATTTTATTGGAAAATAGAAAAATAAAGTAAAGATTATTATTTATATTGAACACCAAAATCAACATTATGTTTTTGAAAAATATATTCTCATATATAAAGTTTAAAATATAACTTTAATGAATTAAAAATTTTTTTAATTTAATAATTCATCACTCTTCAAATATATATATTTTGAAAAATTTTAATAATTTATAAAATGGTTGTTCAAATAATATAAAAAAGAAAAAATGAATTTTTCCAAATATTTTCACCAAAAAGTAAAAAACAAATAAATTCAAAAAATTTTTTAATATTTTTCATTGATTTCCTTCTTTACTTTTTTTAAAGAAGAATCTTAGTGAATAATAGAATTAATTTAATTAGAAAAATTTAAAAATTATATTAATAATGTTAAATATTTATAATTAAATGAATAATACTTTTTTTCTGTTAATATTTTTTTCAATATAATAAATTGTTTTTCCAGTTGTATCTTTAAAAATATATAAAAAAAATATATAATAATATAAATTTATGAAGTCATAAAAATATTTATTATTTTATTGATTTTATTTATTAGAAATAGCAAATTTAATATTAATGAATTATCAAATAAATTTTTTTATTGAATAAGAACTTGAAATTTAGAAAAATAAAAATAATGTTTATGCTACATATATAAAATTTAATTGTTATATAATCAATAAAATAAAATATTTTTGAATAATATAGATAAAAAAAATGATCAATTTTTGTTCAATACTGTAGGAGCTCTAATAAATGCATTTTTTTTCTTATTTTTCTTTTCAAATTTAGTTTTCTCTGTACTATGATTATCATTTTGTTTTTCTTTATTATTTACATTTAATTTTCTTTCGGATTCTTTTTGCACATTATTATCTACTATAATATCACTTATTGGTTTTGAATTATTCTGAGAGCAACAAGAAAATGTTTGCTATAAATTATTAAAAATAAATATTACAAAAAAACCTTTAATTAAATCCATAAATTTATTTTAAATTTTTTATTTTCAATTAGTTTTAAAAATCAAAAAAAAATAAATACAAAATTTTTAAAAGCATAAAAATAAAAAAAGATTAATTTTTTTTCAATTATTATATAATATAAAAATCTAAAAAAAAATATTCAAAAAAAAAAGAAAAATAACAGTGAAAAAAAATCCAAAAGAAAAGCCAAAAGAAAGACAAAAAAAAATCAAATAAAACCCCGAAACAAGAAAAATCCTAAAAAATATTCATTAATGTTTAGATAAATTTGTAGTAACTTTCCTTACAATTTCATCTCTATATTTTTTTAATCCAATTCTGACGTCACCACCTTCTTTAGCAATATTAACTAAAATAGGACATAAATAAATAAGTGAAGTATCATAAGGATCTTCACCCCAAAAAGCTCTGATGTTAATTCCATTCTCTTTTTGTAATCTAAAATTTTGAGGCATATTATCAACAATAATTATTTTATCAATTGGTCTTCCTAATCTATTTAAATCTTTAACAAAATCATTTTCAATAATAACAGCATGTTGTCTATATAATCTATAATCAAAATATATTTTATTTTCTTCAATAGCATCAATTAATAAATCAGCATAATCTTGAGTTGCTGCTGTAAACACTATTATTTCATAATATTTACCTACAGTTTCTAAAAATTCAAATATTCCTGGTCTTACTCTTAATACTCCTTCAGAATCATTATTTGGATTTACTTTAAAATGAATTATTGTTTCATCTAAATCTAAAACTAAAGTATATTTCTTTAAATTTTTTGTTTTTAAATATGGAGGTGCTACTGTAAAAAAATTTGAATTTTCTTTTAATACTACTGATGCTAAAACAGATGCATTTGGATTATCTACTCTTAATATTTTTTCACGGAAAAATTTATTTATTTCTTCATATGAATTTTCTGATATATTTTTATATAATGATACTAAATTTTCAGCAAGTTGAGTATATGGGTAATTTTTTAATATAATTTTTATATCACTAGATATACAATTTGTATTATATTTTATTTTTTCTATTGGGGATAATGGTTCTACATTAAACGATACATATTCTGATTCATCTAAAACTGATGTTGCAGAATTTACTAAATCTCTTAATTTAAATACCCATGTATTTCCTAAACTTTCATTTGATATTTTACTTAAGATATGTGCACATATTATTATTAAATTCTTATGATTTAAAGTTAATATTGCTTTTATCATTATAAATACTTTTGTTAGTAAACTTCTATCAAATGATATATCATAGCATAACATTATTGATAATAATTCATAGTTTATACTTGATTGAATTATATTTGAGTCATTTCCTTTAAAAGCTTTTTCTATTCTACCATATAACGAACAATTAAAATAATAATTCCAATATTCAAAACATTCATTACTCATATATTTATTTGTGTTTAAGGCATTAATTATTTCAGATAATTTTTCTTCTAGAATCATTAAGTCTTCTAAATTTATTGATAGTGATGATTGAGAAGTTGAATTATATGAATTGTTATTTTGATTCATTTTATTATTTGAATATGAATTACTATTATTCATTTTATTTGTCATTGGAGTATTTAATTTTTCATAATCATTATTATTTTTTATATATCTATTATTTATCTGTGTGTTTGTTTTTGGTTTTGAATATTTTCCCGGACTTCTACAAAAAACATTTGGTTTTGATATTATTTCATTTTCTTTAAATGAACTATTTAAATTTGGAGAATTTGGATAATTAATTTTATTAGATGTATTATTTGAATTCGAAAAATTATTATATTCAGTAATTTTTTTATTAGAATCTAAATTATTATTAGTATTATTATATGAATTAATAATATTTGGATTATTTGTATAATTTATTATAGAATTATTATTTCTTTCATTTGAATTTGCTCTTATTCCTTTTCTAGAATATACTAAAGCATTTGTACTTTTAGTTGCAATATTTTGATTTGAAAAATGAGAAGAAGAAGAAATTGGCTTTTGATATGTTTGTCCTTGATCAAATGATCTATCTTGTCTTTTTGGTGTTTCTTCAAAAACCATTATTTCCTTTTCTTCTGTTTGATAATTCGGAAATGAACTTTGTTTTTTATATTCATTTATTATTGTTTGTGCTTTAAAATCATCTTTTTTTGTAGAATTAAGAGGACTGAAAACTGGAAAATTATTAATAATATTATTAATTTTATTAACATTTTTATTAATATTATCAGTTATTTCATTGTTTATGTAATCTTTATTAGAAATTGAATTATAATTAAATAAATTATTTGTTATATTATTATTTATTTTATTATGATTAATAGTATTATTAATAGTATTATTATTAATAATATCATTATTCATAATATTATTCTTTATTGCATCACTTATTGAATTATTATTATTTAAATTATTATTATTATCTGTATTATTATTTATTTGATAATTATTTTTTATATTTGAAGGAAAAACAGAAACATTTGAATTATTATTTAATATATTATTGTTTAAAGTTAAATTACTTATTTTTGATGAAGATAATTTTTGTGAAGCTCTATTTTTTTCTTCTGATTTTAATTTTGCTTCTTGTTCTTTAATTTTTTCGTATTGTGATTGAATTTCTGCAAATTTTTTTCTTTGGTTTTCTTTTCTTTTCATTTCTTCTTCAAGTCTTTTTTGTTCTTTTAATTTAATATCTTCTTGTTCTTTTAATTCTTCTTCTCTCTTTTTTTCTTCTTCTTTTTTTTTTCTTTCTTTTTCTTTTCTAATATTTTCTAATTGTTCCAAAGCTTCTTTTTCTCTTTTTTTTATTTCTTCATTTTTTTTATCTTCTTCAAATTTTTTTAATTCTTCTTCTTTTATTTTATCTTCTTCAATTTTTTTTAATTCTTCTTCTTTTTTTTTATCTTCTTCAATTTTTTTTCTTCTTTCTTCTCTTTCTTTAATTCTATTATTTCTTTCTTCTTCTCTTCTTTTTGCTTCTTCGATTCTGATTTTTTCTTCTTCTTTTTCTTTTTCCAATTGCTTTTCTTTTAACATTTCTAAAATATTTCTTAAAGCTTCTTTTTTATTTGGACTTTTTTTTTCAGAATTATCTTCATTTTTATTTTCTTCTTTTTCATTATTTTCAATATTTTCAAATTCAGTAATTTTATTATTATTATTATTATCATTATTTGTTATCTTTGATTTTTTTAATGAACTTTGAAATTCTGAATCTTCATCATATTCTTCTTTTTCTTCATGAATTATTTTACTAGGAGTTGGTTGGTTTAAAATTTGTTTTAATCTTGAATTTTTTTTTTCTGTTTGATAATTATTATTGTTTAGATTTTCATCAATATTTTCTTTCATTATTTCTTTATTATTTTCTTTATTTTTTTCTTTTATATCCTCATTTAAATTTTCATTTATATTATTATCATTGTTTATTGCTTCTTCTTCTTTTTCTTCTTCTTCTTCAACTTTTTTTACTTTTGATTTTTTCATTGTCATTATTTGAATTAATTTCTGAGCTCTTAATTCCATTTCTTTTTTTTCCTTTTCTTCTTTTTCTTTTTTTTCCTTTTCTTCTTTTTCTTTTTTTTCCTTTTCTTCTTTTTCTTTTTCTTCTTTTTCTTTTTTTTCTTTTTCTTCTTCACTTGAAGAAATCGAAATTTCTTCATCTTCATTTTTTTTAAAATCTATTTTTTTACTTATACTTTTTTTATAATCATCAAAATCTGATTCATCACTGTCACTTAATATATTTATTTTTTTTTCAGTAGATGATTTTTTATTTATAATATTATCCTCTTCAGAACTTGAATCACTTGAATATTTTAAATCTTCAAATTTATTTTTATTTTCAGTATTATTTCTTTTTTGAAAAATTAATTTTAATTTTTCAGTTAATAAATTATTATTAATATTATTATTTTTAATTGGAGTATTTTCTTTTTCTTCATTATCTTCATTTTTAAAATTATTATTGTTTTCTCTTTCTGAAATTTCTGAACTTTCACTTTCTTTATAATTTGATTTTTCTCTTGTTGAATCTTCATTTTTTTGATTTTTTCTTTTTGTTTCTATTAATTTTTGCATTGTTGAAGTTTGTTCTAATTTTTTTCTATTAAGATAATTTTGCTTTGTTGGATTTATTATTTTATTATTATAATCTTCATTTTCATTTTCTGTTTTATTTTTGTATGAAACGTTTTTAGATATTTCAAATTTATTTTCTTTTTTTATCATTTCTTTTTTATCATTATATATCCCATTTTCACTTTTGTTATTATATATTGTATTGTCATTATCCTCTGTTAAATATTTATCCATTTTATAAATTAATTTCAAAATTTATTTTGAATAAGAATAAATATTAAATATTCTTTTATTGAAAAATTTAAATGAAGAATATATTAAAAAAAATTAATTAAATTTTATCTTTAAAAACTCTAATTTCTTAATTTATTCTTGGAGATTTTTTGAAGATTTAAAGGAATTAGGATAAAAGAAGAAAAAAATCATTATTATAAGATTCAAGGACTATAAGTATTATAATTAAAATTATTCATAAAACAATTAATAAATTCCTAAATTAAAAAAACTTCTTTTTTTCTTTATTTAATAATTAAAATAATATATTTCACATGAAAAATCATCAAATCAAAATATAAATCAAAAATGAAACTTAAAAAGTAATTATTATATAAAATAAATTTTTATTATTTTTAAAATATTATATAGAAATTATGTAAATATGATTGAAATAAGATTAATAAATAAATTATTAATTTAAATAAATAAATCAACAATAAAATAATTAAATTATTTAAAAATTATCAAAACACTCAAAAAGAATGTCAAAGACTTTATTTTTCCTGTTACTTGCTATTTTCTTTCACAAAACCTTTTCTAAAGAAGATCCTTCAACATTTAGTAATTATTTTCAAATAAAACAAAAACATATTGAAGGACATTTCCAAATAAATTTTAACACTTCAACTATAATCTCTAAAGTAAAAATATTCTTTGAATCTTTAATGGATGGTGAATTAATAATTTTAGATTCAAAATCATTAAAAATAAATTCAATAATAGATCCAGATACAGGATTAAATATAAATTATGAATATGATACATATTATTCTTTACCTTCATTAGGGACTCCTTTAAAAATTTATAAATCATATTCAAAAGGTCAAAATATATCAATAATAATAAATTATTCAACAACAAAAGAAGGAGGAGCAACTCAATGGTTAACTGCAGATATGACTACAGGTAAAAAATATCCTTTTATGTTTACTCAGGGTGAAAGTATTTTAAGTAGAGAATTAATTCCAATTCAAGATACTCCAAATGCTAAAATAACTATATCTTTAGGAATTACAGTAATAAAACCTTTAAGAGCTTTATATAGTGGATTATATCAAAATTATATTGATAATGGAAATTCTATAACTTATTTTTATAATCAAAAAATTCCAGTTCCTTCATATTTAATAGCTTTAGCTGCTGGAAATATAGATGAAAGAATAATATCTGATAGAGTTAAAGTTTATTCAGAACCAGAAATGGTTGATTCTGCAAAAAATGAATTTTCAGATACTGAGAAATTTATTCAAATAGGTGAAACTTATACAATACCATATGAATGGGGTGAATATAATATATTAGTTTTACCTAAATCTTTCCCTTATGGAGGAATGGAAAATCCTACTTTAACTTTTGCTACTCCTTCCATTTTAGCTGGGGATAAATCTTTAGCTAATGTTATTGCTCATGAAATTTCTCATTCTTGGTCTGGAAATTTAGTTACTATGAGTTCTTGGAAAGATTTTTGGTTGAATGAAGGTTTTACTGTTTTTATTGAAAGAAAAATTGCAGAAATGTTAATTGATGAAGATATGAGTAAATTACAAGCTATTTTCGGTTATAGAGCTATGATAAATGATATATTCAATTTAGGAGAAAGCAAAACTTTTTCTTCACTTAATCCTTACTTAATTGGAAGACATCCTGATGAAGCTTTTAGTGAAGTTTCTTATGAAAAGGGATTTAATTTTATTTATAGAACTCAAAATATTGTTAATAAATACGCTAATTTTGATTTATTTAAATTAATTTTAAAGAAATATTTTAGTAAATTTAAATATCAGGCTATTGAAAGTAAAAAATGGAAAGAACATTTATATAATTGTATTAATGAAACTTTTAATCAAAGTATTTATAATAATATTATTAAAGAAATTGATTTTGATTATTGGGTTAAAACTCCTGGAGTACCTAAATATAAAAATGATTTTAATAATAGTTATGCTGCTGATGCTGATAAATATGTTAATGATTTTTTCGATAAGAAATATGATAAATCATTTAATGGAACTTTTAGTAAATGGCATACTAATAAAAAATTATATTATTTACTTCAAATTCATACTAATGAAAAAGGAGTTGATGATGAAGGATTAAAATATTTAGGAGAGACTTTAAATTTAAAAGAAGGTTATAATTCAGAAATTAATAATGAATTCTTTAAAATCATGTTAGACAATAAAAAATTAACTTATATTGAAGAATTAAAGGGATTTTTAGGTAAATTTGGAAGAATGAAATTTTTAAGACCTTTATATAGAGGATGGGGTTCTATTGATAAAGCTAGTGCTTATACTTGCTTTGAAGATAATAAATATTGGTATCATCCTATTGCTGTTAGACTTATTGAAATGGATTTTAAAAAATTAAAATAAATATTTATAAAATTTACTTGGATTTTAAGTTTTATTTATTTTTATTATAAATTATTTTAAAAATATATAAATGGATGTTTAAAATGGAAATATGGAAAAAATATAAATTTTAGAGTAGTTAATTTTATTCTTCATAATTAATATAATAAAAAAATTAATTAATATTTTTAATAAAGATACTTTTCAAAAAAAATATAGTAAAAAATGAGATCAATGGAATTTAATAAGATACAGTATTTACCATATTTAAATATAATTAAACAATAATTTTCTTTTTTATATATTTTTTTAAACCATTTCTGGAAAATAAAAACATTATATTAAAATTAATCAAAAAGATAGGATTGTTAAATTATCATCATTAATAATCAAAAAACTGAAAAAAAAAAATAATCATTTTTAAATGGAAAACATCCAAAAATTTATTCAAGAACAACTAAAAAAATATTCTACATTTAAAAATCCAAACGACTTTGATGATTATTATTCAAAAGTTCTTCCAACAAGTATAATATAATTTTAATCATTTAATAAGCAAAAATAAATTATATATATGTTAGTAAAAATCCAATTCATGGAATAAGAATAAAAAAAACATATTTAAGAAAAAGAAAAAGCAAAATAAAAAAGAAGAATAAATATCAAAGGAAAAATAGTATTTTAGAAGAAATAAAATTAATAAAAAAAAAGCATAAAAGAGAAAGTGAATTTAGTACAAATTCAGAAAGTAATTTGACTTTCAAAAATGAAGTAAAAATAAAAATAGCAAAAAAAAATAAAGAAAAATCAGATGATAATTTTAATAAATGTCCTTCTTGTAGTTGGTTATTTCCTAAAGAAATGACTATTCAAAGAATTGATATTCATATTAATAAATGTCTTGATGGAAATGGTGAAAAAGATAAAATTAAATATGAAAATTATTTTAAATATAATATTTTTAGTTTTAATGACTCTGCTAATTATGAAAAATGTCCTATTTGTAATAAAATTTTTAATCGTTTCACTCAAAAAAATAAATTTTGTCATATTCAAGATTGCTTAAAGAAATTAGAAAAAAAATAAAAATTCTGTTGATTTTTTTTAAGTAATTTTTTCAATATTTAAAGAAATTCAATTATCTTTATAAATTAAAAGTTAAGATAGTATGTAATAAATAAAATAATTATTTATTTTTAATTAATTATGAAAAAAATTATCTTTAAAAAAACAATAAAATCAAATTTTTTACAATTTTTTTAATTTAAAACAAACCAAAAAAGTAAAAAAATAAAAAGCAATCATAATTATAATAATATAAAGAAATATAATTTAAATTAATATATTTATTTTAAAAAGATGAATTCATCAAAGAATACATTCGAAAGAGAACTGAAGAAAAAATTAGCAATGAAAGCATCTGGATATACTACAGAGGAAAATATTCTTTTAAGAGCTTTTAAATATTTTGATTTAGATAATTCAGGTTTTTGTAATGAAAAAGAATTTATTCAAACAATTCAAAAAATAGGAATTTCTGGTTTTTCAGATGAAAATTTATCAGAACTTTTCAAAGATTATGATATTGATAAAAATGGTAAAATTTCTTATAAAGAATTTGTTGGTATTTTATTTAATAATCAATCTGTTTTAAATGAAGTTAGGAAAAATAATCCTCAAAGAAAAAATGAAAATGAAGAAATAAAAAATATTAAAAATAAAGAAGATTACCCAAGTGATAATGTTGAAAATAAAAATGAAGAATTTCAAGAAAATGATAACTTTAAAGAAAATAATTTAAATGAAGAAAAAAAATTAAATCAACAAGAAGATTTAAATAAAAAAGAAGATTATGAAGAAAATATAAATGAAGAAGAAAATATGATTGAAGAAGAAGAAGAAGAAAAAGATGAAGAAGAAAATAATGTAAATGAAGAAGAAGATCCAATATTATTAAAAATAAAAGAATCATTAAGAAAAAAAGGTTTAAGAACTTTAATATCATTAGAAAGTAATTGTAGATTATTAGATCAAGATAATAGTCAAACAATAGACTTTGAAAATTTTAATAAATTATCAAATGAATATCAATTTAATTTAACTGATGAAGAATCAGAACAAATTTTTCAAATGTTTGATACTGAAAATAATGGAAGAATAAATTATGATGAATTTATAAGAGAAATTAGAGGAGAAATTTCAGAAAAAAGAGGAAAATTAATTGAAAATATATTTGAATTTTTATATCAAAAAAATAATGGTGATTTTAAAGTAAATGATTTAGAAAATTTATATATTCCTAAAAATCATCCTGATGTTTTATTAGGGAAAAAAAGTGAAAAAGAAGCTTTTGAAGAATTTATTAATACTTTTAATGATAATCATATTTATTTAAATGGTGATGATAATGAAGAAGGTTTTCTTACTGTTGATGAATTTATTGATTATTATGAAAGTGTTTCTTTTTTCTTTAAAAAATTCAAAGATTTTGAAAGATTAGTTACTTATGTTTGGGGATTAAAAAGTAATGATGAAATTATGAAAGAAGTTGAAAAAAGAAATAAAAAGAATAAAAAAATAGTTAAAGAAAATAAACGTATTGTAAGAGAAAAAGAAATCAAAGTTTCAAAAGAGCAAATTCAAAATGATAATAATAATATTGATAATAATTATAATGATAACAATGAAGAAAAACAACAAATTGAAAACGATAAATATGATAATAATAATCCACAAAATGAAAATGATAATAATTATGAAAAAAATTATAATGAAAAAGAAGAAATCCCAAAAAAAGAAGAAAAAAAAGTAGAAGAAAAAACTCATTATCAAAATTTTCAAAATGAAAATGATCCTTTTATAAAATTCAGAAATTACTTAAGAAAAAGAGGAGTTACAAATATATTAAGTTTATCTCAACAGTTTAAAATATGTGATGATGATGGAAGTCATAAATTAGAAAAACCAGAATTTACAAAAGCAATAAAACAAGCAAATTTAGATATATCTGATAAAGAAATAAATAATCTTTTTAATGAATTTGATGTAAATAATTCAGGAAAAATTTCATATGATGAATTTATGAAATTAATAATAACAGATTTAAATGAAAGAAGAAAAAATGTTGTTTTAGCGGCTTTTAATAGAATAGATTTAGATAAAAGTGGAATAATTGAATTAAATGAAATTAAATCTTTTTTTAATACTAGAAATAATCCTGAAGTAGCATTAGGAAAAAAAACAGAAGAAGAAGTATTTGATGAATTTATTCAAACTTTTAAAACTCATCATAATATAACTTCTGGAATAAGAGATAAAAGAGTTACTCTTGAAGAATTTATAGATTATTATAAATATATTTCTGCTTCAATTCCAAATGATGATTTATTTGTTAATATTGTTATTTCTGCTTGGAAATTAAATAATTATAAAGATTTCTCTCAAAATGCAACAAAGGATAATATATATGATTTAGAAAATGAAGATTTTAATAAAAATAAAGGAAACTTTAAAAAACCTTATAAAAAAACTATTCCTTATGGTGTTGATAATGAACCTGTTAATTATTCTACTATGAATAGACCTCAAGGAAGAAAAAGTGATAAATTATCTAAAAATGAAAATCCTTTAAGTGTATTTAAAAAAAAAATTAAATTAAGAGGAAGTAGAGGTATTATGAGTTTAAGAAGAACTTTCTTAATTAATGATGATAATAATTCAAATAAAATTTCCTTTCAAAAATTCCAAAAATATATTTATGATTATAGATTTCCTATTAGTGATGATCAAATAAAAGGAATATTTAGTTTATTTGATAAGGATAACTCTGGAGAAATTAATTATATTAATTTTATTAAAGAAATTACAGGAAATTTAAGTGATTTTAGAAAAAATTTAATTGTTAGAGTTTTTGAAAAATTAGATACTGAAAATAAAGGATTTATTGATATTGAAGATATTAGAGCTTCATATAATCCAAAAAGACATCCTGATGTTTTAAATGGGAAAAAAACAGAACAAGAAATTCTTTCTGAATTTATTGATTTTTTAGATTATCATTTTGATTTATTAAATCCAAATAAAAATTCTAATTATAATAAAGTTTATTTAAAAGATTTTCTTGATTTTTATAATTATATTTCCCTTCTTTATGATGATGATGAATTCTTTGAACATGTTATTATGAGAACTTGGGGTTTAAGTGGTAATTTAAATTTTGCAAAAGGATATAAAGGAAGTAATAGAATTGATTTTAATGCTGAAAATAATTATTAATGTTTTTATTAAATAGTTTTGAGAATTTTATTTAAAGTTTAAAAATTTTTTTTTTTTAAAATTCTTTTAATTTATACATTATATAATTATATATTTTTAATTAATAATAAACTATTTAAATTTTTATCAATAGCTTTTTTCATTAAGATAAGTTCCATTTATAATATAAACAGAAAAAAATATATAAATGTTATTCCAAACTATTTTCTAAATAATTCTTATATTTTAAATATTGTGTTTCTTCAATAAACAATTGAAATTCAATTAATTCCAAATAACTAAATTCAATTAAATTTAATTCTTTACATCTAACACCAGCAACTTGAGCATAATAATTATTATCATAATATATATCTTCATTATATTTAATAGAAGTTAAAACAGAAGCAAATAAAATTCTATGAATATTATAATAAGTTAAAGTTATTCCTGCAATTTCACATATTCTATCAACAAAAATTAATGAACAAATTAAAGTTGAATATTCGATATTACAATATGTTTGAATACGATTTAAATAATCTAATAAAGAAATTTTTGGAATTGATTTTGCACTAAATACCATTTTACTTTGAGATATTACAATTTGATTGTAATCATTTAAATTTTTATTTTGTTCTAAAACTAAATTTAAAGTCTTTGATATTGATGTTATTAAAGATGTATTTGATGGGGATGATGAATCTGTTAAACTTTCTTTACTTGTTTCACTTATTATACTGTCACCATCTATGTCCTGTTCACTGTCAAATTCATCTTCGTTTGTTTTCATTTAAAATATTTATTATTTAAATATATTTATTTTTAACGTTTGTAAATTATTTATTATTATTTATAAAAATTTTTTTTTATTTTTTTAATAATATATATAGTATATTTAAAAATGCATTTATAGTTGTTTTTCTTAAAATTAGTTTTTGGTAAATGAATATATAATTAGTGAATTAACAAAAAAAAAGATTTAATATAAAAATTTAATATATTGGAATTCAATCTAAAGACTTTTTTTAAAAATATTAATTTGGTCAAATATATTTAATTATTAAATTTTATAGAAATTATTAAAAATATATTTATTCTTTCTCAAAATTAATACAAAAAAATAAATAGAATTTATTCGAAGTGAAAAATATAAAATAATTTTTTCCAATCAATAAAATTCTAATTTTTTTATAGAAACAATTTTTTTTTATTAATTATTAAATTTTCTTTTTACATACATTCAAATTTTTCAAATCAAAGAAAAAATAAATTTAAATATTTAAATAATATTAAATGGAGGAAGAAAATAACATTAATCAAGAAAATTCCCAAGAAGAATCAGAAGAAAACATAAATGAAAATAATATAAAAGTTTCAAATGAAGAAATAACAAATTTAACAGATTCAGATATTGAAGATGAAAAATATCAACCTACATATACTGTTCCAGAGAATAAATCTTTATATAGAAATAATAGTTCAAATAATATGTCAATGAAAAGTAATTTAAATATTGAAATCCAAAATAAAAAAATGAAAGAAGCTAATAATAAAATTATTGAACTTACAAAAATTAATCAAGAATATGATTTACAACTTAAACATTATAAAAATGAATTTTTAAAATTACAAGAAGCTTTTAAAGTTAAAGAAAGTATTTTAAAAGAATTTCAAATTGTTATTAATTCATCAACAAATAAATTTAATAAATTAGAAGAAAAGAATTCTTCTTTTAAAAAAGAAATTGAAAGTTTAAAAGAAAAAATATTAAAATTAGAAAATGAATTAGAAGAAGAAAAAAATAAAAATAAAAAAAATGAATCAAATTTTAAATCAATAGAAATTTACCAAAAACAAATAAAAGAAATTGAAAATGAATATATAGAAAAAGAAAAAAAATTAAATCAACAAAATAAAGAAAAAGAAAGTAAAATAAAAAATGATTTAATGGATGAAATATCTAAATTAACTAAACAAATAGATGAATATAGAATAGAAAATGAAAAAATAAAATATGATTTTTCAAATCAAAAAATGGAAATTGATTCTCTTCAAGGAAAAATAGATGATAAAGATTTTGAACATCAATCTCAATTAACTAAAAGAGAGAAAGAAATGAAAAAATTAAATGATAAAAATATAGAATATGAAAAAAATATTAAAGAATTAGAAAATACAATAAAAGAAAATAAAAATATATTTTTACAAGAAATATCAAAATTAAAAAATGATAATGAAAAAATATTTAGTGAGACTAACATATACAAGGAAAAAATACAAGAATTAGAAAATGAATTATATATTATGCAAAATACTATAGAATTAAATAATAAAGAAATATCAGATAATAAGATAGAATTAAATGAAAAAAATTCTGAAATTGAACAATTACAAAGAAATAATATTGAATTAAATAATAAAATAGATATATTATCTAATGAAATTGAAATGTGTGAGGAAGCAAAACAAAATGATATATTAAGATATAATTCAAAAATAAATGAATTAATAAGAGAAAAAGCTCAATTAGAAAGTGAAAAAAAAGAATTTACTAATAGTTTATCTATTGCCACTGAATCAATTAAATTATATCAAGATAGATTAAATAAACAAAAAAATATTTATGAACAAAAATTATTTAAATATAATGCTAAATATGAAGGTTTAGAAAAAAAATATAAAAATTTATCTAAGCAAATGAGAAATAAAGAAAAACTATTATTATCAGAAAATAAAAATTTAAAACATAAAATCACAGAAATTGAAGCTGAAAAAAGCCAAATTGAAGTTCAAAATAAAATTCAAAATATGTCTAATTTTAATAATAATTTAAATTCAAGTATGATGTTAAATAATAATACAATGTTTAATTTACCTAATGTACAAAGTAATTTATTAAATAATTCTTTTACTTATAATACTTCTGCAAATAATTTTGGTTTGTTAAATCAAACTCCTACTTTTGGTACTTTTACTATTAAATATGATGATCCAAATGAAGAAAATCAAAAGAAAACTTTGGAAGATTTTAAAAAATTATTAGCAAAAATAGATGAAAAATTAGATTAGATAAATATTCCCTTTTTAATTAAGTTATTTATTTTCTTTTCTATTCAATTAATATAAAATTTTACATTGAATAATATATTAAACAGTATTTCTTGAAAAAAAAGGAGATAATATTAAAAAAAAAAATAAATCAAAAAACAAAAAAATCTCTTTGTATTAAGATTTTAAATATGTAGAAAAATCCTATATTTAATAAAAACCTTATATAACATCAAAAAAACACAAAAATAACCAATATAAAAGCAAAAAACAACAAAATTTTAAAAAATTTATCTTGTTTGAGTAAAGCCTAATAAAGTAGCTCTTTCTCTAAAACATCTTCTACAAATATTAATATCATATTTCCTAATCAATCCATGAGTATTTCTACAAACTCTACAATATCTTGCATCTTTACCATAATTTCTAGGATGAATTCTCCAAGTATGAGGCATATCTAAAAAATAATTAATTAAAAAAAAAAATAAATTAAATAAAAAAAACAAATAAAAAAACAATTGAAATAAATTAATTATTTGAAATATATTTAAATTTGAAAAAAATGGGAAATTCAGATTCAAATGTTGAAGATCCTTTAAATTCAGGATATAGAATTTATCATTTAATAAAAAATGGTCCATTAGATAATAATGGAATAAATGAATTATCAGATTTTATAATACCTCCAATGGACGTGTTAGAAAATAAAATTTCTTTCTTAGATTGGGTAACTTCTAATGCAGGAAAAAAATTATTATTAAAAATATATTCATTAAAAACAAGAAATTTAAGAGTATTAACAATAAATGCAAATGAAAAAAATTCAAAAGATGGAATTTTAGGAGGATCAGTAAGATTTGAAAATTGGTCAATAGCTCATAAGAAAGTTTTACATATAGTAAATGTTGAAAAAAATAGTTTTGGTGATGAAAAATTACATTTAATTCCTGAAGATGATTATATTATTGCTGTTCAACCTATTGATCATCAAATTATTAGTTTAAATTCAGAAGAGTCTGATCCTCTTTCTGTTTTATCTATGGTCATTCAAAATTGTAAAGGAAAAGAATGTAATTTTTATATTTATAATATTAAAAAAGGAAGTAGGAAAGAATGTGCTATTATTGGAAGTGAACCTTCTTTTAAATTAGGAATTGAAGGTGCTTATGGGGCTTTACATGAATTCCCTTTTTTTGATAATGATGAAATTACTCATGAAGAAAATAATGAAAAAAAAGATAATTTAGAAGGAGAAATTGTTCAAGAAAAAACCAATGAGAATATACTTAATAATAATAATAAAAGTTTGGAAAATAAGAATGATGAAAATTTTAAAGGCGAAGAGAAGAAAAATGAAACTATTAAAGAAGAAGAAAAAAAAGAAGAAAATACTGAAGAAAAAAAAGATGAAGATATTAAAGAAGAAGAAAAAAAAGAAGAAAATATTGAAGAAAAGAAAGATGAAGAAATTAAAGAAGAAGAAAATAATGAAGATAAAAATGATGAAGAAGAACCTAAAGAAGAAGAAAGTTCAGAAAAAAAATCTCCTTCTTCTTCAAAAACAATGAAAAGAAAAAAAATAAAAGCCCCAAATAATTAAAAAAAAATAAAAAAATAAAAATTTAAAAAAATAAATTATATTTAAATAAAAAGGAAATATTTATTCTAATTGTTCAATATATTTTTTCATTTTATCTAAATTTTTTTTATGAATATCATCAGGAATAATAACCATACCATCACTAGTAGGAAAAGAACTTTCTTTTTTATCTCTCCATTTTAAAATAGAATTATCACTAATAATATTAACTTCTTCACTATTCATGATTTGAATAAAAATATGAAAAGCTTCTTTAATTTCATTTATATCAATACATAATTTTTCTATAATAGAAATTAAATTAATCATATCTTCTTCAGTTGAAACAAATCTATTAAATAACATTTTCCAATTAAATAATATTTTCTTTAATTTTTCTATATGATTATGATTAAAATTTTCTCCTTTTAAAAAATCATTTATTATTGGAATTAAACAAGTTTTTATTGTTTCTGAATTTGATTTTTCCCAAAAAGCATTTTTTAATCCTGCTAATTCTTTAATTATATCTTCAATAGATGATTTTTTTTCTAAAACTATATTTATTAATCTATTTAATTCATTTTCATAATCTTCTTCATCATCACTTTCTATTTCTTCGCTTTCACTTTCTTCTTCATTTGAATCTTCATCAAATTCTGAATTTTCATTTTCTTTTCTATCAAAAAAATTATTTTCATCCATTAAATTTGGTGTTGAACATAAAAATAAAGTTTCTCTATCTTCTAAATTTTTAAAGAATAAATCTTTATCTAAAACATTTAATATTTTTTCTTCTTCTTCTTCTTCATTTTTTTCTATTTCATAATATATTCTTTCACTTTCTGCATTTGATTCTTGTGTTATTCCCTTTCCTAAAATTGAATTTGATATTTCTAAATTTTCTTTTATTTTACAATCTCCGGAAATAATAGTATTATTAATAATTGTATTATCATTAATTTCAGTGTTTGGTAAAATAATACATTTTGATAGTTTACATTTTTTTCCTATTCTAACATTTTCGCCAATTATACTATATTCTAAATAAGATGATTCTCCAATATATGAATTTTTACTTATAATACAATTTATTAATTTTGCTTTTAAGTAATTTTCATTTTTTTGTAATTTATCTACATAAAGACCAAATGAAATTGGTTTGAAATTTATATTTAATTTAGGAGATATCATTAAATCTTCTATTACTACTGGATGAGCCCATCTATTTAATATTTCAAAATTTACTTTTAAATAAGATTCTGGATTTCTTATTAAACCAATATAATCATCTCTTGTTAATTCATATATATAAAATGTATCAAAGTATATTTCACTATATATTATATTTTTAATGAAACTATCTCTTATTGAATGAAAATCTATATTTTCATTAAATATATTTAATATATCAGGGGAACATACACATATACATGAGTCAAATAAGTTACTTTTTAATTTATATTTTGAAATTTCTTTATCTTCTTTCTTTTTTTTAAATGATATATTTTTATTTATTTCTATTTTTCCTTTTTCAAATGTTGATTCATATTGATATATTCGAAAAGTTTCAGGATTATAAATTACTATATCTTCATCATAATCAGTCTTAATATCATTTTCATTTTTATATGTTTTTAATAGTAAAGACATAATACATTTCTTATCAGTTTTTTTTCTTTCTAAATGGAAATTATATACATTTTCAATACTTAAATTAGATATAACTAATCCAGTTATTAATATAAAATCTTTAGAAATTAAATTCTCAGCATTTATTTTTCTAAGACAATCACCAACATTACTATATTCATCAATGAGTATTTTAATATCTTTTTTTTCATGAAATTTTTTAATATATTTATCTAATTTTTGACCATTGTTTTTTACACAAATTATAATTTCTTTTATATTGCTTGAAAAAAGAGAATCAATCATATATTCTATTAATGGAATTCCACAAACTGGAATAAGTAATTCTGGAATATCATTTGTTAAAGGATTTAATAATCGTGTAAATGTTTCTCCTATAATAACTGCTTTTCTTGTTTCAAAAGTATCATTATTTGACATTTTTAGATAAATAAAAAATATTCATTAAGATTGTTTTTAAATAATTATCAATAAAAAAAACTGAAAAAAAAATTAAAAAAATTAAAAAATTTATTTTCTCATTTTAAAACAATTATTTTTTTAAATTCAAAAGAAATAAATTTTATTTGTTTAATTTATCCATTCTTTTTGCTTTATGAATATTTTGTATTTTTTTCTTAGCATTCATATAAGCTTCTTCATCAGGATCAAATTGTTTTTCTTTTTCTTTTTCTTCTTCGACATTAACACCATATTTAGCTTTTGCTAACATTAATTCATGTTGATCAATAGCAATTCCATATTTTTGTAAAAACCAATTTTCGAAATTTTCAACATATTTAACTTTCATCATTTCAATATTATCTTTTATATCTCTCATTTCTTCTTTTAATTTATTAAAATTATTTACTACTTCTTTATATTCATCTCTTCTTGCTTTTAAATCATCTAAAAATTGACATTCTTCTTCATCAATTACATTTGTCATTTCATCTGCTAAATTTAATTTATTTTGCTTTTTTTCGTTTAATTTTACTTTAATATCATCAATTTGAGTTTTTAATTCTTGTGATTTTTTTAATAATTCTCTTGCTTCATTTTTTTTATTTTTTAATGTTTCTATATCTGTTTTAATAGTTGTTTCAGTTTCTTTTGAAAAATCAGATTCATATTTATATAATTTAAAAGCAGTATTTTTATCTGGAATAATACCTTCTGGAATTTCTGGTTTTTCTTCTTTTTTTTCTTCTTCTTTCTTTTCTTCTTCTTCACCTTCTTCACCTTCTTTTTTTTCTTCTTCTCCTTCTTTCTTCTCTTCTTTCTTTTCTTCTTTCTTTTCTTCTTTTTTCTCTTCTTTCTTTTCTTCTTTCTTCTCATCTTTCTTTTCTTCTTCTTTCTTTTCTTCAATAATCGGTTCACTTTGAACTTTCCCAGTATTTAATAATTTAACTTTTTGATAAATATTTCTAATTTGATAGAAAAGTTCTTTAGCTTGTCTAACAGAATCAAAATCTAAATCTTCAGTTTCTCCAGTTAAAAATTTTTTGGCAATTTCTTCTTGAACTTTTTGTTCTTCAGGAGTATAAGCATCATATTTAATTCTTCCTCTGTTTGCAAGAGTATTATGCATTGCTAATTCTTGTTTTAATTCTTTAATTTCTTTAGTATATTTCCTTAGTTGAGCACTTGTATCCATGTGAATATTTACAGCAATAACATTAACTACTTTTTTCATTCTAGAAGCAAAATTTAATGTTGATAAAGTTTCAGGTAAATATATTTTTTCAGGCCAAATTGTTGCTAACATTACTGTTTTACAATTACCTCCAATTGAATCTTTTAATATATGTGTTAATTTACTTTGACGATATGGAACATGATCTTTATTTGATGTTCTTTCTGTTAAAGCTACTACAACTTGTTCTAAAAATGTTAAAGATTTATTTATATATGTTGCTTCTTTTAATGTCACTCCTAATGAACCTGTTTTATTTACTCTTTCACTTCCTGCTAAATCAACAAAATTTAATTTTGATATTATTACTTTTTCAGTTGATTCAATTCTACTTTTCATTTCTAATGTAATCATAAATAAACAATGAGAACGTGAAGAAGCTTCATTTAATTGATGTTGAGTGATAGTTCTATTAGATTCTCCTTCAAATAATAAATTTAAAGCTTCTTCTTCATTAGTAACTTTATGTTTAGAAAGTCCTTTAACAGTTAAATTACCTTTAGCATCTTCTTGGAAAGTAATATCAGGTCTTTGTTTCATAACATTTCCATCATCAGGTAATAAATCGAACATAATTTCATTATAAATTTCCAAATAAGAAATATTAACAACGAATTCGAATTCAGGTTTAGTTTCCATTTCTTTAAATAATCTACTAATAGCTCTAGGAATAATTCCTCTATAATTAAAATTACTTTGTGATCCACTTATTGTAAAAGTTTTTCCACTTCCTGTTTGACCATATGCAAATACTGTTCCATTATATCCCATTACACTAGATTTTATTATGTCTGTCACACAATATTCAAATACTTCTTCTTGAGGAACGTTATGTAATAATTTATCAAATTGAAAACTCCAATTCTCTTTAGCGTTGTTTATTAATCCCTCTTTCTCATTCTTTGCTATATATATTGATATTGTGTTCTCTGATAAATTCATTTTTATGTTGTTTGATGCAAAGTTTTGAGTAGGACGAGTTCTTAATACTATTTTTATTGTGTTTTCAATTTCTGCAGTTGCCATAATATTTTATAATTTTTAAAATTTTTTTTATTTATTTTTTTCTTTTTATATTATGGAATCACAGGATAAAATTGAGAAAAAATGGGTTAAAGTGTATCCTATTTATATTGATAAAGGAGTTAAAATCAGAGAAGGGAGAAAAGTTAGTTTACTAAATTCTACTGAAGAACCAAGTGCTAAGGCTATTTATCAAGTATGTAAAGAATTTTTTGGATTAAATTGTAAAATTGAAGAAGTAAAATTTTAATTTATTTTTTTTCATTAGAAAAGTCATCCTAAAGATTGGCAAAAGAGAGGGAGAGTTATTGTTCAATTAAAAGATATTGAGGGAAAGCCTGTTAATAAAGAAATTAATACAAGTATATTTTTTATTTATTGATTATATAGAATTGGAATTATTAAAAAAAATCGGAAGCACTATTATTAAATATAAAGAACAACAAGTTAGTGAAAATGCAAATACTGGAAAGGAAGGAAAGAAAAAAAGAAGAAAGAAGAAATAAATATATTTATTAATAATTATTTAATAAAAACTTAATCATTAATATATTTATATTTTAAATTTAAATAATTATTAAAATTGGGAATTATAATTATAATTATTATAAAAAAAATATTTTTAATATCTCAAAAAAAAATTTTCCAAATAAACAAAAAAAAATTCCAATAAAAAAAAAACAGAAAAAATAAAATAAAATAAAAAATGGGTTGTTGCGGTGCTAAAACAATTCCAGATGAAAACAAACTAGGTTACTCAAATAAATTAGTAGATTTATCCTATAATCCAAATCCTTCAATTGCAACATGTACTCTTTATTATAAAAACCAGTCCCCAGGTTCAGATGATTCTCCATTCACAGATGATTTATTTCCTCATAATAATGAAACACTTTTTGGAAAACTGAATGGACAATATACAGATCCAAATTCAAAAAGACGTAAATTAAATTTAGATAAAATTACATTTTCAGAAGATGAAATTGAATGGAAAAGAGCTCGTGAAATATGGGGTGAAGATATTGACATATTTCAAAAATACATTTTATTAGATGATATAAAATTAGGTTCCTTACCAGATGCATATGTAATAGCAGTATTATCATCAATGGCGGAATTTCCTTTATTAGTTCTTCAATTATTTAAAACAATAGAATTACCAGTAGAAGAAAAAGCAATAGAAATAGGAATGCATATAGATGGAATATGGAAAATAGTGTGTGTGGATGACTATTTCCCTGTATTTAAAGAGAGTGGAAAACCTGTTTTTTCAGATGCTCCAAATGGTGCAATTTGGGGTGTTTTATTGGAGAAAGCTTGGGCCAAAGTTAATGGCGGTTACGCAAATATTATTAATGGATATCCAAAAGAAGTTTTCGATATTTTTACTCCTTTCACTACCATTCAATTAAATACTAATAATGAAAATCCTAATAATTTATGGAAAAATATTAGAGATGCTGATGCTTATAATTGTATTATGACTTGTTCGATTTTAGAAGGGACTAAAGGAATAGAAAATGTAGGTTTAATTGCTAATCATACTTTCTCTCTTGTTTCTGCTTTTGAAGGTACTGTTGAAGGGAAAGTTGAAAAATTAATGAAATTAAGAAATCCTTTCGGTGAAGGAGAATGGAACGGTGATTGGAGTGATTATTCACCAAAATGGACAGAAGAAGCTAAAGCTGCTTTTCCTATGTATGATGGTATTCAGAGAGATGATGGTATTTTCTGGATAGATTTTGAAAATTATTCGAAATATTTTCCTATTACTACTATTTGTGTTCCTTTAAAACCTATTATTTCTCATTATTTTAAAGTTCCTAAAGAAAATGCTACGTTGTTTAATGTAATGAAAATTAAAGTTGAAGAAAATGGTATTTTAACATTTACAATAAATAAGAAAAATCCAAGAATACATAGAACAATAGATAAAGAACCAACAGAAAATCTTATTTTAGTTAGATTAGATAGAAATAGATTAATATATATGGATAGTGCAATTAATGAGCAAATGTCAACAAGTGTTCAAGCAGGAGAATATATATGTATATATCATGTTGATTATGAAGGAATTAATGTTAATCCAAGAAAATATGTTGTTACTGTTTCAGGTTGTGTTCCTTATAAAATTGCACAATGTCATCCTGACGCAGATTTATCATTATTAAAAAGTATATTATATCAAAATGTTGAAAATATTGATAAATATCAAGATAGAATATATAATCCTTTAGTGCTATTTACTGGAAATCATTTTAAAAATACTTCAATTGCTTTTGTATATATTAAAAATCAAACAGGAGAAGATATTCATTTTAAATTCAAAGTTGATTTAAAAAATATTAGATCAATTGAAGGAAATCCACCTTCAAGTATATTTTTAAAAAATGATGAGAAATTTGTTTTTCTAGGTATGAGAAATGACCATTCTCAAAAATCTGAATGTGGTGCTAGTGGAACTACCACTGAAAATGCTAATAAAGGAGAAGTTAGTCCTAGTTATAATCAAAGTCTTGTTGATAATTATTTATCTGATTCTCAGTATGAGGAATTAAATGTTTGTTTTGTTTTTAATCAAATTTAAGTTAATTAGGATTTATTTTTTTATTCTTTTTAGGTTTTTATTATTATAAAATTGGATTCTTTTTGTTTTGGATTTTTGATTCTTGCTTATATATTTTTTTATGATTTTATAAAATTTAAAAAACTTTTAACAAATTATTTTCTTTTAATTATATTTATACTATATTTCATATATTAGGAATATTTATTCTCAGTTAAAAATTTATTCCATCATCCTTTAATAAAATCTAAAAATTAATAAAGATTTTTTAAGATTATTATATATAATTAATAAAAAAATATATAAATAACTAATTAATAACATAATATTTCTTTCTTTTTTGATATATTAATAAAAATAAAATTTAAGTTATATTAATTAATATATTTCCAAATTTTTACGCTTTTATCTTCAGAATGAGAAATAATAATTTCAGATTTTAATTCTTCTAAATTAGTAATTATATCATTATGAGCATTTTCTTCAACTTGTAAAATTTCACAATTATCTATTTTAAAAATAACAATATTTCTGAAACCACAAGTTAAAAAAACATTAAATTTTCTTAAAGGTAAAATCCCAAAATTTTCCCATTCATTTTCAATTTCTTTGATAATTTTTCTTTTTTGTATACTAATAATTACAATTTTATTATCACCACCAACAATAATTCTATCATCATCAAATCTTTTTAATGAATGATTATAAAAACAAGGAGCATCTTTGAAATAACATATCTTTGAATAATTAATAGAATTCCAAAAAAAAGTTCCATAATCTCCAGAAGAAATTAATATATTTTTATCTTCGAATTGTAATATTGAATTGATATTTTCTTTATGTTGAATAATACATGTACATTGATATTTATTTTTTTTTATTTCATTCCATAATTTTACTCTTTTATCATTTCCACATGAAAAAATAGTTTCTTTTGAATAAAATATTTTTTCAATACATGCAAAATGAGCATTTTGAATTTCTTCTATTAAAGTTATTATTTTATCATTATTATTATTTTTATTGTAATTCCAAATTTTTATTATTTGAAAAGAACATGTTATAAAAGAATTTTCAGATTTTATTACTACATCTTTTATACAATGACTATGAGCGTTTAATAAATGATAAATTATTGTATAATTTGAATTATATATTCTGATTGAATAATCATTTGAAACTATTATAAAATCTCCTGATGAAAAAACTGCAATACTATTTATATAAATTGAGTCAAAGTCTCTTATTTTTTTTAGTTTTGATTTTTTATCTTTTAAATTTAAAACTCTTTTCTTTAAAAGCATTTTTTTGAGAATTATAAATATTTGATTATTATATATTGAATTTTATAATATTTCTAAAAGTAAAAATTAAATTCTCAATTAAAGATTTATCATGAAAATTTTATAAGTTTTTTTTAATTTATTACTATAAAATTAAATAAAAGGAAATGTCAAATAATGAAATTGAATTATTTCATAAAGAAAAATTAACATTTAGGGAAAAATTTTATATGTTAATGGATTTATTAATAACAAATCAAAATTCATCAAAAGAGGAATGTATAATTTTTATAGTTATATCTTATTTACAAATTATTGTTGGATTTTTTGCAAAACAAATTGGAGTTTTTAATAAGGATAAATCAAAATCTGATAAAATTTTATTTTATTGTGAACAAATTTTAAGATTATCTGATCTTTTTATTGATAAATATTCCGAATTTAAATTAATGATTTATTGTTTTTTTATTTTGATTGTGTTATTTATCATTTATTTTTTAATTATATTATCAAAAATATCAAAAAATTCATTTTATTCTTATAAAGAGTTAATTCTAAATTATTATATTAAAATATTTATATATTTTGGATTTAATATAATTTTAGATTTTGTTTTTTCTAATTTTTGCTTTGGAGAAAATGAAACAAATCCTTTTTTTCAAGGAGTTTCATGTAAAATAAAAGATAATTTAAGTGTTGTAATCATATCATTTTTATTATTTATTTTCTCAGTAATTTTAATTTTATTTTTCCAATGTTTTTATTGTGATTCCATGTATTTATCAACTTCTTTTTATTCAAGAATATCTTGTAATTATGAAATATATTCAAGTATCAATTCAATTTGTTTTTCCATTTTTTTAATTCAAGCACATTATTTATCTAAAGAAATTTTTTTATTATATAATATTACAATAAGTTCTTTATTTTTTAAATTTTATGTTGATCACTATTTATATTATGATAAAAACACAAATTTTTTAGCAGGTTTATATCATATATTATATTTATGGACAAGTATTTTTAGTTTAATTTTTGCATATTTAGATTTCAATGAAAAAGGAATAATATATATAGTATCAAGTACAGTAGTCTTATATTTTTACTTTCATTTAAAATATAGATTAGAAGAAAATATATTCTTAGATACACCATTTCATAAAATAAGAAATAAAAGTCATTTTTTATATTACTTAAAAAATTTAATAGATAAAATAAATCATATAGATCAAAATCCAGAAGATAGAGCAATCTTATCTGGAATTATGCAAATGCATTGTGTTGAATGTCCTCATGAAGATTGTATTGCAAAAAATAATCAAAAATTATATCTACCTATAACAGGAGAATGGAGTGATAGAAGTAAATCACCTATTGAAGATAAAGTTTTTCTTATTAATTTTATTATTATTGTTACTAATTATTTCCTATTTATTAATCATTATTCACCTGATATGATAATTAATCTTTCTTTATATTATTTAGAAATTATTGGAAATTATTGCCAAGCTATGTATTATTATAAAAAAGCTAAAGAAATGAAATTAAGTTTTCAAGAACTATTTTCTTTTGAAAGATTAAAAATTAAAATTTCTAAAGCTTTAATTGAAAAATTTAAAGCTCCAAATGAACCATGTACTTCATTAGAAGATTTAAATGTTACAATATATTTTAAATATGATGATTTATCTCAAAAATTTCTTGAAGAAATTAATTCTGATGTTAATTTATCTTTAGAATTTTGGAAGAATCTAAAAAGTCAATATGTTGATTCAAATAAACAAATAAATTATAATAAATTATTTAGCTTAACTGATCATATTAGAATAACTAAAGAAAAAGTTGAAAATTTATGGAATAAATTAATAGAAATTTATAATGGTGTTAATGATTTATTTAGTTTGTATAGTGAATATGTTGAACAAATAAATGACGATGATTTAAAAAAAAGAAATTTAGATAGTTTAAGAAGAAAAAATGAATCTTTTTCAGATAATTTAACTCAGAATTATTATTCTATTTTATTTAATAAAGATACAGGAATTATAATAGCAAATGGAGATAAAGGAAAAGAAGGTTTAATTGAAAAAATAAATTTAGAAACTGAAAAAATATTTAAATATAAAAATGGAGAATTAAAAGGAAGTAATATAAATATTTTAATGCCAAAAAATTATGGTTCAATACATAAGAAATTCATTGAAAAATATTTTAATGTAGGAGAAAAAAATATAATAGATAAAAAGGATTTTCATTCATTAGGAAAAGATAAAGATAATGCAATAATAATGATAAGAATGATAGTAAAATTATTTCCAATGTTAAATGAAAATGTATTTTTTATATCTCTTTTTTCAAAAGAAAATATAGATGATATAATATATATTGATTCAAAATTTATTATTCAGGGAATGAGTATGAAATTAATGAAAGAATTAAATATTGATAATCATTTGATATTCCAAGATTATGATATTCCATTTTATGTTATTTGCAAAAAATTTGTAAATTTTTATAAAATATTTCTACAAGGAAAAAAACAAAGTATAAAAGAAACAAAAAGAGTAAATTCATTTGTAGAATCTGAATCAAGTTTAATTGATAACAATAATAATAATAATAATAATTTATCAAATATTACAGAAGCAATACCGACAAATGAAAATATTGATTTAGAAAAAGAACATGAGAATATTCAAATTAATGAAAATATTGAATTAGAATATGAAATCAGATTACCTCAATTTTTAATAGATTATTCTGAGTCAGCAAATAAAAAAAATAATTTTGAAAGAACAAAAACAATGGTTCCTGGAGAAATATCAGAAAATATAGATGAAGAAGAAGAAAATGTAAATGATTCTGAATTTGGTGAAAGTGATTTATTAGTTGAAGAAGATTCAAATTTTTCAAATAAACAGAAAAAATTGAACAACGCTAAATTTAAAAATTCAATTAATAACTCAACTCCTGGAAATACATTTATTAATAATAATAATAATAATAATTATAATAATAATAATAATAATAATAATAATAATAATAATAATAATAATAATAATAATAATAATAATTTAAATATAGAAACTCCAAATCCAACTCCAACTCCAAATATAACACCAATAAAAGAACAATCAACTCCAAATATAGATTATAAAATTGTAATAAATAATAAAAATATAAATTGTAAAGCAAATAATCAATTTGGTGGTTCATATGTTTCACTTTCTCAATCCAAAATAGAATTTAATAAAAAAGATGAAGAAGAAAAAGAATTTCTAGAAAAAATAAAGAAATATAGACTTTTATTTGAAACAGGAAAATTTAATGAATTAGAAGATTTTGTTGATGCTTGTAACACGGGCTCACAATCAAGTGATTATAAATTTAATTTTACTTTTGATAGATATAAATTTGGTAATAAAAATATATCTTATATAATTAGATGTATTGATAATAAAAATGATGGTTCTAAAAGTGAAGAAGAAAGTTTAGGTGAAGTAGATCCAAAAATTATTCAATATAAAAAAGAAAAAGCTGAAGCCATGCACACTTTATTTGAGGTGTTACCAGAAGAAAAAAAAAATATATTAAATCAAGTTAATGATTTTTACTCTTTATCAATGAAAAATAAAAAATTTCAACAAAAATTAAATTTATGTAAAGAAGATATTAATAAATTAAGTATGGTTCATGGAACTAAAAAGGATGAAATTATGGATGATGAAAATTCTTCTCAAACTTCTCAAAGTGGATTTAATTCCGATTTGGTTAAAAAAAATCGGATTGAAGAAATTAGAGCTAATTTATTAAATAATGTTTCTAATTTTTATACTTTGAAATATATAAAAATTTCAGTTTTTTGTATTTCAATTTTCACTGTCATTTATGGGACTATATATTTAATTTTATTTTATAAAATTTATGATACTTTATATTTATCAAATGAAGTAAATATATATTTATTCCAAACTACAATTTGGATGACTAATTTAATAGGAACTTTAGTTTCTTTACGAGCACTTTTTGATAACATTAAATTAAATCAAAATTATACATTTAATTCATATATTGAAGATAATTATGAATATTTTATAACAATGAAAAAAACAAATAATTTATTATATAATAATATAACAAAATATTTTGGTTTATTAGAATATAATATAGGAAAATATATTAAAAATAAAGAAGAATATTTTTGGGATAGAGAAAATGTGACTTATTATTATAATAAATTAACAGATTCTGAAGCTTTTCCTATGGGACTTTCTCAAGTAATAAGTGATGTCAATTCCCTTTTAACGAATAAATATTTTAATATAAGTAAAGAAGAGATTGAAATAGATGAACATGTAAGAAGTTATATTCATTTTATGATTTATGCTTCTATTGAAAATTCATATGAAAATTTAATACCAAATCAATACTTAAAATTAAAAGTTATTCCAAATTTATTTGAAAATTCAAATAGTTCATCAAGAACAATTTTATTTATTATATTATTATTATATGCTTGTTTAATGGTATTTTTTTGTATCATATATTCAATTTTATTACATTTAACAAGTGAAAATATGGGTGAAGGAGTTGAAAAAGTAACAAAAATTAAATTAGAAAAAATAGACGAGACAATCAAAAAAATAGAAAATTTTGGAATAAATTTGAAAAAATATTCTGAAAAAGATTCTCAAAAAATAACAGATTATACGTCAATAAAAAGTAATGCAGATAATACATTAGTTCAAAAATCAATAATAGGAAATTCAAAAGAAAATAATTCAGTAATTAATCCTTTAATAGGAGCAAGTGGCTTTAATATAGAAACAAAAAAAGTAATTCCATTAAAAATATTAAATTTTGCATATTTACAAACTTTCTTATTATTTTGTATTTTATGTGCTTTTGTAGTACCAATATATTTAATAACAAATAAAATGGTTACTTCAACAAATAAATTACTTAGAGTAGAAAAATATATATATGGAAAAATTTTAATAGCAGCAGCTTCAACATTAAAAGTAAAATGTATGATGAATGAATGTAAAATAACAAATGATTTACAATTTAATGATATAATTGATAAAAGTCAAATACAGTTTATAGTTCAAGGAATTAGTATTTTTGAAGATTTAAATAATTATTACAATGAACAATTTTTATTAAATGCTTGTAAAGCAATTTTCCCTTTAAATTCTAGTGATTATACTAATTGTATGGAAGATATTTTAGTTCAAAGTGCTAATAATACTGATTCTTTATTAAAATTAATTGATGAAATTGTGGATGATATATATAAAGATGAAATTATGAATAAAGATAGTAATTTTATATTAGATAATGGAACTGAAGTTAAATTTAGGAATTTTTATTTATTTTCGAAAAGTTCTTTTAAAGAATTAGAAACTATTTTTTATAAATATATTGTTCCTATTTCTAATAATTTTTCACAAATTTGTATTGATTCTTTAGATAAATTTTTAAAAAATAAAAGAAATTATGTTGTTCTTCTTACTGTTATTTTTTTCTTTATGGTCATTTTATTATGTGTTTATATTGCTTTTTGTTTTGTTAATCATCTTATTCATTTATTAAGTGTTTCAAGATGTATTTTAAAAATTATTCCAACATCTGTAATTAATAATACACAAGAATTGGAAAGTTGGATTGAAAATAAATATTAATTTTATTTTTGAGATATTATATAAATATAAAGTATATTATTTGAGATTTTAAGTTTTTTTATTGATTTAAAAAAATATTCTATTTTTGAATAAAATATTTTTAAATAATAAATTATCTCAAAATCATAAATATATAATGGAAGAAAAATTAAAAAATTTTTTCATTTTACTTTAATAAAAAAGAAGAATAAAACTTAACAACAACCTTTTTTTTTTTTTACTTCTTTTGTTTCTAATTTTTGATTTTTAGAATTAGTTTCAGATTGATTTCTTTTATTTCCTTTTAAAAAATCTTGAATTAACTTAATAAAACTATCATTAATACCATCACCACTTTTAGCAGAAGTTCTTGCAAAAACAGCATTAATTTCTTTCGCATATTTTCTAGCTTCAGCTTCATCAACTTTCTCTTGATCAACTAAATCACTTTTATTTCCAAAAAGTCCAACAACTATAAATTATAAAAAGAATAAGGAAAAAAAATTATAAAATTAATTTTACCACTTAAATTATCTGTATTATTTTGTACTTCATTATACCAATAATTTTTAATTTCTTCAAAACTGTGTTCATTAGTAATATCATATACTAAAACTACTATATCTGCTCCTTTATAAAACATTTTTGTTATTGCTCTGAAACTTTCTTGACCTGCTGTATCCCATAAATTTATTTTTACTATTTTATCATCTATATTTAATGTTTTGTTTTGTTGTTCTGCTCCTACTGTTGTTAAATGTTCTTCTTCAAATTTTTGACCTAAAAAACTATTCATTACACATGTTTTTCCTACACCTGATTCTCCTAATATTACCATTTTACAATTTATTGGACCATCTGACATTTTTTATATATAAAAACATTTTTATTTTGGATTTTTATTTTAATTTTTTTATTTTAGATTTTTTGTTTTTTTTTAATAGTTAAAGAAAATTATTTATTAATGGAATCTGAAATAGCTTTGTGTAAATGTCAAAAAAGATTATATAGTTTTTAATTTGAAAATCATTATAAATCTTGTTTAGAGTTAAAAAATTAGTTTTTATTTCTTGATAAAGAAATTGTTAAACTTTTAAAGGAATATTCACAAAAAAAAGAAAATTTATTCTTGATAAAATTCCTTCTTCAACAATACAATAATATTATTAATGAAAAAATATAAAGAGTAAATTAATTTTTAATCTATTTATTTATTATCAAAAAATTAGTTTTTGGAGTTTGTTTATTAAAAATAAAAATTTTTCCTGTTTTTTTCCCAATTTTTATGATTAATATATAATTTTTAATAAAATATGAGATTATCATTTAAAATTTTTTAGGATTATCATTAATTTTTTAATATAAATTCCAGATTTTCATCACTTAATTTTTCTATTAATTATTATAATAATTAATAAAATAAAATCTTCAAAAAAAAATATTAGAACAAATTATTTATTTCCCTTCAATATAAGGTAAAATTTCTTTATTAAAAATATTTTTTTCAATAATTCTATAATGAGGTTCATAAGCATCATCGTATCTTTTACTATGACTCATTTGATATTCTCCTTTAGAAAGGATTTCATAAATATAATTATCATCTTCTTCAAAATTATATAAAACTTTATTTAATCCCATTTCAATAATCACACTTCTAATATAATTCCATTCAGAAATCCATTGTTCAATTGGAATAGGTTTAATACTATTTACACTTTCAATAAAAGCATTAAAGTAAATATTATAAGGTATTAAATTTTCATGTAAAATTCTTAAATTAACTCTAAGTAAATTACCCATATAACCACAATATTCATAATATGCATTCTTAAAAGTTTTTGCTGTTTTCAATTCATATTTTAAATACTCATCTGCACTTGATATATTTGTTATTAAGTGACCTGGACCAAATCTATCTTGAAAAAAAGATTTATATAAATCACGAAGCTGGGATAATGGATATGTTTTTAATTGAAGATTTATTGAATCTATTATTAAGGCTTTTACGTCTTTTTCTGATGTTTGAAATATTAGAAATGTTAGAATTATTATACTTAGAATGTTTGATTGCATTTTTTATTTTTTAAGGTTTTTTTTAAGGTTTTTATATATTTTTTTATATAAAAAAATTTTAATAGTAATAATATTTACATAAGGTTTTATTATAAAAATATATATTTTGATTAAACTTATAAAAGAAAAAATAACTGTTTCTTTGAAAATAAAATTTATGAATATATTATGATTGTACAAAAAAATAATTTTTATTTTTTTTTTGATTTTTATAAAATATAATTTTAATAATATGAATTCAAAATCAATAAAAAATCATCCATTTATTAATCCAAATAACGAAATCAAAATAGGAGAAAATACAGATGTATATGAAACAATAAATTTTATATATGATTTATTCTTAAAGAAAAATTACAAAACAATATATATTTCAGGATTAAATAAAGCAATAAAAAAAGTAGTTTTAATTACAGAAATAATAAAATCAAAAATTCCAGGATTATATCAAATAACTGATATAAATTCTATAGAAAGTCTAAATAATGAAATCAATAATGAAAATACAATAATACCAAGATTATCAATTACTTTAACTTTTATAGAACCATCAGAAGATGAAAAACAAAATTTAGGTTATCAAGAACCATTAAATATAGGTTTAATAAGTGAACTATCTAAAAGGCGTAATTTATATAAATAATTAAAATAATAATTATAATAAAGTTTATTTATATCTTAATATTAATATAATTTATTCATTTATAATATTGTATTTATTAATGAAAATATTGTATATTAAAAGAAATAAAAAATGTATTAATTATAAATCAATTAATATTTATTATTAAGCTCAATTCTTGAAATTTATAAATATATCAATGTAATAATAAATAATATAAAAAAAAACATTTTATTTTTATAAATAATTTTTAACATATTTTATTATTAAATTTTTATAAATTATTAATTAATAATTACTACTTTTTAATTAACATAATTTTATTATTATTTAAAATTGTACTAATTCTCTAAAATATGAAAATAGATATAAATATTGCGCTTTCATTATTATTTTTATATGGTAAAGCAACATTTCAATTTTTATATATATTTAAAATAT